>Ga0065711_1042100_pt1 | contig 15646 bp, 15 predicted proteins | sample Hoacrofraction12_FD_59098 | JGI IMG/M metagenome (GOLD analysis project Ga0065711, IMG submission 59098) | Hoatzin crop microbial communities from Cojedes, Venezuela - Epithelial fraction 12 v2 (version 2) | ecosystem: Host-associated > Birds > Digestive system > Esophagus > Crop | place... | reverse complement strand
AAAAAAAAAAAAAAAAAAAAAAAAAAAAAAAAAAAAAAACACCAAAAACCAGAATATCACTCAGATGAAAGTGTATTTTGAGATGTCCATTTTGTCTACAGTCTCAGGAGAGAAAACCCAATATAATGCTCACCAAATTCTCTCCAAAGCTAAGAGCAGAATAACGGTGCCAGCAAAAGCTGAACTAGGCTCAGCACTGCATCTCTGTGGCCATCCTGTACTGAGAAAACAATGAAAACTCTGCATGCGTCAGTGCTGTGCAAACATAATGGCTTGCTTGGAGTCAGTTTGGGGGTTGGAGGCATGGCACTGTATTAAGTACATTGTCATCCAGAAAAATTGTACAAGAAGAAAAATGTACTGTGAAGCTATTTCAATACCAGTATGTCATGGAACTGCTGTTGTGTTGTAGCTACCATCTGAAGCCTTTGAAGACTGTTTGACTGTTTTGTATTATGTCACTGAAGATAGTTCAAAGAGACTGTTTTTAGTGATGTGCTTTAGTGTCTCAGAGAGAAGAGTACTCCAAAATAGTGTGCAAACCAAAATATTCACAGAAGATGCCTCTTAGAGACACCTGGCCATAATGTTACCAAGAAAGGATGTATGGATTTAAAAATTATGTCCAGGAAGCTGTTGTGGGAGGGGCTGAGTGAAAGAAAATTATGTTGAAAGGTCGGTATGAGTATGCCGTAATCTTTTCCTGGCAGGATGCTAAAAAGAAGATAGAGAAAATTGAGAAAGTTCTTCAGGAATCTGAGACAGGCCGCGATTTGCGTTCCAGCCGTGATCTACTCAAGCAGCACAGACAGCTGGAAAATGAGACACATGAGCTGGCTGAGAAAATGAACTCTATTGTATCTCATGCAAGGAAAATGGCCACCAATCACTTTGACTCCCAGAGGATTCTGGATGAAACACAGAAATATCTTAAAAGGTGAGGTGTCACTCCCTTTTTGTCTCCACCCCGTGTGACATAGAACAATAAATGTTACATGTTATAGAAAATGTCTTTCAGTTGATTAGGTTTAACTTGTATTCCGGAAGAATTTCTTATCCCAGTTGTACCACAACTGTGCTTTGACCTGCACCTGCACAGCTGCCTGTTGACTCGCCTCAACCTTTATTACTGGACCTTGGTCCTTGCCTGCTGCACTCCTCCTCTAGTCCTTTGCTTATCCACAGGTTATCCACTACTTTCTAAGAGGTGCAGTGATCCAATGTTCAATAGTGACTAGCTCCTTAAAACATCACAGGACAAGCCTAGGACCTCAAAAGTTTAAATCACTTTTCCTCTGCTTACGTTTAGTGTTATTGTGTAAGTCTCCTTGCCAAAAGTAGCCTTGTGGAGCAGAATTTCTTGTTTGTGCAGCCAGCACTAACCACTGAAATTTAATTGCAAAGAAGTGTCCAATGTTTTGTAATCCTCACAGTGGTATCATAGCCGAATTCCCTTGGCAGAATCAGGATAAAGCTTTGTTTTAACATATATTTAATGGATGACCCCTAGGTTTGAGTCTTTGCAAGCACCTCTTGATGAGAGGCGGAAGTTGCTGGAAGCTGCAGTAGATCTCTATGAGTTCTACCATTATCGTGACATGGAACTGAACTGGATTAATGAGCGATTGCCTATTGCCCGTTCCACCAACTGTGGGAAGTCCTTGGATGTGGCTCAAAGCCTGTTGCAAAAACACAAGGTAACTCCTTTAATCAGGCGTGTTATAGCATGTTGGCACATTGCATTTCACCTCAGCCTGCAAACCAGCACCTGCACAGTTGTCCTTCACCTTCAGGAAGGCTGTTGCAAGCAAAATGTATTGCTCCGCTTTCAGTAAGTACGTTCCCTGATTCCAGCACTAACCCAGCTAAAATAGTTCCAGTGGGTTGAGACAGGTCAGCAATGTGGTGATGATTTTCAGAGCAAACATGAAATTCCTGTGGGAACTGCAAAATTTGTCATACTTATTCTGAGAAATTTTGTAGGTCTTCCCATTAGAAGTGGATAAAAAGCTAGTGTACCTCACACTAAGTAGAAAAAATGAGGTTTTTTGCTTTATGCTTGTCCTATTTTAGTTCTATGCTTACTGCTTCATTATACATGCAGTCTTGAGGTTTGTGCATGCTAGATTTTCTAGGAGAGCATATAACAGCCATTTAATGTTTATTTTAGTTCTGTACTGCTTGTAAAATGGTTTGAACAAGCCACAGTCAACATATTTATGAAGACAGGTTAACACTGATTTCTGGAGAGTTTGTTTCTTTGTAGCAGTTCCTTACAGACAGAGAGGCACCTCAGAGGGGCCGTGGACCACAGGTAACCCTGGCTTTTTCCGTATCTTGGTTGCAAGTTCCCTGAGAAAGGTTGTAAGACCAGTGCGGGGGCTTTAAGGAGCAGAGGTCTAACGATTTTCGTGGTACTGTTGACAATTCCCCCTTCTGGGACGGGCCAGCTGCGTGTTAAGGAGAAGGGGTAGGATCAGGCTAGAGCACCAGGCCGAGGACTGCGGTGAGTAATGCTGAGGGTGTAGGGAAGTTAAGGGATGTCTTCTGCCACCTTACAGACTCCTCCCTTGATGGCAGCACCAAGAGCAGAGCATTATACAAGCAGGGCTGAGACCAGTGGCTGAGGCTGTAGCTGTTGTAGAAACAGACAGTCCTTGTGTCCACTGGCCATGCTCTGCTCACTGTCACCAGCTGCCAGTTTTGCTTAGGACTAGGAGCACAGAGAATTCTTTCTCCTCACATGCCCTTCCTTTCTTCCTATTTTTTTTTTTAATCTCATTCCCAGGAACTGCAGGCAGAAGTGAATGCCCACAAACAGCAAGCCCAGCGGGTCCTAGATAAAGGAAAGACAATGGTTGTAGGCCAACACCCAGCAGCTCAGAAAATAAGTGAGAAATGTCAGGAGCTTGTAACTGCCTGGCAGGGCTTGGAGAAGGCCTGTGAGGAAAGAATGAAGCAGCTACAGCACTCAGTCGGCTTCCAGGAGGTACAAATTACAGCAAAGTGCTTATGCAGTAGTTTGTTCAGACAAACAAGAGGACCAAAGTTTTAAAGTGAATAACAAAACAGCTTTGATGGGACTGGCATTCACTTCAGTTGCTTGAGGCCACACTCATGAGAACAATGGAGGGCTGGGTTGCACAGCTGCAGCACCCAGTCCAGACCTGCTGCTCTAAGACTGTGTCCTTGGACTCTGTACCCATCCCTTATGGCTGTGTGTAGAATACACATTTCTTCTAGTAGTAGCTTCTTTCTCAGCATTTTCGTACAGCCTCAGGCTTTGACTTAAGCAATGCAACGGATCCTGAACTGACCCTTCTTACTGGAGAATTGACAAGGAAATCTGAAAAGAAGGGATCTCTTGTGCCATCCAATCTTTACCTGTTCCAGGCAATAAAACAATACGGAGAAACTGATAACACTCTTTCACTCTCAGAGTGAGTTAGGACTTTTGGCCCTGTTGTGTTCAATACTGGACCTTGATGTTTAGCCTGTTTAAAAAAAAAATTACATGCAAATATTTATCTCAATAATACAAATTTTCTGTCATCAGTGGGTCATGTAGGAGTGCAGTTATTCAGATAAAACATACAGTTTTGTAGACATAAACAGCATTCGCACACAGTTCACAGGCCCACCTGAAGTATGTTCCCTGGGGAATGTGATCATCTGGCTGTTATTTCCTCCATCTACTAAAACAGCTGTCCATATTATAGGCTTTATGAAGCCTGATTCTTATAGGTGATTTGAACTTCTCAGGAAGGAGAACTATCACACTGACATTACACAGTTAGCCCCTACCCTTAGCGAAGAAGGTACAGGAAGAATCAAGAAAGAATAGTGATGTGAAGAGAGAAAAGTGAGACAACATGAAACTTACTGCTAGAGCTTTGATGCCTGGAGAAGACCTTAGTTATCCTGCACTGAAGTCTTCCATCTGTAGCCTCTTTCGCCTTTGTATGATTTGACAGAACAGTGTGGAATAGTAGTTCTTGGGATTAAATGTTCTTTATTTGTTATTTAATAAAACATCACAGTAAATCTTACAGTGCACCCTCCATTTAGAATTTATTAGGTCAAAAAAATGACGTATTTTGAAAGTTGAGGTAAAAACTAATTTGCTTTCTCTTTAACTGATAGTTTTTAATGAATACTTCAGACCTGGAGGCTTGGATAGCAGAAAAACATCCACTTGTGACAAGCAAGGACTATGGTAAGGATGAAGATGGAACACTGAAACTCCTCAAGAAGCATAAGGTACTGCTCTGCTTAAATTCTGTATGCTGGCCTCATCTTCTGGTTTGTCTACGGTTATAAAATTCTCTTGTCTCATTGGTACTTAAGTGTCCAGTCATCTACAAGATATTTTGCATCGATGAACATGTGAATTGTCCGAGAGAAGAGATCAATGCAGCTTATTAATACAGTTGGAAAAAATGTAGTTTGGGGGGAAAAAGGAGAATCATGAATATTGCCATTTTATTTTTCTGAGGACAAAACTGACTATGATCTGATATCTTCTTTTCAGTCTCAACAGATAAATGCAGAAGCTTCCTTTTTTTCCTAAATCAAAGATACAGATAGAGTGTTATTCCAGGAATAGTTTTCTCTGCCTAATAATGCATCAGAAATTTCTAATTGTCTTTATTAACATAATTTATTTGAATTTATGTACACTTGTTTCAAAAAAATGTTGCTAGAAAATTATCTAAAATTGATCAAATCTTGGAAATGTCACAAGCTTCCAAAGTTTTCTCCTCTTTTAATGTTTCGATGACTACACCATAGGCTGGTGCGAAAGTTCCAGCCAGGTGTCTTGGACAACTGGCTCCTAATCCACTCTTTTCTCTGCCAGGCACTGGAGCATGAGATTGCCATTTACCAAAATTTGATGAAAGAACTGAATGAAAGTGCCCAAACTCTTTCTCTTGTGGGCTCCATCCAGTACGTTGAGGTTGATGCACCAAAGGAACAAGTTCATTCAAGACTCCAGGAGCTGCAGGAACTAGCAGCAGCAAGGTATAAACTAAAACTACCCCTTGGATCCTGGGTTTGATTCAAAGTCCACTGAAGTCAGTTACCTCACTGTAATTTAGATCCATTATCTCCTCTGTTTTCAGCTGTATTTGGGAAATTTGATTCTTTCTGTGTTAGAATTATGTGCATCTATGAGCTTTCCATTGTTGCTAAGCAAGAATTCTACATTTCATTCAAGGAGTTTTGCTGCATGTTAAGGATTTGAAGCCCCCAAATTTTCTCTTTACCCTTAATTGTCCTGCTGTAAAGTGACTTGAGATGCTGGATTCTGGCTTGCCTTTGTGGTATTTGGAATCTGCAGTCGAAAGAAAAATATGTTTTTAAAAGGTTTCCTCAATGTTGCTTGAAAATTACTTAATTCATTTCATAGCAGAAGGGAGACGGTTACAGTTACACTTATCTTTATGCCCTGTAGCTGTGCTAGGGTAGAAAGGGTTTTGTTCTTGAATGAGTCATTTACTTTTCATTTCACTTCCTATCTGTTATGATTACAGTAAGATGTTTACAACAGGACAGTTTGCTTGTACTTAGGGTTTTTAAACACTTCTGGTTTGTTTTCAGGAAGGAACAAATTTTTGAACAGTATAGATTTTTTCTCCACAAAAATTTTGCTCAGAAAAATAAAGGGGCTCTGCAAGTAGAATAACAAATGAATGAGTCTGAATACTAGAATAATTAAGCCTAGAGGAAATGCTGCTATTTTACCTTCTGTTTTTATTCTTATTTACAATTAAAAAAGTAAAAGCATCAATAGAAAATCTTGTGAATGAAAAGTCTGGAAAAAGAAATAATCTAGAAATATCAAAATGTTTGTGTGTGTTGAACACAGATAAGTTTTTTGTTCATTCATGCTTAATGTTAACCTGGGTCTCATGGTGCCTTATTGGTGCTCTGCTTTGTACCTCTGATCTGCATTCTCCTTGGCAGGCTGGACTTTCTCCACAGGCTGCAGGTCTTGTGATGAGCATTTGTGATTCAAACAGGGAAGCCAGGTTCATATTTCCTGGAATATTTGCCCAAAGGCCAGGCAGTGTTAACAGATGGAAAATTGATATTTTCTTTACTGTGGAAGGCCTGTAGCATGTCCGGCTGTATTATAAGGTACTCTGGATGATGAGAAATATGCAGCAGGTTGCAGCAATTTTGCTGAACGGGCAATAAGAGCAGAATTGCATAAAATGACTTTCATAGCATTTGCCTTCCTGGTGCACCATCCTCAGAAAGAGTTCCTTCTCATTTTCATAAGTACTACTTTAGAAAGACAGATCAGAACAGGTCTGGGAAAAAATGAAGGGTATACTCATGGGAAAAAAAAACAACAAACAGAACACAACCCCCCCCCAAAACTAGAGAGAGCGCTCAGGTAGGCACAGTGCTTTTCTGGGAAACTCAGACAATGAGTCTGACCTGGCTGACAGCTGTCATCCTAGAAACCTAATTTCCAGTCTTTAGATATAAAGTCAACTCTTTCAGTAAAGGGAATCAGTCTCGATGGTGAGCGATTTGGGGATTAATAGGGAGAAAGTTACTCATTGTCCTCCTCCTGCACTACCTTGGTCTAAATGTGTCATCTTGTCTCCTTCCCCAAACAGAGGGAAGAAGCTGGATGAGACTCTTGTCTTGCATGAGTTTCTACGAGAGTATGAAGATCTACAAGACTGGATCACTCAGCAGAAACAAACAGCCAGCTCTGAAGACTATGGAAATGATTATGAACACGTCTTGGTAAGTTTTTGAGTAACAGATCAAAAATCAACCAAACTGTATGTAGTGAGACTGTAAAAAGATTCTAAGGTTGTCCTTGAAAACTTATAAGACAGAGTAAGAAATAAGTGTAAGTAACTGGGAGGCGGGAAGAGAAAAGGGTGAAAAGTGGGTGGAAAGGATTGCTTTGGTGTGATAGGCAGGCAGCATTGCCTAACGCTTACATCCTGTTACCATGGGGGCTGAGCTGCGTGAAACAGTTGTGTACTAAAATGTCTACACCTTCAGAAAGCAACTCCTTTCTGTTTTTAATAATATTTTCAGTGTGGTGTCCATTAAGGATTTTTTTCATCACAAATGCTGATGTATGGACATCTACAGCTATACCTCTTCAGGTGGCACAGAAACTAATCTAATGTCAGCCCATTAGAAATCAATAGCCATTCAGAATCCTCATTTTTATAATTTATTTCAAAATATCTTGTGTCCTAAATCTTAAAGTCAGACTATGTTATCCAGCTATAGTACTGAATACACATTCGCATTCATGAAGTGAAAACAAATCATTTAATAATTGAAATTCACTGTACATTGAATGCTTGTTTCTGTCCCTGGTAATAACGTTCCTGCCTCCCATCTGCATCACGAACCTCATGTTTTGCTAATAGTTTGTAGCTCCTCGTGGTCTTTGGAGGTAAAATCCAATCATTCTCTGCAGTTTCTCCATCTCCAAATATCATCAGCTTATCACCTGTCTTTTGGCTGTACTCTGATAGTTGAGCAGGCATGTTTGGAAAAGAGAGCACTCAAAATGCCTTTTTTGATATTGTCGTTTTTCCTTCAAAAGCAACTTTGTGCCAAATATGACACGTTCCGACACCAGCTGGAAGCAGCTAGGAAAAGAGTTGTGGCTTGCCAGCAGCTAGCAGACAACTTGCTGAACTGTGGGCATTCTGAGTCCCGGGAAATTCATCAGAAGCAGAAAGAGCTAAGGTAGGAGATGTGTGTTAGCTCTGTAATGCTTTGTCCTTTCAATCCACTCTTGAGGAGCAGGAAATAAGAAGGAATGCGAAAAGGGTAAGGCATGTCCTCCCAATTTTCGAATTGCAAAATAAGTGGTTCGCAAAGTGGTACAGAGCTGCTGCCATGCCTCATTTAAAAATGGACTACTGTAATACAGACATTACCTGCTTGCTGATTTGGCTTCTTGTAAATTGCCTCAGAGGTGCTATATGAGTAAGGAATGAGTGAACTTCCTTTGCCCTTTGAAACAGGGTCACGTAACTGCAAGGCTAGGAGCTTAGCTGCTTCTTTATTGCTTCTGATTTTTGAGTTTGAATCCCATGACTGCTCTGCAGAACAACATTAAGATGTTCTGAGCTTCTTATGTCTGGCATTGGTCCAAACTGGCCCAAAAGAGAAGCATGATGGAATAGTAGGGTGTGACTCAGTCCTCCAAATCCTGCATATAAAACCTGAAAAGCTATTTAAGTGCCTGGAGCAGACAGAATAGGGCGATAAACATGCTGCCCCTTGGAGAATCAGTCCAACAGAATTTAATGGCAGGGAAGAAAGACAAATTAAGAGGATGTCTTGTTTTCAGTCTTGCTTCAGACTGTTAATCTCCTTTACTCCTAGTTTAAATGTTTTACATGGCTCTTTTCCTCATCATTCCTTGTAGGAACTCCTGGGAGGCACTGCTGGAAATTACCAGGTTACGAGGTGAGCAGCTGAGAGATGCTGAGGCGATTCACAAGTGTTACCAAGATCTGACAGATGCTTTGGCCCATATTGAGGTAAGAAAATAATGGGAAAGTCTCATATAATGCAAACTTCATTTCAGCTTAATTTGTGGGGTGTTATGATTCTCAGCGTGTTTACTGCTGACTTAAAAAAAAATTTCAGGAAGGAACCTGTGTGATTACTCCAAGCGTTAAAAAAAAAAAAAGAAAAATCCTGGGTAATCCTTACATGCCTGACTGGTCACCTCATGAGAACCATTAGTGAAACCAGGTACAGCTAGAGTTGCTGATCTGTGAGATAAGCTGAAAAGACCAGGATTTAAACTAAGTTGTTTCACAGTGCAATGCAGATAGTAATAGTGTTTGCAGCCATCAGGCCAAAGAAACTGTTTACCGCCTCACTGTGGTGGTTCTTTGTACACCATTGTAGCTTTACGTGCTGAAGAAAGAACTGTCTGGTGAAAAGGCGTTTGTCTGGATTACAGTGACCATTAGCCTGGAAGGTTGTCAGGCGATGATATGACCTGACGTGAAAAGCTGGATCAAAAATCTTTTCCTCTTATTTTGGTGCCCAGTACTGGCAATAATTTCAAACCATCCCAGTGTGAAAACTGGGGGGAGAAGTCCCAGTTAAAATCTTCAGCCTCTTGTTTTATCTGAGCATACTGAAGCATTTCACAGAGAAACCACATCCTTGCTGTAATGAAAGGTGTGGTTTCCCTAAAGCAGATGTGTACAGGAGGTGGCCATCCAACAGAGCTTCCACTGTCTGCAAAGCAACACGTCTTTGTTAGGCTATGCGCAGTAGACTTTCTACTTGCTTGTGCTGGCAGAGGCTGCCCTATTTGACTCTGTTATTCCTGTTTTCTTTCCCTGTTGTGAATGGAAAATCAAATGTCACTATATTTCATCATGCACCAGCTGGCGTTTTCAGAACCTGGTGCATATTTTACTTCAGTGAAGAAGTAGTTACTTCTGTGGCAGTGACAAGTGAAAGTTCAGAAATATTTCACAGACCAGCTGTTGGTTTATCCCCATTCTGAGTTTAGTCCAGGCAACGGATACACACTTCTTGCATGGCATCTTGTTAATAAACTGGGAGAGCAATTCGGTCATCATGCCCATCCCTTCCTATGTACCCTGGTCAGATGTCTACCAAGGAAAGCCTTTTCTCATAGGAGCATAGTACTAGAAGATCTTGCTTAAGTCACCTACTCCAGTGCCATCATAGCATGGGCAAACACAACATGCATCTCCTTTTACAGCACCTTACCAGGATGCGTTGTTGGTACTCCATACCAGCCTGTGAATATGTTACAGAAATGTTCTTCTAATTTTCATGTAAACTGAGCCTGGAGCAAGTGTCTAATAATTTTATTCTAGCAACAGTTGTCCTCCAGCTGAAATGCCTTTTCATTTTGCTTGCTGTGTTCCCAGTGCATGTCTGTGTAACAACTAAACCCCCTCAGAATCTTTGTTGAGCTAAATACTAAGTCTCTTTTTCTGTGATGGTCTCCGTTTCTCTCGCCTTTACAGTAATCTTTCCTAAGCATGTATAACTAAATTTTTATCTAAAGGTGATTCACAGATAGACCACCTAAAGAATGGCCTGAACCTGTTGGCTGTTAATGCTACTTCAGGAATTCACTGTATGTCACTGCAGTAGCTATTCAATATTGATTCCCAACACAAAGCCTGTAAGACATTCTCCTGTATTGTTGGATTAAGGAAAGACTTGAACCTTCATCCCTCACAGTCCAGTTGGATAGTTTAATCACTATACTTACAAGTGCGTTACTAGGACAGATGTACCAGGGCAGATTTTTCCAGCTTCATTTTACCTATCATAGTTGAATAACCCAGGATGTCCTTAACTGTGCAGTATGAGTTGCACTACACAAAATGACTAAAGTAGGCTTGTAGTGTATTATGCTTGGAAACAGAAAGTAAAGCTTTCTCTGATTTCTTCCTTCTAGGAGAAGTCCAAAAGTATTCCAGATGATGTTGCTAAGGACATGAGAGGTGTGCAAACCCAGCTCCGGAACCATGTAGCCTTGGAGCATGAGCTCTCTGGGAATGAGCAGCAGGTAATGAAAGTCATTTGTGGTCTGTAATGTGTAGCCAAAATTCAAGTTTCCAAGACAATCATAGTAATAATTTACTATTGTGAACCAAATTATTACAGGCTCTCTATCAGAGCCTGGAAATCTCTAAAGATCTTCCTTAGTCTTCTGCTTTTTTAATATGTTCAAGGTCAGATCGCAGTGATAAAGTAGGTCATTTGAAACCTTACATATAAGGGACATATTATTATGAGCGCTGAGCATTGAAGTGATTCACAGGGATATTTTTGATCACTGTGTGAAATGTATGATTATGCCAGGCTTTATGATGTGTTTACCACCTTATTCAAAGTGTTCCAGGTGATTACAAGGAAAAATCCAGAATCTGTTCTGTGTGCAGAGAAACTGAATATTCATTGAACACAAAATGCATTGACTGAATTGATTGACTATAGAGGACTAGAGAAGGAAGGATGGGGAAGTAGTCTGGAATTTTCAACAAGTTTAGAGGGGTAGGAATTGGACTGTGAGAAAGAAGGACAGGGCTCATTATACAAACTTGTGAACAGTTCCAGCTCATGAGAACAGCTTACTTCTAGATAGGAGATTTACTTAGCTTCTATTAGACCAATAAAACTAGCATGAGTTTTTTCTTCATCCCTTTATGTAGTAAATGTAATGGTATAGTTAACACAGCGTGTCTTATATTGAGATTACTGAAGTAGTTATCCCAGTATTACTTACCAGTGGCCACATGTCTTGGCCTTGTGGCAGATAACACTAGAATGGATCCCACCACAGCTGCTTGTTACTTTTAAAGGAAAAATAGCATTGAGATACCATTGAAGAGAATGTAGTCACAGTTAATCTATATGATCAGTGGGGAAAACAAGGTGTGGTTAGCTATTATTTGCATTACTCATGTAATAAATGGTATAGTAAAAAGAAGAAATAAAATCTGCCTCCCTGTTTGAAAAATCACTGTTGCGATGAGCCTTAGCAAACACTGGATGTCACTGTTATTCCATAGAACTGAAATTAAGGAAGCTTTTGTTCAGCATGAGAATTTTAGGTCAGAGAACATTGCTTGAATTGTAGTTTCATGTACAATTAACATAGCTCTTATCATAACTTTTCTGATATTAGCTGGATCTCTATGATTCTCTCTTTGCTACACTCTTCTTTCATCCCTGTGTAAGCTGCAGGAGCTGATCCACTCTGCGGATCATGTGCTGACCCATTGCTCAAAGAAGCAGGTGGAAGACCTGAAAGCAAAGCAGCAGGCTATAATGACCAGCTGGAAGGCCCTGAAGTCTAAAGTGGAACTGCGCAAGAAACTTCTGGAACAAGCATACAAGCTTTACCAGTTTCAAGCACGTGTAAGCATTTTTACCTTCCATCCATTGGGACACAGGGGAAAGCTGCCTTCAGTGTGTGTGAATCATAGGTGTACTTCCAAGCTGCAAAGCTTGATGTAAAAGGCTGCGGGTGCTATCTGTGTTATTAATCAAGTATTTAAGTGCTTGTAGCTATTTAGAAAGGTGTCAGAGGTTAAGGATCTCCTACCTTTTGTATGAAGGAAAGCTTGCATCCAACCATGTATGGGATAATTGGTAGCTGTCAGAAATGGTCATTACTTTGCAGAAGTAGCAGTAGTCTTTTCAAAGACTCTGCAATTCCCATGGAGTAAGAGTGATAAAAATAGGTGTTAGACTCCCATCTGTAATGGCTAAAAGGTTTTTTTTGCTCTCTCAGGGCATGCAGTAACCCTCAGTTAACTTAATTCATAGAATGTATCAAATACAACTGGTCTTTGCAGTATGCTCTCAAGTTGCTTAAACACAGTGACATGCATATCTCAGTAGAATATCATAATCTGCAATGCACAGTAGCTTTATCTCTGAAGAACTCAGTAGGTCACTGAGCTATGATTTGCCACAGAATACTTTGTGAATGTCAGTAGTCTCAGTAAAGGCACTTGAGCTACACCACTGGAAATTAGTAGATTATGCTGCAAGTACTGCAGTAGCAGGTACTAAAACAGCAAGGGTGCTCCCTTTTATCATGAAGAAAGTTGGTAATGTAGATTTCTAGAATACCTTTACATTCTTTGTATTCTTGAACTGTTGCGGGTGTAACTTCAGTGTCAATTAAAGATACCTCTGGTAGTTCACATTCTGTTTCCATGTTTGCTGTGAGGTAGAGAATATCCAGGGTATGCTCACCTGGAAAAAAACATCCCACAAGCTTGTCATAAGGTTGTGAGCTGAGATCAAGACCACAATAAAGTGTACATGATGCTTTTGTGTCAGCATGAGAGGTTTCTGCATATTATGCTAATCTACTTTAAGTCTCTTAAATGTGTTCAAACCAGCATTACCTGTCATATTTAATCCAAAAATATATTGCACAGTTAGAGATAAAGGATGCTTATGGCACTCCTTTTTTTTTTTTGAGGGTTTTTTTAGTTTGGTTTTTAGCTGTTAATAATCCATTATCTTGTGCAGAACTGTTGATGGGGAAATAAAATGAATTAAAATTTGACAAGGAAAATTAGAGTGGCTCTACTGATGTAGGTGAAAGATTCATTTGTCCACTGTATTTCTGACAGTATCTACGAGTGATGATAAGAACAAGGCAAACTTCTAGTATGTATTCTTCTAACATATATTAGATTCTTGAAGTCTTCATCTTGGGAGCATCTTCATCAGGAGATGGATCTTGATGGCTTTATCCATTAAAATATAGTTACTGAGAGTTCCCTTTGTTATTAATTTGTTTCATAACTTACGTCATAAATTTAGTACTGACTTCAGATAGAAAATGTCCTGTTGGTGTGGGTGCTTCTTTCTTTTTATTGCTGGAACCATCCAAGATACCTCTGGTTTGAATTTTGTCTGAAATCTGTGATGCATCTTGTGATCTGAATGGCAAATCTATGCCCATTTCATACTCTGGCAGTATGTCCTTTCATCTGCTTTGGTAAATTTACAAGCAATTAACACCTTAAAAAGATACAAAACTGTCAGTGCTTAACAGAGGGCTACACAGTCATTAAGGCACTTTCTTAGCATCATAAAACAAAATGACAAAGCCAGATGACTGTATTCTCAGTGACATGCCTAGATGGGATTATACGTTCGGCATCTCCCTGTCTCTTTGATGTCAGTCTGCTGGCAAGAAGTATTCCTGCTCCTCTCAATTTTCACCTCCTTTCCTGATAATAATTCCTGAAGAAGTGAAAAGCTGGGTCTGCAAGTTCGGTAAGCTCATGTTTCTGCCCAGATGGGACAAGATGGAATTGTACGGACAAATCTAGTGACTGTAAGAATCTCAGTAGCTTTAAGGTAGGTTAGAGCAGCTTTGCTGCAGAACATCCCCCAAATTGCTGAGTGCAAAGAGAAAACTTTGCTCCCTTTCCTCTTTCAGCCGTGCCAAGAGGTCCACAAACTTAATGTTAGTCACAGCTGTTCAGTGTACTTTTTTCATTAGTATTGTTTATATGCAGTCCGTGGGGCTTTTTCGTTATGAAATTGTACACAGATTAAGAAGTGAAACAAAAACAAATCAGCCTTTCGATGACATGAGAATTCTGCACAACCATCTAGCGTATTTCCTTGCATCCCATGAAGTTTGATTTTAGTGTGATTAAATATCACAGCTGGCCTTAATTGACAACTCACAGTAACAGCAGAGGGCTCCAAATATTCCAAGAAATTCTGTCAAGGAAGAGGAATTTGTACATAGGCTTAAAGTATTTCTGAATGATCTGAGGTTCTTGTTCTGAAGTTTGTGCTAGGATCTGCATGGTCTCAATCAGGCTGTGCTTGGGAGTTTCCTGAAGCCTACTCTATCCTTAAATGTTGCTGGCAGCGGCAGTCCGGTAACTTCTTACTGGCTCTTGTTCCATTGCATTAAATATCCTGAGATTTATGGATTTTTTCCTAATGCTTAGTTTAAAATCTCGGAGAGTCTTAGACATTCGCAGTTCCAAGTGCAATGTCAGTGTCTACAGTGACATCCAGCTGTGTGTGAATTAGTTCTGCAAATCAAAATGACGCCAACACTTATGCACTATGTGGGCCCCTTTAAAAGGATCACAGTCGTTTTAAAGAGTCATTTAGTAGCTGTGTTCACTGGCCTTAAGAAAAGAGTATATTTGCTTTAAAGCCTAAACTCTTAGGACCCCAAATTTGCCTATTTCAATTTTGTGGTGCTTTTCTGAAAATATTTTTTCCTGGCTGGATGGTTCACAAGTCATTTTTGAGCTGTACAAAATTTTGATGATAGGAATAAAAATCCATGCGTAAAATGGAACAGGCAAGAAGCTATTTCCATTACATAGTTTCCTTCAGTGGAAAAGCCAGCAGCCATTCACAAGAGAAAATTTTTAGTTCTCTGCAGTAAAGGAGCATTTTTCTTCAGTACTTACTATGCATAACAGTCCTTCAAAATACACAAAAACTAGAAGACCGTTTACCACCTCAGAATTGAATCAACTAATCCAAACACAATTAAACTAAAAGAAAACTTAATTATCCCATATAATCCCTAGTACAGTCCCTTGCAGTCCTATTTTTTACCATCTGACATGTAAAAGCAAAACACCTCTTACAGATTCGGTTGAGGTGTCTAAAGTAAGTGGATTGGTGAAGGTGCAGAATCAGACATACAGAAAATGCTAAATTCTTTTTACTTGCACAAGTTTCTTCAGTCACAGTCAGAAAATAATTATCAGAGATTTGTTTTAGAATTTTCTTGCTCATAACTTCCTCAGCTGAATGCTTCAGACATTTTAAGATATTGTATATATGTTTATTGGTTTATCAGATTTTGAAAGTAAACTAGCATTATGTCCTTGTTCCTTCCAGAACTGTGTTTTTGTGCTAATCTGTCATATAGTTGCACAAATCAAGAGCTAAATCTGCATACCTCATAATCACAGAATCACAGAATAGTAGGGGTTAGAAGGGACCTCTGTGGGTCATCTAGTCCAACCCTCCTGCCGAAGCAGGGTCACCTACAGTAGGCTGCACAGGACCTTGTCCAGGCGGGTCTTGAATATCTCCAGAGAAGGAGACTCCACAACCTCCCTGG
>Ga0065711_1042099_pt1 | contig 15646 bp, 11 predicted proteins | sample Hoacrofraction12_FD_59098 | JGI IMG/M metagenome (GOLD analysis project Ga0065711, IMG submission 59098) | Hoatzin crop microbial communities from Cojedes, Venezuela - Epithelial fraction 12 v2 (version 2) | ecosystem: Host-associated > Birds > Digestive system > Esophagus > Crop | place... | reverse complement strand
GGGGGGGGGGGGAACAGGAAAATGGCTGTGAGGGGCACCTCGTGTAGTGGAAGCAAGAGCCCGGTCTTCAGGAGCATCCTGCACATGGAAGAGGGGAAGGTGCGAGGGAAAACCCAGGCCCTTACACTAACTCTTTCAATCACCGCGGTGTGTTGCCCCAGCAGAACCATGGAACCCTACGGTACCAACCCAGAATTAAGAAGCAGCAAAATTCTCACTAGTGTGATTTGCTAAGAACCTTCTTCCAGCTCACAGCCTGGTTGGGGACTTAGAGCAAATGAAGACAGGCCAGCCAGAAGCCTCTGAGCTGGCTTGGCCAGATGCTTCATGTTCTCTAACTCCATATCTGGACAGTGAAATTGGCTTGCACGTAGCCAGGCACAGAGCAATCCAGGGTTGTTCTGAACAAGACAGTGTAGAAACGTACTCCAAGGAAGGAGATTTGTGAGTATTGCCCGCCCTGTCCAGGCTCCAGCTTGTGCCTGGTCGCTCATGGTTCAAAAGTAAGGTGCTGTCCCTTCTCCACTCAAAAAACGCCTGGCTGACTGGGCTGCGTGGGAGAGATTCATGAGCTTTGTGAGCTGGCAGAGGAAGCCCCGAAGTCAATAGGTACTATTAAAACTAATCAAGGTGGGTATGTAGACATGTTGCAGACATTTATTTTCTCATATCCGTATGAGAAGTCATTAGGAAACTGGGGGTTCCACAGACTCCGAAGGGGGAAAGTACCGTTAAGTCCATGTTGGCGTCCATCTTTCACAAGAGGAACTTTGTTTTGCTCATGAGATGTATTAAAGAATACTTCTTAAAACTTTAGTCTTATTTTAAATTCTCATATGATGATGAGTCCATTTCATCCCCTGATAAGTCACCCAAATATTGAGGAACTTCACATCCTTTGCTGTTGTGTTTTAGCTTCCCAGTCAGGGAATTTTGTTATGTCTCTGCTGGCAAGGTTGACAAGTGTAATAATAAATACATTCTTTGTGTGTCTTACTACACAACTGTAAACTAACAATTTCTTTGTCTATCTTCAGTATTTTAGTAGCCCTTCTGAAGGTAAGCATAACAGTGTACTTATCAGTACAAATTTATTTTTCAGTTTCTGCTAATAGTCTTATTAACTTATTGTGTACACGTCTGCTCTGCATTGTACTGAGAGCTTGGGACAGTTATTTAAAACGTTTCCTTAAGTTGCTGCATTCTGAAGTGAGTGCATCTTGTCTGGGAATGTGGCCTGCCTTCACAGACTTTTGCATTCAAGTCATCTTGTAGGACAAAGATCATTTTATCAGTGATTAATATCACTTTGTAATAGTAAAGTGCCTCGTTACTGGGTACTCCTGCAACACTCTTACATGCAGGTTTAGTCAGCAAATAGTTTGTATCATTTTTAGTGTCCATTAAAAACTAGTTGAATAGTCCTGGAGCAGGAACTGTTCCAAAGTTCAAAATAGTCTTTGTGTGGATTTATTTCCAGTAATCATGTTTTGAGATCAGCCAACAGGACAGCTTCTTAATCTGTGTAATGTAATGTATTTGGCAAACTTTTTGGTTAAAGCGTCCTTTAATGATAAGTTAACCTGCATACGTAGAGTATTTGTTTTGCTCTTTGATTGTGTTAATATTTTAAAAAGTAGCTCTTCTAGCATCAACATTTTTAATAGCTTTTTTGTTCTTACATTGCTGCAGTTCCTGTCTCTTTTTTTACCTGAACATCTCTGTAGTTTCCTTTTATCTTTTTTAAAAATAGGCTGTACTGACACTTCCCTGTCCTTCGGAGTTTTTCCAATTCTTATGGTATGTCTAAAATTGATGTTCAGAGAAATCCTTAATCAGAACCTTTAAACTTCTAAAATGTAAACTTAGGAAATTATGCTGGCACATTGAGGTGAAGTGTCTTTGTCTTAGTGCTTGCTGCTTGATTTCCTCATACTACACGCTAGAGATGGGGAGATTTTTTTTTCCTTTAACAGTGTCATATGAAATAATTGCATCTTCTTGCTTCATTCTGGAAAGGGACAAAATATATCCATGACACTTTTCACTTTATTGTTTTTCTTTCCTCCACCCCCACCCCTTTTTTTTTTAATCTTTCTGGTATCAGCTAGCAGTGGACCTAAATTTCATATTGGATTGTCCTTGCAATGGGTTTTAAAGTGCTGCCTCTTTTTTTTTTCAGTTCTTATTTTGTATACAAAGATCTGTCATTGTTGCCTGAGAAGCTTTATTACGCCCTTCTTGTTTTCTTGCTCTGCATTGTTTATTGGTGGGTTCTCCCTGCCTCATGTGTTTGAATACATATGAAGCTATTATCCAAAAATGCTGAATCTGATAATTGTTCATTTACATGCAACATTCTTAACCTGCTACCCTGCAATTTCTTTAATCTTTGAAAAATAAGTCCTTTTTAATTTCTGTATTTTGTAGATACAATTAATTGTTGCCATACTTGGTTAGACTTGATGATCTTAGAGGTCTTTTCCAACCTTAATGATTCCGTGATTCTACCCCTTTTCCAGAATATGTATTGGATTGGGACAGTTGGCGTCTATTCAGTTCTTAACGATGAACATCGTTAAAAATGAGTTTTAATATGAGCAATCATGATGAACTTTCTGTGTTAGGAAATTACCGTGTGTTTACTTTAAAAAGAAAAACATCTAAAGAAGTTTTATTACTGCCTATGTAAGATATTGAGCAGATGTTTTCCATTCTGAAGATATCTATTATGATGTACATTTGCTTTCTGTACACCATGGGCAGAACCTTAACAAGCAGTTCCTCTTGCTCTGTTATGAGACTGGCAATTCTCTAAAAGATGCTTGCCCATAGCCGTCTCTTGGTTTACTAGTTGGAACCTTAACCAGTATCTGCTAGTGCTTAAAGAGACTGAGCAGTGAGGTCCATCTCACTGTGAATAGTAACGACGGGGTCTTTGTTAAAAGTGTTATCCATTATCCTTTTTTCTCCCCCACTGCCTGGAATTGTAGCCATTCACTTACAGTCAGAAGACACCCCCCGCCTCCCCAAGCAAGCTTATCTACCTTATTTATTTTGAATCTGTAATATAATGATTATCGGAGTTGGTATGTTTGATGACAAAACCATCAAACATTAAGGACAGAGTGCAAAGAAAAAGATTGACAGGAACTTCTTTTTCCTGTTTGCAGGCAGATTTTCTAGTAGATGACTTTGAGTAAACCACCAAGAAGAGTGCTGCAAAAGCACCTGTATTCCATAATAAGAGCATGATGTCTCTCTTCCTCTGGAGTGTACTCATTATTGACTTCCCATCTTTTCAAATCTTATCATGAATGGAAGTGTGACTTAGGCCTTTGGTTAGTTACTGCAGATCAGCAGGTAGTGCAGAATGACCCTGGTTTTAAGAAATTACTAAACTTTCTAAGATCCTTTGCAAAAGGGGAACTACAGTATATGCAAGAGCAAACTTACAAAGAATTGTGAAATAAAGGCTTGATAACAGAAAGAAGAGGTCTCTGTTCAGCCTGTGCTAGAAATAAGCTGTCAACAAAGTAATTTCTGTTATGTGGAAGTGGGTGATAGCTTCTATCTAACAGACAAGCAGCAAAGATGCTTACATACATTGACTGTATCTCTGGGGAGAGAGAGGCAATATTTTTAGACTGAAAGCCACAGATACTGGACACCAGTGTGAAGCTTTTTTGCGTAAAATAAAAGCAATTTTACACAGGAACAGTGAGCCTAGGAGCTAAATGAGGGTTTAAGAAACTCTTCAGAATTACCCCGTGCAGAAAATAAAACTACAGGGACTGTAATACATTCATGAACGGCTAAAGAGACATGGTGAAAAGGTGAGCATGGCTTGGTTAGTGACATTACAGATAGAATGATTCAGCCTCTTTGTGCTCTTACCGTAGCTGCAAAGGATCTTACTGTTCTGGATGTACAAAGAAAGCAAACATGATGTCAAAGGTCTGACCTGTACCTATGGAAGGGTGATGCTAGATAGAAGGAGATACAGCTTTTACTTGTCTACCTGAAACTTTATCAAGGCTTATTGCCTGAAGTGCTACAGTGTTAAGTGAAGCAGTGGCTTCTACAGTTGTATGAGTTTTGGATGTTCCCGTTTTGGCTCTGTGAAATCCTGTTTCTGTAGCTGATCATCCTTTTACCTCATGAGGAATGTACAGCAGTCTGTTTTGAGGCTTGGAATATTTCTTTGACCATTTGACCACAGCGTTTAGATGACTGCAGTCATTGGAGTCAGCAGGATGAAAGTCGACTGAAAGGAAGACAAGCTAGAGAGAGACTGGAAGTCCTAAGAAATAAAGCTAACAGTTTGCCTGAGAAAAATGAGTACTCCTCTGACAATCCAGAAAACCATGTCAGACCATTTGTGAGTACAGTGGAATATTTTGAAGTCTGTTTCTATTGTATTTCTACATATGAACTTCTCTAATCAACATTCTGCATGATAAGGCAGCCCCGAAATGCATTGTCTGATATCTGTCTCTGCAGCCCCCTCTTCACTCAGAGCCAGCATTGGACTTGGGAGGGGGGCCAGACAGAGACTGCAACATGGGTCCTACTTACTTCTGTACTGTAGTTGAACCACTCTTAACACAACCCTTGAAACTTCTTGTCCCTGAAACTCTTTTTCTTCCTGTTACACCCTGAAAGGGGAAGGAGGGAAATGTGTGTTCTGGATCCTAATTTTCAGGCTTTGGCAGCCATTGAAGGAATCATCGTTGCCTGTACCCAGCTGCCTGCCCTGAAGCCCTCTGCCCTCTGAAGGCCAGTGTCCCCACTTCAGAACTGGCAGGGATGCTTCAACTTCTTCAACTCAAAGGCTAGCATGTCAGGGTACAGTAAACGTTTGTTACTAGTTTAAGCCAATAAATGTTACGGTAACTAGTGTAGCTGAGCTGGAGGCACATGCTTGTCTTGCTGACTGCCACAGGGATTGTAATCTCTAACAGGAAGGTGAGCATGACAGCTGAGGGCAATACCTTCTTAAATAACCTTCAACAAACTTTCCTGCTGCAATTTATCTTTGCCCCTGGGTGTGACAGTGAACAGTGAGGAAGGAGTTAAGGGTTAGGTCTCCAATGCTTACCTCGGCGGGCAGGGTTTGCTGTTTTTCTGGGGAATACTTAATATTTTCCCCTGCCTTTCTTTTCTCCTGCAACTGGCTCAATGGCTAGGGGCATATTTGCTTTAAATCTCAGGAGGTGTATATACCACAGAGTACGGAAATCTGAAAAGAAGCAAACCAGCCATCTTAAGAATGGGAAGGTAATGGCTGAGAGGCTTAGGGCTAACTAGGCTGGGTATTGTGCTGCTTTAATAAAAGAGCAGAGCAATTGGAACATGATCTTTTATCTCTGCATGGTACTACACATCCACAGTGACTGCAGGTGTCTCCAGCACAGCTCTGTATTGTGCCATTGAACTGAATATTCTGAGCACAAGACCCAGTAATATATCAGTATTGTACTTCTTTTCTATTCAAGTGCATGAGGTAGTTTTTAAATGACAGTAACAAGCCTGATGCAATCCATTGAGTCTATATATTACTATGTTATGATATGTCTCAGGTGCTGTGACACATGCGTTACATTCAAGAGATGTATTGTGCTTTAAAGGCATCAGTTGGGGTCAATTTCCAATACAAAATGTTCTTGCAGAAATGCGTATTTGTGTTCTGAGATGTGCATGCTTCCGCTCAGCAGTGGAGAACATTATTTTCTGTCGCCTGTGAAAAATGTTTTTATACCAACTCTGTTGCTTTTTCTGTGTGTAACCTGAAAAGCTTCACTTTGGTTCAACTTGTGTGTATTCTATGAAATAGCTGCTTTAATGTCAGTTGAACAAGCTTAGAAACGTGCAAATAAATAACCATAAATAAGTTATGTGCAATTCATTGACTTTCCTTTGGTATATTGCCATGGGACAAATGCAAGATCAGAGTTGTATTCAGAGAATGGAAAATGTTGAAAAGAAGAAATACACCTTGATTCTCTAATGGATAGAGGTTCTGTTTTATTACTTCTCCTTTTGGAACTAACATATCTTTTTAGTTGTTATGTGTCATATGGAAAGAAATACCGACAATCCAAAACCAGTATGGGTTCTACGTTTTAATGAAGCTTTGAATGACGTTTGCGTCTCTCAAAATCTGGTGCTAACCATGCAAGTTTGGACTTCTTTCATTGTTCCAAGGTGAGAGTATGTACTTGTGCATGCAGAAGTCTGAAGTGACTCATTTCTGTACCATGACTTTTGGATAAAGGAAAAAAAAAAATTAGGAGTGCACTTTTTTCCTGTTCTTTCCTCTATATGAAACTTACTTGTATGAAAAAAAACAATAACAAAACCAAAAAACAACCCAGCCGACGACTTTCCTTTTTCTCTGCTTGCCTTTCTCTCCTCGCGAGCTTAAACATTAATTCTGAGAAAGGTTCCTGGAATCTGACTGTGAACCCTGTGTCGCTGGGTTTTGTAGCTGGGAGCACTACAGGTGTTTCTAGGTGTTGAATCAGCAGGGAAGGAATCCTCTTCCTAAAGAGAATACAAACTGTGTATGTTTCTGTTTTGTTTTAATTTACTCTGCAAGTAATATTTTTCACCATATGATTAGAAGTCTTACTGTTTCTCAGTAAATAGTCTTAGTTAAACAGAAGCTTTTGTGCCCAGTACAGCCATTACGAATGATGTAGAAAATTTGAACATTTAGGGTTATTCTGAAGAGATGAATGACTGCATCTGTCTTGAGCTGCCTTTGATCTCAAGACTAATGGTTGTCACACAGCACTTGAAAGCAGTGCAGTCGGGGTGTGGGTTTTTTATTATTTACTTAAATAAAATTTTAAGATATTTTTAAAATATTGTGGTATTTTTTAATATTGCATTCTTCATGTGAGTAAATGTTCTTCTTACTGACGGGAGGAAAAACAAAGTGCTGACTGTGAATACCATTCAGTGGATTCTAAAGGTCACCTTTCTGTTTTGTTTTGTTTAAGAATCATATACTTATACAAACATATTTTTCAATATAGTTCCTAAGTTCCTGTGAAGGAATCTGCTGTGCCATTTGACCATGAGCTTTTGGCTAGTAGATCTCGGGTTCTCCCTTGTTGCATTTCGGGTTGACACTTGGTGATATCAGAGCTCCTGAAAAGAAGCTGTACATGAGGCTGACAGGCTTCAGTCAAGCAGGGCAGGCACATGAGACTGCCTATGTGGGAGCCTGGTTCCTGGCCACTCATGTCCTTTGCAGCAATTGCATGCTTGCTTCGGTCTTGCTATGCTGTGTGTAGCATATTCTTCATAGGTATAAGAATTGTTTTGCTAAGACCTCAGGTCACAAAATTAAGTTTAAAAAAAAAAAGGAAATATTTGCTTGTGTGGGTTAATTACATTGCTTTAATTTCCATCCTCCCACGAAATAGACAAATCATGATAGATATGCAGTAGCTTATTTTAGGTTCTGCAGTCATGTCCTGCTTTTATCAGTGGAATCATACATTGGTTTTTTAATCATCAGATTACACTTTCATGTTTACAGATGTTGATGTACTCCCTAGTTAAAAAGTAACTAATGTTCCTTTAGTAGAACTAAAAGGCAGAAGCCTGAGGTAAAGCTGTTCTGATGTGTAAGGAGTTGATGTAAGAACTCGTGTGAGAACTCCAGACTTGTCAGCTTCTGCTACCTTCTGCGTACAAGGTAGCCTGAAGTTCAAACTCACTGGCTGTCTGCGCTGGCTGCAAACCTGTGTTCAGCTGATACTCAGGGCGTACTGCTACTTGGACGCACATGGAGGAGCAGCCCCAGTGGTGGTTGCCTGGTGGTTGCTCTTTTCACACTGCAGTGATGTTACATGGCTGAAATTGGGGTGTCAAGATAGGTGCAGGGAATTTCTTAGGAGGACCTTAGCATGGTTTGCTTCTTGCAGGTGGAATTTGTGACTGTGGTAGGCTCTGCCTTGTGCTTCAGCATGGCTGTGAATTGCTTTAGCCTCAGGCTACCTTTGAACAGCAATGTGGGTGCCTGAGGCTGAGCCAAGAGAGGGAGCGCAGCTGTTGCGTTTTCCTGCTCCCTGGCACGGGCTTACTATAAACAGCGTAGCTCCAGTCTCTGCTGAGGTCAGTGCAATTCAGCTGGCAGCTGATGGGCCAAACGTCCCACAGTATGATTTCACCTAGCCCGTCTGCTTTCTCCCAGGGCACTGCAACTACATTGACCTTTTTCTGGGATGTTGGGGTGGCTGTAGAGGCCTGCCAGGATCAAAAGCTGCATCAACATAGTCTGCAAGGAGGGACCCAAAGCTGGGACACTCATTCTGGTGCTTAAAAGTGTTGGATCACTGTGTTATGATAAACTGTGCTTACTTTTTCTGTCCTTCACAATTTTTACCTTGACAAGTTAAACGATTCTGCTGTGTTCAAGGTGCTAGCAATGAAATTTTTCAGGTATTCTCTGATAAAGCTTCTGAGCATTTAAACTTTGGTCTAAGTCAATAGTTCGACAACAGTTATGCCTTGGAGCTCAAAGCCAAATGGGATTCACAACTTTAAAATATGTACCCCAGCTTTTATAACATTTGAAGTACGTGATCCCAGCCTTGGTAAGCATGATCTTTCATTGATTGAAGTGGGCTCTGACAACAGGCACAAATCCAAAACAGTAATGGCACTGCTAAGACTGCATCCCTAGCTTTCTGCTGATTTGGGATGGCATAGCTAAGTCCAGTATTAAGGGAAGTACTCTGGTTTATCATAGCTGAACTTGAGCGCATGTAGTTGTGTCTACTGTAGTATATACTGCTTTTATGCTTATGTTTAAAAAGTCTTCACTATCCCTTTAAAGTAAGAAACAAAGGGCTGTGATAAATCATCTTGAAGTACCTTTCAGCTTTGTTTCAGTATAATATTTTTTGTTTCATTTTGTATCAAGTTCTGGAAATAAATGTTTAGACTCTCTGCTGTTTATGTTTTTTTCTTTTCCAGTTTAGGAAAACATGCCTTCATGCACAAAACTGTAGCTCAGCCACTGATAGTCACTGGCCTCTCAACAATTTGAGAAATGTTGTTCACATAATATACAAAGCTTTTGAAATCTAAGCCCAAAACGCATTAGTTCTGGAAAACAAACAGAGTCCCATATAAATCAGCATGACAATAAGCTTTCCCTAAAATTCTTCAGTTTCCTACTGGTGTCAGCAGTGCTTTGCATGAATTGTGGTACTCCATTGCCTCAAGGCCTGTCAAACACGGAGTTGCAGATTCGGAAACTGGTTGTGGGGAAAATAACAGAGGAGTTACTTGGTTACACTTGGGATAGTGACTTATTGCCACTTGTTTGCAATCCTCTCTCCTCGCCTCCTTGAAGTTTGTTACAAATATTTAGCAGCTAGCTCAGTCAAAAGAAATTGTATTGAATCAAGTATCTTTGCATTGGCAGTCAGAGAAAGGCTACAGGTTTTGTCTCATGCAGAAAAATATCTGTCCATAATAATTTCACTTAGGTGAGACTAGCTGCAGTAAGTCTTCTATTGCTGCCTTTCACTCACAGCAGCTGAAAAAAGAAATTTTTATTTTTTTTTTAAATTCTGCTGATTTGTGTGTGGTGAGGGGAGAGATTTCTTGGCAGTTTTGCCTTTGCTCTGAGAATGACAAGATGAAACTAGATTTGGGAATTGGTAAATGAAAACAGTATAAGTCCGTATTCTGTCTGTGTGTTGCCTTCCAATGGTGCTAGACCAGTCATCTCTGCTGCTCTCATCGTAGTCGATAATAAAAATTTGCAGGAGCAAAGCTAATGTTTACAATAGCATTACTGCTTGGCACTAGGCTTCCTTACATAGCGTAGCTTCTGTGTGCACAATCCTGTTTAACAGAGTGACTGTCTGCTTTTATCAGCATGTCTGTCTTTTGTGGAACTGAGATATAAGTTTCAGAAATTTTCTTTGTAAACAGATGCTTGACATGCTTCAGTCTTTTAAAACCCGGTTTAAGAGAAGGACTTAATTACCAAGCTCAAAGCTGGACATTCTGCCTGCTGCTACTACTGTTGTTGATGGTCTTTAAGATAACTGACAAATTATGGGTTGTTATCAGGTTGAGAAAGTATCCAAATCAGAATGACAGAAAGTCTCTAAATGATTGAAATGGATTTTTTTGTTTTCATGGTAAGAAAGTTTTGGGGTTGATAAACTTAACTTTTTGCTTATTATATTAACTATAGAACAAAACTAGGTAAGCCTTCATATTGTTTTTGGAAAACCAGAAACTGCCTTGACTTTCTGGCTTGCAATCAAGGCATAAAAAAAATGCTTGATTTAAAATTTTTTTTTTTCACCCTTTAATGTCTCTTCAGATTCCTTATTTTGCAGTAATAATTGTCTCTGAGAAGATATGACTACTTCTGAGAAGAATAACAAGTTAATTTCCTTAACTTTTGGTATTTTGGGCAATGTTAAAGATGGATATTTAGAATTTACGATCTTAAATCTAAACTTTCTTGCATACTCCCACCATGACACATTCACAAGGTACAGATTAGAATGTACTTCTGATCATTTTCCTTTAATATGACTTCAAATTTGAATTTCCACCTCATAGTCCCTGAAAGCAGTGGCATTACTCTTCTGTTTGGTCTGTTAGATAAATCTGTGGAGCCTCAGATCTGACTGTGGTAGTTGCTTTACCCTGACTTTGACTTCTGTTTCATCAAAGTTGATAAAGCTTTAAGGATTCATGAAAAATGAATGCTGCAATGTGTCGAACAGATACCTTTCTCCTTCTGGAGCATATGCTGCTGTTCATGAAAATGTTCAGTGTTGTCATACTACCTGAACACTTTTAACAAATCCTGTGAAAAATATGCTCATTTGGTCTTGTCTTGCAAGTCTAGTACTTAATTCCAGCTGGCGAACAGCAGCCAAACTCTGACTCCAAGGGAAAAAGCAGTAAATGCCCACTTTCAACAGCATTTGCCATCATCAGATAGCCTGGGTGTCTCATAGTTGTACTGCAGTCCAGAACACAGTAAAAAAGATGGTTCTAATGATGCGGAGGCAGCCTTGTGGCTGCCCTGGCCACAAATAACTGTGCTGTAAAAACACAGACCCAGTTTTCTGGCTTGGTCCATAATTGCTACTACTCATGAGGTTCAACAGGCTCCAGTGCAGGGTCCTGCACGTGGGTCGGGGCAACCCCTGGTATCAAAACAGGCTGGGGGATGAAGGAATTGAGAGCAGCCTTGGGGGTACTGGTGGATGAAAACCTGGAAGTGAGCCGGCAGTGTGTGCTCACAGCCGAGAAGTCCAACATCGTATCCTGGGCTGCATCAAAAGCAGAATGGCCAGCAGGGCGAGGGAGGTGATTCCGCCCCTCTGCTCTGCTCTGGTGAGACCCCACCTCAAATCCTGTGTCCAGCTCTGGAGCCCCCAGCACAAGAAGGACGTGGACCTGTTGGAGCGGGTCCAGAGGAGGGCCACAAAAATGATCCGAGGGATGGAACACCTTACCTGTGAGGAAAGGCTGAGAGAGTTGGGGCTGTTCAGCCTGGAGAAGAGAAGGCAGCGGGGAGACCTGATAGCAGCCTGCCAGGTACTTAAAGGGGCCTACAAGAAAGCTGGAGAGGGACTTTTTACAAGGGCAGGTAGTTACAGAACAAGGGGTGATGGTTTTAAACTGAGGGAGAGTAGATTTAGACTGGATATTAGGAAAAAATTTTTGACAATGAGAGCGGTGAAACACTGCCACAGGCTGCCCAGAGAGGTGGTAGATGCCCCATCCCTGGAAACATTCAAGGTCAGGTTGGATGGGGCTTTGAGCACCCTGATCGAGTTGAAGATGTCCCTGCTCACTGCAGGGGGGTTGGGCTAGATGGCCTCTAAAGATCCCTTCCAACCCAAACTGTTCCATGATTCTATTAACTACTGTTCTCCAGCAGAATTCAGTGAATGTAACTAGTAACATCCTTTCTTTGGAAGCAGCATAACGCAGGAGCTGTGTTCTGTCTTCTTCCATACCTTTGAGGCTGGTCATAAGATAATAATGAGATATGCTCAGTTACTAAACAACATCCCAGTGATGCTGATTCTTTACATACAGTCTGTCACAGAAGGCTAGTTTAGTCAGTGAAATCGGGCAATATCAGAACTGATGGGAAGGTTCTGCTGATGTTGGCTGTAGGTACACAGCCCATCTGCATCAACATGCCTCAGGACTCTGTACAGTGTTTGGATGACCTGATAACACAGATTTCCAAAACATTTTCTTAGAAACTGCCTGCCATCTTAAAACTTCATTGCAGTAATTTGTGTATTTCTTTTTTCCTCATCACATCTGAAACTGTGCTTGTAAAGCCAGCACACAGACTCTAGTGATATGAAATTCAGTGCTTTCCCTGCTCCGTGGCTGAAGCCTTACTTACAGGCATAGGACTGTAAGTTCTTCCAATCATTTGCAATTGGCTTTTTCTGCCAGTTTAAAGTTGTGAACTAATTTTCAGAGTGACTAATGTAACAAATGTCAAGGTTTTTTTCACTGCTGAATTCTGATCTGTGAATTACAATACACTACACTGTGATCACTAAGGCAATGCAGAGAAGTGGTCCTAGGGTGAATATGCATTAACCTGGGGTAAGGCAGTCTGTCTTAATGTTGTGGCATAACACCCATCCTCTCCACAGAATGTGCAATACACAGAATTCAGAAACCTTCAAAAGGGAAAATTTACTTAGTAGAAAAGCTTGCACACTGCTTCTGCAACCTTTTTTTTTTTTTTTTTTTTAGAGTTTTTGTTTTATTCCTCTTTGCTGGTCATCCCCAAATCTGCCTATAGTCTTTCCCCAAAATAAGAAGAAAAGGATGCTCCATCAAGAAGTGCCAGCGATTTCATGATTTCATTAAGTTTGTTTGGGACTTTGGACAGTGAAAGTACTCACAAACTGCTGACTTGAACAACAGTGTAAAAACTTCAGCTGTATGATAACTAGAAAGTTGCAATAAATCAGCCTCAGAACAATACTTGTAGACTTAAATTTAAAAGGAAAAAGGTAATCTATCTTGGGATTTATTAAAAAGAGAAAAAATACACCATCAAATACTTAAACTGAGATATTGTTAGCATCCATGCTGTGATTCATGTTATGACTTCTTTACATGTATGTATATTTTGTTGTGAACCATCCTACACTACATTTAATAAGTTCTGGAGACCAGGTTTAGAGGCTTGTTGTAAAATCACGATTTCATGTGATTCATTTTATCTGATGAATCATAATTTGGAAGTACTAATATTCCTCCGACTCTGTAGAGATCCTGTGGTGATTCGCTTTGGTTATCTTACTTTTGGTTATAATCTTAGTTAAGGTAGGGAAATCTAGAATGTATCCACTGTGGTAACAGACAAGCTGTGTCCATGCTTAATGTTCCCTGTCTACCTGCTGGAAGTAATAACATGTATTGTATTTGTAGGATAGTTAAAGATTAAATAGATAATGGTTGTGACTTGCTTTGGAAAGGACAGCTTCTACTGAAATTCTAAATTTTATTGGTCACTACTGAGTACCTTGAAATAGATTTTCCTCATTTTTTAATGATGTTGCCGGTTTTTGAAATTACAGTGTTCAGTGGCACATAAGGATTTTTTCAGTAGTGCATGCAGTCTTTTAGGCTGGCACATAAAGCTGATACTGTTTACAGGAAAGTTAAAAATGGCAGATTGAATCCACATCTGTCCAGCGTCCAGAATGTTAAATCAAGAACTCTGCATCTATATGTGAGTGCATGTCTCGGCTCATGGAGGGTGCTGTGGCTTTATGTAAACTTTATTTTCATTTGCACTTCAATAATACTGCCTTTCCTCAGTTAATAATTTCTCTGTGCATAATTTATTGTGCTCTTTTGTGGGTCCTAAATGATAGTCTGGGAGTCTATCAACATAAAGAGGAAATCTGTTATCTAGTTATGAGGCGGGATACCTCACTTTGGTACGTATAAGTTCTCAGTGCTATTGATGGAGATGTCTCTTGATGTTTGTCTTCAAACAAATATTTGGGAAAAAATAAAGATTCAGAGTAGGAAAGTCTCATTTATGTTCATATACTATATTTTTAGATCTTAAAGAAAAGAATAAAGGTCTTGGCTTAGCCCAAACTTATGAACTTTGGTGTACTGAAATCTTTTCTGTTTCCATTATAGTGCCTTTTGTTTTGATTAATTTTCTTATCTCTTGTATTTCTTTGGGCAGAAGATAAAGCTCAGCATAATTTTATTTTTTCAAATATTTTTGATATATGTTGGTGGCCAGTGTGTGACCTGTTGGAGATGTGCAGATTTGGCATTTTTTTCTGCTCCCCAGCCAAGGTATTCAACATTAAATGACGGGTGACTCTCAAGTGGTTTAGTTTGGATAAATGTCTAAAAGTTTGGAGCTTATCTAAACCTCCTTGGCCTAGAAATTGATTTGCCTGCAGTCGAGCAGGAAGAGACAGCGTTTCTTGATGAATTTTGTACTCTGCTTTATTTTACTTAGGCCAGATTATCCTATAAATGATTTTTTTTTTTTTTTTTTTTGATGCTTCGTTCCCTTTCATTGCCTTTTATGAACCAGTGTAGAAAGTGCAGAGGTGTAGGAAAAGTTAGATAAAGTTCACCTCTCTCATTTTCCCCCCAGACTTCAGACAAGGTTCAAATTAGGTTCAGGGTTGGAGTGTTTTTTCTGTATGCTCTCTCAACTGGCTAGCTCAGGTCTAGTAAAGACTGCAGTGGAAATATTCTCATGTGATGCTTGGCACGCTGCTAGTGAGGCAGGCAAGTGTGAAGTGCCTGTTTATAATTTACTCCACTGTTTCTTTTCTCCTCTGGTGTTAAGCAGGACAGAGAATCAGTAGGCTTGTTGGCTTGCAGAGAAATTTTAGGAAATAACGTTATCCTTAGTGACCTGGCATAGTGAAAAGCATGTATGATGTGAGACATTTATTAATTATGGCAGTCTAGCATCCGTGTCAACATTTGTAATATACTAAGCATATATGAACAGAGGAAATTATTGAACAGGTTGCTTCCTCAGATGATCTCTGATGGGTAAATATTTTTGTAGTGTCTTGAATACGTAGATTTGGAAGCCTTTTCCAATCAATGATAATGAATTTGGGAAAAAGTGAGAAGTGAGTAACTTCTGAAATCCATTTGCCTAGTGTCTTGAGTAACAAAAAGGGAAACAAATGTAGATTATTTAAATATTCTTTGAGAAGTTTTGATTGCTGCTTTGTGAGTATTCATTTGGGTATAAAGATTGAATGAGTACATGGCAAGTGCAAATATCTGTCTTTTTCTGAGGTAGGATTGCTCTGTAGATGCTTAGCTATTTTGCAGATGGAAGACTACATATGCTGCGTCAGAGATTATTTGAGTTGTAACTCATGCTGAGGTACAATTAAATGACAGGATGGAGTGGCTTAGGTAAAATATTAGGATTTTTCTTCTCTCTAAAGGCACTGGGTTTGTTATAAACTGCTGTGGTGGTTTTGGCTGCCGCCGGCAACAAAAGCGCCACGCGGCCACCCCTCCCCCCGCCGGGGTGCGGAGGAGAATGGAAAGAAACAGGCAGAAACTGGTGGGTCGGGATAAGGGCAGTTTAACAGAA
>Ga0065711_1013229_pt1 | contig 15646 bp, 10 predicted proteins | sample Hoacrofraction12_FD_59098 | JGI IMG/M metagenome (GOLD analysis project Ga0065711, IMG submission 59098) | Hoatzin crop microbial communities from Cojedes, Venezuela - Epithelial fraction 12 v2 (version 2) | ecosystem: Host-associated > Birds > Digestive system > Esophagus > Crop | place... | reverse complement strand
CGGTCATGATGAACACGATATTATACCGCTCCGGGGCCTTCTCCCCACAGGAAACCAGTGAGGAGAGGGCAGCGATTCCGGATGCGGAAAAGAGTAATCCTTTCGGAACTTTAGTCATAACTATTAATATCCGTAGTTGTTTTCAGAAATGTCGGCGTTGGCGTCGATTTCGGTCTGAGGGATAGGAAGAAGCAGGTTCTTCTTAGCGAACTCGGTGGAGATTGTGCCACCATTCTCAAGAACGCGGTCTGCGATGGTTGCACCAGGGTCAGCCTGGTATGCAGCATCACCAAGAATGGTAATCTCGTGGTCGTTCTGATGCTGGAGGAGGTCACGGAAGATCTCTACACCAAACATACGGAGGCTCTCGAAGTTGTTAGGCTCGCCTGCGAACTCGAAGATGAACTCCTTGGCGAGTTTCTCGGTGAACTCGGTAGCGGAGAGTGAAGATGACCAGTTTGCGGGCTGAACAGCACCCTTCTTGGTGTTGCGGGCACGGGTAAGTACCTCATTTACAAGGCTTACGGCCTTAGAGGTATTGCCAAGCTCGTTGTAGGTGTCAGCCATCAACATAAGCATCTCGGCATAACGGTAAACCATCAGATTGTGGTGGTCACGGGTACCAACTGCCTGCTGGTCATACATCTTCTCGAATACTGGCCACCAGTTCTTGTTACCTGTGCCGGAGAACTTGGCTGCAAGTTTCTTTACATTGTTCACATACTGATTGATACCAGGGCCGCTGTAGTTATTGAGTTCCTCAACTGAAGGGTTGGTAGGGTCGCTCAGATACTCGTAAGGGATACGGCCTGCAACTAGCAATTTGGTTTCTTTTGCTGCACCCTCAACATTTTGTCCGTTTTGATGAGTGAAATAGGGGTACATGTAGGTGGAATCGTTTGCGCAAAGTGTGGTTCCAACCTGAGCCTTAGGTTCAGCCTTGTTGTTGCCGCCACGGGTACGGAAAGCACTCTGGTAGGTATAAGGGATACGAGGGTCATCGATATAGGTACCATAGTGAAGGTCAACTACCCACTTGTTGATGTAGTAGGTTCCCCAAGCAATACCTGCGGTAGATGCCTGGTGTGCGAAACGGTTGGAACCACGGTTGAAGCAAGTGGTATTGTCAATGTTGAAGTTCAGCTGGAAGATAGCCTCGCTGGAACCGTTTACATGGTCGCCCCACAGATTTGCATAGCTGCTCTCAAGAGCGTACTTGCCGGATGCGTAAACCTCATCGAAGAGGGTCTTTGCATTGTTGTAGTTGGTGCTGGCGTCATAGCCAAGACGGGCCATCATATGGTAGGTCTTAGCGAGGTAAGCCTTTGCAGCCCAGAGGTTTGCACGACCATCTTCGCTGGTCTCAGGGAGAGCCTCGATTGCTTCGGTAAGGTCGGTCACTACCTGGTTGTAAACCTCCTGACGGTCGGTTCTGGGGATGGCGATACCATCTGACGAAGAAGCGGTGGTCTTTAGAGGAACATCACCGAAGTGGGTAGCGAGGTTGTAGTAGCATACGGCGCGGAGGAACTTGGCCTCGGCTGCATACTGGTTCCTCACTGCCTCATCGATGCTGCTGCTCTCGATGGAGGAGATGTAGGCATTGGCCTCTGCAATCACCTTGTACATACCTGTCCAAGGATAGTCGGCCATCACGCTGGAAGGCTGGAGTGCAAGGGAGGTCATAAGGTCCTGATCGGAACCGTTGCGCATACCGCAGGCCAGGCCGGACATTGCGATGGGCACTTCCTGCCACATCTGACCGTAGGCATTTGTGGTGGTCATGTAGCCATAGCAACCAAGCAGAGCCTGCTCTGCATTAGTGGCGCTGGAGAAGATTACAGAAGAGTTCTGGGTATACTTAGGGTCTTCTTTCAGGAGTTTCTCGCAGGATGCCATGAAGACAACTGCAACAAGCGACAAAAGTATATATTTAAGATTTTTCATTGTTTTATCCTCCTTTAATTAAAATGTAAGACTCAAACCAAGGATGAAGGAACGGGGATTAGGATATGAGTTCATATCCACACCCGGACGAAGGCCATCGAATGCGAAGGAGTTGACTTCGGGGTCGTAGCCGCTGTACTTGGTGATGATGAAGGCATTCTTTACAGATGCGGAGATGGTACCGTACTTGCAGCCAATCTTACTGAGCCAGAGCTTAGGAAGAATGTAGCTGAGGGTGATGTCGGAGCAGCGCAGATAGCTGCCATCCTCGATGTACCTGTCTTCTACCACCTTCTGTGCGCTGTAGGTAGAGCTAGGATAGGTTGCGGTAGCGTCGTTGTCCTTTGTCCACATGCCATCGTAAGCCTTGCGGAGAATGTTGGCGCCGTTGCCCTTGCCGGGAGTTCCGATGTAACGGAGACCGGTGTTCATGATGTCACGGCCCTGAACGCCCTGGAAGCTTGCGCTGAAGGTGAGCTTCTTGTAGTTGAACTGGGTCTGGAGACCGTAGGTGAAGTCGGGATTAGGGTCGCCGATGATTGTACGGTCGGTCTCGTCGATAACGCCGTCCTCGTTTACATCTACATAGTTTACATCACCTGCTGAAGGGGTAACGCCGTTCACGGTGCTATAGTAGCCTGTGGTGCCGTCTGCCTTCTGGTATGCAACTGCTGCGTACTCGGTGCCATCCTCTGCGGTAAGGGTAACAAGGTCGTTTGTAGATACGATGCCATTGGTCTTGTAGCCGTAGAACTGGCCGGGAGCGTAGCCTACGAGGAAGATATGGCCGTAGCCGAAGTGGTCGCCGATGAAGTTACCGAGGTAACCTGTCTGCTCGCCAAGAGCGCCGAAATCTGAAGGATCGAGACCGAGCTTGGTAATCTTGGTCTTGTTGATACCGATATTGCCGGTAACATTCCACTTAACATCCTTCTGGTCAATCAGGTTGGCGGTAAGGGATACCTCGACACCATTGTTGGTAAGTTCACCCTCGTTGTAGTAGGTGGTGCTGAAGCCTGAAGAACCAGGAAGGGAACGGGCTACGAGCAGGTCGCGGGTAATCTTCTTGTAAACATCGACTGTACCTGTAAGGAAGTTGTTGAAGAGACCGAAGTCAACACCAAAGTCGAAGGTAGAGGTCTTCTCCCAGGTGAGGCCATCGTTCTCGAGGTTGGTAACAACCATTGTGGTAAGAGCGTTGCCTGAAGGGTCTGCGTAGATGATATCGCCACCACCGTACATGCTGAAGGTGGAATAAGGGTCGATACTCTGGTTACCGGTAACACCGTAGCTCAGACGGAACTTGAGGAAGTTGATGGGATCGATATTGCGGATGAATTCTTCCTGGGAAGCAATCCATGCAACTGATGCAGAGGGGAAGAAGCCCCACTGGTGACCCTTTGCGAACTTAGAGGAACCATCGGCACGAAGCGAAGCGGTAAAGAGGTACTTGTCATAAAGACCAAGGTTTACACGGCCGAGCCAAGAGAGCAGCTGGTAGTCTTTCTGGACGGGCTGCTTGTAGAGGATGCTGCTAGCCATGTGCATACCGTTCTCGCGGAAGTCGGTAATGGAGAAGTTGGTGCCTACAACATTCTTGTTCAGCCAGTTATAGTCTTCGTATGTAACACCTGTGGTGGCATCGAAGGTTACATTCTCACCGAATGTGGTGGTGTAGGTAAGCAGGTTCTCGATTGAGTAGTTGCTCTTGTTGAGGTTGCTCTGGATGAGGTAGCCCTGGTTGTTCATACCCTGATAGAGTTCAAGGCCCCACCAGCGCTTACGGTCGTTGCTGTTGATGTTACCACCGGTACGGAGGTCATAGCGGAGCTTGTCGGTAATGCGCCATGTGAGTTCCATGGAAGCGTTGAAGGTCTGGTCAACTGCGATGTCCTCATAGTCGTCGAGCCAACTGTTAACGGTGGTCTTGTTGAGGTCGGTAAGGTCGGGGTCACCGTCGGGCATCTCGAAAGGAGCGTAGTCGAGGGCGGTACGGGAAACAGCGGTAGTTGCACCACCGAGGGTGTTACCACCGGCCATCATGTTGTTCTTGCGGAGTGAACCTGCGAGAGCGAGCTTGAGGTCGAGCCTCTCGGCAAGCTTGGCACCGATGTTGGCACGCAGGGTTCCCTGCTGGAGACCAGTCTGGCGAACAACACCATTCACATCCTGGATATTGGCAGATATATAATAGGTAGCCTTGTTGGTACCACCACTAACTGAAACGCCATACTTCTGGCTGAATGCGGTGTGGTAGATTTCCCTCTGCCAATCCCTGTTGGTTACAATATTGTAGGTAGAAGGGTCGTTTGCGTTGTATGCGTCAAGCACATTAGCGAATACATAGCGAACCTCGTCGTCAACTACATGGAAAGGAGTAGCCTGAGTGTCATAGCGGGTGTTTACATAGTTGGCGTAGGTCTTAAGGTCGAGCACATCCATCAGGCGGGTTGCCTGTGCGATGGTGTAGTTTGCGGTTGCAATGACCTTTGCATTGCCTTCTGCACCCTTCTTGGTGGTGATAAGGATGACACCGTTGGCGCCACGGCTACCGTAGATTGCGGTAGAGGATGCGTCCTTAAGTACGGTGATGCTCTCGATATCAGCGGGGTTGATGTTTGCGAGAGGGTCCTGGGCAATCTGGTAGTCATTGCTCTGACCTGACTCTGCAAATTCACCTGTGGAAGCCTGAGGGATGTTATCGATAACATACAGAGGCTGGTTGTCACCACGCAGAGAGCTTGCACCACGGATGGTCACGGAGTTGGCAGCACCCGGGGTGGAGGAAGCGCTACTTACCACCAGACCTGCAACCTTACCGTTAAGGAGGTTGTCAAGAGAGGTAGCCTTCATTGCATCTTCATCTGTAGGGCGCATGCTTGTAAGAGCACCGGTAAGGTCCTTCTTGCGGGCCGTACCGTAGGCTACAACCACAACTTCGTCGAGTTTCTGGCTGTCGTCCTGCAGAACCACATTGATGACACTCTGGTTGCCAACGGTGATTTCCTGGTCGGAGAAGCCGAGGCAGGAGAATACCAGAACCGAAGAGGCATCGGGAACTGTAATGGTGTAATGACCATCGAGGTCGGTGATGGTACCGTTGGTGGTGCCCTTGATTACGACACCTGCGGCCGGCATCTCCAGCTTGTCGGAGTCATACACCGTTCCACTGACTTGGATTTGCGCAAATGCTGATGTCGCCGACAACAGCAATGCGGCAAGAGTGAGATAGGTAAATTTTAGTCTCATAAAAACTGGTTTGGTTATAAAAAAATAGGTTTTGCCGTATAAAATCGTACAAAAATAATAAAAATCCCCATAAATCAAAAAAATATTTAATATATGAGGTTAAATTTAGCAATTTAATCACTTATTAAGGCTCCTTAAACAAATCATTCATAACAACTTCCGCCTGAACAATGCCGCTATGCTGATTCTGCACAATGCCGTATGTAGTTATCATCACAAGGTGCACCGCGTACCTGGTTCTGGAATCATTTATGAAGGAATTGATCTTTCGCTGAAGATTCTCCTCGTAGGACTTGGTAATGGTGAACGGCTCCCTCCAGAACTTGATTTCGCAAACATCTATAATCCTGTCGGCCCTGGTAATCAGCAAATCAATCTGGGCGTCATCACTGCGCCAAGCGGACACGCTGGTCTGAATACCGCCGATACTTAGAGCCCGCTCAATCTGGGGATAATGGCATAGGCAAAGCTGCTCAAAGGCATAACCGGCCCAGGTATTGTGCATGGGAGTGTTCTGCTGAAGAGCCCAGAAGGGCTTTTCCTGGCCAGCGTAATTCTTCAAGAACTTAAGATAGAAAAGGGTGTAGAAATCTATCAATTGGTAAAGGCCGCCGTACTTCTCCTTGCCAAACTCCTTATAATGCCTTATAATGTCGCAGTCTTCCAAGTCCTGAAGCACATCCGAAAAGGCGCCGTTGTTGGTAAGTTTGGTGAGTCTCAGAATCTCATCCCTGCTAAGGCCTTTGCTCTTCGTGCCCAGAGCGGTCACCACCTTAATGTAATCAGCGCTCTTCTCATACAAGGAGGCGTAAAGGTCTTCAAACTCTCCNTCNAGNTTGCCCTTACGCAGAAAAAACATCTCATCTATGTTCTGTGCAAGGCTCTTGCCCTTTTCCACCAGACTTAAATAATAAGGAATACCGCCCATAACCATATAAGACTCAACTATGTCCTTGTCGGAAAGCTGAATTCCACGGCTCTGATAATATTTTTTACACTCGGCAAGAGTAAATGGGTGAAGATAGATTTTATCGGTAACTCTATTATGCAATCCGCCCTTGTTGCGAAGAATCTTTTTGGTTATCCACGAGGTCGCGCTTCCGCAGACAATCAGCACTAGATTGTCTTTAGTGCAGCCCCAGTCATTCCAGAAATGCTCCAATGCCGTCACTAAATCACTCTTCTGGGTATACATAAACGGGAGTTCGTCTATGAAGACAATAATCTTTCCCTTGACATGAATGGCATCAAGCATTGTGCGCAGAAGCGAAAAGGCCTCCATCCAGTTCTTCGGGATGGGGCTAAGGGGCGATCCGTATTTTCGGAGAGATGCTCCAAAATTCGCCAACTGCATCTTTTTATCTTTTTTTGCCAGACCTGTCACCTTGAAGGTGTAGGTATCGTTGAAGAAATGATTGATAAGAAAAGTCTTGCCCACTCTGCGCCTACCATACACCACAACAAAGTGAGATTCGTTCGAATCACGCAATGCAGCTAGCTGTAGCAGCTCTTTTTCACGTCCTATTAACTTTGCCATACGCATTATTTTTTGCGCAAATATAACATTTTTACCCATTTTTAGCAAAAAATAATTTTCAATACTCAGCGAAAAATGCACTTTTTGACCCATTTTTAGCAGAAAATCCATTTCAATACTCAGCGAAATTTACCCTTTTTGACCCGTTTTTAGCAGAAAATATCACTTTTGATGGATGGCGAACCGTAAAAAGGCCGGGGTGGTCGTCAAGATAAGGCCATTCGCGAAAAATTACTATATTTGTAGGGTTATGATAGGACTTCTCCCAATATTGGCAGCGGCGAGTTTGCCGAATATTGTGTTTATAATGTGCGATGACCTTGGCTACGGCGACCTCGGTTGCTATGGGCAGCGCTACATTGACACCCCGAACCTCGACAGAATGGCGGCCGAGGGCATCCGTTTCACCCAGGCCTATTGCGGCAGTCCTGTTAGCGCACCGTCCAGGGCGGCGCTGATGACGGGCCTGCATAGCGGTCACGGGCATGTCCGCGGCAACAAGGAATACTGGAAGAACTCCCCGCTGATAGACTATGGGACAAACAAGGACTACAGCATAGTTGGCCAGGAGCCGTACGACCCAGCCGTGCCAATCATCCCCGAAGTGATGAAGGCAGCGGGCTACAATACGGGAATGTTCGGCAAATGGGCAGGCGGCTACGAGGGATCGGTCTCCACCCCCGACAAACGCGGAATCGACGAGTTCTACGGCTACATCTGCCAGTTCCAGGCCCATCTTTACTACCCCAATTTCCTGAACAGATACAGCAAGACGCTTGGTGATACGGCCACCGTGCGCGTAACCCTTGAAGACAATATCCCCTACCCGATGTTCGGCGACGGCTACGAGAAGCGAAGCCAGTACTCTGCCGACCTTATCCACGGCAAGGCACTAGAATGGCTTTCCCAGCAGGATGGCGACACCCCGTTCTGCGGGATTTTCACCTATACACTCCCACATGCAGAACTGCGGCAACCGATGGACTCAATCCTCACCGGCTACATCGGACGTTTCCCCGACGACAAGACCTACAAGGGCGGCAAATGGAGCCGCTACAACCCTGTCGACCACACTCACGCGGAGTTTGCAGGGATGATTACGAGGCTTGATTCCTATGTCGGAGAAATCCTGCAACTACTTAAGGATAAGGGACTTGCAGAGAATACGCTGGTCATCTTCACCTCGGACAACGGGCCCCACGAAGAAGGTGGCGCAGACCCATGGTTCTTCGGACGCGATGGTAAGCTCCGCGGCCTAAAACGGCAGTGTTACGAGGGCGGCATCCGCATCCCCTTCATCGCCTACTGGCCCGGAACCATCCCCGCAGGCGTCACCGAGGACGAGATGATTGCCTTCTGGGACATCATGCCCACCTTCTGCGACATCACAGGTCAGACTGCACCCGCTGGAGATGGCTTCTCAATTCTGCCCGTACTTAAGCAGAAGGGCGCACGCAAGCACCACAAGTTCCTCTACTGGGAGTTCCACGAGACCGACCAGATTGGACTCCGCACGGGTGACTGGAAGATGGTGGTGGAAGGCGGAGTTCCGCACCTCTACAACCTTGCCAGCGACATCCACGAGGACAACGACCTCGCAGCAGCCTATCCCCGACGCGTCCGCAGGATGGTACGCATCATCCAGCGCGAACATATCGATAATCCCCTCTTCCCCGTGACTTTACCCAAATAATTTACTATCTTTGTAGATTGTGAAGACCGCGCTTGTCATACTGAACTGGAACACGAAGGACTATCTTCGCGCCTTTCTGCCAGCCCTGCTGCACTCCTGCCCCGAGGGAGCCTTTGTGGTGGTGGCAGATAGCGGTTCGGAAGACGGTTCCATGGAGATGATGGCGAGCGGATTCCCCGAAGTAAAGACCCTGCCACTTGGAGCCAATTACGGCTTCACAGGCGGCTACAACCGCGCTCTGGACGGGCTGGATGCCGATTACTATGTCCTAATCAACTCCGACATTCTGGTGGAAGATGGCTGGCTGGAGCCCCTGCTGGACTGGATGCAGAGCCACCCCGAATGTGGCATCTGCGGACCCAAACTACACGCGCTGCTTAAGAGCGATAACGGCTACGAAAAGACCGGTCGTTTCGAGTACGCAGGCGCAGCAGGCGGCCTTCTGGACAGATTCGGCTTCCCCTACTGCCGCGGCCGCATCCGCAAAAAGGTGGAAGACGACAAGGGGCAGTACGACTCCCCCAGCGATGTGCTTTGGGTCACAGGCGCATGCCTGATGATACGCAGCAGCCTCTGGAAGATCCTCTGCGGACTGGACGAGCGCTTTTTCGCCCACATGGAGGAAATCGACCTCTGCTGGAGGGCGCAGCTCGCAGGCTGGAAGGTGACATGTGTCCCTGCATCTACCGTATGGCATCTGGGTGGTGGCACCTTGGCGCCAGACTCCCCTTTCAAACTCCAGCTGAACTTCCGCAACAACCTTCTGCTGCTGGAGAATAATCTGGCAGACACCTATCTGACCCGCGGCTGCAAAATGCCCAAGGCAAGGCGCAAGGCTAAAAGGCTTATTAGATTCCGTAAAGTGCTGGATATCTGCGCAATGCTGGCTTACTTCTGCACAGGCAAATGGGACTACGCCAAGGCGGTTTCATCTGCCCACAGGGAATATTCTGAACTTGAAATGGAGGCTCCCCTCCGTCCTCTTCCCGCAGTTGGGGCAAGGGTCGAAGGGCTGAGCCGGAAATGCATATTGCTATGAATATTGTAATCCAAGGAGCGGGTGCGGTTGGTTCGCACCTTGCAAAAATGCTTCGCGACGAAGGCAATTACATAACGGTCATCGACAATGACACCACCAGGCTCTCCTCGCTGGCCTCCAGGGCAGATATCAGGGCGCTGGAGGGCAATCCGTCCTCCATCAAGGTGCTGCGCGAGGCGGGCGTCGACAAGGCCGACCTCTTCATCGCCGTCTACCCCGCATCTTCGCAGGAGATGAATGTGGTGGGAGCCCTTCTGGCAAAGCAGCTGGGAGCCGCAAAGGTGATTGCCCGCATCAACGACGAGGACTATCTGACCTCGGAGAACAACCTGCTGTTCAAGGAGATGGGCATCGAGCTGATGATTTATCCCGAGAAGATTGCCGCCGACGAAATCGTGCAGCAGCTCAAGCGCGCCAGTTTCTCGGAGACCATGGACTTCAGCCGCGGAAAACTCCAGATTGCGGTGTTCAAACTGGACGAAAACTCCCCTCTCCTGGACCTTAAACTCATTGAGTTCGCCCAGAGTCTTCCAAAGGAAGAGTCCGAGCAGTTCCGCATCATCGCCGTATCCCGCGGAGATGAGACGCTTATTCCTTCGCCTGACACCGTCTTCCAGTTTGGCGACATGGTGTTTACGATTGCCAAGCGCGAGGGTATCAACCTGCTAATCAAGTACTTCGGCCGTACGAACATCACCGTTGAGAAAGTGATGGTGGTAGGTGGAAACGCCATCGCAGAGATGGTCGCACGCAATCTTGCCAAGCAGGGTATTATCGTAAAGCTCATCGAGATGGACAAGGACCGCTGCCACGAACTCTCCGAGAAACTCCCCGACGAGGTGGAAATCGTGCTGGGCGACGGCCGCAACTCCGAAGTGCTGATTGACGAGGGCATCCACAACTACGATGTCTTCGTGGCGCTCACGGGCGAGGACGAGACCAATGTTCTCTCCTGCGTCGTTGCCAAGAAACTGGGCGTAGCGCGTACCGTGGCCGAGGTGGAGAACCTCGAGTACACCCGTCTGGCCGAGGAAATGGGCATAGATTCCGTGATTAACAAGAAGTTGATTACCGCTTCCCGCATCTTCAAGTTTACCCTTAGCGGAAGGGCCAGGTTCGTCAAGTATATGAGCGGCACCAAGGCAGAGGTAATTGAGTACACAGTGTCTCCTAGCAGCGCCATCACCAAGGCTCCCCTCAAGGAAATCGAATTCCCCAAGGGCGCAATCATCGGCGGCGTAATCAGGGGTACAGACTCCTTTATCGCCGTTGGCGACACCCGTATCGAGCCTTACGACAAGGTGGCCATATTTGCTCTTCCCGACACAGTAAAGGAAATAGATCGGTTCTTTAAGTAATTTTTATTATATTTGCAGATTAGTAAAACCTAAATACTATAAATATGAGTTATAAAATCATTGTTCTAGCCAAGCAGGTACCTGACACCCGCAATGTGGGCAAGGACGCAATGACAGCCGAAGGAACGGTCAACAGGGCCGCCCTTCCTGCAATCTTCAACCCGGACGACCTTCTCGCCCTTGAGCAGGCTCTCCGCATCAAGGAGCAGAATCCGGGTTCATCAGTTGGAATTCTCACTATGGGCCCTCCCCGTGCGGGAGAGATTATCCGTCAGGGTCTCTACAGGGGCGCAGATACAGGCTGGCTTCTGACCGACCGCCTCATGGCAGGTGCGGACACCCTGGCCACATCCTACGCACTCGCTACGGCAATCAAGAAGATTGGCGACGTCGACATCGTAATCGGCGGTCGTCAGGCCATCGATGGCGATACCGCCCAGGTTGGTCCCCAGGTTGCGCAGAAGCTTGGTCTGAACCAGGTTACCTACGCCGAGGAAATTCTCAAGATTGAAGATGGCAAGGCCACTATCCGCCGCCACATCGACGGTGGTGTCGAGACCGTAGAAGCACCTCTTCCCGTAGTAATTACAGTTAACGGATCCGCCGCTCCCTGCCGCCCCGCCAATGCAAGGCTCGTGGCTAAGTACAAGAGGGCTTCCTGCCCCATGGAGCGCCCCGCCGAAGGCACAAAGTACGATTATCTGTACGAGCAGAAGCCCTACCTCAACCTCCACCAGTGGAGCGTTGCCGATGTTGACGGCGACCCCGCACAGTGCGGTCTCGCCGGGTCTCCTACCAAGGTAAAGACCGTGCAGAACATCGTGTTCCAGGCCAAGGAAAGCAAGACCATGACCGGCAGCGACGCCGATGTTGAAGGTCTTGTAAAGGAATTGTTAAATGAAAAGATTATCGGTTAAGCTATGAACAATGTATTTGTATATTGTGAGATAGAAGGCACCAAGGTTGCCGAGGTCTCCCAGGAACTTCTTACCAAGGGCCGCAAGCTTGCGAACCAGCTTGGAGTTCAGCTGCATGCCATTGTTGCAGGTACCGGTATCACAGGCAAGGTAGAGGACCAGATTCTTCCCTACGGAGTTGACAAGCTCTTCGTTTTCGATGCTCCCGGGCTCTTCCCCTACACTTCCGCTCCCCATACCGACATTCTGGTCAACCTCTTCAAGGAAGAGCAGCCCCAGATTGCCCTGATGGGCGCAACCGTAATCGGCCGCGATTTGGGTCCGCGCGTTTCATCTTCGCTTACCAGCGGCCTTACCGCCGATTGCACCCAGCTCGAGATTGGCCCTTACGATGATGTAAAGAGTGGCAAGCACTACGACAATCTGCTCTACCAGATTCGTCCTGCTTTTGGTGGCAACATCGTTGCAACCATCGTCAACCCCGACCATCGTCCCCAGATGGCTACAGTCCGCAGCGGCGTGATGCAGAAGCAGATTCTCGACCCTAATTACAAGGGCGAGGTAGTTATCGCAGATGTTGCTAAATATGTTCCTACAGTCGACTTCGTAGTCAAGGTTCTTGACCGCCATGTCGAGGCTGCCAAGCACAACCTCAAGGGTGCAGCAATCGTTGTATCAGGAGGTTACGGTGTTGGCAGCAAGGAGGGATTCGACCAGCTCTTCACCCTTGCCAAGGAACTTCACGGCGAGGTTGGAGCCAGCCGTGCAGCAGTTGACGCAGGCTTCGTGGATGCCGACCGCCAGATTGGCCAGACAGGCGTCACCGTCCACCCCAAGGTGTACATCGCATGCGGCATCTCCGGCCAGATCCAGCACATCGCAGGTATGCGCGACTCGGGTATCATCATCTCCATCAATACCGACCCCGATGCTCCTATCAATAAGATAGCCGACTATGTAATCATCGGCAAGGTCGAGGAGGTTGTACCTAAACTTATCAAGTATTACAAAGCTAACAGTAAATAATATGGCAAACTACTATACCGACCATCCCGAACTGGAATTCTACCTTCATCATCCCCTGATGAAGCGTGTAGTCGACCTCAAGGAGCACTTCTACGAGGACAAGGACACTTTCGACGATGCCCCTGTTGACTACGAAGATACTATCGAGAACTACAAGAAGATTCTTGAAATCGCAGGCGATGTCGCAGCAAACGTTATTGCCCCCAACTCCGAGGATGTAGACCTAGAAGGTCCCCATCTTGAAAACGGCCGCATGAAGTACGCTTCCAAGACCGTCGAGAACATGGAGGCAGTTCGCCTCGCAGGACTCACAGGTGTTGCAATGCCCCGCCGCTACGGTGGACTCAACATCCCCAACACCGTGTTCTCAATGCTCTCCGAGGTGATTTCCGCTGCAGATGCCAGCTTCCAGAACATCTGGTCGCTGCAGTCCTGCATCGATACTCTTTACGAGTTCGGTGACGAGGAGCAGCGCAAGAAGTACATCCCCCGCGTCTGCGCAGGCGAGACCATGAGTATGGACCTCACCGAGCCCGATGCTGGTTCAGACCTTCAGCGCGTTATGCTCAAGGCCACCTTCGATGAGAAGGAGAACTGCTGGAGGCTCAACGGCGTTAAGCGCTTCATCACCAATGGTGACTCCGACATCCACCTCGTACTTGCCCGATCCGAGGAAGGCACCACCGACGGCCGCGGCCTTTCGATGTTCATCTACGACAAGAAGAACGGCGGCGTAACCGTAAGGCACATCGAGCACAAGCTCGGTATCCACGGCTCCCCTACCTGCGAGATGGTATACAAGGACGCCAAGGCAGAGCTCTGCGGCAGCACCCGTCTGGGCCTTATCAAGTATGTGATGGCTCTGATGAACGGTGCCCGTCTGGGTATCGGTGCTCAGTCCGTTGGTCTTAGCCAAGAGGCTTATAATGAGGCAATTGCATACGCCCGCGAGCGCGCCCAGTTTGGTCAGAAGATCATTGGCTTCCCTGGCGTCTACGAGATGCTTTCCAACATGAAGGCAAAGCTCGACGCAGGCCGCTCTCTCCTTTACATGACCGCCCGCTATGTGGACATCTACAAGGGTCTGGAGGACATCCAGAGGTGCGGTGGCACACTTAGCGCAGAAGAGAAGGCCGAGATGAAGAAGTACTCCCGCCTTGCCGATGCCTTCACGCCTATCTGCAAGGGTATGAACTCCGAGTACGCCAACCAGAACGCCTACGACTGCATCAGCGTCCACGGCGGTTCAGGCTTCATCATGGAGTACAAGTGCCAGAGGCTCTACCGCGATGCCCGCATCTTCAGCATCTACGAGGGTACCACCCAGCTTCAGGTCGTTGCAGCCATCAGGTACATCACCAACGGCACCTATCTCAACATCATGAACGAGATGCTCGAAGGTGAAGTATCCGAGGAGATGAAACCCCTCCAGGATCGCATCCGCGCCATGGTCAAGACCTACAGCGATACTCTGGACGCCCTTAAGGCCGAGGAGCAGAACCAGGAGAAGCTCGACTTCGTTGCCCGTCACCTCTACGACATGACCGGCGTAATCATCCCCGCCCTCCTCATCGTAGCAGACGCCAGCAAGGCCCCTGAGCTCTTCGCCGACAGCGCCCATGTCTACGTCCGCCTCGCCGAGGCCGAAGTCGCCAAGAACGCCGCCTTCATCGCCACCGTCCAGCCCTCCGACCTCCCCCACTACCGCAAGGCCTAGCGTTGTCACTTAACACGCTATTAGTCAATACTTTACAAAAATCAAGGGTGCCGAGCTCGGCACCCTTGATTTGCATATATCGCTGATACTCAACGGGTTTAGTGACAAGCCTCTTCGCTGTAAATTTCCTCGAACATCTGCCGTAACGCGGCCTCATCCTTAATTATCTCGCGAAGTTTGACGAGATTTTCCGCATTTGGCGATTCGGGCAGCCATAACTTGAGGTAACCACCTTCAGCGTACTTTTCATGCAGGTGGTGGAGCATCCTTTGGTAATGCTCCTCGCGTGAAAGTTCAGGGTAATTCGATATCCCGTACTGTATTGTACGGCGTATAATGCTTTCGGGAATGATTTTGCGGTCAGCCTCGGCGATAATCTTGCCGTAAATGCTGCGAGGTTCGGACTTGCCAGAAGCGCGATGGTCTTCTGCCGCCTGGGCTATCGTTTCAATCTGGTCCTCGGTGAACCATCTTCGCAATTCATTATCTGCGCGAATAATACGACCCGATGCCAAGTGGTGAGTCTCACGCCCATCGACCAACCCCGTATCGTGATAGATAGCCGCCGTGTAAATCATATCCACATCCACGTCATAGTAGGTCGCCAACTTCATGGCAGCATCTACGACGCCCAAAGCATGGTCCTCGCGGTGCGCCTTATCGAAATTACGGTATCGCGGTAGGATATTCGCCTCGCAATACGCCATCAGGCTCTGGTTTACCTTGTCACTTAACATACTGTCATTCAATTATTTACGAAAATCAAGGGTACTGAGCTCGCGACCCTTGATTTGCATAATGTACTGTGTATCAGTGCCTTATCTGACAACGCCCTTACCGCTTGCGTCAACGGTTACGCCAGAGGCATCGGTGCCTTCACCGTAGGTCATGGTGATTTGCGAGTCGGACTCGCCCGCGAGAAGCTTACCTGCGAGGGTCTGGTTGGTAGCATTAACGGATACCTGGCCGCCATTGGTGCCGGGAGTACCCCAGCTGCGCTGGTCGGTGTTGCAGTTCTTGCAGACTACTAAGTAATCGTCTGCGCTAAGTGCTTCGCCCTTTGCGTTGAGCAGTTTGCAGTTCTCGATAGCCACCTCGGCATCTGTATTAGTGATGAGGAACATGCCTACGCCACCGTTATCGCGGACGCTTGTGTTGGACAT
>Ga0065711_1010196_pt1 | contig 15646 bp, 15 predicted proteins | sample Hoacrofraction12_FD_59098 | JGI IMG/M metagenome (GOLD analysis project Ga0065711, IMG submission 59098) | Hoatzin crop microbial communities from Cojedes, Venezuela - Epithelial fraction 12 v2 (version 2) | ecosystem: Host-associated > Birds > Digestive system > Esophagus > Crop | place... | reverse complement strand
TCCGCTGGACTCTCTCCAGTAGCTCCTCATCTTTCTTGAACTGGGGAGCCCAGAACTGGACACAGCACTGCAGATGGGGCCTCCCCAGGGCAGAGCAGAGGGGAAGGAGACCCTCCCTCGCCCTGCTGGCCACACTCCTCTTGATGCATCCCATCAAGTTCGGCTGCTTGGAGATAAAATTGCTGTGTGTGTGTGAGAATGTCACATCGCCATCAAATGGCAATTAACTTTTTCTCGCTAAATTCTGTCACTCTGTGTAACCACAAACATCTGTTTGATGCCAGTCCCCACCAAGCCACAGCCAGCCAGGACCTGAGGAGATCACAGCTTTGGGTCCTTGGCTATGTCCCACTCCTGTCCACCGTCTCCTGAAGACAGTGGTGGCTGCATGCCCCCGTAGTGCTGCTGCTCGCTCTTTGCAAGCACCGTGACCCTTCCAAAAGGTGCGCACTGCGTGGCATCTCCCTGAGCAGGGGAAGAGCTGCAGGCTCCACCAGGAAAGTCCTGTTGATGGAAAAGCCTTGAAAGCTCATTTCAAGAAAAGCGTGTCCTGCCTACTGTAGGACTCCTATAAGGCGCTGGTTTGGTGCCCCATGTATGTCCCTCCTCTCACCAACCAGCATCTGCCAGCTTGCAGCCATGAATCCACCATCCGAACTGGCTAAAACTGGGATGTGCCCTGTGAATAGTCGCACAGCTGCGTGCCTGTGAGTAGCTGCATCTTTCAGAAGCACCCGAGAGCTGAACCACTGATCTCCAGCATGCAAATTGAGCACAAACTAGGGGGAGAAGCCTCTCCTACAACTTTCCGCTTCCCCATCTCCCCTCCAGCTCAAGGAATAACTGGAAATTTGGAGGTAGCCGCTACAAGCCGGTAAAAAGCTCTCAGCTGCTGCACACCAGGTGAAGTCCAGTCCAAACCCAACCCTGGCTTCAGAGAAACGCTGCTCCCAGCCCTGCACTGACTACTGACTGGAAACAGCTGGGGGTTCGAGTCTTTACACTCTTTCTCCTTCACTTGTCTGTATAAAGCAGCACAGACTGGTTTGAAATAGGAAAAAAAAAAGAACACAGAAGGATGTGGTTATGCCATGCAGTAAGCGCACTGGCAGGCTATGATCTGTAAGCAAATGCTCTTATGCTCTACAGAGCAACCTGGGCTGAAGCGATGCTGCTGATCTGCTTGCTGGCATTCAGGTAAAGTAATTCATATCTTAACTAACAGCTTTCTTTCCAATCACTTAATAGCAGCGTTGATTGTAGAGCACTATTTTTAAGTCAGCAGGATTATTATTTCTCATAAAGATCAAACTGTAAGATCAAACATGTAGTGTTGCTTAGCTTAGAGCAGAAAAAATGATTTTTGCTTTAGTGATAAGCATAAATATATTCTGTTGCAATCAAAATACTTAGAATAAAATGGTAAGAAATTATCCAACTGCAGATGAAATATATTGCAGATGTGGAACTTACTGCTCTTCATTGCACTAAGCCAGATTACACATCTCCTGTGCATCCACCAGAGAATAATTTATACCTAACACGAATAATATAGAAGATACAAACAAAATCTTCTTTGCAGCAGTAACATTACTCTGTTTGTATCGATGAGGAGGGTAATGACGGTAAACGCTGTAAAGTCCTCGCTGAAGCAGTGACCTGAATTGTCCTCGCTCCTCTGTTGTAGCACAGCCAGACTAAGGACAATGGGCTCGCTGAGCTCTGCTATCTGACCATCATTTCCTTGCTATTAAAGCTACACCTACGCTTACGGCAAGTTAGAGATTTGGTGAGGGGGATGCCCCGCTAATGAAGCTTTCATGGATAAGAACATCCTTAACCTGTCATCCCCGATCTGTGCTAACACACAGGCTTGTGCGAATCCCAGCTAGAGCCAGAGGAACCCAGACCCGAGCTACAAAGAGGAAACCCTTCACGTGTCCTGCCGTGCTGCAAAAAACCTAGAAAAGCTCATACTGTAAAACCTTGCTGTTCCCTTTCCTAGGTCAGCACACCTTTGCTGCTGGCTTCAGCACAAGCTCCTGCTGCCGGTAACCCCAGCTAACATTTAACTAGTCCATAGGAAGTGGAAAATCCTCACTCAGTAGGAGAAACGGAGAACAAATGAAGCAGCGATGACACAGGGTCTGGACCAGCTGAGACACGCTTCCTCGAGTGGTGTCAGTTACAGGTTTTGATGTGATCTTTTCGCTTCTAGAATTTGTCCGGAATAGTCCTAGAGCTGCAGGCGATTCCTTCAGGAAACTCGTGGAGGACGAAGGCTGGAACAGGGCAATCGCAGTGGTCGCCTCTGAAGGAGGTGGCAAAGGAGGAGCTGGGGAACGGCAGGTCACTCAGCCTCGCCTCAGACTTTGGAAAAATATTGGAACCACCCACCGAAGAGTCTGTTTGCCAGCACCCAGAAGACAACAGAGAGGTAAGTAACGATCTGCACAGACTCCTCTGAGAACGACTGAAATAATAGCAGTAATATGACTTTCTTCTGTGGCACACTGACAGCACTGGGGACGGGGTGCAGGAGTGGGAAACAGGCGGCAAACACTATCCCCAAAGAAATTCTCACGAGCAAGCGACGGAAACATCATCTGTATGAAACTTCTGTATGATTAGTGCGTACACACCGAGATACTCATCAGTCTCTGCCGTACAGGAAAGCTGTGTTTGGTACGGCTCGGTATCTTTCAGATTCAGTATTGTCAGTCTTTTTATTAATAATTTGGATAACGCAGTAAAGAAAAGATGATGCTTATGAAATGACTGCAAGGTTACTTGTCATTGAAAAGAAGTCTTCAAATACTTTGGGGCAAACTTATTACTCATGTGAGCTGTTTGCAAACAATTCCCTTGAAATACCCAAGATGTGAAGTTTAAATTTGAAGGGAAGCAAGCTGTCAAAAAATATCAAGTTTTTGAGAATCAGGCACTCCGTTTGAGTATTTGAAATTACCAGTTTAAAGGCTGGGTAACGTTTTCCTGAAATTAACCATTTTCAGGAGTAATGCTGTACATGATTTTGTACTAATGACTTCTAAAAAAAAGCATTCAGTGAAATAGAAACCCAGTAAAAGCAGAATCAAAACTCCCACTTTGAAGAGACCTCACAAGCAATTCTCTGATCTATCAGTACCACGCACAAAGTGCTGGATCAACAGCTGTTGTCACTCCCCCAAAATGTTTCATGCCATCTGATCCTTCCCCAGCTAAATGGATGGTCTTGATCACCACCTTCAGTGGAATTCTCTCGCCTCTCGTGTACCACAGCTACACCATTTTCTAAGCAGGGACTGACTCAGTCTTAGACTGAAGTACAAACCAAGGTTTTCTTTTTGTTCTCCTTTCTGAGAGCTAAATCCACTGATAACAATCAGATTTCCTTTTGCCGTTTCCTAAGTTCACCAAGCTGCGACAGTGCCAGTCGTGCGTCTCGGTTCTGATCTCTGGAGGTGGCAGCCAGGTCCGGCCCCCGGCCAACAGCAGCTCCCCACAGTCACCTCGCTCTGCAGCGGGGACGCCGCCACAGAGAAGTCTCCATGGATTTGTGCATCCTCCCAGCAACCTGCAGCAGCCTCTTTGTAGTCCTCACCAGCTTTCTCGAAACCATTTCCTCACCTACTTAACAGCCCTCGATCTACCCCCCCCTTTTTCTAGTGCTATTTAATTATTTCTAGTAGACTCTACTGAAATGCAAGCGCCTTCGATCTTCTGCCTTTCCCTTATCTGAAAAAGCAGACGCTTCATCAAAGAAGACAGTGGTCTGGCAAGACCTGTCAAAGCCTTATTTAGTAGTTTTCCTTAAAAATCTGTATGAAGCTTTGACTCAGTGGTTGCAGAATTGCTCTAATCAGATTTGACCCTCTTTCCTACAACAGACCAGACTGATCCTTTTCCAGATACACTCATAACATACATACTTCATAACAGTCACTGGGTTGGACCTTCAGCCTCTTGTGCCTCTTCTGTCCGTAGTCTGCGCTGGAAACAAACTGTTTTCCCCAATAGGAACATGTTAAGCTCCCTGATTCCTGCACGTTGTCCCACCTCTGACCTCCAGCACAATGTCAGCAGCCCTCTGAAAAGCAAAGGTGTAAGGTTTGGCAAAACTCCAGGCCATCTCCTCCGTTAGCAGATCTACTTGTTCTCCATTTGTCTCTCTCTCTTTTTATATGTTCTTTTAGCCATGAAAACAAAAAACCTAAATCTTTCACTAATTGTTTTTTGGTTTCTTTAGCAAAGTCCAGCTCCATTTGGTAGTGTTTATGATCTACCTGTCACTTCTTGTCCTCCAAAGCAGAGGTTGCCTTCTTGATCATGCTCTTCCTAAAACCTCTTCACTTACTCCTAAAATTTCTTTTGAGCTTCTTGGTTGGCTGAGCTGGAGTGAAAACTAACTGCCAATTTCTTCTCCTTCATTAGGATTTCTGGTGATCTGAATTCAAAGAGGTTATCAAAAAGTAGTTTTAGGGCATGGTTTGTTAAAGCATACATATATTTTTAAGAACGTTGATAACACTTCTTCCACACAAGTTATACTTTTTTAAGGAATGGTATTATTAAGATGTCATGCCTTCCATTTGCTAATCTTTGCCAGATTGTCTAAGATAATAAGTTAGAATTTAAAGTATGTGCAAACCCAAAATTTAACCAGTGCTGAAAGTTAGGCACAAGCTAGAAAATGTGCTTACTCAATTTGCAACTAGATAAAAGATCAGTCTTCTTAAGCTGACCTTCTAAAAAACCAGCATCGTATACAAGCCCAATATAAAATTAAAATATCCATATAAACGCGGGTGTAGTAAAAGCACACCAGCAAGAGCTACTGATGCACAGGGAATCACAGATACAAGAGTAAAATCCCAGCTAGCAGTTGGACCTGCCTTCATAGGGACGAGCAATTTCCTGAATGTCTGTGTAATGAAGCAACTGGACATCAGTGTTTTGGAAGTTTCAATAGATGTACGAGCTGCTAAAGACAGCCAGTACACTTTAGAGTTTTTGAAAACATATGTTTGAATGGGTCGGTCTCTTCAGTATGTGAATGCGGTTATCTTAAAGGGCGCGGTAGTCAGTGGGTGCTGACTACCTGCCATTGAGAATCAGGCTCCTGTATAACAGATAAAGTCACTCAAATTGGAAACAGAAAGCTCTGTGCTTGAAATGAGGATTCACTTTCAATAATAGCCACAGGCTGATCAAGTGCACATCTCAAAACCAGAAAAGCCCATAGCTGCGTTTGAAAGTATCTCACTCTGATATATCAAGGCACTAACTGTGAGCCTTACACATTTCCAACCTGTTCTTTCTGTCATTTTAGGGAAGAAATGACCAACGGCAGCGGGGAATGTAATTTTACAGACATCGACAGATTAGCAGAGACCCTGCGGTTGGGGATCTCCATCCCCACCTTCATTCTCGGGCTGGTTCTCAACGCCCTGGCCCTCTCCGTGTTCTGCTGCTTTTGGAAGAAACAGACCAAAACCTCCGTTTACATGATCAACCTCGCGCTTGCAGATGTCTTGCTGCTTCTCTCGCTCCCGCTCAAGCTGTACTACTCCAGCACGGACGCACCTGGACTCCTGTGCGCCTTCATAGAGTCTCTCTACTTCGTCAACACGTACGGCAGCATCTTCATCATTGTCTGCATTACTGTCGACAGATACATCTGCATCAGGCACCCTTTTGAAGGTCGAGTTAACCAGTCCCCCAGATGGGCTATCTGGATCTGCTGCTTCATCTGGGCAGTAGCTTGGCTTTGCAGCAGCCCAATGTATGTGTTTCACAAGAAAGAACGTCTGAAATGCTTTCACAACATGTCGGAACAGGCATGGAGCATTCCCCTCATTGTTTCTGTGGAAGTCTTTGGCTTTCTGATCCCACTTGCTGTGATGGTTTTCTGCTCTGTCCAAAACATCTGGATTCTTCTAAACCGCAAAAGTCAAGCTAAAAAGAAGGTAGAAGGCAGTGGCTCCTTACGAGTCATTACCATCAACCTTGTGGTGTTTTTTGTGTGCTTCACGCCCGTCCACCTTGGGATCTGCCTACAGTGCCTGGTAAGGCAGCACGTGATAGTGGACTGCAGCCTGAAACAAACCATCAGCCTCTTCATCCAGGTGGCAATGATACTAGCCAACCTGAACTGCTGCCTGGACGCCATCTTCTACTACTTCGCTGCAAAGGAATTTCGTGAGAAAACACATCTGAAAAAGGTTATTGAGCTATGTCCTGTCTTTAAGCCGTGTGCCACATGATGGGACCGCCTGCGGTGGAGGAACACCTCTTCCTCGGCTCCCACGTGGCCCACACGATGCCGACAGCATTATCCCCGACGTAGCAGAAGGGTCACCCGGGCCATGGCAGGGAGGGTGCAGGAGGGAGAGGGACAATGTTTTTCCGCTGAATGTGAAACTGTTCTGTATTTTTCTTCCCTTTCAAGATGAAAGGGGGAAAATTTTGGAAAAAAGAACCAGCATTAGCAAAGTGACAGAGTGACACCAAATGCAGCATTAGCCTTGAGGCTTTCTGCTAAACGTGAAAGGCTTGCCAGAGGAAAGCCACCCAGAACACCGGAATGCCCCTTAAAATCAGCTTCTGTCATTGCTGCACCGGTTTTCTTTTTGCCAAGGTGATCAGAAAGTTGTTGCTAAGGGCCAAACAACTAATCAAAACCTGCTTTCTGACTTGGAAGGTAACAGAGTTAAAAGGCAGCACCCGGCCAAAACTCTGTGTTCTTCCCTTCTGCAAATCTTACAGAAAGTCACTGCCGGAGCTCATCTGCTCCGAACAGCTTTGCCAGCCCGGGATAATAGCAAGTCCTCCCTCCTGCAAGCATTATGGGCTGGGCAGGGCTGCCTCCCAGGACAGCAGCCCCTGCTCTTCCACGGAGGACAGGCTGCCTGGCGTACAGCCCCAGCGGAGCATCCTGGGTACCCGCAGTTCCCCGAGCAACAAGCACCTCTGCTTACCTTCGCTGAGGAATCACCACGGCTTTCTCCTGCAAGTTTAAAACCGGTTTTGCACATGAAAACCAAAAGAACCCCTTCAAATACAGCATTTAGTGAAAGACTGTATGTGATGAACTGCATTTCTACATCACTGCATTTCTATCAAAGATAGAAGATGACACCTGCATGAAATCCTTCTGCCTGTTTTCTCACTCTTTCTCGGAGGAGGGGAATTAGGGAAGCAAGCTCTGCATCACAGAAAAATAGGCAGCGCCTGCCTGATGCACTCCTCGCTCCCGCCTGGAAGACCAGACCAGCTCTATCCACCTCATTCCTTAGAGCAGGACTTCAAGGCTTCCTTAAAGAAGTCCTGCTAGCCTATACTGTACACTTCTCAAAACCTCTCTGGGCGTGCCTCAGCCCTTCTCGGGCAGCGCTTCTGGTTTGCCATCACCCTTCTGCCATTCTGGAGCCTAAACTAGAGGTTTCCTTGTTGCCATGTGAGCACACCATTTCTCGTACCATGACGTTGGCATGGTTCATCCTCTTAGCCAGAAACACTTTCACATCAAGACATCCATTTCTGTGCCGTTTAGAAACAGCAGTAAAAATGGTCTAAGATTGCCTGTAATCAAGTCTTCTGTCCGGGGCAGATGTTCCCATTATTCAAAACATGAAAATAAATTACTTTCTGTCTGGAGCACATTCAAAAGCAAGGGGGCCAGTTTTGAAAACACAACTTGCTGTCGATTGATTTGTATAGAAATGATTGATTGTGCCAGAGGGCAGCTGCACACGTCTAACGCTGGGCCCAAGGTCCGAGCGCTTTAAAGCTTGTTAGTGCCAAAACTGTGACACAGCTGAGACACACGCGGAGCTCAGAGGCAAGGAAAGGTTTCTATCATCCATTTCGCCATCATCTGCACAGGGGCAAGAGGAGCTTTCCAAAGCAGAGCAGGTTTTCAAAACATTATTTGCTACCACCTCGCTCATTCAGAAACTTGCAGCCTTTTCAATATGAGTTAGCCTTTCTTTTTTGCACCTTTCACATCACTTTGCATATAAACTATGTGTCCGAAAGAACACGTTCTACTAAATAAACTGTACATACGAAGTGTATGATTTTAAAATACATTTCAATTCCCCAATCTGACAGCAGTGTATGATTCTTACCTACCTATTTCATCGTAAACTTTTACCATTTTCTCCTTAAAACACCTCCAAGACTTAGCTGGAGATTTTCCTTCCCAGGAACTACTTCAGGTTTGTAACTAGGGCAACCAAGAACAACTGAATCAACACTAATAAACAGAAAAAGTAAAAACAGGAAAGATGATCACACCCAGAAGTCTGGATAATTTAATAAAATTTCTGTGGAAGTCCTTTCTATAAATTCTTGATAATCCCCTGATAAACCCCCTACGATCTTTCCTCCAAAACGCTCTGAGCTCTTGATTTTATGATTAGCCAACTATCTGAAAATTTCCATTACCGTCGGGGCAACCTGTGACTGCAAACAGACAGGACTTCAAGGTGCAAAGTACAACACCGCCTCTTCATGTAAAGCTTCTCACGCAGATGCAACGGGTGGTGACGGAGCACACATCCTCTGCACGCCTGTGCACAACCCTAACCCAGCGGTACGGCGAAGATGGCAGAGCCTCGCTCCACCGGCCCTGCGAGCTCAGGACAGGAGAGAGGAAGCCTCTTGACGTGGTACAAGGAGAAACCTGGAGTGCTGCACCCAGGGAAGGACAACCCTATGGGCCAGCACAGGCTGGGAAAGTAGGGCTGATGTAGATGTCCTCCTGAAAGGGCAACGGGGGGCACCAGGCTTGACACAAGCCAATGGTGCTCTGCCTGTGTAAATATGGCAAAATTGATACCAGGATGCACTAAAAATGGGGTCAGTGCAAAGAAAAAGAAAAAGAAGAAAAAAAAAAAAGAGGATGTTATTAACCTCCTCTATTTGAGCTGGTGAGGCTTCACTGGAATAGGATGTCCAGCTCTGGGCCTCCCAAGTTCAGGAGGGATGGGGAGAAACCAGAGAGGTTCAAGCAGACTGCAGGATGGTTGGAGATGTTAGGCACAGGTCTGCAAGGAGAGGTTGAGGGAGCTGGACTGGTTTCACCCAACGTGCTGGAAGGCAGTGACAGATGATGGAGCCAAGCGCTGCCCAGTAGTTCCCAACAACATAGGAAGGAGTAATGGCAATGCAGCGTGGGAAGGGGTTACCCAGAGCAGCTTTGTCATATCCTCTCACAGAGGTTTCCAAGATGTAGCCAAAGTCACGGCTGATCTGATCTACTGTAGGAGAAGGAAACCGGCTCCAGTAGTCCCTTTCCACTGCTCTGTGACTCTCAACAAATACAAGTTTGTTTATTTTTTTTTTTCTCCTCCAAGACAAAAAAAACCATCTCTCAGTGCTCGTGGTGTTATGGCACCAGTTGTCATCAGCCCTATTGCAAGCGCAGCGCAAAACTGAGGCAATGCACCAGCTGCCAGCAGCAACCGTGACCCATCACACAGGGCTGTGATGTTTAAAGTCAGGACTAATGAAGCAGTAGTTTTGTCTTCAACCCATTTTTCACTAAGCACTTGGAAAAGCTCTTTTTCTAAATCTTCAAAGGAATAAGTGCAGATATGCAGCGAGGAAAAGTGTGTAGGGACTCTCGTATGCCTGGGTGGGGAAGAAGGTTGATCTGCCAGGGCTAGGGAGACAGCATCACTCATGGTGATGCTCAGTCAGGGGCAGAGTCCCAGTACACTCGGGCAGGGAGAGCCTTCCACCTGCAGAAAGAAATCTATGTCATTTGCTCAGCTAAGGAAACAGAAGTCGTGTCATGAAAATCAGGTGTAATAATGGGGAGTGGTGGGACCCACTACGTACGGCTGGTCACACATGGCAGCAAACGCAGAGCGCAGAATCCCAGAGCTAAATTAGACTACTTTCTTCCCATTTATAGCCACCGGTTCCACTTCTTTGTTGGCCTAAAGCGATTTTATATGTAACTCCATTTGTCTAAATTTTGTCTGCTATATATGTAAATAAGAGCAGCCTGTCTAAGCATGCTTGAGATTTTGGCAAAAAAAGAGAGAGGAGGAGGAGAGCCCAGCGGTGTTGGTTTTACAGGGCTACTGCAACAGTCGAATCTTTCAGCACACAAAGAGCAGCTCTCTTGAGCAAAACAGTGTCTCTTTCAATTCACTGCTTTTCAAGACTAACTTACATTTAAGTAATACACTTAAATTCTGTCTTTGACCTGCAGCTATGATTACAGTTCTTTCTGAACCAGAATTTTACATACAGGGTCCTTTGTGAAATTTACTGTCGGCTCTGGAGAATCTTCAGTCGGTTTTATGTTTATACCAGGACAAAAGCAATGAAAAACTTCATGCAGCTTGAGCAGGTGCACAACAGCTTTGTTGATGAATAAAACTGAAAAGCACCTGACGTTTTAAGCACAACAACAAAAGCCCTCCCGAGTCAGCACACAAGTTCACAATGTCTGTTTTCAGACTGCACAACAGAAAAGGTTTCTTCTGCCTTGATGTCATCCTTAACACCCAGAAAAACAGTCGGAACCTGAACGTGAACGCCTCGCGTACCCAGCTCTCCTCGCAGGGACCCCTGTAAAGTCAAAGCAGCATTATCCGGCGGGGGGAGGGAATAAAAAAGAATAAAGTGCTATCTAAAACCACCCAAAATAATGCCTTCAAAATCACAGTCTCCGTTTTCTTCTCTTCCGTGAACTGAGCAAAAAACTGATGCAATTAACCCCAGTCCTTACAGAGCAACTGGTTTTAACTATAATTTTTCTGGACAAGGCTGTTTCAGGACACCCAGGTGAGAATATTCACCAAAAGCAATTTTGGTTTTATCCAGTCAGGCTTCTTCAGCTGGACCAAACCCCACAGGTTTCCACAGCACAGGAGCGGGCTGCCTGCTCTGGAGGGCAGCGGCAGATCACTCACCAAATGCCCACAATCAGCACGTGTTCAACTGTGAATGCGACCCCCAAGCTGTATTTCGTAGACTCCTGCAGCAATTGAAAGACTGTAAAGCATAAAAGTAGTTTGGACAAAAGGGAAAAAAACAGAACCCAAGGAAAACCAAAGCAAACCAAGCCACACAGGGTTTGTTCCCCAGACTCTTTCCCTGCCCCTTTGCCTGGCGGTTGTGCCACCTTCCATTTGCCAGGCCTGCTTGAGCCCTGAACTTCAGATCAGTGCCACCCCACTGACTTCTAACGCTGTGAAAATACTGTCTGAATTGTGCCATCTTTTTTAAAAGTAATACTGCGTGAGGAGTCCCCTTGACGTAACACATCTGAATGATTTTTAACCAAAAAAATTTTATCTAAATTCAACTGGTTTAATATGATGGATCTAATATGGAACTTCTTCTCATAGCCTTCACAAAACTGTTTTCATGATTTATGAGCAGGAAGGCACCTGAGGGAAGATCCAAGGCTGGATGGGAGCACTGATAGTCTCCTGTGAGGGGCCATGGTGAGCACAGGTGGGCAGGCGCCCTGTAGAGGAGACCCAACACAGTTTCGTGATGATTAAATACATTAGATAAAAAACATACACCAGACAGCTTTTCCACGTGCGACTGCTCGGTCACCGTTTCTTCCCACGTTTTACTCACAAATACAGTCCAATCAAGGTCACTCCAGCAGTTTACCCTGTCCAGCCATTTCGAGCGTGCAGAGATCTGCCAAGTGAGAAGAGCAGCCACCAGATCACAAAACGAAGCTGAAACAGGTTTGAAGACTGAAACCGATCTTCGGAGAGATATTGTCCTAAACCTCACCTCTTTGTGCTGCTCTCAGCAATACTTCACCCAAAGGTTATTCTCCAGTACCACAACTTAACCTGTCCAGGACGCACGCAGACGAGCGACGGATCAACTGCTGCTACTCAAAGGTGCAGACTTCTGCCTCCCTCATCAGAGCGGTTTGGCAGGCTCCCCCCCCTCACATGCAGAACATTTTCCACCTCAGACTGACGCCTTCCCACGAGTCTCGGGCGTGCTCTCCATCCTTCCACCCGCACGCAAGGAGAGGAGCTGCGGAGTGGCAGCACCCTTTGCAGAACTGGTGAGCCCAGCACCAGAAATCGGGGAGCGAAGAGCCTGCCAGCCCCATGCGCAAGCCCCCAGCCCCCGGGACGGTTCTGGCAGCTGCCGTGAGAGCCCGCAGCAACCTGCTCAGCACCGACATGGCAAACGGCCCGTCGCTGGGCCAGCCCCTCTGTGGAGCCAGGACGATGATCGGACCTTGGCTGCCGCGCACCAGAAGGGACGTCAGCTTTCCCCAGGCAAACTGTCTTTACAAAGAGGGGCAGAGACCTGCTTGCCCTGAGCAAATTGAAAAGAAACCTGCTCGTCTTTGCTATTTATGCAACAGTACAAGCTGGAAAGCTGGCTGGCTTAGATTTCAAACTAGCACGCTTGCTCAGCATGCAGAGAAACCCGAGACGGGTCTGCGCAGGACGGGGCTTCCTTCAGCTACGGTGGCTGCTTCTGAAAACGGCTAAAGCTATTTCTCCTGTAAAGGTGTGTGGGAGAGAGGGGAAAGCAAAACCAAAAACCACCTTTTTTTTTTTTTTTTAAAGTTAGGAAACATTTGTCTATGGAGACTAGTAGGTGAGGGATCCTGTGCTGCTTCTAAACACATAGCTGAAATGAGTTTCTGTTGGCAAGAGAGCTATTTGCGTTCGAGTATCACTCCTAGGAATGGATCGCCACAAAACATCACTGTGTGATGAGCTTTCGCAGTTCTGCCACCTCAGTGTTAGCCAGAAAGCTCCAGAGAGAGAAAACTCACCCCTCCACCACAGACGTGTCGAGCTCACGCAAGCCATCTTCTGCTTGTCTCTTCGACATCAGGCCAACACACAGACTAAAGCAGGCGCACCGCACCTCGCCGGGCTAAGAATAGTGGTGCTCGCGTGGCGTCTTTCATCGGAGGAAGCCAGGAGGGCTGAGGGCAGGAGACGCAGCCCTGCGCTGCGCAGGCTGCTCTCCAGCTCCTGCCGGCAGCACGGGCAGCAAGGAGGGGGAACCAGCAAAACGGGCGGACCAGCAGCCCAGCAGCTGGTGTGGCTCAGGTCCCCAGGGGCCATCCTGTGTCCCTGGAGTGGCACAATTCACCACCTTTGGCCCCGGCAGAAATTTATTGAACTTTAAAATCTCTATAAAAATTAAAGAAACATTGTCAGCGCTCACCACAGCTTGCTGCATGACAAGAGGGATCACCACAGCCAAATTCATGCTGGAACCACAGATTTTTAATCTACTTATTTTTTTAAATCACTGCTGTTTCTGCCTCATCGACAAGTCATGGGGATGACACCGCTTTCCCCAGCACCCATTGCTCCAAGGTGAGGACTCATCCTCCCAGGAGTGAGCTCCGCCACCGCTGCACTGCCCACAGCCCGGTCGAACAGACCTGCAGCAGATCTGCTCCGGGGCACCAGGATGTCATCCACCTTGTCTGATCTGTACTGTCTGACACACTTCACTGCAAAAAAAAACCAAACCCAAACCCAAACCTCACCCAACATCTGGCACATCCTCCGCACCATGCCCAGCTGCTTCTGCAGGCGCTGCCGGTACTGACGGTCGCGGTGCTTCCTCGTTCAGACGGCGAGCAGCAGTGCCATGGGGACGCAGGGCACGCCTGCAGACCTGGTGGCAAGTCTCAAAGCCTGCCCGGGACGCAGGGGTTTCGAAGCAACCACGTCCTGCCATTTATCTCCTCCTCACCCCGCTCGCCACTTCTGCGAGCCCTCTGCGAGCCAGCGTTGGGGCCCGGGGCCCACGCGCGGTGGCCAGCTTCCCACGGGGCAAGGAGCAGCCCAGCAGTAAGAGAGATCCCATCTCGGCTGACTCCCGGCTCCTACAGAGGTTGAAAAAAAAATGCCAAAAGGGCGTGAAGTCACCAGAATACCTGCACTGAATTCTTGCAGCTCTCTGTCCTCCTTTCTCCATGGCATTGTGTCTTCTGCAGCGCCCAGGACAGCGCAGCTCCAGTGAGGTCAGGGAGCTCCGCGCATCTCCAGCTCTCTCCTCCACGCTGCAAAGCAGGGCCCCGTGACACGACTGAAACTATAGGATCGCTTGACTGGTTAAAATACCAAAACCCAAACTACAGCAAATGTGATTTTTATTTTTATTATGTAACGCCAAGCACTAAGCTCAGTAAAGACAGTAAAATTATTACAGAAAGTATCACCTTCAAAGCGTGTCTCTCTTCAGGCTTTTGTAGTAGAAACACAAAGACGCCCTGAGAACTAAATCTTTTTCTTAAAAGTAGACAGCATGATTTGTTTTGAGTCACAGACTTCTCTAATTTAATCTAAACCACATTTGCCCGATTTACATAGCAAAACCTTCTGTTCTCTCTCCTGGTTTGACTTCTAGTGCCGGGAATTCAGCTTGGGGAATTCAGCTGGATCGTTTCTTGTCTCTACATCCCTGTCAAACAAATTCTGCGCTGGCTGAACTTTGCAGCACCCCATTTCGCTGCTGCTTTCTGGCAACACAGCAACCCGCGCAGCCGGAGCCTCAGCGCGAGGATGCACACGCGCCCCGTCCACGCGCACGCCGCACAGCCAGCGCCCGCTCTCTCTCGCACCGGTCTTCGTTTGGAGACGGCCCCGCGCTCCATCGCTCGCCGGTTTCAGTCTGACTCCGGGGGAANTGCCCCTGTGTTGGCTCGATGCTGCGGGCAGGAGAAAGGGAGAAGCGAGAAAGCCCAACCACCGAATAAAAATGCGCCGGTAGCCCCTAACCGCACCAGGTCCCAGGTCTGTCATGTGAAAAAGGTGTTCAGGTGGATCTTTGGGTCAGAAGGTACTGTCCCCACCTTTGGCCCGACTCCACAAACCAACCAGTGAGAACTCTCCCCTATGCAAAGCTGACAAGATTTAACGTATCACTTTTTAACGGAGAACAGACATCCTGCTCATCCCCACGTGCCGTGGGTGGGAAACAGCACGGCGACATTCCCTTGCTTTCAGCCTTCAGCTGCGTCTTCCCTCCAGCTTTCTGCCCTCCAAACACCCTTGGTCGCGCAGCCGTGGTTTGGGTTTTTGCTCTCCTGCTTTTAAGCTGCTGCCTCTTGCTGCTCTTCTCCATCCTTCCTACAACTTGACCCCTGCAAAAATCTACAGATGCGTCCAGATAAATCCTTCAGCCTGGTTGCACCCCGTCCACCCACTGCTGGATACCTTCTTCAATGCCAACACCAAAGATTTTTTTAAATTAATTAGAGCTCAGGGTGGCCGACACCATCGCCACTCTCCGTCTCTGCCAGAGTTCGCCTCCGCACCAGGGACTCCCCACCACTAGTCCAGTCCCCAGGTCAGGGCCCTGGTTTTTCAGTGGCTGCTCCCTCAGCTCGTCTGGCTGGGAGGCGGAGAGGCCCCCACAACCTGCAGCGAGATCTGTGAATGCCGAAAGATCAGAGATACGCTGGCAGGAGGCACCCGCGCTTCAAAATAATTTCAGGCTATTGTCATTTCTAAAGTCTTCTAGAAACAGTTGACTTTTTTTTTTTTCTTTTGTTTTTTAAGAGTGGGTATCTACAGGGTTGGGCTTTTCGCTTTTTCTTACTGCGAAGAAGAGAAGGCTGCGAGGGGACCTTATAAATGCCTACAAATATCTGCAGGGTGGG
>Ga0065711_1012829_pt1 | contig 15650 bp, 14 predicted proteins | sample Hoacrofraction12_FD_59098 | JGI IMG/M metagenome (GOLD analysis project Ga0065711, IMG submission 59098) | Hoatzin crop microbial communities from Cojedes, Venezuela - Epithelial fraction 12 v2 (version 2) | ecosystem: Host-associated > Birds > Digestive system > Esophagus > Crop | place... | reverse complement strand
CCGCCTGGACAAGGTCCTGTGCAGCCTGCTGTAGGTGACCCTGCTTCGGCAGGGGGGTTGGACTAGATGACCCACAGAGGTCCCTTCCAACCCCTACTATTCTGTGATTCTGTAATATTGCTGTTCAGCAATAACAACAAAATGAACACGTTCGAGTCCATTGGTATGACTGGCTGTGAAAATTTTTCTCTGCGATGAAGTTCAGGACATATAACATTTGACAGTCTTGGTCTGGATTGTGCCATGTTCTCCCAATAGTCCCATGATTTTCAGTAGACCCCTTGAAAAATAAGGTGGTGCCAGTGGGGAGAAGAGGGGAGCCAGCGCAGTGCCTTGCCAGGGATGCTGCTGGGACAGGCAGCGGGGCTGTGCGGCACAGGGTGACTGCCGGAGAGTTACAACATCTTGAACTCCTGTATGGAAGCTCTCATCCAGGAGGAGAAATTTCTTAGTTCGCTGTACCGTAATCCTGCCTCAGAGAGGAGGATTAGAGGAGGATTAAGCTACAGTGAACCAAGGTCACTCTATTCCCGACTGACAGACTTCACACAGAGATTTAGTATAATTTGGAAAATACCCATTGACCTCACGTGGCCCCGTGGTTTACCCTGCCTTTCCAGAGCCTGCCTGTGTAGACGTGACCTGAGGGCTGGGACTGTCAGATACATGGCTTTGTGGGGAATGATCTTGAAGCTTTCCTATCTCTAAGGGTGCTGGACTTGGGATGGCTACAGGACAGGCAGCATCCACACTGGCTGCTGGGGAGGTTGACTCACCAGAGATGGCTGTTCCTCTACAGTGCAGCTAACCAGAGGTGGGCTGGAGCTGCAGGTGCAAATACAATGACCTACAAAGGGGCATGGGTGAGGAGGAAGGGTAGTGCTATAGAAAACCAAAATAAAAAGATTTCATCTGTTTTTTTCTAAGATGTTACTTGCGCTTTCTACTATTGGGGTCTACTCTGGGATCTGATACGTAAGTGAATATATACTGCTTGCAGCAAATACGGATTTCATCCTAAAATGAAAAGTTATTTCATAATTTAAAAAAAAAAAATCAAGTATTTTTAATGTAAAAATCATTACAGGGAGATATTTAGACACCTACCTCTTTCCAGCATCCATAGAGGTCATTCTACATTCTGATGTTACTAATCAGAGGACTTCTTATCAACAAAAGATAATTGAATATTTGAAGTCAGTTCAGCTGAAGTCTAACTCAGGATATGAAATGGCCAAATCTAAACTAGAAACATGCACGTATGTAACTAGCTATTATTTTTGGGCAGACATGCGTTTTGCTATTGTGAGTGCTTTATTTTTCTGGGCACTGGCAGCCGGGCTGGTTTGAGTTACCTGGTAGCTTGTGAAGTTTCTCAGGATAATTACACCTTTAAATTCACGCTTGTGTGTGTGTCTGTCTAGGTGTGTATATATACATATATATATGTATATATCTTCTAAACTACAGATTACCCAGCGCATTTGAGAACTCTGTGTTACAAGACAGTTTGTTATGAGCTACACAGTAATACTAATTGCGCTTATAATTGCCGTGAGGTCTGGCAGAAGAAATAGAGCATTTAAGGGATGGATTGTGATTGTTTAGCAAAGACAGATAACGGGTGAGAAGGGCCAAATTTTGTGTTACAGCAGAGCTGATGTGTCCCAGGAGGATGCAGGCTGGGACTGGTGCCTCGGGGCTGGTGCAGCCATCTCCAGCCCTTCACTTTAATCATGGCTCTACCCACAAAGTACCTGCGTATGTGGGGCTGAACCAAACCCCGTTGGACTGAGCGTGCTGATCCTTCGATTGATTGCAGTGGACTTTGGATCAAATCCCGGGGCAGCAAGATGAGTTATGCAATACTGACTGTTTAATATTCATGTTTCTGTGCCGATCTCATTAACTGTCCTTGCATTAGCTCCCCAATGTACAGCGTAATTGGATACTTTTCATTTTACAAAGAGAATATGTTGACCTTCAGTCAAATTCAAACAGATACTTTAGGGTGAGATTTAGAAAGATCATGCTGGAAGAAAATGAAATCTGTAGTGTGTCAGGCATTGCAGATATCTTTATTTTCTCTCTGTCTGTTTCTGTGGCTTTACTTCTGATTCAGCACATTAACACCTGCAAGAAAAGCTGTTTTCCCAATGTTCTTGGCAGATTTCTGCTTGGGATTATTTTAGATTGCAATGTTTTGCTTGCTGACAAGATGTAAATAAACCCGTAGGCTCCTATTCCCCTTTGATAAAGGAATTAATAGAATAAAAGATGAAACAGTCGCTCTTAAAAAATGTTTACGTACATTACACAGTTGTGAAGCTTTCTGAAGGTTACTCATGTGAAAATGAAAGTAGAGTTCACTGAAGTTTTGTGATGTATTTCAGCAGATTACCAGCTAAGCATCAGGTTAAGTTGGCTTCCCAAGTCCTCCTTAGGGATACCCAGTCAATTTAAAAAGTGAAACAAGGCAACGTCTCCGTACTTAGAAGAAATGATGGGCTAGAAGCACGTCTGATCAGGCAGTAGAAATGGTGGTAGCGTTTGGCAGGCACTTCTGCAAACAGAGCTGTTACCTCTACCATAGATTCCTGACAAGTCCAGAACAAATATTCTGACAGTGAATCGACTTCTGAATTGTGCGAGCCAAACACTTTGAAAAAGGCTCCGAGTTGACTCAGTCAAAGGTTTTCTACGTTGTTAAAAAACTCAGCTCTTTTAGTCTTCAAAAAAGCTATTTCTGTGTTCTGCAGTGTACCCTTTGTGTTCTCATTGCAGGAATTGTTAATGCAGTAAAAATCAGTTAACTGTTATGCATTTAACTCTGATGAAAAACCTTTTGTAGACTACAATGGGCTTTGGACCAGCACCTTAAAATTACACCTTAGGAATTAATATGTTTTCCCATAAGAAATTGTTCAAGATCTCCCAGGCTAACAATGCCTGCTGGTTTCTGTCATGTTTCCCATGGTAACATGAGCCTTTAGAAAAGAGGGAAAGAACTACCCTGAGGGGGGAAAATAACAAGAACAGTGGAAAATACAGGCTTATGAAACCACTTGTTTCCCAATGAGTAAACGGAGAGTGTGTATTTTCATTACATCTTTCTAATCCAGGCCATCGTTGGCAAGGGGATGGCTTCAGTCTTCCATGTGTCATCATGCACGTTGTGCTTCAAAAGAGGTTTCTTCTCCCAAGTGGCTCTTGCCTGCCATCCAATGTAATATGTGAATAAATACGGGCGGTTTTGATGTTATGAGTCAGAAAAAGAAAAATCATCCTCCACGAGAAAAGCTGAAAGAGATTCAAAAGATGGTTCAGCCCCAGATCTTGTGTTGCCTCCAAGCAAAAACTCATTCTTCTAAATACCAAGTCAGGCAACTGTCCTGCTGTGACAATAACAAAAAGCAGCACTAGAGCCACTGGAAATGGGGAGGTCTTGTCTGTCGGGGAGGCTCCTGGAAGATTGATTAGGAATTCTTAGAATGTCTCATGTTGCCATTGAGTTGATCTCATTTTTCTTCATTTTCAATAGACGAGAACAGCTGGCTGCTGGTTCCCCCATCCCTTAAACAGGCTTGCTTAGTCTTCTCTTGCTTATATTAGACAAAATCAAATCTTTCACATTTTTCAGCAAAGTCATATTTTTTTGAAAGTCCTTTAAGTCTCCCTGCTATCTTCCAGCCTCTACAGTTCATCTCTGACCTGTCTTAAATTATGTCATCTTTTGCAGCAGTCACAATACTGGCTCATATTCAATATATCATCCTCCTGCTCCCAGTAAGTCTTGAAGTATCGCTGCACAGAAAGCTACTCCCCACCTGAATTTCACATTTCTGAATGCGTTCTGTTTCGTCACTTTACTATGGTAATTTTGAGTTCTAGTTGTTTGAGTTTTTTTCTATTTTGTGGCATTTTAATTTTTACAGAGTACTCTCTATTGCTGTATCCAAGTCATAAATGAAAATACTGAGTAGAATTAGACCAAGGAGAGATTCCTGTGGATGCACATTGAATTATCTCCAAGTGTAAATGCAATTGATAAATTGGTTTCTGAGGGTAGAAAATACCTTTTTTTTTTTTTTCCAACAAACATCCAAGTAATTGAAATCCTGCCATTCCTGCCAAAGCTCCTGTAGAGCTGGAGTTATTCACTATTCACTCAATGCTTTATTTATGTGTACGCTGTGGTTCCACATCACTGACGCTGATCTGCTTGCAGAGTTCCCGTTGCCTTCATGAATGTTTGAAAACACATGGAAGTAGTGCCGTGCTGATCTCAGTGCTCGGACACCTCTGTCCGTGTAGAGGACTCCATAAGTGCCACATTTCGGTGAGCAGCCCGAGCGCAGCCCAAGGCAAGAGGCTAGCACAGATTTTCCCAGCTGTATTATAATCGATGAGTGGTGGAAGCTCCAGGCTTACTGACTCATGCACAAGTAGCGTTTGCCGTGGTAGCAATCACTTGAATTGCTCTGTCATTCTGTTTGGAAAAGGATGAGACAGAGTACCTGTATGAACTGTGAGTTCAGGGTGGAATCCATCTCGTTTAACTCCAGGCACTGAAGAGCTGGATGTCTGATTAAACAAATAATCTTGCTCCCTCTCTAGTTGAGAGAGGCTGACACTCCCAGAGGCGGTTCCACCCCATCTGAGTTAATGCCTCGAGAGGATGAATCATCCTCCTGAGTCGCATCTATCAGTGTGTCATGTAAGAAAAGCCTAGGTGACAAATATGCTCGGTGTTTGGATTGTCAGCCTGGGGTGAGATGAGCCCAACCTTCATGGCTCACTCTTCAATCCCACGCAGCCCTTGCACAAGAGGCTCTTAGCCCAGACGTTGAATAATCCAACACATTTGCTCATGGATGGACGCAACATTTTTGTTTGGTTGGTTTATTAATTCCCGCAAGAGCTTATTACAAAGTTCAGTGCATGACTCTGAAGAAAAAACTTTCATTTCCAAATTTCTGTACTGCTTCAAAACAAGATGATGCGAACTGTGTCATTAGCTTTGTTTTTGTCGTCTTCTCTCTCTGTTTTTTTTAAAGCTTGGCACATAAGGCAACTGGAATTGCTACCGTATTTTGAGGCAGGTGACATTTCTTTATCAGATGTACTAGACAGTTGATGACTCCAGTAATGCTCTAATTATGTGTAGTGAGTTTTCTCTAAGTGCTGTATGAAAACGCTTACTGCATCATTAGCTACCTTGTTGTTTACTAAATGTCTTTTATAATACTACAGGGGCCCAAATGAAGGTTGTGTCAGTGGTTGCATTCGGAATTTCTATTTTTAGGGATTTATAATTCAACCGTTTATTTTCACTTCAGGCTGAAATCTGGCATACTGATTCTCAGCTGAGACTAAACTTAATTACTAAATTTAAAAGAAAAGATCAGTGTGGATGGATTATACAGCTGGAGTGTGGGGGCTTTTTAACATTAAGGGAGGCAACATTTTCTTTTTACACAGAGGAGAAGACTTTTTTACAGGAAAGGTTTTAAAGCCTGGAGTGCAGACAGCATCTAGATGTGTGAATATTCCTAAGTGTTGGCAGGCCTGGCTCGAGAGAGGGTGGCAAGGGGGTTTGGTTACAGCAAACTGCTCAAGGGCTGTGTCTGCAGCCCGTTGCTCAGTGGTGGAGAAGAGGGACGTTTGAGGTCCCCGAGGAGGTCGTGTTCAGGTTACCGTACAAATCACCCTCAGATGTTGCAGAGATGGAGACTTGGTCTCCGATGAAGATGATGCAAAAAACGACAGCGGTTGTTGTAGCCCAGATGTTAATTCAAACAGTCCAGCTTCACTGGCTGCTGGACACANAGTGTTGTGCCGTGAGAATTAGCAAATTGCCCCAAATCTGAAGTTCCCCCTAATGCTGCCGAATGGCTCCAATGTACACTCCTTACATTTTCAGCATTTCAAGGGTAATAACACAATGCTTCTTTGGATCCTCAGAAATTATTTAATTTGTGGTACACGTTGCTGGGTTTTCCAGTGATAGCAATTTAAAAATATTAAAGCCTTTAGTTGCTCAGAATGAGGTTTACTTTTGCTGTCTCTCACAGAGGTATAAAAGAAAGAAAAGAAAATTTCTAGAAAAGTGTTATTTTCATGCTATACATCCTAAGCACAGATCACAAGTTAAACTGTAAGACAAAATGACTTTTTAAAAATGTGAATGTATTAAAAATTCTGGTTAAAAAAACCCCTCTTTTGAAAAGTCCCTAGATAGATGGAAATGTCAGTTAAATGTGTGCTGTGATAAAAGGAATGGTTATTGCCCTGTGCTAGCTCTACAGCTGCCAGAAAATCTGAAATAAGATTACAACAATTTCAAAATAACACAAAGAAGTTATGGGTTTTTACAAACATACCCAAATGTGATTGGCTGCAAAAGGATTTGTGTTGCTGGTGGAGTAAGTAGAGCGGCAATTTGACTCATTTTTTGGCAATGTCTAATATTAGTAATATTTTATCAAGTGTTATAAATATTCTAGAAATAGTCTGGAAGGATCGTTTAACAGCTGACTCAGCTGGTGCTTCCCAGAAAAATTTTCATCTGTACATGGCTACATAGCCATTTCTAAAAAAACTTGCTGTAATTTCTTATAATTTTACAAAGGAATTAATCCTTGTAAGGTGGAGGGCTTCCACTTCTAAAGCGCTGCTATGTTGACCTGGTGGGAGTCATTTCACGTGAGGAAGAACAACAGCATGAAGTATCTCACCCAAAGGAAGGTGCAGATGCATGGGCAATGCTCGGAGTTGATGAAGTCTCTCGTTAGAGACAGGTACTATAAAAACCTAATGTCTAGGGAGCTGTACAGCTCAGGAGCCGTCCTTCTCTCCAGCAGCAGATGTGTGGTGGTGTGGGACAGTGGCCTGGGTGGGAGGGTGGTCCAGGAGGTAGGATACCTGATGCTGCTCTTGGTTTGCTTTGCTTGGCTGTGGGACTTGGGCCATGTCCTTCAGCCCTATCCATCGACCTTAAAAAGGCTCTTGCATTTGTCAGATCTTCTTATTCCCTTTGCATGGTCACACGGATGAAGGAAGAACAAAGTAAAGGCAGGGCTGCATGGGGCATAACTGCATCATGTTGCACGTGGCAACTCCAGGGCAGCTGGCAGCAGGGGAGCATGTCTGGTGGCAGCAGGACCTCTCTGTGACGGCTCAGCGGTCTTGTGAGTACATTCTGTGGTTCAAAAATGCTATGGCTGGTGATTTCAGGTGGGAAGAGATAGTGCGCAGAAGATCAAAAGAGAGACTATAGTTTTATTAAGAGCTTTCAGTAAGTCAGTTAAACTTAGATTACATACCAGATTGAATAACTTAATTAAGTTATTTAATTATCCTTCTAGAATTCTGGACAGACCTTTCAGTCATAGTCCTCTATGGCTTAAAGCACTGCCCAACTCGTCCTCCGCCCCCCCCAAATTATGCAATTTTAGTTTTCTCCAGTGACTTGAGTGATAACATAACAGTACATCTTATATCAAATCTTCCATTATCTTTTTTTTGTTTCAAAATAGATTTATAAAAAATGTTTTTCTTGGTGTTTTCAATTACAAGAGAAAGCTGTACATCATGTGGGTGCCTCATATCATTCAACCGATAATCTCAGCAGTCAATTAAATTTTAAATGCTTCTCCATTAAATACTTATTTTACCACAGTAAATAATTTAATGTGTTTCCATTTAAGTGTCTCACATCACAGAGTTTTCAATCTTCTTTTTCAATAAAGTCACACCACTATTTATTGAAAGTGATATAAAAGAACTTTTATTTAAAGATTTTTTTTTTTGGCTAGTGCATTCGCTGCTGGTAATTCTGCATACTATTCAACTTAACATCTTGGTAATATGTAAAAATAAAAGTAAATTTAAAAAACAACCCCACAAACCTGAAATCAAGAGAGAAAATTGAAATGCGCTGACATTTTACCAAAACCTGGCATCAATTTCTATCCTGAGTTCCTATCCAAAATGTGTATATAGTTATTGTAACAATTGGTAATGGCTGGTATAACTGAAGTCACAGAATTACTCTGATATACTTGGATAACTTTCCAGAGCAATCTTCTTCAGTGTTGAATCTTTCCATGCTTGTTCTTACCCAAAAGCGCTCTTCATTTTCTGTTGCCTTTGAGCAAGGGAACCTTGATATAACATAAATATCATTAAAAAGTCAGTGTTCACTGGGAGTCACTTTTCATAAGCAGACTGAAAGCTGAGATTTCCCTCTGCGATCTGAAAGCTGCCAGGTGACTTTGGTGATAAACTGGATGTTGATTAAAAAAATATTTGGGGATGGCTAGGAAGAATAATTTTTGTCCTTTTTTTCTAGAGGGGATAAAATCAAAAGCAGCTTAAATTTTGCATCGAGTATCTAAANTGTATAGTGAGTACTAATGACACGAGGAAGGACTCTAAAATATGAGAGTTTAGAATGAGAAGACTCTNCTGCATATATNATATCTTGAACAACACTCACTTAGAAAGGTTGGTCTTGAAGTGGTGCGTGTTTATGTGTGTGTGTGACAGGGCAGTGCCAGCACAGAGGGTTGTGCTGTGGCCAGAGCAGAACAGGATAACCAGTTTTTATTACCAGCACCTCTGCCTGTTGTGCGAATCAGACAAACATAAGCCTTTTCCTCTCCTTTTTCCTCACTTGTGCATCTGCACTAGGGCATCTGAAACCTGGACAACACAGCACTGCAAAAATTATAGCACGCAACGCTTGATTAGCTGGGAATTGATTGCAGCGTTTAGGACAGGACCGTGCCCATTAAGATGCCTGCTGCCACCCATGGGTCTTGGCCTGCCTAAAACTTAGCAGTCAGGCTGGGAGAGGTCAACGCCAACAAGTTGTTTTGTGCTGACTGTTAACAGACTAACAAGCCTTTACAATCATGTAAATGGGCTGGAAAATATTCTGTAGACAAAGATGTGCTGCGAACTCATTTCATATACTTATCTCATTAATTTCATAGCATGAGTTATGTCTTCTGAGCATCGTGTGTGAACATAAACCGCTTATCCCTCCATCATTGTCATCTTGTCCCCTTTTTTGTCACAGGCTTCGCTGGCCTGAGATTATCATAAACTCTTTGGAGCAGGGATGTGTATTTGGACGGCATCCAGCATGGTGGGACCTGCTCTGGTTTGGAGCGTTGTCGCTGTGAAAAATAATACTCAATAGCAATCATATGCAACATATGGAAAACTATGATAAGAATGCCTTTAAAGCCTTTTACTTAGATATGATTACGAGTATGCTGTTGTCCTGCAGAAAACATTACTGAAGCCCACGGAAACTTCATGGGTATTGGACCAGCTTAAAGGAAACCTGCTTATTTCTGATTAGTTTTAATTAATTGAAAGTTTTTAGTAAGTTAGTCCTACATTAAAAGAAAATCTTTATGCTAGCATTCATAGCTATTGTCCCTAAGCATTCTCTTGATGGAATAATTGCAGATGTATAGAAATTAATGTTTTCCATACTTTGAAGCACTTAATTTACATTTCTACTTAAAAACAAAACAATGGTCCATATAGATAAAGCAGAGGAATTGATTAGCAGGGATGAAAGGATGTTTTTGGCAAACGTCGTACTTCAGCACCCCGCTCCGTCGGCAGAAGGGGTGTTTGAACACGGGATTGTGTCCCTGGCTGAACCAGAACAACGCTGCGGAGCAGAACCCGGGAATTCCAGGCACTTGATGTGTATCAACGGGCAGCGTGTTGCAGAAGCAGACTACTCCTCTCTTACACTTTCTACAGTTACTAAACTCTTTGCAGTAGTCCGGGTGGAAGGTCACAAAGACATCAGCAATATTATTGAAAATATTAATTTTTTTTCCTTCATATTTCACCGATGTTGGCCAAAGAAGCGCGTTAGAGATGAACAGGTTGGCTTACTGGATCATATCCTCTCGTGTTTGCTCTATAACCTACCACAGGTACCTCTTTAAAATGAGCAGCAGAGACCTTGGCATTGCGGTTGAAGATGCCAAGGTTTATTTGCACTTGGCTGCACGGGTGTTAGCCCTTTGGTTCACCCCAAGGGTGCTTTTGGAGTCAAGGCCACGACTGGGCTTTTTTTTTAATATATATTTTCTGCTTTGCCCACTGTTTTGGTCAGCTGGGGGTGGGGGGAGAGTTTTGCACAAGCAGGAAAAGGAAAGCTAATTTTTTTCTGGTTTCATGTGAATAAGAATGTCTGCCTGAGAGAAAACGCAAGCTGAGGAGTATAAAAACAGCAGACTGAGGAAGTAACTTGTGACAGATGTTGCTTCTGTAAAGATTGAAAAAAAGTGAGGTTGCTCAGAAAGTACAGCTGATAAGTAAACACTGCTAATAAGTAAAGTAAATAAGTATTTGGCCATATGGGAGTAAATAAGCCTTACAGGATAATCCAGGACAAGGTTTTAATAGTTTTTGTGTGCATTTTGGTATGCAAGAGGGAAACAGGCGAGAGCTGGCTTATGCCAGATCTAAATGTAGCTCGTGATCCACGCCACCATGTCCTTAGGGCTCCCAGGCATCCCCATTCTCAATGAAAGCTCTTGCACAGACCATGCCATATAGCGTTGACATGGCTTCTTCAACCATTGCTTTTCATTCCTTCTGTGTCCTGGCTGAAACGCCTGCCCAGGCTTCCTCCAGATGTCACGATGGCATGGGACAGGGGAGAGATGCTGATGTCTGTCAGGGGCACGTAAAGAAAAAAGATGGAAACCTGGTGCCAGTTGTCTTGAGCATGCACTTCTTGGCCGTGAACTTCCCAGTTCTGGTGAAGAGATGTATTGATGGGACAGGAGCAGGCTGTGGCCTTACTTATGGGTTAAGTCAGCGTACCAGGGCAATAAATCTGTCGTGATGTATGAAAAATGTGTATAAACAGTTTATTGCTTGCTTTCAGCATCTCTGAACTCTAACTCTGCATTGCACCATATCCCGTGATTGACATCTGAGCAAGGGTGATGGCATCGCGTGCTGTCAGGAGTTTGTCCTCTCTACCCTCTTGCAGAGGTCCTCGAAGGAGGAGGACCCCAAGGCTCAAGCCCATGCCAGCAGCCAAAGCAGCTCCTTCCTTAGATAGGTCACCTTGCTGTTTCTCTTTTGCCTGCATCAGATCCTGAGTGCCAACACCAAATTTTGAAAGATTTCCATCTTTCTAATTAATTAAAAAACAACTTCTGCAACACTGGCATGTTCCTGTTCGCTCATTAGAAAAGCCAGCCCTTCTCCCTCGAGCACTAGAATGGAAAGTGTAGCTGTTCAGAAGAGCTTCCCTGCTCCAGTCTGTTCCTCCTGAGATGGCGAGGAGATCCCATGAAACAGGTCGCTTCCAGTGGTTTTTAAAATACGCTGAATATAAATGCAGAAGTATCACAGAGCACATCCAAACTAAATAAAACCTCAGAGAGGGTGTTAAATTAAAAACGAACAGATGAGATATAAGCCCTTTCGCCAAGCATGAAGCAGTGGAAGCTCCAGTTCTGTGTTGCAGCCAAGGGGCGCGAGTGGTGGCGTTTGAAGTAGCCGTAGGCGGATGCCCGATACTTACAGCCTCCTGCGACCACCTGAGATGTACAGACACCCCTGCACTAATATGAAAACTCATGGGATCCTAAAAGTCGTCTCGATTCTGGGCTGTGATTGTCCATGTGCTGCCCACTGAACTGCACCACGTGCTACAGAGATACAATGGTTCAATGCGCTGAAGCGCGTCCATTTTATATGATTTTATTTCCGTGACTTCCTTCTGTTCAGCATTCACATAGAGCCCATTAAATGATGAAAATTATTAGGATTTAGGTGGTTTGGGTTCTCTTTTTTTAATATCCATTTTGCTTACACATAAAATAATTGTAACAGTCCTTAAAAGCTGTTACTCCCCATGCTGGGAAAACGCTCTTTAGCCAGCCACTGTAAAGAGCACGTTTCAAATACAGCATTTTCTTCTTGCCCTCGCTGCTGGGTGCGTTTTGGCTGTGCGGCTGGAGCGCTGCACTGATGCTTCTGCTAACCCTCCATGGCTACCTGCCCTCGGATGCTCACCTTCCTCTGCAGCTGGAAATCCTCCGGCTCCCGCGGGCGGTGAGCATCGAGCCCTGCGCCTGGAGCAGCCTTGGGCACGGTGGAAGCCTGGGGGAGCCTCCAGTCCCCAGCCTAACGAGGAATGCAACTTCAAGCCATTAGAAAATTCAGCCATAGCAGCATAATTATGGAGGTGGGGGGGGTTAACCTGCTCTGAGTTCAGATCCTGGTCCCTCGGGTGGTCTGAAGATCGACCTCTCCTGAGGGACTGTAAGTACAGTGGTCTCTGCTATGGCAGGTAAGCACTGGTTCTTATTGCAGACTGCAGAGGGAGGACCAGGTGAGCAAACGCCTTTTGAAACTAATTTACTTTGTATGCAGAACTGCTGATTTTTAAATTTTAATATCTTAGCTATTTATTTATTCAAATGCCCTGTGCACTTTGTTTAAAACTGTGTGACTTGTGAGATTTTATTTAATGCTTGTTCAGACAAGCGGAATGGAATGATCAACACCAGCCTTACAGTTTTTTCCCTTTGTTATCCCATACGTAAGGGAAAAAAACCCAAAACAATCAAGAGGCAAGAATTAAACTTTTTGGAGAACATAACTTCTCAGCAGAGACTTCATTCCTGTCTCACTCTAATTGCAGTGTTGTGATTTATATGAAGAAGTTATAAAGTCCTTAAATATTTAAATTTTTATATGACAGTCATATTATAAGCAAAAGGAATGGTTTAGTTATATTGCTACCACACGGATTCCCGGTGAAACAGGCTCTGAGGCTGTAGTTTGTACCAACAAGGAGTGAGCAAAGTGCTGAGCACTGTTCCATGTCACGTCCTTGCTGCAGGTGGCCACGTTCCTCTTCCTTCAGCGTTTCACAAAACAAAAGGGAATGCTGTGGAGACACGCTGGCTGGCTTCCAGTGCAGGAGATTTTGCACTGAATTTACCAAGAAGACTTTGGAGAGGATTTTGTGTTTGCTTTGAAAAACAAAAATAGAGAAATAGAAAACAGTACGTTGTTACCATTCAAATCATTGCCATTTAAATCCCTTGCCTGACATTAAGAAATTATGTTTAGTTATTCTGCTGAAGTAAATCTTAGTTTTTTAAATTACTGCTGGTCATCTCCCTACCTGTGAGCCCAGCAGGTCACGTCCCAGGTCAGAGGAGCAGAGGTGTGATCTCACCAGGGCATTTGCCTTATCAGTTGTTTTGTAACACCCTGTGCCCCGTTATCCTTACCGCCATTCGCGGGCACATTGCGATTCTCAGCAGTTACTCATTTTTATAGGAAGGAGAAATTGTGGAAGAAGGTCAAAGAAGATTAATAAGGGACAAACTTTCTAATAACTACACAATATTAGACAAAAATAGGGGAATGATTGCTGCTCAGGCTGTGCTGTTTGATCTTATTACTCTGCATTAGCGGAATCCATAATTTACAACTTTAATAAACTCCCAGCCTCTTTGGGCCAAGATATACGTTGCTGTTGGTTTTATTAGCTACATAATAGGAAGATGCTTTATGCAACATAATTACCCTGCATAAGCAAACATCTAATCATTTCTAGGAAATTTTTTATGAGCAGTTAAAAGGGACAAAAATTGGACGAACTGCAACCTTGAGAGGATGTGTTTTCACCTTCAAGTCTCCAGTGGCATGGAGACAGCTGTCGAGTAGGGGCCACTGTCTTGGAACAGATGTGTAAGAAATGGAAGGCTGTAAGTATCAAAGTTCAAATATTATGCTCTGCAAGTGATATTAACTGCTTATTTGTTTTGAAAGCCCAGAAGAATTTTGGAGGAGAAAAGACATGCAGTGCGGTTCCTAAAGACAACACCAAAATGGGACTCAGAAAACGATGTGTAATGTTCCCAGCTCTGCCTGTCAATTCAGAGCATGATTTAAGTACTCACAGAATTTGAGAGAGCTAAGCCTTTACCACACACTCCTGTAGGATAACTTAGAGAATCCCAACATAGGTGGAAGTTCATCACCTTACTCGGATTTCTAGGATGATTACATGGAACCTAATTACTGCTGTAACTCCTATTAAACTCTATGAAACTTTCCCTCTACAGTTGCTACCTCCCTCAGGTGAATGTTTTCAATCAATCCCTTTTATGAAGTAAAATTTTCAGCTAGTCCAAGGCTCTTGTTTTGTTTCAGGTGAACGAAGCTAAACTGCATATAAAATAATAATAAATAATAGATAAAATAAAACACACATGGACAGCTTTTGTACTCCCAACCTAATTGTGTGGATAACTTTCTTGGGGTAGGTACCTGACAGTTTTCTTTGTACCCCAAGTCAGCTGGACTAATACTAGGATTTTTGGCTCCTGTTTCAGCTGTTTTGATACGCTTGGACGCTGCTTTGTGAAGGCAGATCATATCCACAGTCATAAACCAGCCATTCTATAGGAAATTCTGTGACTTTGTATTTTCAGCCTTCCTGGCTATTTGAAGCATCTGTAACCTGGTGCTGCTGCTGGCTGTTTTTGCAATTCTTAACTCATGTGAATGCTTAGCATTATAAAAAGTAATTATCAAATAGTATCACATTATTTGCATGAGCAGTGAGCCACTTACAACCCTACAGTTTCTCTTCATTCCCACACCTTATGTCTCAACTCAGCTGACCTTAGCACCTTTCTCTGGCAAATGTCAGTATGTTTCTTTTCCGAGATCAATATTAAAGAAGAAAGTAATGGGATGCTAACACATTGGGGAGATTTTTCCATGTTGTGCTGGGCTTTTCCAGTCCAATCTAGTCTTCCTTTCAGCCATTCAAACTCCTACTGCCTTTTCTTATTTTGCTGGAGAGCCTATGTCTCACCACCCTGAATATGTCTTGTATACGTAGCAAGCTGGAATTATACATCTTCATTTGAAGGCCTTTCTGGCCTAATCCTTCCACCTACCCATCATCTCCCTGGCAGTACGGAGCCGTAGCACCTCCACTCAGCCAGTGAACGGGGCTGACTGCTGCTGCTGGTGCTTAACGTATTTAAACAAGCTTTCCTCTCTGCTGCAAAGTCACCTTGCCGACCTCTGTTTTTCCCCTTACTATTTTATCTTCTGGGATGCCAATAAATAATTCCTGCTTTTTCATGTTGACCAGTATCATTTCACTCTCTTGTGCCTCTGTTTTCTATTATTCTTATATTTTGTATTTTGAGGGGGTTAGCAGTCACTTGTGTGCATGGTTAGAGCCCTCTTCTTCAGCCAGCTGCACGACAAACGCTACTCCTACTGCTGCTACTAACAATAATTGCGTTAGAGAACTCCTGTTTCATATGCTAGATGGGGGGGGGATAAATGGGGGGATTTAGGAAATATGAACTGTCAGATTGTGACACACAGACACAACCCCCATGTATGTAACTCCATTTGAGCTCGTGTAAGTTCTGTAGGTGCTTTTGAATGTGTCTCCAACAACTGCTGACCAACGTTTTTGTGTCTGTGCGCTTTCAGCACGCGTGGTAGGGAGTGCATGGGAACTGCATGGTTAACTTCAATAGACCTGAAATACTGGGCAGAGAGAAGACAGCCAAAAGCTGCAGAGCCAGGTTACACCTTGCTGAATT
>Ga0065711_1042097_pt1 | contig 15651 bp, 12 predicted proteins | sample Hoacrofraction12_FD_59098 | JGI IMG/M metagenome (GOLD analysis project Ga0065711, IMG submission 59098) | Hoatzin crop microbial communities from Cojedes, Venezuela - Epithelial fraction 12 v2 (version 2) | ecosystem: Host-associated > Birds > Digestive system > Esophagus > Crop | place... | reverse complement strand
CTGAAGCAGGGTCACCTACAGCAGGCTGCACAGGACCTTGTCCAGGCGGGTCTTGAATATCTCCAGAGAAGGAGACTCCACAACCTCCCTGGGCAGCCTGTGCCAGTGCTCCATCACCCTCAGAGTAAAGAAGTTCTTCCTCATGTTCAGACGGAACTTCCTATGCTTCAGTTTGTGCCCATTGCCCCTTGTCCTGTCACTGGGCACCACTGAAAAGAGTTTGTCCCCATCCTCCTGACACTCACCCTTGAGATATTTATAAGCATTTATTAGGTCCCCTCTCAGCCTTCTCCTCTTCAGGCTGAACAAGCCCAGCTCCCTCGGCCTTTCCTCATACGAAGAAGGACTTGGCTCTTCAGGTGCGGTTTTCCCCATGATGGGATCAGGCACAGGGTACGACCCAGCTAGCTCTGCCTTTGGGCAAGGGGCAAAGGCCATCTTGGAGGCACAGCAGTGGCTGGGGCCAGGAGATGTGAGGACCTACAATGCTAAGCAGGGGTGCTGCAAGGTATATTTCTCCCAGGCACCAGGGTTTGTTCCTTTGCACCTAGATGATCGGGATGGCAAAGCTCACGTAAGCCTGAGCAGTCAGTCTGAGCCAGGGCTGCCATCACCCCTGTAATGGGACAGTACTCACAACCGAATGGCAGCTTAAAGGGACTCTGATATTCTGCGCATTTTGGTGGGCTGCAGAAAGCTTACCCTCATGATGCTGACTTTCCTAATTTCATAGCCACCCAATATTTAACATTTTCATTGTTGTTGGTTTTTTTTTTTTGTGACTGTGTTTTTTTCTCCCCCCCTCCCCCCTTAAAACCCCAGTTCCTGCAGCCAGGTAATCACAGGAGAAGTTGAGTTTCTTTTAAAAATTGTCTGCCAGGATGATTGACGAAAATTTAAAACACAGAAACATAAAGATTCAAAAAACAGATGAAAATTTTAAAAAAGCCCTTACATCTTTACTGTTGGCTTAGGTGCTGATGATCGTAACGCCTGTCTAATGGTTTCAGGAGGCCTGAGTCAGGGGTTTGAAATCATTAGCAATATTGATGTCTCTGAGAAGTGAGTGCTTAATACTGTCTTTCTTGTGGCTGGCCAAAATTACTGTTCAGCCTGCTACTTTCCTTACAGACAAAAGAACCTTTATTTCAGGTGGTGAAGGTCAGAGGTTTGGTGCTGAAGACCCAAGAAAATGTCCTGACAGATGAATATGGTGTACACATGTGTATGTGGCCACTTTCTGTTATACTTAGCTATTATCAGTATTTACATACCAGACTAATTCACGGTTTGAAATAAGTGATCACAGAGCAGCCAAGAGATAGCCCTCCCATGTGTTTTAAAAGCTCCATCAACAGGAATAGACTGTTCACACACGTCCTTTTCCATCCCTGCCATGCCAAATATTACATACTATAAACTTAAGAGGTTCTTAATAAATGGAAGTAGTGACGGGTTTAAAGTTATTGTGATTCTTCAGAATAAGCTGGATTCTGTGGCTGTTTCCAGTCTGGGGCACAACACACAAAAGTATTTTGATTTCTATCACTGACTGACCTTACTGGAAACTTTGGGTGCCTACACTGGAGCTGGACATGTAACGCTTTTCGGTATTATACTCACAAGTGTGGGACCCCTTCCCTAAATACTTGATCAATATTGTATTCATTCCAGAGTTCTAAGTGTATTTTTGATGAAAACTAATATAACGTACAGGTATAGATGACAGAAGGATATTTTCACCATTCAGTGAACTGTAGCCACTTCTATTACACAGCTCTGTTTCTGTGTTGGGGACACGGAAGGATTTCCGAGTGATCAGAAGGTGGCAGCAGATCTCTGTTTCATTTCTCCTGAGGCGATTTCAACCCCTGTAGTAACTCAGAGAAAAGAGAGAAAGAGAGGAAGGAAGGAATACAGTTTAAAATTAACTTACAGAGGACCAAAATGTATCTCATTTTTAATGCCACAGGTAGCTATGAGAGGACTGCCTCTTGCCTCTGCTCATCAAATTGCACTAGTTCAGTAGCAGGTCCCTCACCAAATGCCTGGAAGATTCGGCAGAGAAGGGAAAGCATCCCCACCAGAGTAGCAGTGCCATGTGAACGGCAGTCTGGGACACAGCCAGCCGCTGGTTAGCCTCCGTGAGCCCGTGAGCAAGGCCAAAAGTGGCCTCGGCTCTCACGCCGAACACTTCAGTATTGCAGTCTTTACTTCCACTGAACAAGCACCAGTACACAAGCCTGATGCATCTGTAGTTGAGCCAATGTGTTGGCTAACGCAGCTCTTGTCCCTTCCAAGAGCAGATCCAGCCATGCCTTCCCATCCCCCCTGGGAGCAATGCCTGGGCAGATGTAAAGGTAAGGCCTCTTTTATTCAAAGGGAAAAGTTGCTCCTCCTTTCCGTGAAATGTGTTGGGGAAGTCTCCAGGGCCATCATGATGGATCCTCCTCAGATGTGTGCACAGGGGTTCCCAGGCTGTGCCCAGGCCCCAGTAGTGCCAGTGCTGGAGGCAGCCCTGCTGGGAACAATTGCCAGTGGCAGCCCATAATGCTTGCTTTGGGTGCTCACCTGCTGGAGAGATGCCCGCAGCCTTCTCATCTCCTTTAAGAAGGCAGAGACTCATATGATTTAAACTTCCACATTTCTGTGAATCCCAATGACTGTCCCTGCAGAGGCACCCCAAACAATCCTGGCTAATAACAGGGACAAGAAAGAGGAGTCATTGCTTTCCCTGTCCACATGCTGCCTCCTACTGTCTTTGCTGCATGGCCCCTTTCCAGTAAATTTTTTTCCCCTCTTTGATCCATGGATGCTACTTACACGTTACAACTGCTCCAGTCTATGAGCCACTGACACAGAAGGCCCACTGTTAGAAAACGAAAATAATTTGGAGGGAAAGGGGAGCTGCTTAATAACAGCACTAAAAAGGTCATAATTAATGATTTGGCTGTAAAGGTGAGAGGCTGAAGCCCAACATTTACTAAATAGTTTATTGTTAAAAAGGGAAACTTCGTCTGTGGTAATACTTTTAAGCAGGTGAGGTGGAGCTTACCAATGAAAGGGAAGCTTTCTTTTTCTAGGTTCTGCTTAGGTGTCAAAACACATTTTAAATGAATTTACTTCCACTGGTGCAAAGCAGCCAGTTTTGTCTGTTCAGGGACTGTCTCTGATTGTTTTACTTCGTTTTTCTGGAAATAGACCAAAGCACTGGGCTTAACTCAGGGATCCTTAAATCCTGAGGGGAGTGGCGTGAACATCTGCTCTGACCTGGGGCTCAACATAAGCCACGTTCTTTCACTGCCTCAAGTCCAGTGACGTGGGTGGTTAAGTTGGAATAATTCTGTTAGAAAAATAACCAGGCTTGACTTAGGCACTCCATGTGAGGTAGTGAATTAGTCCTGATTAGTAGTTACCAGCACAGTTAGAAGTTGTACCTCATTTCGAGTTTGGATGTTCCTAACTGATACAGGAAAGGCAGCAGCTACACAGTCACAAGGACAGGTAATAAACTAGCAATGACTTGATCAAAAGAGCATGGGATATCTCGAGTAGCAAAGGGAAAATCTTCCCCATCCATCAAGATGTTGCCCATTATAGTGTACCATGCACTCCATAGTTTTCTGCTGTTTGTTGTTTGCCTCCTACAAAAATCCGTCAACCACCAGGAAATCCTTGAGTCCTCATTTTGTCAATAGTCAGAACTTTGTTAGAGATATGAATATATTTCACTGGACAATGTTAAAGAAGTAAATCATAATGGACAAGGGCAAAGCGCATCAGTGAGTTGATAGCTGTCTTTTACTTGACCAGCTTCTCATGTTAAGGACCCCCCATCTCCCCTCATCTCCTCTATTTTCTGTGGATACCGTTGAGCTCAGCACCAGTGCTGTCAGTGGAGTTATGCCACACAACTATCCATTCAGATAAATAAGAGCAGACACTAGCCTTTAGCTTTAAAGACTTTTCATTCAATTTAATTATAATGTTAATTTTTATGACATTTTAATTTGCTGTAAATATAATTAAAATATAATATACCTTGTAGCAATTACTATTAAAATTGTTTTACCTGCTTCCTACGAGAAGGAGAGAGTTCAGAGAGACTTTTTCTAGCAGATTCTTTTAAGACATTATCTCAGTTGAAATAAAGGAAAACACACGAAAAGCCCAACCACTGGCATGAAAAAGAGGAAAATAATGAGACAAGAAATTCTTAGCTGAGAAAGGATAAAGCTGTTTGGTGGGACTATGCCAGATTAGCATTGCAGAACCTTTCAGAATAACTTACAGGAAGAAGCTCTTTTTTTAGGAAGAGGTTGTCACTAGCAGAAACAGTGCCAGCATTGTAAAAAAGGTGGGTTTGGAAAGGAGATTGGAATCTAATCACTCAGATCCTTGAAGTAGGAAGAATAAAGGGAAGAGATTTGGAATAATCTTGTGCCAAACTAGTCAACAGATGGCTCAGGGCCAGGACTCAGCCTGTAAGGACATTTTTCTGGCTGGGGGAACACTGGCCAGAATTGGCCTGTTCCTGTATCATTTTGCAGGAGGGAGAAGGTGCAGATCTGGGTTTGGTCTGGTCGATTGGAGCAGCACTGTGGGAGTGTGTCTATATCTGTTTGGCCCCCATAGCATCTGGCTGGGAATAAAAATAGCTTTTAGGATATGAAATATGGCCATCCATGCTTTAGAGGATGAAAGAAACCCCAAGCAGGTGTGAAGGGCAGATGTGGGACATTGAGCGCACCTCTACCAACTCAGACTGAAACTGATGTGAACTGAAGACACATTGCCTCTCTGGGGATTACACCTGAGGTAAGAACAAGGGCCACTTCTTTCCTAATGTCTTTTTTCCAAGATATTTTATAAGACTGAAGGATGTTGATTTCCCTTGTATTATAATTATGACATGAAACAATTTCCATTCACATAAACCTTATTTCTGAACTGGTAACAACCTGAGCTGATTCCTACTATTGTTTATAGGCTCGGTCATACTTAAATACTTACTTTCTAAGTTTGACTAAACTCTCCTTGGCTGCTTTTGTAATTTCAGGTTGTACAAAAAAAAAAATCCACTGTTTTTTTTTTGCAAGTGACAAGAAATACATTATTACACTCAGAGCACCATAGAGTAACTAAAACAAACACAAGGCACAGAGGAGAAGACAATGTTCAAATTAGGGATGACATAAAGGTATTATATTTTACACTGGTGGAAACAACTAGTAGGTCAGTCTCCTGTCTGTTCATGTCATGTTGTCTTTACACATTCATGGTTACATTGACTCCAGTCACATTTTTCCTGATTTAGACTCATGTTAGAGAATACCTGTAGTCAAGATTATCAAACTCTCCAGTGTATCGATCTCAGTGAAGACCACTGCCTCTGGTGTATTTAGAAAGTAAGAAGTGGTACAGAAATTCCAACATGCATGGAATAACATCTACACTACTGTTCTGAAGCACTGTAGACCAAAGATAGTACTGCTAAACTCAGAAATTGAAGAAAACAAGTTCTGAGCATTTAAATATCAGAAAGTTATTCATACCAAGTATCTTCTCTGAATAGGATGAGTTAAGGTAACCCTTTGTTAAAGTGCCATTTCCCCATCAAAAGTTCAAAGGTTATTTACCTGGAAATTGGGAAAGCACTAGGAAGTCCTAATTACGTCTTCTAAACCATGACGCTTGACCTACAACCCCACACATACCGCCAGCTGGCAGAAGGCAGGGTGATTTCACCAGAGCGCCCTACTGAGGAATCCGTTTCCTGCCTTAGTTCACCCTGACTGGAATGCACCCACCTTCAAAACACACTGCAAAGCCCAGTTATTCTGAAGGACATTTTCTGGAGAAGAGATACCATCTGGAAGAACGTGGTAGGAATAATTTTGCTATTGCTTTTTAGCTTCTGTTGTTTGTATCTCAGGACCAGGTTATTTAGAAGCAAACCACTGTTGATACAGCAAGACACAAAACTCATTTGGGCTTTTTAATGTAGGCTGTACACAAGTGCAGTGAAGGCTGGACAGATGTGGAAAACCTCAAGAAATGAAGAATGTCATACATCCCACCAAAGATCTATCCAGTCTAATATCTTCTAAAAGAGCATAGAAAGGACAAAATGAGTAACAATACTTTTGTGAAACACATTCCTAGTCTCTATTGATTTATGTCACAAGAGCTCCTTTGCACATCAAGGTGTCTATGCACTTACATGAAAAGAAAGCTGTACAGCCTGCAGTGGAGGGAGGGGTAAGGAAAAAGGATGGCTGAAGACATAGAAGAGGGATTGAGAGCAGGATGAGACAGTACGCGCATATCCTGGTTTCAGTAAAATGGGGACACTGACCTCAAGCCCAGGGAAGACATATCTGTGAGCTACTAAGAACTGGTATTTGATTTCTTACTCATAGTGTTCAGTAACTTCAGTAACTCTCCTCATATAAACTCCTGTTAAATCCATTGGACCATCTATAGAGTACAGCATTACTTCGTTATTATAGCAGGGTCAGAAGCTGTCCTAAACAACCAGAACTTTTCCTGAGTCCTGTGGGTGATGTAGCTTGGACTTTTTCTGATGTCCACTTCAGATGATGTGAGCTACAGTGAAAAACTTCTAAATATACTCATTTGTATATCTACTATTTGCTGGTAGGAGAGATATTTAGAGCAGGGGAGGACTGATGGTGCCAAGAATGTTTTACTTCACAGTAAAAAGGAAATATTTTGAGAGTACTTTATATGGCAGTAAAGCAGGGACTATTTAAACATGATATCCATATTCATAATGAGTGCACTTTGATCTGTAAACAGTCCTTAAAAATTAAGTAGGGATATTGCTTTTAATAGTGCTTTTGCTAGTCCTGACCTACAGGTGTGCACAAAGAGAGCATGTTTCCTACTGCAGTCAATTGACTTCCCCTGATTTACAGCATTTTCAGTCCCTGCTCCATGTGCTCCAGAAGTTTGAGTTCCATTTTCTACCTGGACCTGACTTGGATTTATTTTATTTCATCACCCAACAAGTCCAGGCAGCAAGATAAGAATTACTTTCACACATGACTCTTTGTTTGCATAACACTTGCTTCCACTTAGTAAGAAATACACAGTTATTTCAACTTACATTTCCTTTGAATAAGAATGGTTTAAATCAAGGCGTGAAATGTTCCACTGTACTTCTTTCTTTCCACCTTTTTTTAATGTGGAGCTCCTAGTAAAATCTAAAGGACTGACTCAAGCTTTTTACCTACTTCAGTTTATGTATTTGTTGTTTCTCATTAAGTTTGAACTAAATGGTTGGGTTTAGAGAAACATTTCTTCCAAAGTTCAGTAGCTTTATTAAAGGGCCATGCACAACTTGTGTGTTCTATCATTCCCCTGGGGACTTTCCAGATGTGACTCTTGGTGCTTTGGATGAGTAGCAGGAAGGATGAGAAGGTGGGAAACATAGGCCAACCCTCTCAGCCCACAGAAACTCACTGACAAGGAAGCTGTGATTAATTTGTTGTGACATTTTACTTTGGGAAACCCTTCTGAGAGTGGACTTTGGGACAACTGGGTACTGGAGAGCTACTGATAAGGCTGTCTATCTAATCAGACAGAACAAAAGACAACGTGAAAGTAAAGGGAATCCACCTCACCAGCAGTCTCCAGCAATGCCTCGTGGGCATAGTAGGCAACCTTCTCCAGGTCCTCACTTCTGTTAAATGCCATTAACTTTACCTTTTTTTTGCTCGTGCAAGAAGAATTTATACAAAATCCCACAAAAGAAACCTGTAAAATGGTTCATTATAGCACAGGATTTTCCAGAGGGAGGCAGGAGTGTGTTCTTGTTAAAGAAAAACAGAGTACAGGAATTACTCTGCAGCCCCACAGACAGTAACACCTTCCCAAAAAAGGGCCTGTAGAAGGTACCTCTTCTAAATCTGAAATCCAAATACAAGAACAACAGGATCCAAAACAGTGACTTTGATATCTAAGCTAACTTTAGACAGGTTATTCCATTATCAGTGGCTGCCCAATAATGATGGAAAGGAGCTCAGCGTAGATGCTACAAGGCTCTCCAGAGTGTTTTTAACAGCTGACGAAACCCACATTAGCACAGGTATAATACTGTTAGGGCAGTAGTAAGTAGATACACCTACGGCATGTCCTTGGACGCATTATCTGTGTATCCCTACAACCCTACATCCTGCTCCTTCTGACACTGACATTTCATACTGCCTGTGTTGAGATTCTGTACCCTGCACCTACAGCTCCTCTCTTGTCTGAGGGTCTCAACACACTTTTTAAATACAAGGCCTCAAGAGGACAAACTGTTCACAGCTGGATGCATAACCACCTGCAACACAAGGTTCTTCAGTCCTTCAGTCGAGAGAGAAGATGGGCCTGTTACCTGTGAAAATCTCACTAACTCAGGTGAGCAGTTGGAACTGGCATCATTTTTACTGCAAATGGGCTTACTTTTAAGTGACACAGAGCTTGTTTTCTTGCTTTGCCACGCCTGACTTCAGTTGGTGGCAAAGGGTTGAGTGAATATGGCACTTGAAAGCTCATAAAAAACCCAAATTTTTAAAGTGTTTTCACTGGAACAGCAGTAGAATCAAGAAATATAGAACTATTTCCTTCTATATAAAGTCACATAAAACAAAAAATGACAGGTGTCTCAGTTTTACTTTTCATAAGAAGCCTTTCAGGAAGTTAAAACAGAATCACAACTATGGGAAATCTCAACCAACCTTTTTTCTATGACTAACAAGAATTATTTAGAATGTTATTCTTTTAAATTAAAAAGTTACTTTGGGCAATTCTTTTTAATTATTTGGAAATGATTTTTTGTTGAATTTCTCCTTCTTGCATATTTATCAAAGCCCACTGAAATTTTCCTGGCATGAACATAGCACAGGCCTGATCTGCATTCCCATCAGTACAGATACGGAGGTGGGTGTGTGGTTTCCTTCTGAAATAGTTAAACTGGTACAAGTCCTAGTGGACTGTTACCCAAGGACAAAGACACTTACTCTCAATCTCATTATAGCAGTCCAAACTTCTGCAGGAGATCAGGCCTTGATATATGTAGTAAAACTGAGCTGCTGAATTTAACAGATCTTAATCAGCCTGTTAAAAACAGGCTGCTCTTGCCCCTGATTACTGAATTGTACCTTACTGAAGGAAAATCTCTCTCTCCTGCTAAAGTCAAGGCAAATGTTCATACAAGAAAGAACAAAAACGTGTAAGCTACAGACTGTACTTTGGGGGGTGGTCCTTGAGCCAAGGCAAGGAAAGAAGAATGATAATGAGGAAAAAACAGGAATGCATTTTTTTTGTCATGTATCATAGACATCAGAAGAGAAATAAGTTAAAAAAATCCTGAAACCTAAAGCAGTAGCTGTAGGCATGATCTTGCTAATTCAGGTTGTTTGCTTTCATTTCAATTTTAATGACTCGCTAAGGTGTGTGACTACAGCTGGCTATTATCCTTTTAATACTGATATTTCCAAGACAATACCTGAGTTTAGCACTCTCAAAATGTTAACAGCAGATTTTTTTTGTTGTGTTTTGCGCAGTTTTATCTAGGTGAAGCTACATATTTGCATTCCATATCAGCCTGCTCACAACACAGCTATACCACTTTTTCTCAGAGGGATGCTATTTGTTTCCCTGTAGGAACACATACAATCAAACCAGGGATGTAAGAACCCAATCACCAAATTTTGCAAGTTTGTTCAGCTCCCAAAATGCAATCTTGAAGACAAACCGGACAAAAAGCACTTAACCCACTGCATGCAGAAGTGGGTGTCTAACAGTGTGACGTGCGGAAACAAACTCCACAACTCACAGAGAGTTATAAAGCAGGTATGTTTAATACGGCGCGGGGTGCAAGGGGGATCGCTCCTCCTAACTTGCACCCCGAGTCACGCAGCATGCACCTATTTATTACAAAGTTTATCTAAGTGGGCTGGATTATTACAATTACTTCTGGGAATAGGCGTGATTATTACAATTACTTCCAGGAATTCATTATCATACTCCGTCCCTCTTTAGCGCTTCCGCAATGTCATCTGGTGGTCGTCTGTGGGGTCTTCTGGATGAAGGCTCGTAGTCTTCCTCGCTGTGTGCTTTTCACCTTTGGTGCAAAACTGCTGAGTTGTCTGTGTTGGCTGAGTTCCAAGCCGCCAAGCCAGTTTCAGCTAGAGAGGAGCTTCTTACAGACAATAGGATTCTGGTTATCATTCCTTATCAATCCCTGTCTCTTACCTGTCTCCCACCAGTCCTTGTTATCTACATTTGAGCTCACACCAGTCGTTATTAGCAAGATTACAAAGAAAAGGACCAAACTAAATGTCAGAGGTTTAATCCTCACCTCGATATGGCTGCAAAGCTATATAACAAAATCAAACTAAAATTAAAGCAAAACCGAACTAAACGTCTATTTCCCACATCAAGTGTAAATCCAACCCCTCAGCGTACTGGAGCTAATTGGTAGCTGAGATGGGGTTGGGTGAAGGGAAATGGGAGAGAGGAGAGAGAGAGAGAAGGAAAAGGAAATTTCGGACTCCAGTCTGAACACCAAAAGCTGTCCCTTTATATTTTGTTCAATGATTGCTTGATATAAAGAAGTACTTATGTGTTTTGTCTGAAACCGTCATCAGATAAAATGCATAAACTGAGCACCCCTAGGAGAAATGGAGGTGTGGACCTTTGAATCCTGTCAGACAGGTAAAAATTGAATGTGGGCCTTCTGTGGTGTGGCCAGATGTTCTCTGGCTATCACCTTCTTGTAAAATAATTGTGCTCAAACCATGTCCTGCTATGGCAACTCTGTGATCTGTGATGAGTTTTTCTCCCATCCAAGTGCTTTTGGTGTGCTCTTAGAACACAGGCTTGCTTGGTTGCTTCAGGGGTCTTGAGCAGAGAAAAATGGCCCCCTGAATCCTCCTCAGACTTTGCCATGAGATAGCACCCAGTTAAACTGTGCTTCTTGGCATGCAGAGAAGCACCAAGGTGCTTCTTGGCATGCAGAGAACTTTGGTTTCCTGGGAGTCTTCTGTGAGAAAAAATTGTGATCTCTTCACAGCTGGGGGGGGCTTGAATTAGCATTTTCTATCATTTTTCAATTCACTTTAAGTGGCTAATGCCTCATTTTGGAACCTGGTCTCGAGTGTTGTGTACCCTTACTTTTGGACATGAGTCATGAGTTTGAAAAGAAAATGGAGAAAGAAAATGAGAATATGTTAAGTAATAAATAGATCACTAATTAGATAACATTAGATGCATTTCAGCTCATAAGGTGTAGCTTAACCATCTTGCATTAACCATCAAGCCTAAACACTCCTTTGGACACGTTATGTCTGAGGCAAAAAAACTTGTAAATTATGCAGACTACTAAACTACATATGTTAGTACCATTTCCAACTGCAATTAGAAAGACACTAGTAAAATCATAGGATGTGTGGTTTTGTCAATACAATTCATATGCAGCTGTTAGGTATTCCCCTTGCAGCTTTGACAGAACATCAACTACAGCCATTCTGTAATTTTAGGATTATAAATCAGAGGGGCCTATGGAACGAATGGACATCAGTAAAATACAGAAAAAAACAAACAAATTCCCTTTCTAACTTTCATGTAGAAAGCTGCACTGTCCTCTTCCCCAGAGCTACAGAATAATGAGAGCAAGGTGCCTCTCTGCGTATTCCAAGCCAGTGAGGCAGCCACAAGCACTTTAGAACACAATTGACTAACAAAGTAATGAAATGTAGAAAATCTTGTCTCCTAGTAGACTTTAGAAGTACATAAACCAGTCACTACAGGCTTCTCTTTGGCCTTTTACATGTAGGAACAACTTCTGTCACAGAAACTTAGAAGTCAGAAGAGGTATGGCTTGCTTACAAGGTTGGTCCTCTGTCGCAAAAATCACTGCTGGCAATAAACTTTTGGGGTTTTTCTGAATAGAATAATTTCAGTAGGTACATGTCAGGTAGAATACTTTCAAATCCTAAAGATTACAGTTTTTAAATGTCCAGGCAGTTCCTCACAGTCCCCCAGCCTGCCCCAACACACATATTCCCACCACATAAAGGAACAGAAATCATATATCTATATTCTTTCTGCTTCCATCTTTTTACCAGTAGAGAAGATGCTCTTTCCTATCCAAAATAAAACCCGTTCTGTCTTCAGATGTTTATGGTTTCACCCCTCTAATTCTTGTTTCTTCCAGCATTCTGAGACTGTGCTTTTTTACCTTGTAATCCATTAAATGAATCAATCAATATCTTCTCAATAAAAACAACTTCAATATGGGAACAAAATGTCAGAGGGCAGTGCACAAAAGTAGTACTTTCTGAATACAGACACACCAAGAAGAAAAAGTTGTGTGGAGCTTTTTATTATTCACTGTCATTCCTAAGTCTCTCTGCATTATTTGTTTCTTCTTCCTATGGAACATCTGCCTTCTGCATTACAGTATTTTCCCCTGCTTGTATCAGTTTTCTCAAACTGATCCTCACTTTATTTTGTCCTGTCCAGATGCTTATCTCCCTCTTTATTATTTCTCTATTGTTTGCAACTCCTTTTCAATTTAGCATTAACTGTGAATTTAATTAAACTGTAGTCATTAACATTCATTTTATATGCCTCACTAATAGAATCCCTCTTCTAGTTCTTAATGACACTTAAATAAATAAAACCTAATAGAGATCCCTGTGGTACCTCACTAGACACCTTAACCTAGTTTGATACTTGCTACTTAACTGTTTACCAAGCTCCTTTGAACACTCTTCAAACCACAGAAGAGCATGTATATTAAAACCAAACTGAATTAATTTTTTAGTCCAATTTTCATGAGACTCCATACTGAATGCTTTAACTGAATGCAAATAACTTGCATGTCTCACTTTTCCTTTTATCTGTGGAGGCCCTGATTCTTCCACATTTATGATCGTGCTTAATTTTAAGCAGGTGTTTAAAGTAAGCGCAAGTAAGCACTACTTGCGGTTAAATGAGTCATGCACATGCTTGCAAGTTGGTGGCTTATTTACCTAGATCAAAAATGGTTACCATAAATCTGGAGTCTTATTGCATATCAGGTCTTTATCCTCAGAAAAATTATCCCGCCAAAGTTCAATGCAAAATGCCTTATATTTTACTGAAATCCTCAGTGACAGGTAAGTTTCGATTCTGCTTAGTGGTGTATTTAAGAAAAAAAAATTCAGAAACAGTGCAGTAATAAAGGATATAGTGATAAACTCACATATCAATAATCAAATTTTTTACAAAAACTCTGGAAGAAAAAAATTGAGCAAAAGCCTTTAAAAGGCCTGTACAATTATTTCCAGCCCAACTACCAGTTAAAACTGACTTTCTCCTATCAGAACATGCAGCTGCGTTCTTGCCAACATTAGTGTTAAACTTGTCAAAAGTGAGACCAAAACTTTAAAAGATATATGTCAGTGGCAGGCAAGCTTATCATTTTCTGGAGACTTCTATAAAAATATTTCCAATTTCTATAGTGCCGATTTCTCAGCCCTTTCAATTACAGGATCATGAAAAAAATATTTCGCACTAGAACAAGATTTCAAATTTATAAGATCCCTTTAAATTTATGATGTAAGAGTAAACTAAAATGTCCAGGTTTATTAAAATTAAGATGCCTTCCAAAGGCAAAATTAAAAACAAACAAAAAGAGGTTCAGAGTCAGAGTAGGGATTTACTGTGAAAAAAAGTAGAAAATCATCAACCAATTTACAGGTGACATTGTTCGCAGCCCCTGCCATCTTTCCATTTCAAAAAGCAAAGTCCAAATTATCCTTGTTCTCCTGCAGTGGATCTGACATCTTCTGCACCAGGACTGACTGATGATGAGCCATGTCGTTAACACAGTGCCTTTTGTTGCGATAAATGGCTCATGGCAGGGATGCTGGCTGAGATGACGGATCCCCTTGCATCATATACAACAAGACGACTGGTAGAAAGCTTTTGAAGTTGCCGTTGATTGGAATCGTTATGAAAATGGGTAAAGTCAAATGTTTAGAGATGGTCAGAGGAATGAAAGAATGAGCACAAAGCACATCTGGTTAGAGACATTTTAAAAATTATGTCCTTAAAAATTATTAAGTTGCTGTGTAGAAATATTGTATGTGTTATGCATTTGTACACACATCTGGGACAAATACATTTTACTCTAATGGAGGTGAGTAGTCTAGTTAAGGCAAACTGTTCCTTTAACCAAGTGTGTTAAGGAGGAAGTTTGCTTTTAATTTAAAGAACAGCAAAAACATTTCTTCACTTCAGGCCTTTACTCGGATAAAAATAAGATGATTTTGAAAAGAACAATAAATGCAGAGGGAAGAAGTAAAGATGATATTACTTTAACTGGGATATCAGAAGTTACTTTTTTTTGTCCATTCACAAACACCAATGTAATTTCCAATAACCTAGACACATACATAGTTTCACATAAATATGTGTGTGTCATTTTGCTCACAGTTGTCTATGTACTTTATAAATAGATACTATACTAAGAAGAATATATTATTTTTATAAAATTATATGTATAATGTCCTACATATATAATGTTTATTTATATATAAATATTTAAAATAAATCAATCTCACTACATTCCAGTGAACAGAATAAATAACAAAACAGGTTTTATTTGAAACAAATAAACGGAGATGCGCTGAGACCAGGTAAAATTACTCAAAGTGTAAGCGGCTGACTGGGGAACTTAACCCAGTAGTGCGAAGTAATGCCAGCAGTGATTAGATTGCCTCTGAGAGTCGAATAATGAGTGAAACTCCTGGGACGGAAATGTGGGGAAGGAAACTCTCCAAGAAGAACTACTTCCCTTAGATCTCCTTGTGTGCCTACAATCCTGCTCCCATTGAGCATTTCAGCAGCTCCTGTGTCAGCTTTGCTTAGCCATCTTCAAGAATCTTTAAATTTTACCCTGGTACCTTTCACTTGAGTAACTGTGCTGCTCAGCTCCATTGAGATCAAAATGTAGAAGGGTGGAAAAAATCACAAAAAAGATACTTATCAAGACCATAATGAAGAAATTACGGTTCTCTCCCATGGTAACCTGTTCAGAGACCTCCTGTGAGGATTCTGTTTCCACTGAGGTCAAACAACTTCTGCCAAATAATTCAGCAGGACAGGACAAGCTAAAATTACATAGGAATGAATGTAAAACATATTGTAGCAAGTAAACTAAAATTTTCAGTTTGCTCTTTATTTCTGTCCTGTTCAGTATGAGCTGGAAATATTGTTTTATCCTTTGAGAAGCCTATTTTCTGTGGGTATAAAATACAGACCTAAGGGTCTATGGACCAGTGGAACCTAATGCAAACATAACGTTCAGCTGGCCTGGACCCTGGACTCCCTCTATAATTTGGTCAACGTTCTTCACATGAAAGAAAGTGCATTAGTCCAGTTGACTGAGGAATTGTTTCACCTTTATGACAGTGCTGTATCTTCCCTGTATTGTCTACTTACCTACCAATTTTCTCTTAGTTGTTTGAGGGAGCAATAAATACAATAAATAATTCTTCAACTACATCAGCAGCAAAAGGAAGGCTAGGGACAACGTGGGGCCGCTGCTGAATGAGGCGGGTGTCCTAGTGACGGAGGATGCGGAGAAGG
>Ga0065711_1042096_pt1 | contig 15651 bp, 14 predicted proteins | sample Hoacrofraction12_FD_59098 | JGI IMG/M metagenome (GOLD analysis project Ga0065711, IMG submission 59098) | Hoatzin crop microbial communities from Cojedes, Venezuela - Epithelial fraction 12 v2 (version 2) | ecosystem: Host-associated > Birds > Digestive system > Esophagus > Crop | place... | reverse complement strand
TCAAGCCCCGCCTGGACAAGGTCCTGTGCAGCCTGCTCTGGGTGACCCTGCTTTGGCAGGGGGTTGGACTGGGTGACCCACAGAGGTCCCTGCCAACCCCTACCATTCTGTGATTCTGTGAACCTGATGTGCTTGTCCTGGGGTCATACTGTGCTAAACCTGGGTCTAAAATATTGCTGTAGCTCAGGATAGCTGTCAGGAAGATGAGGATCCTGCGTGGCCAAGAGCGGCTGGCTCATTCCTCGAGCGAGGCAGCGGCTGAAACTATTGCGTGGTCTTGCAGGTTGCTAAAGTTAATTGAGCAAGCGTGATGAGGGTGGAAATGTAGGTAAGCCTCGAACCACGAGCACTGCGTGTGCAGGTGGAAGCCTGGATTCACGCACGGGGGAAGCGGCAGTTGTTGGTGCCATAAGGACCATCCGAGGTGTCCCTAGGCCCACACGTGTAGCGTGCCATTTCCCCCTCTTGATTATTTTTGACCCTGATGCTGTGAAAAGCTGGAGCTGAAGACACAATAGTCAGAGGACTATTAAGCAGGTATTCTTTATTGCGGCGCCGGGCACACAGGGGATCTCTCCTCCAAACACCCTGTCATTTCGGGTTAAATACAATCGCAATATACATATTAATTTATATTTCTGAGAAATGCTTAGCATATTCATGACTTTTCCAAGAACTAATTAGCATATGTTAATATCTTCCACGCAAGTCTGTTAGCGTCCTTGGGTGGTCTTTGGGGGCCCTAGGTGGGGGTCCTAAGATGAAGGCTTATACTCCTCATCACAGTGTCCGCTGGTTGACGTTTGTTTCCGTGCGAACTCAGTTCTAAGATTAGCATACTTTGTCCTTCAAGGTTGTTTTGCTCTGGTCTTGTTGCCTTCTTGGTGCCTCTTTATCTCTGTACCTTGGTGCATCTGCCCTCCCAAGGCTGACCTGTCTGGGGTAGAATTATTTAGGAATCTTTCTATATTAGAGTTTTCCTGTCTTCTCAAAACAGCAAGGATCTACTTTAGTTTAATTACAGTCACTCTGGTAAGTGAAAATTTTACATTTACGGGTATGAACCCCAAGCAGATGTGGCTGGGAGTCCTCAGCTCTGCTGGAGAATTCGTGCTGCCCCGATATGAGAAACGAACGCTAGCGACATCTTTCTCTGAAACTTTCAGGCTTAAGAGGTATTGTAGAGTTGGTCTTAAAATCAGCCTTTGGATCGTCTGACGGGGTGTAGCGCAGCAGCAGACCCGAGCCCAGGAGGAGCCCTTCGGTGCGTGGTTGAGGAGCTACCAGACCGCTCTGCTTTCCAGCCTGTCCGTAGCCTTTGCCCAAGTCAGCGGTTTGGAGGGGCCGACCCCTGAGCCGTGCTGTGCAGGGAGCTCAGCGTGTTTCCTTGCAGTCGTCCTTCTTATGCCTGCTGCCATCAGATGGCTGGAGAAACCACGTCCTCCAAATCGGGAGTGGACCTGACTTCCCACGTGAGTGGGATACCCCAGGGTGGCTGCAGGCGATGCTGGCACTTTTCGAGTAGCTGCCATTGACGGAGCGCAGCACTGGGGATTGTCCCTTGAGCAGAGAGGGCCTTCCTTCCACAGCTCTGCCTGCTGCTCTCCAAGGCAGGGCTCAACATGCTGATGCGCTGGTTGCTTCTGCGGCGCGGGGAGTTGTACCGATCCCTAGAACTGGGATCAGAACCTGCACAGGCAACTGGCCTTTGAGGCAAATCCAGTTGGGCGCAGCGGCAGAGGTGCGAGCTGTCCCAAGTCAGAGCCGCAGAGCTGTGCGTCGGCCTGTACTGCACGGAGCTAGCAGATGCTGCCGAGGTGATAACAGCGGCACAGAGACAGCCAGCTTGGATTCTGATCACAAGCAGAGAGAAACAGCACAACTCCAGACACCTAAAAAATACCATTGATCCTCTCCAAAGGAGGGCTCGCGTGTAGCCTGCAGTCAGAGGATGCCAATTGCGTCCTAAAGGCTGGAAATAGGTGTGTGAAATGATGGTTGCATATTGATGAGGTGCTTTGGTTTTTTCCTGTGTTTGCAGAGGAACCTACTGGAGGAGGATTCAGATGAAGAGGAAGACTTTTTCTTGTGAGTTTCTGAATGGCTGCTGTAGGGAAGGCCTCTGTCTCTCAGACTGGAGGTGTCGAATACCACAAGCTGCTCCCCGCCACACAGGTGGCACTCAGCAATCAAAACCTTTGATTCCTTTGAGATGATTTCCCGGAGCCTTGGCATCGAGCGTGAATTAAGACTTCACAGGGGTGACCGGTGTAAGAGCAGGGTGTCCCACATACCCTACTGAACATGGGAGGGACTGACGGGAGGCATGAGAACAACCCTCTGCCCACGAGGCAGTGGTTCTATCTTTGAGCGTTTGGTTTGAATACGTATGTTCGTTGTGTCTTCCATCCTGATTGCTCTCTTTTCTGCCCGTAGGAGAGGGCCTTCTGGACCAAGATTTGGACCCAGGAATGACAAGATCAGGCAGTAAGTTGTTGTTCCTCAGCGTCAAGCAGATAATATTTCATTGGGGCGCTGCGAGCTCCTGCTGCTGTCTTACCAGAGTATTTGTGTAGTTCTGAATGCGAACATGGCTTGTGCTTGCTTCCTTCCGATTGGCATTTCCTACCGTACATGTCCACAGCTAGGGGAAATCTCAAATTTGATTCAAGCTGTCAAAAAATGATGCACTGACACAGGCAAAGGGATCACAGTAGCTCTGGGGAGTTTCTGAAGCCCTTGCTGTATTCTGGTGATTAAGTGTTCCATACTTTTATGAGGCTCTTTTTCTGGAGCATTAACCATGAGTTTTAACCTTCACTAGCACCTTTTTTATTGTTTCGTTGCTTTTTTCCTTCATCCTGTAACTTGCTCCTCAATGTTTCAAGAAAGCAGGTGGTCAGAAGCACATCAGGACCATATTGTTCGGGTAGCGGCTGGTCCTGTGACCTCCCCTTCTCCAGATAAAGACCTGATACAGGTGACCTGGAGATGAGCAGTGACTCGGTGAGTCACTCCAGCTGCACAAACAGGAAACCATTACGGCTGGAGGAGGATTATTGACTGTATTAGGGCAAGCAGGAAGGAGTGAACACTGTGGATCCTTCTCCCATCGACTCATTTCCTGCATGATGCTTCTTCTGGGCTCCAGTTTGCCCTGTCCTTCCCTGTGAGGGATGCATTGGTGGTACTTAGTGGAAAAAGAGGGGGTTGTTCCCAGACCCCTGGTTTGTGTCGTGCTGTTTCCTTTGCTGACCTCCGTGGAGCCACAGCAGAGATCTGCGCGGGGACTGATGCCTGGGTGTTAATCAGACTAGGTCATCTCGCGTGCAGCCTGAGCGTTGCTCTCCATTAGGGATGTTTTTCATGCCAGGAAGAAGCCAGCGCAGCTCTGAGATGACTCATTGCCAATATCAGCATTAGGCAGTGCTAGCTTGTGTGCCCACTTGCTATGTTACCTCGAGGGGCGAAGTGCAGTTGAGTTAGAGAAGAGGCGGTAGGTCGGTCACTGCGCCCTGAGCATTCGGGGGACCTCTGTTCCCTCCGGGCTGTGCGGATGCTGTTGGTAGAGGCGCGCTGGTCCTGACAGTGAGCTGGTGTGGGACAGCCTCACTTCTAGGGCAGTGTCACGCTGGCCTGGAGTGAATGGGAAGGGTGAGAACTGGTTTTATGAGTGGGGTCCTGCCCCTGTAAAAAGGTGGAGAGGGGGTGATGCCTACCCCTTCGTCCTCCCCTGCTGGAAAGGGAATTACAGAGTGTCTTCTGCCTTCCATGCGTGGCGGGGGGAAACAGGAGCTCTTCTTTTCCCACTATCTTGGCCAGGCAGAAGGGAGCGGGGTAAAGGATGGCACTGCAGCTGTGAAGGGGAAGGAAAATGAAAGAATAATTCACCCAGGAGCTGGTGCATTCGTAAGTGTGATGTGACTAATGCCCAGCACACATGAGGCTTGCCCGTCGCCTGTCTAGTGGACCTGGTATGGGATATGTCTCTTGGGGCAGCAAGCAGCTACATCTATCTGGTATCTAGAGCCTCTGTTATAAAACAGTGTCCATTTTCTGCTCTCGTCGATATTGATTGCTGTGTTTCAAAAAACAGCATGCAGTCATGGTTTCTTGTCACGGAGTTTATTATGAAGTTTCTGATCAGACTGGCCCTTCTGCTGGATGGATCGATGCCTGGTCTCATGATGCAGTTTGCTCTGGTTTCAGCCAGAGGAGGAAAAGGAGAGTTGGGTTGCTGCTGAAACACTGTAAGGAAAAGACGTTTTAAGGAGGAATTTGAGCGTTTGGAGAGCTGAGGCATAGCTGGGCGAAGCCAGAGAGACTGTAGCTGTTTGGGGCTGGAGGAACGAGGTGTGAAGACAGGCGTAAAAGGAGACTGGACGGAGGACTGGGCAGAGGAAAAAGTGATGGGATCATGGGAGCAAAGGTGCGGAACATGTTGAATGTGAGGGGCAAGACTGGAAACTTTTCCTGGTTGTCCTTGGCGGCAAAGGGGCTTGGGTCAGGATGGATAGTTTGGCAGCAGAGACCCTCGAGGCTGGCTCAGCTGCAGGAGGAGATGATGGGGAGCACTGGAAACCTCATTGGGCAAAGAGACGAGTTACAGCCAGCAGGAGTGGCAGGAGGAAGTGTGACAGTCCCCTCCGTGCTGTGTTTTGTCCTGATGTGTCTGGAAGCTCGGGTGCAGTTGTCCCAACAGCTGCTCGGCTGTCACGGAAGCTCTGCTGGTGACTGCAGTGGCCACATCGGGTGCCTTGGGCTGTCTCTGAGACCTCCCTGTCCCTGGTGTGGGCTGGAGCTGAAGGGTAGCTTTAAACAGGCTGTTACTGTTTTCCCCGAAGTTACAAGGAACGGGAAAGGGAGAGCTGATCGTTCTTTGCCTTTGCCTTTGCTTCCAGGCCTTGTGAGAAGTCCTGAATGTGTGTAGTGAGAGCTCTTAGTGCCTTTTCAGGTGAAGGTGGGATGTTCATCTTCCACCTGGGTTTCTTTTATTTGGAATAGGAGCCTCTCATCACAGGTCATCTTTTGAAAAATGTTAGCAAAATCCCCCTCCTTCCCTCCCGATTTTCTGCACTGCTTGACTTCCTTTACCACTGATGTTTCTGCTTTCAGGTGACTGTACTGCTGGATTGGGGTTCCTGCTGGTGCTGGCCATGAGGCTCAGCACGCTGCTGTGGTTCCCCGGGAGCCAGCTCTCGGTCCCCATGATTCCCCCATTGCCCTGCTGGGAACGGCCAGCATCCTCAGCCCCGGGGCTCAGCCCCAATGGCTGTGTTTGGCTGCAAGCCCCAAATTACTTTCTGAGGAGGGGGAGGGTTTGGGGAATGTCTTGAAGGCAGGAGGTGACAGCGGCTTCCCAGGGCCTGGCTGCTTGTCACAGGTGGCTGGTTGTCAGCAAACCCTATCCGTAGTTCAGGCTTTCATTTGAAGTATCATCAGGCATCGTTGTTGAGGGCAATCCTTTCGAGGACTGAAAGGCTTTGGAGCGGCGTAGGCTGCTGTCCCCCTCGCTGTTGTGATGAACCAGCAACTTAAAGGCAGGGATTTGTGGCCGGGTTCAGCGCCGATGCCCCGTTGTTGAGTACAGCAGACCTGCCTGCCGGGCAGCCCCTCTGCAGAGAGCTGTGGCTCGGGGAGCGCTGCCCTGCGCTGGCCTCCTGCCTTTGCACCAGCCAGCTTGGCTCTCCAGCCTGCTTCCTCTTCCCTGGGTTACTGCCGCGACGAGGGGTGTTTGCGTGTAATTTGCACCGAAATACACAGCACTATTAATATCACTGGGGTGGAAAATAGAAGTGTGTCATGCTGGCTGTAAACAGCTGGCTTGGAGACAAGTAGCAGCCTTGAGGCGCACATCCCATGGTGCGTGCACAGCCTGTTTACGACGTCTGAAGAATGCAGCACTGTTGTTAGCCCAACACCGTGACCAGCCCAGGGAGTTTTTCAGTAGCTAACCCAGGGCGGCCAAAATGGAAAGGTTTATTCTTCCTGCTCTGGACCTGGCAAAGCACGAGAAAGAGGAGTCTAAACCAAGTTAAGTGCCATTGGATCTCTTGTTGTTGCTGTGACAGTGTGCACTTGCTCTCCTTGTTAAAAGCATCATATTTGCAGTAATTAGTAAGAAGCAGGGTCGTGGGAGACGTATTTTATGCTTTCATCTGGCTCCCTTTCCTGGCAGGTAGTTATTCTACTATTTCGCTTGGAAATCTGGCAGGAGAGGAGCACATGCAATGGATGCGTGAAAAGCCAATAGCTCCCTCACAGGAAATACGCTTCGTATTAGAGGATTCATTCTCTCTTGCCAAATAAAACAAGAAAATATTTTCTTCTTGATGCGACTTGAGTTTCCAACCTCAAGCGTGCCAAACTAGTGCAGAACTGTTGAATTTGCTCTGAAACTGCAGGGCGAATGTAGAGCCTGGGCATCTTTCAGCCCCTGCCTGGAGAGGCGTCTCTTGCAGCAGTGATGGGTGGGTGGGAGAGAGCAGAAGCAAGGACTGGCTCTGGTTAAGGCGCTGTGTGGAGATCAAAGTTTCGTTTCCTGGCTCGGACTCTTCCTTCCTGTTTGTTTGTTTTTTTCCAGGGTTCTTTTTTACATCAGATACCAAAAGGTGTTGTGTCTCTGTTCCATGGGAGTTAAACACCTCAAAGTTTGTAAGAGTTTAAGCCTTGATTTGTCTGTTTCCCCATTCTCCACCTGTGAAATGTTTTGTTCCCTGGGGGACAGCTAGCAGCATGTCCAGGCTCCGGGTTTCACCAGCAGCTCGAGCGAAAGGTGGGGTGCTGAGAGGCAGCTTGGGCAGTGGGGGTCTGTGCTCCACAGGTGTCACCTAGATGCTGGTACAGAGCAGAGCACCTTGAAGCCACGTTCCTGCCCACGCTACCGTGAGCACCTTGGGCTGCCCTGGGATGGCAGCAGCATCTCTCCAGGCTCTGCCCTGTGCTGGTGGGGATACAGGCGGCGTGGCATTGCACTGCGTGTTCCTAGATGCGCTGTAAGCTTGTGTGCTCCCGCTTGTTAGTTGTACCAAAATAACTCGGTTACGAATCTGTTGTGGGAGGAAATATCTTTATTTTGAAGTCAGGAAATTATTTTAGAAGCATTTACATTGTTAATGCTCGGGCAGCGGCTTCTCCCTTCACGTACCATTCAAGGAGTCGCACACACCGCCCTGGACTTTAACTGCAGGGACCGGAGTCTTTGCAGCGTGAGTCCACGGGTGCCTCTTTGCGATCCCCCCCAACACTCACTCTCGGGTGCTTCCTCATCCCTCAGACTCGACCCTGGGTTTCCCAAAGCAGAGTCTCCAACACCACGTATGTGAGACAAATTTATTGAGTGGCACAGCAGTGTAAAACAGCTCAAGGTGGGTGCCTCCAGAGAGGGACCCCGAACAAAGAAATCCCGGGGCAATTCTACCCTTACAATCTCAGTTCCTGCCCCGCACAAGTTCTCCTTGTGGAGTCCAAGCAGCAGCTGGTCCAACGGTGTTATTTGGGTCTGGGGGCTTTTGTCCTTCACTGGGGCCCTTTGTTGTCTCTGGGCAGGCTGAAGATTCTTCCCTTATCATCAGAGACGCCCTGCTGCTGTCAGTGGATGACTTCACTTCCTTACCTTCTAGCTGCAGCTGAGTCCTTGGGGCCCTCCTTCACTGAGCTTGGCAAGGGTGCAACAAAAGTTTGCTGTGTCCTGGTGGCAGATTCACAGCGTGTGGCCTAAGGCTTCCATGAAGTCAGCCACTAATGCTAAGCAAGTTTGTACTCATGTATATAAACATGAGTAGTACACGAGCACACAAAACACTGACTCTTCTTACATTTTGACTAATTTTTTCTATGACATACATACTGTAAATGTAGTCTTCTGCCTGTGAAGCTGATGTGTAAGGCCTTAGAGTTTTTGCCAAGTTGGCTCATCTGGCATAGCAGAGGTTTGCTGCTTTTCCTCTCTTGCCCCAAGCTGTAGCAGCACTGCTGGCAGCTCAGAGCTGGGCCTTACCTGTTGTGCTGAGGTAAGGAAGCCCCCTCGCAGAGCATGCTTCCTCCCCACATCCTCACCTGCTGCCCCAGGGAAGGGCCACGCGTGTTGTGTGTGGGGTGGATGCTTTGCTCCACAGGGTACCACCACATTTGTTCCAGGCAGCATCTGCCCGTGTCCTCACTGCCGCCTGCTGTGCTTTCCCGTGGTGGCAGCTCTGCCGCTCGCCTTGTCCCTCGTAAAACAAATGGTGGATCTAAGCAGGCTCGTGGGCACGGGGCAGGCTCCTGCTGAGAGGCGTCTGGGGATTATCTGTGCCTTTCCCCTCCAGATGAGAAACTCCTGGCAGGCACTGCTGTCGATGTGGAAGGCAAGAGCTGCCACCGCACAGTGTAGGTGGGTGCAGAGAGACGCTGCTTCCACGGACTCTGTGATGCAGTACGGGGAAGGCAGGTTCCTTTCTTGCAGTATCCTAAATAAAGCAGGTTTTTACATGCGCTGCTGGAGTCCAGCATGTGCCATATGAGGGCTGGTGAGTCAGAAATTGGCTTCAGAGGGCTTGCCTGGCTGTTCCAGAGCTGGAAGGCGCAGTGCAGTGGTGCTACAGAGTCCGACCTGAAATGCTACGATGAGAAGCCCCTTCATATTCAAAGACCTGGAGCTCTTTCTAGAGCCTTTTGGGGAGGAAAAAAGCCTTTTATTTTAATGACTTTCCTTGCCTGTTTTTGGAATAGTGAATGTGAGCAAGGCACATGCTTTTCCATTGTGACCACTGTTGCTTGTTGCAGCTGCTCCTTCTGTGTGCGTGTCAGCGCAAGTGTCTGCGCAGCAAGAGGCACATAGCTGGTAGGGAGACAGGAGAAACAGGTCAATGTGAACCTATGTCTCTAATTAATTAATTAGAGGCATGGCGGCTAGGACAGGGCCCTGTTCCTCATTCTGCAGTGCCCCATTGATGGGCCTTGGGGAAGTTGCTCTGGGTTTTCCTTGACCTCAGCTTCCCAGGCCACAGTGGAGGATATGCTGTCCTCATTGTACCAGGTGCTTTGAGCGTAGGTGCTGGACGATGGCTCTCTAAGTGGTAGAGTTGGGTCTGGCACTGCCGTAAAAACTCTTGATTTGGCAAATAACGTCTTTGAACATCTGCAAGATGGCAGTGGGGAGGAGAGGGTTTTGCATGGATCCAAAGAGGAAGATGTTCTGACTGGATACTTCAGGGAGCAGGAGAGTGTGGGCGCTAAGCACGTGCAAATGATGAGGTGGTGGCAACCCTTCTTCCCTTTGGGGACACCAGTGGCACACTGTTAATAGGAGGCCTGTGCTTGTGGAGACAGTAACGTGGTAACATGGAGAGCTGCTGAAGTGGCCTGTTCGTGCTGCATATTGGGAAATACCAGATGCACTTCGATATGTTTAAAGTGCTTAAATGTTTTTAATCAAGGCAACCTAAGCTGTCAAACCTAAGACTTAGGCAGAGCGAGTGGCCTGGAGCTATTTCTGTTTTGTTGCCCTGTGTGTAGCATTGCCTCCAAGACATCGCTGTTGCCATTTACTTTCTGGGAACAGCATGTCTCAAACAATGTATTGTCTCCCTAGGGCCCCAAGAAATGTCTTATTTCTGTCTCCAGGAAAATAAAATAATATTAGCTCCAAAATACAAACCAGAATGTAGCAGTATTTTTCCACCAGGACACTTTTTCTCTCTTACCAATGTGGCTTTTTTATGGAGTGAATAAATGCATTTATAATAACCCTGCGCGTGTGATTTAGGCTACCGCTTGCTGAAGCGACTACCCACAGAGTTACGCAACCTATGAGAAGATGGATTATAATAACTTGGTTTAGTTCATACTAGCCTTTTCTTTACTGTCCTCTTGATGCCCCTGGCAGAGTGGGTTTCATTTAGCAGCTCAGCTCCTGGAAAGGGGAGTGCACCTAGCTTTGATTTCACCCCATTATTTAGCAAAGGTGCAGTGCGAGGTTCTGTGAAATCTGGAAGGATAAGGTGTGGGTTTCATATTTATTTTTTCCCTTTGACATGAGCTCTTCTGCAGCAGAGGTGCCCACCGACAGCAATTAGTGCCTTCTCTTACTGCATTTGTGTGTTGAAGGTGTTACAGAGGGTGCCCTGCTTCTGCTGACTGCCCGGTGCTCTCTTTGAGCCCCTTGTGTTCCCTCGCCCTTCCTGGCGTTGCCAGAGACCCACCTTGGGCGTTGCCATGCCTCTGGCTTTCTCAGCATCCCATCAACCTCCCTCCACTGTTGTCCCCTTTGTTTTTTGTTGGTGAGTTCCCAGACTCCGTCAGCCTGGGTGGCTCTGAGCAAGGGCTGGCACTGCAATGCAGCTGGTGGCGCTCGCTTCTGCTCCTCATGCTGCCTTTGCTCTGCTCTAGTGTGCAGAACCAGGTGGACGAAGTCATCGACGTTATGCAGGAGAACATCACGAAGGTGATCGAAAGAGGCGAGCGGCTGGATGACCTGCAGGATAAATCAGGTGCGATACTAAATGCAGTTCTGCTGGCCTTTTCCCAATGTCTCTTCCCTGTTGCTGGGCCAGGTTACCTGGTTTTGGTTCAGAACGTGCCTAATGACAGACCTGGGTTTTTATTTCTATCCTTCTTTGGAGCGGTGTTTCCCAGCCTTGGGCTGCAGATCTGACTTTCTGCTGACTTTCTGCTCTTTCCACCATTGCCTTCTGCCGCTCTGCGCAGAGGTGTTAGTTTGGAGGCGCTTGGGTGCTGTGATCTAGCTGGCCTTTCAAGCTAAGGTAGGTTGGTCTGTCTCCCAAAGGCCCTGAGCACTTCAGCTGTCCGCTCACTTGCTGGCTTGCAGAGTGAATTCCTGTCCTCAGAGGGCAGCCAGGACAAAGGGGGCTCAGTGGGACACGGCAGATCTGTGTGTGCTCTAGCGAAGGGCGTCACATTGGCATCTGCTGTGGCTTCGGTGAATCACGCTGTGGTTGGGTCTTTTCCCCTAATGCTGAGTTTGTTGCTTGAAACTCAGTAGAGTTGGTAGCATGAGTGGAGACGCTCTGACTGTGCGCACGCTGCTGAATGGCCTCCTTTCTTTCCTTCAACAGAAAGTTTATCAGACAACGCAACAGCTTTTAGCAACAGAGCCAAGCAGCTTCGGAGACAGATGTGGTGGCGAGGCTGCAAGGTGAGCAGGACAGGCAGGGGCGGGTTTGTGTGTCACCTGCCCTCCCTGGGAGGGGATGGAGAAGCTCTGCTTTCCAGCTGAAAAGATGCTGGAAGGCAAAGGCCTCCTTTCAGGTCGAAGCAGCTATGCACGGCACCCTGTGTAACACGCCTCTGTGCTCCCCTTGCAGATGAAAGCAATCATAGCACTGGTGGCGGTCGTTCTCCTGCTCGTGATCATCGGTGAGTAGCTCCCGGTCACCCGAGCCATGTCTGGCATTGAAATACTCGTGGCACTCCACACTGTGAGTGACACCATGGTGCTTTTGTCCCTGGGAGAGAGCACCTGAGCTGCTCTGTTGGGCCCCGCTCTGCCTTAAGCTGTCACAAGTGGTGCCTTTAGCCCACACCGTGCTCCTCTTCTGCAAGGTTTAAATGTGCATGGAGAGGAGAGCCTCAAACCAAATCCTACTGACTGTGGCCAAAGAAAGCCAACGTTGTATCAGTCCAGGGTTGGCACTGACTGTTTCTGAGGCTGGTGGGAATAGATGGAAGAGTTTCAGAGCAGAGCAATGTCTTCCAAAGGCCTCTCCGCGTATATCAACCATTTTGCAATGGGTCTGGTCCCAGCAAACGCTCCTCCTCAGAGCTGCCAGGCTGCCTAATTTTCAGCAAGTAGCTGTTGTGGCTTTGCTGTCAGTCCCTTCCCCTGCCCTCTGCCCTTCCTGGTCTCTCTGGGGAGAGAGAGAGCAGAGATGTCACTGCTTTTCCTACCAAACAGGTAATACTGACCAGAGCGTTTCCCTTCCAGGCAGAAAAGCAGTAATTCGTCACTCTGCCTGCAGAATGATGTGCTCCAGGGCTCCAAGCAGCCCAGCACGGCAGCGCAGCACTTCCATGCTGCTGGGTCCGGAGGGTTTTCCTCCCAGTGACTGTGGCCGGGGGCAGCTCTGCAACAGCCCTGGTTACTTTGGCAAAACCCTTGTGGCCTGTTGTCCCGCTGACACACAGCCTGCAGCAGGAGAGGTGGAGCTGGCAGCAGGGTGGGAGCATTGGAGAGAGAGAGAGACTGATGGAAAATCCCATCTGGTTTAATTTTGGGAAGCTGGAAACAGATGAAGGTGGCAGGAAATCTTGTCTAGCATGTGTGAGGGCAGCAGATTGCATTAGCTGGGCTTGGAAACACACTTTCCCTCACAGCGGCTTGGTGTTTGTCACTACAGAAACAGGGGGATCTCTCTGGCGGGGATGGGCGTTGCACGCGGAGGTGTGTGGCTGAGAGCCTGTTTCTTTGTGTTTTCCAGTACCCATAGTCCTGAAGTACCATACCTGACGAGGCAGCTGGAGGCTTTGGTGGAGCTGGCTCTGGGATAACCAAACTGCTGTGTAATTTAAGTGAGATATCTGTATATAGCTTTGTTTTTCTCTGAGGAGTGAGGAGGCGGCGGCAAGTAGCCAGTACTAACGGAGCGTTTCAAGAACTGCCAAATGACCTTTTTTTTTTTTCTTTTGATCGAGTACCTGCTCCTGCTGTCAGACTTTTTTATTAACAGAAGATTCAGTTCCCAAACCGCCCGTTTTGTGGAATTCTGGGTCTCTGGTTTGGAGCTGGCTACTTGCCACCACGGTTTATCTGTATATATGGTTGAGTTGTAATATTAATAATACTGTTTCAGCAGTTCCCTGCTGCCTGCTGTAGTAGGCAGAGGGGACTCTGTCCTTTCATCAGAGCAAAGGAGGGGAAAAATATCTGAAGAGAAACCTACCATTATGGTACAGGGGACTGATCCTTCTGTGGAGAACTGCAAGGGTGTTGTTTCTCTCTTGTTCAAAAAAAAAAAAGGGGGGGGCGGGGAGGGGAAGAGAAATCATTAGGTTTTACAATCCAGAAGACTTTCTGGTCCTGCCATGGGAATGCACAAGCTCATTGTTTTCAGTATCGCTGCTTACAGCTGTGACTAAAGACATTCCAGTAAACCTATTTTTGACTGTACATCTGGAGTTCCTGCACGTCTTCGTAGTGTTGTGGAGGACATTCAGGGCTCTCTGCTGCCGGGAGTCCCTAGAAAAGGACTATTTCAGTGTTTTCTTCACCAGAAGAAGTGTGTGTCAAGCCCAGCTGTTAGTCCAATGATACAAGACACAGCAGGAGGGCAGCAGCTCTCCTGAAACCAATCCAGGGTAAACAAGCCCATTTCATATTCAGAGCCATGCACCTTGATGCGGTGATGGCGGTCCCAAATGCCCGCTCTTTTCACTTCCCTGTGAGCCGGTGGGGTGGGGGTTGTTCCCAGACAGATGCGCTGGGGTGCTCGGGGAGGCATAGGACCCCTGTGCTGGACTAAACAGGAGCTGAGCTCCTCCATCCAGGTGTGGGACTGCTGCGTTTTGGCTGTCTCCATACTTGGTCTGGGGTGGCAGTGGCATTTCTGTCTGCCTTTTATTTTTGGGACCCTCATTCCTTCCGGCCCTGAGCCTGGGACTTTAGCTGAGCTGAGATCAGGCTCTCCTAGTTCTCTTTCTTGCTGTCTCTTTTCTGGTGAGAGAAGGATTGTCCTGCTTAGTGTGTGTCTGAAGTAATGTTGGAGAGGGAAAATGGTGCCCCAGAGAATTCTCAGCGCCAAGTCCCAACTTCCTCTTCTGAACCTGCCCCCAGGACCTTGTACACAGTTTCCACCTGAGTGGTGGTGCTGCTCCGTGCAGAGAGGGGGATTAGAAGCAAGCACAGCAGGCTGGAGGGGTGGATGTAATTACAAGCTTTGCTTGCCCAGCTGGAATATAAACAGGGCTTTTCCCCTCTGTGGGCCCTGGTCTCTGCAGGTGGGAACCAGAAAGCCAAGCTGGGTTTTTCCTCCTGAAGTGTAGCCTGGGTTTAAGATCATGCACTCAGTGGAAGGGACAAAAATCATCCTGCCTTTGGCTACTCTCCACCTGCAAGGGAAGAAGAGGGTGGATGAAGAGGTGCTGTGTCTTCAGGGAGGCTGCGGGTCTCGCTGAGCTGTTGGGTACCTTTTCCTGCCAGCTGGGAAGTGAGCTGACAGCACTGCAAGCCTGTGTAACGGCCGTGCTGTGCCTGCTCTGGCCTGCCTGCTAGGGCAGGCTTTACTCCTGCTGCTGGGGAGTCCTGCCAGTACCTCTGACTTTCCCAGCCCCATCTTGCCTTTGCTGCTGCTGGTATCACCCACTGAAGGACCTTGGTGCCGAAGCAGCACATCAGGACTTCCAATCCCTGCTGGCACCAGGTCTGAGCAAGAGAAGTTAAGTTTTGCAGTTGCTTGCTAGAGGCAAAGTCTGGCTTTAAAGCTGGACTGAGGGCCTTGGAAAACGGATGCCGGTAGGGTGAAGGCTTCACGGCAACCCTACTGCATTAGAGAACTGCTTATAGCTGCCAAATTTGGGAGCTGCTGCTACACGCTCCCGAGCCCTGTCCTTGCTGGGTTCGGCAGATCTCTGTCAGCCGCATGTCCTTAGGGACAGTTTCCAGGTAGCATTGAACTCCTCAGCACAGGCACCAGTGTACCACCCCGAGAACTGCTGCTCCGTTATCACCATGCCAGCAGCGCGCTGCTTCAGACAGGCACAAACACTTTTCCAGCTGCCCCAGATCCATGGGAAGTGAGGTGGCAAGGTGAGTGCCCCTGACCCTGGACCATCTGTGTCTTGTGCCTGCCTCGGACTTGTCCTTTGGCACCAGCAGGCCTGGCCCAGGCCCACTGCAGGCAGCTGAGCGCAGGTTCTCGCACTGGAAAAGCTGGCTTTCCTCAGCAGCGCTGCCGGACTGCTTTCACTGCATCTCCCAGGAGGCTGGGGTGCAAGCAGTTGTCTTTGATGCACGGCAGGGAAAGCTACCATGGCCACAGCCTTCAGTGTGCTTCCCTGGGTGGCCAGGGTTAGGTGTTGAATGGCTTCAGGTTCAAGTCACTGAACGCCGGGGCTGTCCTCAGCACAGACCTTCTTAAGGGACCAGCTCTGACTGTGAGAGGCACCAGCAGCAGCAAGTCAACAGGCCTAGTCAGTAACTTCGCAGTCATAGAATTTAAGGTTAATATTTATTTTTGTTTCCTCCCTCCCCCAAGGCTGAACAGACCATAACAATGTCTGGTCTCAGGTACGTTAGAGAGCAGTCCTCCCTATGTTCCTTCAAGATGCCGTGGTCTTTATATTGCAGCCTGTGCTGTCCCACCCTGGACTGGTGGCAGGGAGAGCTCCAGAGAGCGGAAAGGGTTGTTGTTTCCAGCAGCGTCTGCATGCTTTGGGGTTGGTTTTCACTCGGGAGACATCCCGAAGGAGATTTTACAGCAAAAATAATTCCTTCACCCAAGCGGAGGGTCTGTTTTATCCATTCCCTCTTTGTGCAGAAGACAGACCTCTTCATTAGCTGCTGTTTTCCACAGGATTGCTTTTTTTTACAGGGAGAACGGCATGTTTTGGCTGGAGTCGCGTGTTCCTGCTGCAGGGCCAGTTCCTCCCAGCCCTGCTGGTGTGACACATGCGGCGAGACCCTGCGATCCCCGAGGGCTGGGGGGGGGGGGGGGG
>Ga0065711_1042095_pt1 | contig 15654 bp, 16 predicted proteins | sample Hoacrofraction12_FD_59098 | JGI IMG/M metagenome (GOLD analysis project Ga0065711, IMG submission 59098) | Hoatzin crop microbial communities from Cojedes, Venezuela - Epithelial fraction 12 v2 (version 2) | ecosystem: Host-associated > Birds > Digestive system > Esophagus > Crop | place... | reverse complement strand
CCGCCTGGACAAGATCCTGTGCAGCCTACTGTAGGTGACCCTGCTTCGGCGGGGGGGTTGGACTAGATGACCCACAGAGGTCCCTTCCAACCCCTACTATTCTGTGATTCTGTGATTCTGTGATTCTGTATCTCAGGGTGTCATCTGTGGTTAGAGGATGGTGTATAAATTAGCATTGGTGATGTGGTCTTCAATATTGTTTCATTGCTGTGAGAGAGTCCTGTAATCTCTCCTTGTATTGTTGAGCTTCCTGCAGCCCTTTAGTTTCAGATGATACGTTGCCTTCAACTACATGTAGCAGCAGAAATAGGTTTTGAGATGCGTAGTAGCGAAAATGAGCCAAAACAACCAAAAGCAGCTCATAGAAGAAATGAAAGGAAATGCAGAAGTGGTAAAAATGACCCAAATCCTAGTAATTGTCAAGGGTGGGGATTGAGGGGGGCAAGGCTGGTTGGTTGGTTGGTTGGTTGGTTGTATTTTGCTGGGATGGGGGAGAATTTCTCCATGAAGGTCAGGGGAGTGGCTATTCTTTATTCCTTATATCCCCTGGCTTTGCTTGCCTAGCTGAAAGGATGACTTTCCATGATCTTTCTACACAGTCACAGGTTCAGTATGACACTCCTGCTCATTTGTGAACCTGATTGCAAGTCCAAGAGGCTGTAAGTCTTGTCCAGCAATACAGACATCTGTATTTTTGCTGCTTTGCAGACAGAGCCAGCCAACAGTCTGTCTAACTTGGGGTGTGTTATTCATGCCCTAAATCCCAGCTGTGACCTCTAAGGAGAAACGAGTCTCTGGTCCCATCCTTCTTCTTCCTGCATCACCTTCTCTGCTGGCATCCTGGCAGCAGGAATCCCTCTCTGACTCTGCCCTTTTTGCTGTGCAGAGACCACCAGCCTCCTTCCTGAGTGATTCCCCTCCAAAGCCCTGCACAGACCCCTTGGATGCTCCTTTCCCGGCTCTCCTGGTCCTTCCATCCCCTCCTAGTCGCTGCCCCAGCCCGCTGCGTCCAGGATGATGCTGATGCTTTGCAGCCTCCCGGGAACACCGTGGCATCAGGTTTATGCTCGGCACGGAGTTATTTCGACACAGCCGTTACGGAGGTCGGGGAGATGCAGTGCTGGAGGGAAACGTGGCCAGCACACATCAGCTGCTACACAGCCGCCGCCTGATCCGGCATCAGACTCAGATAATCCCCTGTGCCTTTAAACGTGATGCACATCAAAGCCAAACAGTGCAGAGGAATTCCCCCTTCCCGCTCCCGCCTCCCAGCCCTCACTCCCTCCTTTTTCGTTTAAATTTTAGGAACTGGAGAGCGGGTTGCGGCTGACACAGATTTGTAGCCGTCTCCATGGCTACAGAGACGGGCAAGTTGTATGTGGAGCGTGTTCATTGTGAAGTTTCTAATTTCAGCGAGGTCGCTGGATGGCTTTTCTCCCGGTTCTTCCGCAGCTCCAAGATACCCTGGAGAGGGATGAGAGCTGTCGGTGCCCCTGCCTCCCTCTGCTTCGCCAGGCGTGCTCCCTTGCTGCATCCCTGCTATCCTCAGAGCAAAAGCACTGGGACCCAGCCTCCAGTGTTTGAAGCTTCGCTGTTTTTTCCCCATCTGCCCATTCCTTTAGGCATTCGGCTCACGTCCACCTCGGCAATTCCCACCGCTCCTCGGTGCTTTCTGAGGTCTCGTCCCCCCTCCCTGCTGCCTCCTTCTCTCGCTCTTGCTCGCTTGCAGTCACAGACCTCCCTGGGCTCCGACCACTGATGCACCGTCCCGGAGCACAACCAGTGAGATGCTGTGCAAAGGTTAAGGTGCAACAGGCATTGCTGGCCACTCGCGTGGTTGCACCATGAAGGACACCCCAGATGCATCTGTGCTGGCAAATTCTGGCCGAGGAGAAGGGGTGCAGCACTACCCATGTCTTGCACGGGGGAGAAGTGGGACACAGCCACCGGTTTTACGGAGTTTATGGTGTCACTGGTGTTCCAAAAATGTTTGACCTTCCAGTTTGACCTTCTTTTCTCACACCTGCATGCAGACTTGGGTTTTCAAAAAAACTTTGTTTAAAATGAGATTGAATTTGGTGTCCAAATCAGGATTAACACTGCCTCTGCCCTCAGGTCGTCGTCTGATGGGTTGCGGGGAGAGCGGTTGTGTCTCTTTTGTGGATGCTCTGGTGCTCAGGTATTCTGTATTTCCCCGTGACTGTGCGGTCTGCCTCCTTCTTCCCAGAAGACAAGCAGATATTCAATACACAAACTTGACTGCATCCACACAGCACAGTACTAGGCCCTAGGTCTCCTTGATGACAAAGTAGTACCATGATGTGCTGTAATCATCATCTTTGTGGTCTTTTCTATTCAGTGTCTGAAGTAATGGGAGAGCTGTGTTGTAGCCTGCCAGAGTGACGTATCTGTAGGGTGAAGCTGAAGCGCTTGTGTTGCTTCTCCCAGGGAACGTGAAGGTGGCTGGGCTGGTGGTGGAAGACTGTGGTGGATGAGGGGAGGCAACCTGCTGTGATTTGTCTATGCTGTCTACTGGGAATGGTCATTGGGAACTTGGGATAGCTGGTGGCAGAGCGGGATGCCAGGATGCTGGCCACGATTTGCCCATTCTGGCCAAACTGCGTGAACAAGGTCAGATCCCATCAGGGAGTAGATGTGCTCAGGCTGTCCTTCTTAGTGGCTTGGGTTAAGCGGACTCGTAGCGGAGACTTGAGACACTGGTGTCCCTTGCCCATGGCAGGGGGGTACGAACTAGATGATACATGAAGTCCCTTCCAACTCAAACTGTGATGGTTGCATTGTAGGTCCAGAAACAGAGCAAAGAGTGGACACGTGGTATGGTCAAGGTCATGAGTGATCTCATGGATATCACCTTGCCCAACACTTAATGTCTGTCCAGCACAAAACTACTCCCTCAAAGCAAAAAAGCCCCCCTGTGCTTGACCCATGTGAGAACAAGTCTACTACAACCTGCAAAGCAGCTTCTCCAGTGGGTTGTCTGGCAAAGAAGAGGCCATCTGGCCTCTCATTGCCTTTTGACCCCAATACATGACTCTTCCATTGGGTACTCAATGGATTTGACTTTCTCCTTGTTTTGTGAATGCTATGCATCCGTGCTTGAATATACTTTGAAAGCCTGAAGAACAGCAGCCAATTTTTCTTGTCTTTAAAACTGCAAAATCAAATGTTGGGATGTTTTTGCAAGAAATACCACCTCTGCTGGGATCATTGACATCCTTGTTTTGTTTTTTTTTTGGACTGTGAACAGAAAGCAGGGGAAGATGGTACGTTTGAACTCCAGTGTCCTGTGCTACCTTTACATGTCCTACATCAGCGGGTCAGTTGGTAGCCTGGCTGAACACCCCGTGGGTGTGCTAATTGAATTAAATTCCTTCATATAAAGCATTGGACTCTTAAGGTCAATGTGCAATGAAACACATAGCCATAATTGAGATATTCGTTCACTCATGTGCATGCTGGAAGAAAGGCTTGTCTGATTGATGTACCTACTGATGCGCTCCTTGAGTAAGGATTTGCCTGACATTTCAGGCCCAGCTGGTTTGTTTGGGAAGGTCTTCATGCTTCATACACACTGAAATAAGTTTCCTTTTTCTGACCCATTCTCTCTCCATGTAGCTTCATTGAAAAGGTATCTTATCAGATGTGTTTGAAATTGAAATGCAAGTTTTTCCTCGCTAGTGATGTTCAGGGATAAGCCAGTCCCACCACCGCAGCCTCACATCAGTTCCTCACCTTAGCAGTGTGTAGAGGGATGGGTTTTGTGGCAGACCAGCCTGCACTGACCTGCTCTGATTCACCCAAAGGAGCAATTTATCCTCTGGTTTTCAGTGTGTGACCACCTTCTTTTGCTTCTCCACCTTTCATAACAGACAGTGGGTAGTTCCCAGGGCTTTTCTCAGGGGAGGCAAAGGAGCAATTGACTAGAGGAGAGATTAAATCCATTGAGGGGAGTGAGCAAGAAAGCCCCTTGCCGCAGACTGCTGTTCTGGCCAGGGCTTTGGAGGAGATGAAAGACTTTGGGTGGATTAACCTAAGCACTAATGTTTGCATTTTCCAGCTTATCGTGATTCCTTCTGCTTTTGGAGCAAAACACCATTGTGTTTCTGAATGGGATGGGTGTGATTACAGGAGAGGGAATGATGCAACCTTAAGGTTCCTCCCCATCAGGCATGGGAATGGACCCCTCAGAAGAAGTGCAGGAAAGCTGTGGGCATCTGCGGGGAAGCCAGAGGGCTGTGGTGGTGGCCTCTGCTCCTGGAGAGTGAGGAAGGATTGCTCAACTATTGCAAAAAAAGCAAAAACATGTCGGGGACTTGGCCTGGGTTCCCAGCAGCAGCTCTGGAAATGGCAGATCACAGCAGATAAGTGGAGATCACTGCGCACTCATCTGCGGGGCAGCTCGGAGCTGAAGATGGATAAAAACTGACTTTCCACCGGCACAAAGCCAGAGATCTTGTCCATTTGCTGCCAGAGTTTGTCCTTTTCCCACTACTTGTGGGCTATGAAAAGGTCATATCAAAAGGACAAATCCAGTCCCCAGTCTTAGAGAAGGGCTGTTATTACTCTGAAGCAAAAACAATAAAATCAAATAATGCCAGACTTTGCAGTAGTCCCTCTGTAAAGAGAGCTCTAGAGGCTTTGCTCTCTCCCTAGGAAAGAAATTAGAGTCTAGGGGTTAACTCTTCTGCTTTAGTAATTTTTCAGAGTTGATTTTGGCTTTGGTGTGGAATATCTCTTCAGATTTTTTGTTTGCTTGCTGACATTTTAATAAAAATATTTTACTTCATGTCTACAGTACTTAAAAAATAATCAGGAGGGAAGGTAAGGGGATAGCTTTTCATCAAGTATCTCATTTTCCTAAAGACACTTGCTTGGAAAATACATTTTTTCTGAGAAAGTCCGTACTCTCCAGGAGCTAAGGGTGAAGACTCCTGCTTCAGTAGGAGAGAGAAGTGGAAATGCAACATGTCTGCACAAGTTCAGACTCCCCCAAAACAAAGAGGAGAAGGCTCCAGCCCTACTCTACTGTGGAGGCTCCAGAAGGCCCCTCTCAGGAGAGCTGCTGAAAGTGGGTGCTTCCCACAGAGGCTGCTGCCTCTCTTTTTGCTCTTTGGCATCTTCTCACAGAGATTGGCACCATCCACGCTGTGCTGCAAAAAGCATTTGTATTACAAACTAAAAATGATGTGCTGGCTCGAGAGGGGGTATTCTCACACAAAGGCCTCATCTATTGCAAATTTACGTTAATGAAATTACTTCCATTAGCACCACAAACCTCAGATTGGTCTCCAGACCTGGCTTTGGCACTGCCATGACAGGGATGTAGAGAGAGGAGCAGAGGGCCATCAGGTAAACCTGGCCACCCCCGAGGAGCGATGAGTACAGCAGGTAGAGCTGGGCATTCAGACTTCATGGACCCACACACAGGGACACACTCCAGTAATTGCTGCCAAGCTCTGGAGCCCTCAGCACGGGACAGACATGGACCTGTTGGAGTGAGGCCAGAGGAGGCAACAACAATGGTCCGAGGGCTGGAACACCTCTGCTGTGAGGAAAGGCTGAGACAGTTGGGGCTGTTCAGCCCAGAGAAGAGAAGGCTCCAGGAAGACCTTATAGCAGCCTTCCAGTACCTGAAGGGGCTTACAAGAAAGATGGAGAGGGACTTTTGGCAAGGGCATGGAGTGACAGGACAATGGACAATGGGTCTAAACTGAAAGAGAGGAGATATAGTGCAGATCTAAGGAAGAAGTTCTTCACTCTGAGGGTGGTGAAGCACTGGCACAGGGTCCCCAGGGAAGCTGTGGCTGCCCCCTCCCTGTCAGCGTTCAAGGCCACGTTGGATTGGGCTTTGAGCAACCTGGTCTAGTGGAAGGTGTCCCTGCTCATGTCAGGGGGCTTGGAACGAGATGATCTATAAGGTCACTACCAACACAAACTGTTCAACAATTCTATGAAAATGCAAGATCTGGCCTTAAAAAAGGCAGAAGGAAAAAAAAAGTGTGAACTGATCGCAGAGTGCGAAAGATAGCATGGAGGTGGAAGAAGGAGGAGGGATCAGAAGTGTCACTAGTAGAGACCAGCTTGACCCCGTCATATCTCGGAGACCATGGAATCATAGAATCATAGGTTGGAAAAGACTTCAAAGATCATGAAGTCCAGCTGTCACCCCAACACCACCATGTCTACCAAACCATGTCCTGAAGTTCCACATCTGCACGTCTTTTAAACACCTCCAGGGATGGGGACTCCACCACCTCCCTGGGCAGCATGTTCCAATGCCTGACCACCCTTTCACTAAAGAAACTTTTCCTAATATCTAATCTAAATCTCCCCTGATGCAACTTGAGGCCATTGCCTCTTGTCCTATCGCTGGTTACCTGGGAGAAGAGACCAACACCTGCCTCACTACACCCTCCTTTCAGGTAGCTGTAGAGAGCGATAAGGTCTCCCCTCAGCCTCCTCTTCTGCAGACTGAACAGCCCCAGCTCCCTCAGCTGCTGCTCATCAGACTTGTTCTCCAGACCCCTCACCAGCCTCGCTGCCCTTCTCTGGACACACTCCAGCTCCTCAATGTCCTTCTTGTAGTGAGGGGCCCAAAACTGAACACAGCACTCAAGGTGCGGCCTCACCAGTGCCCAGTACAGGGGCACAATCACCTCCCTACTCCTGCTGACCACACCATTGCTGGTACAGACCAGGATGCCGTTGGCCTTCTTGGCCACCTGGGCACACCACTGGTTCATGTTCGGCTGGCTGTCAACCAACACCCCAAGGTCCTTTTCTGCCAGGCAGCTCTCCAGCCACTCCTCCCCAAGCCTGGAGTGTTGCATGGGGTTGTTATGACCAAAGTGCAGGACCCGGCACTTGGCCTTGTTGAACCTCATACAGTTGGCCTCTGCCCATCGATCCAGCCTGTCCAGATCCCTCTGCAGAGCCTTCGTACCCTCGAGCACTTGACACTCCCACCCAATTTGGTGTCATCTGCAAACTTACTGAGGGAGCACTTAATCCAAATCATTGATAAAGATGTTAAACAAGACCATGCTGGAACATGGCACCTATTTCTGGTCTCCCTGGTACACGAAGGGTGAGTCTATGTTGGATTGAGGTAGGGTCCAGAGGACAGATCAAGGTGAGATGGGATACCCAGATCATCCGAAATACATGAGCTTGAAGGACAGTGGAAGGGTTTTGTGGTAACAGCTGAACACAGCCTGCATTTCCCCATGGGTCTGGAGCCACCAGCAAGGAGACCACTGTGCCTTGAGGGACGGGGTCTCTCTTTGCTGGGGCTTTGCAAGGAGTCCTGGGGTGGGTTGAACCCAAGGGTTGGACTTGCTACTCCCCTTGTTCCATATCTGGTGCACAGGCACCAGTTGTGGCTCTGCCCTCCCGGCAGTGGGTCTTTCATCACAGACTGCAATGGTTAAAACTGCACCAGGACAGCCAGCACCTCCAAGCAGTGGAGAGAGAGGAGGGACTAATTAACCTCCCTTATTGGCAGCACACTATAAAAACATTAGCATCCCTGAAAGATTTGCAGAATTAATCACAGTAAACCTGAACATCAAAAGGAAAGCCTGTCCCACACATCGTCTCGACTCCCCAGCACAAGTGTGCCCATTCATGTTTTTGCCTGCTCTCCCTCCCAGAAATGGTGTTGCAACAGTACCCCGAGGCCCCAGCTGAAATTACCCAGGTGCTGAGGGTGCTGCACGTCTTTACTAGATGGTTCCTGCTCTGAAGGAATATTGCTGACCAATAGAAGGATTATTCTTCTATAGAAAGATACACAGGAGTGGCAGACATGACACCAAGCTTATGGAATTGCAGCATTTCTCTGAAACGGCAGCTGAAGGCCAGGAGAAACACCTTGGGGCATCACAGATGCTTCCCTGTGGGCAAGAGACTCGAGCATAGAGGTGCTTGGTGAGAGCAATCCAGCTGTCCTGAAGGAGACACCTGGTTTAGGGAGAGCTGAAATGCTTTCCCAGCCTTGCTGACTGTGTGGGCTAGGACTCCCGTGGCTGTGGTGGAAGTGGAGATGCCTACAGATAGACACGTGCATTTAGATACCCTAACCTGGAGCTGCATCCCAGGCTGGTGGTCTTGGCTGCTGGGTGTACAGGTAGTTCCTGTGAAATATTTTAGGAATCGCACCACAATCAATTTGAAAATTAAGCAAGGCTTTTGGAAATGGGGGACTGAGGTCCCTGTTTCCAAGAGTTCAGACCCAAAAGCCAGAGCGTAGCACCCAAACGCCTGAGCAGAGGGAATGGCTCTGCTGGCAGCGAGTGGTGGGTCTGCCTAGGGAGGAGAATCTTATTGTCTCGGGTGATATGAAATTACCTCCACTTCTCCTCTGGCTTATGACCCTCACTCTGCCACGGCCTAGCCACTGCCAGCTAGGTTGGAGGAAAACACACGGGACTTTACAGTCGGTTGTAAGGTAGCTTGGCTGGGGCTGTTTCTCCCCATCATTTAGATGTCCATCAGTTTATATTGCTCACGAGACAGTGCCCTCTGATTTAGAAACGCCTGTTGAAGTGCCTTCAACTCCCTGCTCGGTGCCAGACCTCCTAGATGTCTCACCTCCTCTTGCTATTTCCAGCGCCGTAGGGTTGATAGCACTTCACCGCCAGAAGAAGACCGCGTGCAAAAAGCACCCGTCGCCTTTCTGCACGGGCTGTTTGTCTGCCCCTGAGCTCCTTAACGTGGATGCCATTGCAGGTCTGGATTGCTAGTGTTTTGGCAGCATGCACGGGAGCTTTTCTAGCACCACTGCTCTTAATTAAGTTAATGCAATTGTGCAATTGCGCTCTTGTAGTGTGCGTTCACCTAACACAGTGGGCATGTGCTCCCAGCTCTTAGAAACATCCTCTGAAACCACAGCCTGCGAGGGGGTGGTATTGGAGGCTGAAATTTTGATTTGGGAGGAGGATGCTGTTTGGCTTCTGTACGAGGAAATCCAACCCTTTCCAACCTGAGGATCAGATCAAACACTTGCCAGTCCACTAAATGCACTAAGTGCTAATTTTGTGGGTTTTTTTCATCTGCTTTGTGCACTTAAAATAGTATCCCTCCTCTGGCTATCCTTGGGAACTCTTCGAGGAGGTTAAAAGTACAAATGTGAAAGCTGTAATAATAAATGTCCCCTCAGGATTGATTTGAAACCTTTCAGATGTGTTGCGGAGCCAGGGCAGAAGACCACAGAACTAAAGCTGTAACGCTCACACAGCTGAAGCTCTCGTTGCAAAGACGTGGATGGGGTGAAGAAGAAGTTGCGTGATGAAGCATGCAGAACGATGCTTTGTTTCCTAGGAGCTGTTCTGGTCCTGGTCTCGTAGAGCAAGGTGTGCAACTGCGTACACGCATGCACAGCGCTATTCAGTGGGAAGGAAAGCAATCAACTCAAAGAACATAAGGTTGACCCAGGCCAGCTAGCACAGTTCCCAGCCACGCTCAGGGGGTTAGAGCCATGGCCATTCCCAAGAGGTGGTTGGAGTGGACCCTGCTGCTCTTGGGCAAGAGGGTTTAGCTGTAGCAAGCTCTCAGGACCAGGGAATGGTGCATCTCCTAGTTTATGTACAGCAGTACGCATAGCCACCGAGATGACGACCATCTGTTGGAGTGAGAGAGTTGTGTGGGTGTTCGAGAAGGGATCTGGACATGGATGCCAGCGTCCCCCTGCATGTAAATGTCTTCCTTCAGAGCTGACTGGTTGTGGTTTTGGCTGTAGACTTTGTGCCCAAGTCTGCTTCCCCTGGGGCTGGCCTCCAAACCTTTGAACCTTCTTGTCAGGGTGGTAGCATCCACCCTGGTGACAACCACATTTGTCCCTTTGCTTCCCCTCCTTGCCACTGTTTCATATTCCAGTGGGTCACCTGGGCCCTTCAGGGGAGCACATGGGGCTGGGTGGACCATAACATCCTGAGCCTTTCCACCCACCTCAGCTATCGCCACCTTCCCTGCTCAACAGCCATTACCTCTTGAGCTTACCCCTGCATCCTTTGATGTCCCACAGCATTGTTCTGAGCTTTCCTTGGCCGCCCTCCAGCACTCAGCTGAGCAAACCATGTGAGACCAGACTGGTTGTTTCCTTAACAGCTTGCTTGCTGAAGTCTCTTCCTCACCTGGGGTCTCATTTTCACCCTTTCCCTATGCCATCTTCATGCTCTTTCTGCTCTTCGCATGACAAGGTGGTTGGGAACACCACACCAAGAAGGTTCTCCTCCAGCTCCCACCCCTCTCTTGGGGTGAATGCCTGCTGACACGGGCTTCCTACTTTTTCATACTATCTCCATCTGCTCTTTGAACAGAGCAGTTTCCCCTAAGCACCTTGTAATCCCTCTTGCATGCTCTTCTTTTCATCAGCACCAACAAAGCACGGATCTCTATTTCTGTTTCATCTAGCTTCTGCCATTCAGACCACCTTCATCACCTCCTCTGGTGTAGTCACCCACCAGCCAGCCTCCACTGTGGCCCGCAGAGAGCCTGACTGTCTGCAAGCAAGCCATTCGTGACCATACAGAAGTTCTAAGCCAGCTCAACCCACGTGAATTCTCTCAACCACTTACAGTGACCAGGACCATCCTCCATTTGTCCATCACAACCTCTCTAGGTCGTGTCTTTAATGACCTGGGTATTGCACTTGTGTTCTTGGCCACTAACCAGGATCAGGACCTCCACTTGTGAAGTGCAGAAGCATTGTAGGAGGCCGTACCTGCCGTGGTCTTCCAAAAGGAGAGGAGAAAGATGGAAAGGACAGGCATGATGCAGTACAACGGAAGAGCCAGAGATGTTTAGAAAATGCCCATGGGAATTTTTTCCTAAGCAATATGTGTGTGTGTCTACATATGTGTGTGCATTTTAATTACCTGATTAATGTGTGGGTATTTATATCGCTCTCTCTCTCTGTGATCAGCTGGTTCTGAAGGTTTTAAGCCAAAAGTAGACACTTTAACTATCCCCAGCCAAGCCCAAGAAGGGTGGTTTCAGAAGGACATCCAGTCTTCACTTAAACACATCAAGAAACAAGCCATTTACCACATTCCTGGACAAATCATGCCAGTGGTTAATTCTTCTCTCTGTGGAAAATATGCATCCTTTCAACCTATGAATTGGTGAAGTTTTTGATTTCTGAGCAGCAATTGTTGATCCCTCTGAGTGCACTGAGCTTGGAGCCCTCTGCTTGCCCTCCTCTTCCGGGCAGGCTTGCGTGGCTTCAGACGTCCAGAAAGCTGAATCCTCACTAAAACTCTAAATCTCTTGGTGTTAAGGGCATTAATTATCATCATAGAATCTTATAATCGTAGGTTGGGAAGGATCTCTAAGATCATCAAGTTCAGCCATCAACCCAACAGCACCATGCTTGCTAAACCATATCCTGAAGTGCCACATCTACACATTAAGATGCTCCAACATTTTGCAAGAAACCCGAGCAGTGGGCCCTTCTTCAGATAAATTCACGTTTTTCCAGTTGCATTTCTCTGGGATCGAATCACTTGTTCCTGGAGGCACGTCTTCGTGGTGCAAGTAGGTGACCCTGCTTCGGCAGGGGGCTTGGACTAGATGACCCACAGAGGTCCCTTCCAACCCCTACCATTCTGTGATTCTGTGGTTCTGTGATTCTGTGAAGCCTGTTTTAAGGCAGCTGCGCTCATAAGAGCCTTCAGCCAGCGTGGTTAGAGCCAGGGAAGGTCTCACCACAGTACGACATCTTGCAAGACCAGTCTTCTTGAAATGACTGAGGCTTGCAGGCTTGACCATAGCAGGGTTTTGCTTCAGAGGCTGGCAGGGTTTCTGTTTCAGCCGGGCATGCTTATGAATAGGAGCTGTCAAAAGGCCATTTCTGAAGTCAATACATCAGGCTGATGTGGGCTATATTTTTCCCCTCCAAATTAATTTTTTTTTCTCTCCAGAACTTTGGCTGTGCAGAGAGGTTACTACTGTCAAAACTATTAAAGGAAAAATCTATTCTTCTTACGAGCTTGCTACTCCCAATTCACAAAATAATGCAGCATTGTAGATAATGGTTAGTAGCTTGGTGGTGAAGGCTAAGACTCAGGCATATTTTTGACTGGTTTTGACAGCAGGAGAAGGAGGAATGTTGCTTGACTCAAATGGAAAGCCACATTTCGGCTCTCTCCCCTCTCCCTGCTCTTCAGTCTTTTGTGCCTATGAGATAATCACAGAATCACAGCATGACAGGGGATGGAAGGGACCTCTGTGGGTCATCTAGTCCAACCCCCCTGCCGAAGCAGGGTCACCCAGAGCAGGCTGAACAGGACCGCGTCCAGGCAGGGTTGGAATATCTCCAGAGAAGGAGACTCCACAACCTCCCTGGGCAGCCTGGGCCAGGGCTCCGTCACCCTCAGAGTGAAGAAGTTCTTCCTCATGTTCAGACGGAACTTCCCAGGCTTCAGTTTGTGCCCATTGCCCCTTGTCCTGTCGCTGGGCACTACTGAAAAGAGCTTGGCCCCATCCTCCTGACACCCACCCTTGAGACATTTATAAGAATTTCTAAGGTCCCCTCTCAGCCTTCTCTTCTCCAGTCTAAACAAGCCCAGCTCCCTCGGCCTCTCCTCGTAGGAGAGATGCTCCAGTCCCCTCATCAGCCTCGTAGCCCTCCGCTGGACTCTCTCCAGTAGCTCCTCATCTTTCTTGAACCGGGGAGCCCAGAACTGGACATAGTAGTCCAGGTGGGGCCTCGCTAGGGCAGAGTAGAGGGGAGGAGAACCTCCCTCGACCTGCTGGCCACACTCTTCTTAATGCACCCCAGGATGCCACTGACCTTCTTGGCAATCAGGGCACACTGCTGGCCCATGGGCAACTTGTCATCCATCAGGACACCCAGGTCCCTCTCCGCAGATCTGCTCTCTTGGGTCTTGCAGTGGAGAGGCAGAGACTGGATCTCCTCCTGCACAGCATTCTGCTGTGGGATCAGCCTAACAGAAACAGGCTTTTGAATACACTCCAGCTCTGCCGTGTATTCAGTCCTGGTGTATTCCCCTTATTTTGCCATACTTTGCTATTTATTTGGGATTAGGATAGCTTGGAGCGGGAACAGCCCCTGCCCATCTGCGTGGACTGCACGGCTGCTTGCACCTTGTAGGATGCGAGAATGCGTGAGTCTGGTTCCTCAGAGTTTTTCTGGGAAGCAGTGGGCAGGGAGGTGGGCACCTGGAGGATGTACCCAGGTGGATCTGGACTCTGGATGTCAGCTGTCTGTAACGCTTTATTTTAGGTACCTCTGCTGTTCGGCATGCACGGACGTAGCCAGCCAGCCCAGGGCAGAAGGTCCCTGCAGGCATGGTCTGTGTGTGCAGACTGAAAGCTCACCAGGGCCGTGTCTCTGAATTTGCCCTGAAAAACCAACCAGGGGAAGGGCACAAGGCTGACTCCTGGTCCGGGATCATCCATGCCGCTAAATTGTTACCATGATCCCAAGCACAGCTTTGGCCCAGACCAACTATCCTTCTCCCAGACGATATCTGGGCATGCTTGAGGGTTTAGCGTGGATGCTTTCCAACGGGCACGATGCCAGCCTGCTCGGGAGGGTGGGCGAGTTTAGCCATATGGATATGAGCTGTGCCGTGCTGCTTGCCCTCAGAGAACTGGCCCTGACCCATTTTATGTCCTAGCAGGGGTGTGGGACGTGTGTCATGGAGGCTTTGGATTTGTGCACTGCGTTGTCAGACTGTGCAAGCAAAGCTGCCCTTTGCCAGCTGTCTGGAACTTTTAGGGACTGTTAACAAGAAAACTAAGCCCCGCCGGCTGCCACCCTTCCCCGGGAAGCCTGTGATGTACGCCAACATCCAGCGTTTTCTGTGCACACACCCAAGCAGAAGTAGCCCCAGATTTAGAGCATTTAGACTCAAAACTAGAGGGGAAACTGAGGCACGGGACTCCTTTGACTTACTGGGATCCCACAGGTTCTAGATATGGGATCCACATACTCTGGAAACTACCGCCAAAGAGGTGTCACTTGGATGTGGGTGACCTACTGGGATCCCACAGGATCCAGATACGGGATCCACATACTCTGGAAACCACCACCAAAGAGGTGCTGCTTGGATGTGGGTGACCGGTTTGGATTAGGAAAATCGACATAAAACCAGTGTCAGGAACCAAGTTGCTGCATAAATAATAGCGTGTCAGGGCTCAGAAGAGCTCATCTGATCCTGCCGGCTCCTCTCATGTAGGAACTCATGAGAACCCTTAGAGTGGACGAGCATCTGCCTGCCAGCTTTGAACTTGCCCGATTGAAATCACCTCTGGTCTGGGAGCTGGTCAGCAGTATTGATATGACTCCATTTGAGCTCAGACACCTGCCTTCAGCATCCTGCTGCGCACCACATCATCCACAAGTGGCTTGTAGGTCAAGCTGTGGAACTCACTGAAGCATAGAATCATAGGTAGGAAAAGACCTCTAAGATCATCAAGTCCAACCATCCACCCAACACCACCATGCCTGCTAAACCACGTCCTCAATTTCCACATCTACACATTTTTTTGAACACCTCCAGGAATGGGGACTCCACCACTGCCCTGGGCAGCCTGTTCCAATGCCTGACCACTTTTTCTGTAAATAAATTTTTCCTAATATCCAATCTAAACCTCCCCTGATGCAACTTGAGGCCATTGCCTCTCGTCCTGTCGCTAGTTGACTGGGAGAAGAGACCAACACCTGCCTCACTACAACCTCCTTTCAGGTAGCTGTGGATTGCTGTAGATGCTAGAGGCTTACATAGTTTGAAAACTCATTAGAATTAGAAAAAAAACACTTCCATAGGTAGTACCTAATATGGAGATTGCTGGAGATTGGGAGTGTTGCAGGAAACTGTCATCTTACCCCATTCTTACGCTCTCCTTCAGAATCTGTTATTGGCTGTTGTTGGAGACAGCAAATGGGTGAGTCTGACCCAGCACGGCAATTCCCGAGATCTTACGCAAGCTGATCCAGCTTGAACAACTCAAGGGAGTTTGGATTTGTGACCCCACTTTGGACATCTCTTTAATGTTTAAACTATGTGCTAGCACGGCAACATATAATGCACAGCATACAAAAGGCTGTATGCAGCCTTGGTGGGAGAAGTGTTTGGGCTCCAAGGGGCTGATGAGAGCCCAGAGACAGCGTCACGACTGCTGTGTGGCTTCAGAACCGTGGTGGAAAATCCACCTCACCACCAAGGTGACAAGCTCCATCTCCGAGGACCCGTCAATGTGAATGCAGCCTGCGCTGTAGGGACCCTGGTTCATTCCTAATGTGTTGCAGACCACACAGCTCCTAAAATGATCCCTTTCACCAGACTTCAGCTTTCTGTGTTAACCAAAATGGCTCTTAGAAGTGGGGGGCTGATTCCCAGTGCTGCTCACAGAAAGTCGGGCATATTTAGATTAGATATTAGGAAGAAATTCTTCCCAATGAGGGTGGTGAAACACTGGCACAGGTTGCCCAGAGAAGCTGTGGCTGCCCTGTCCCTAGCAGTGTTCAAGGCCAGGTTGGATGGGGCGTTGAGCACCCTGGTCTGGTGGAAGATGTCCCTGCTGATGGCAGGGGGGTTGGAACCAGATGATCTTTAAGGTCCCTGCCAACCCAAACCATTCTATGATTCTATGAATGTATTTGGT
>Ga0065711_1042094_pt1 | contig 15655 bp, 7 predicted proteins | sample Hoacrofraction12_FD_59098 | JGI IMG/M metagenome (GOLD analysis project Ga0065711, IMG submission 59098) | Hoatzin crop microbial communities from Cojedes, Venezuela - Epithelial fraction 12 v2 (version 2) | ecosystem: Host-associated > Birds > Digestive system > Esophagus > Crop | place... | reverse complement strand
TTCCCTCTGAGGGTGACGGAGCACTGGAACAGGCTGCCCAGAGGGGTTGTGGAGTCTCCTTCTCTGGAGATATTCAAAACCCGCCTGGACAAGGTCCTGTGCAGCCTGCTGTAGGTGACCCTGCTTCGGCAGCAGGGTTGGACTAGATGACCCACAGAGGTCCCTTCCAAGCCCTACCATTCTGTGTGATTCTGTAATTTTCAAAACTCCAGTGTTCAACAAGCAGCAGTTCGACCTCCAGCATATAAACAAACAGGTGAATGAAGAATTAATCCTCACTAAGTCTAATTTCCACAGTAATATTTTTCTGTCATGCTCTTTTCCCAATATATTAAAGACCGCTGTTAGTTACTGTAGCATTCACATGAGACCAGTTCAGTAAGATAACTAACATATGCCCTTACCAGTAATTTAGTTACATGAAGGTAAAATTGCTCAAGTTTCTCAGTCAATGTGATCTCAATGGCTGAATGTCAAATGTATCCAGTGAAATTATTACATTAGACTGAATACTGGTTACCATTTTTTAAATCATCTTTTAAAATCAGCATTCATTATAAACATTTTATTAAAAGTGCCTTTGAGAATGACATCTGTTCAATAATGGAACTGAAATCCATTGTGGCAAATGACCAAAGTAACTTGAAATTCAAATTCCTGCCATAAATTATCTGTGACCCATTACAAGGCAACAAGAACTAATGAGATTTGTAATGACCAACCATAAATAAATGTCCATCTCAAGTGCATATAGTGCATCAACTTGGACATGCAAGATACACTGTCCAGTATAGGTGTATCATCCAGTGCTGTGAATACCGCTAATAAATCTATCCACAGTGGGATTTTTCTGGTCAGTATCTTAGACATACCACTCAGAAGTCTTTAACTTGTGCTTTTGTGAAAAGCATGATACATGACAGTCTCACGCTTCTGCTCAGCTCATTTCTTCAGGATTAATTAGCCGAATGTTTGAAAAACTCTTGAGCCCAGTGAATGACACCGGGAAATGCTTTGCTCTGCAAAGCACAGATGGATGCGAGGAGTTTTCAGATGAGAAACTGTCCTCTTCTGTGTTTTACCCATTGCACTGCACCTGCTTCCCCTCCTGCTACACCGCACACTGATGGCTCTTACCCACCAGGTCCCTTTCTCACGGCACTGTAGAAATGATCCTCATCCTTCCTGCACCAACAATGGGAGAGTTTCAGTCACGGGGGAACACAGGCTTGGTCCATCAATGCAACTAGCTTGTGAAGGGAATTCTGACTAACAGGACCTACAGCGCTCACCCCACTTTTGTCTAACTACCAGCTTCATGGAGAAATGTCAGGTAACCACAGTAATAACCGCTGCTTACTTTCCCTCAGAGCTGTAGCTGTTCATGCTCCCATCCGTCGACTCCCGGCTGGCCTGACGGGTCATCCAGTTCCTCATCTCCACGGCCAGCCCTGTCTCAGTGCTCCTCTGGACGGTGCTCCGCAGCTTCTTGCCCCCTGCTTCTGTGGAGACAGCAGAGAAGCCCCCATGGCACCACGCTGTCGCAGCCGGGCGGCCCTGCGGGGCACCGCTGCGGGCGGCACACCTCCACCCCATGCGGCAGAAACCCTCGAAGACAGAAATTAATGACCTGTACCAAATCTTTAATTTCAAGATTACCGGTTTGTTAATAATAGGCAAGCAGCATTGTAAATCTCTGTTAGAGGACCTTAGTTCTGTCACTGTCTGCTTTCCAAGGCAGACAGCAAACGCGAAACACAAGTCTGCCCGCGGAGGTAATCAGATTTATGTTGTCCATAGTCTAGTGTGTTTAAAATATGCTTTCTCTGGATGAATACATTCCTCTTAGGAACTCAATTAAAATGTTACCATTATGTCAAAACCTGCAGTGTCTGAGGAATGTTCTAATTCAGATGAATTATTTGATTTAAAAACATTTGGTCATTATCTGCTAAATCAAGTTACAGATATCCATTAGTGAGGACAGTAAACAACAAATCAGGAACCCTTCCCATTCTTTCTTCTCTATTCACTGTCCTCTCATTCCACCAGCTGCTTTAACTTTGTATCTAAAAAATACAGTATTGACTTTTATGCACAATATGAAACTTTATTACCACCTCCAAGAGTAACAATTTTTGTATCTGCTTGCATAGCTTGATTTTATTTGTAAAAACAGTAACGTGACAAATAGCTGGGTACCAGACAAGGGAAAAAATACTCAAAACTCAATAAAGTAGCATTTTAGTGTAGGAATTTTGATCAAGACCTCAGCTGGAAGTATATTGAAAGAAAAGAAAGGAATCAGTAGGAATCAAGCCTCAGTTTCTCTTTCATGAGTAAGACAGTCACTCCATGCCATTTCTGATTTTAAATGCTGTTCTGAATTTTGTATTCCAGTTTCTTCATCTTTTCAATACCCTCCTGACTTCAGCACAGTGATATACTGATAATATTATAAAAGAGCAATAACTCTAAATGTACACGACACCAAATGATGTCAGAATTCTTAAATATTGATACAATGAGGGCAGAGTACATCCAAGATACTAGGGTATCTAGGGATTCACCCTCCTTTGCAGTCACTTCTAGCCTCTGCTACCCTCCTCTGGCTCATCATGTACCAGAGGACAGAAGCTGGAACCGTGGGGTCAGTGAAGCTCTAGGGATTTGCGAAAGCAAACCAGCAAGGGAGGAAATTATCCTGGGATAAGCACTCTCACACCCTGAGGAAGACATGTGAGCACAGGGGCTGGCTTAGAGTAAGAGGACCTGTACCGTCAGACAGGGAACAGGAGAGGGACATTGAAATCAATGTCCCACACCATGTCTCTCTGTCCTACAGGCTGCAGTGTGGGCTGAAGTCTCCCAGGAACACACCCGAGGCCCTCCAGCCAGGAGGCATACCAGGGCAGATTAAGAACATGGGAATTTTAGTGAAGTGGGAAATAGACACCCAAAACCTTGCAATAGTGGGAGACACCCAAAACACCTTGCAAACCCGCTGGCCCCTTGTCCAGAAAGATTTAATAACACTGCAATAGTTAGCAGTAGCGAGACATTTTTATAACAGTATCCTGAGTGGTTCAAATCATGTTGTTACAAGCCTTCCACGCGTTCCTTAAGACCACAAATTTTAATCGGTACATAAAGAATAGCAGAGGTAACAATTTTGCTCTAGAACTGCAGCTACCCACATGAATTTAGTACTCAGACTGAAACATTTTTTTCACTATGTCAAAACTACTTCTGAAAATGCCCATCAATATCTGGTGCAATAAATACAAATAAAAAAGTTATAATGCTAACATGCCACATGAAAAATGAAGAGCAGCAGTCAACAATTTCATTTCTATTGGGCTATACTGTTCCACGTGTCTGCTGGTTTTATTATTTATATTAAACTAAGGAAAGCTGGCAGCTGACTTCCAACATTGGTATACAGCAGTTATAAAATGCAATCACTCATATCAAAGAAATACTCCCACAAAACTGCCTGGACAAAATTGTGCTATATTTTTGTAGATAAAGGTACACTGTGTCATAGTTACATGTGAAAGGCTCACAACTCCTGAAGCCCCATGCTCTCTTTTCATTAAAGTATTGTTACAGGATATTACTCTTCCATTGTAAGAACTCTCTTGATTAGTAAGCATTCATTTTTGTTCAGCCTTGTGGAATGGTGGTCATTCTCGGTTCATTGTTGCAAACATGGATTCTGTCATGAAAATTTAACAGAGTATCTCCATCTTGCATGATTCTTCACTCTTTCCATATCCTATGTTTCAAAGATTTTGGGGTTTGGGATAACTAAAAGTTTGAATTTGTGACATGTGAAGGAGTATACAGTAACATTTATTAATCAGTTAGGCAGATTTTTTTCTGAATTAGAGCTGTAAGTCTGTATGCCTTCATTCTAGCAGAACATTCACAGAAAAAAAATCAAACACATCTATTGCACATTGATTTACTAAGAAATCAAGGCAGAGCTGGTGCAATTGCCATTCTAGTCTGCGTAGAGGCACATGTGTTTCACCAGCTGTTCCCAATATCCCTCTGAATCTTATTTTTAAGCAGTTTTACTTTCCCGCATTCATTTTAACTGAAATAAGTGCTCTGGTTCACATGAAGACAGGCCAACAGCTGAGAAGATACAACTTTGATACAGCATGAAAGTTAGGCATGCACACTATATCCAACTTTTGCACAAGTGTGGGTGGTAAACTGATTACTTTGACCCTAACATTGAATTTAAAGAGGGCTGAAAGGAGGCTATGTGAATAGCTATTCTCCAGTTTTCAACAGAAACAGGCAGAGCTCTCTGATGGTCCCGAAAGAGAAAGGTCTGACTTTTCAGCAATAAGGCTCCTAATCATGATGTTGATGCTTCTTGAAATAAGAATTGAAGATTTAACAGCAAAATGGCTATTTAGAAGTAAAGAAGAAGCCCCAGTTCACAGACATGACTCCTGAGCCTCTGCTCTAGCGATCAATATTCTTTCAGGTTAAGTTTGGCTAAACTAAGATGTAACAACATGCATAAGAAATACCTACACATGATTGCCCACCATCATAGCAATACATTGGTCCCTGGAAAAATATAACAAATAAAATATAATCCCACAGTCCCTTAAACAATTTAAAAGCAAAGAAAGTAGTTATATAATCCATAACTTGTGTTTCATAAATTCAACATTAAAATACTTAGAAGGTTGCAAGTAGCAATGAAAATGCAATGTAGTTACTCAAAGAAATAGCATTCGGTGCCTTACTTCCAAGCTGCAGCTACGAGAACATCTGGTTGAAGGTCTTACCACTCCAGTAAATTCAAACTGTTTTCCCTCATTCTGCCTGGAAGTTAAAGCCTTGCCTGTTGTGTTAATTCAAATACTTGTGTGGCTGCATTCTGTACTGGACCCAGTCCAAAAGGGACAAACCAACAATGTGTTTTAAAGTTGTTCTCCTTTTGAGACAGACCATTTCCCAAAAACATTTGTGAAAACACCCAGATGAATGAGCCCAACTGAGGTGATGCTAATCTCTAGCTAAATTAATAACTTGGGAATGCATCTGCCACTAACACAGAAGTAAAGATGTAACTGGTGCCGCTGTAAAAGTGCAGGTTGGTTTTATAATCATAAAGTATTTATACACACAAACTCACCTCATGCACATCATTTTTAATCCTACAAAGTGAAAGGATGCAGAAACAAGAGAGTCTGGTAGTGTACTTTGTTGCCAAGTATGTTGCTGACCACCTACACTGAAAATTCTTCTACTCACAACTTACTGAACTCTAATAAAGAACATTGAAAATGTTCTCCAAATTAGTCTAATCTAATTGCCCTAGAAAGAAGAAATTTCTCTCAAGTTCTCATCACAAAACATGGAATATATTATCTGAAAAACACTAGCTCAGATTCTTGGGGCCATACTGTAAGGAGTGGAATAAATTACCAGAAATAATTGCTTTGGCATTTATGAAAGCACACTCATTCTTACAGTTAATCACACTAGTAATTTAACTAATATGGTTACTGCAAATAGACTCCAGAGGCCACCTTTTGTAAATTATACACGGAATTATTTGTTCCCACAAATTGGAGTGCAAATCACTTGCAAATTAGGGGTGCAAAACTACTGATATGCTATTCAGTATCAGATGAGGAGAAGTCGGAAAGTGCCGTAAATGCAACAGATTACCTTTGGTGCTCTGGGATCTAGCCAGATGACATCTGCCTCCGGTGGGGAGAAGGCTCGCTCTCAGCAAGAGCTTCCAACAACTGCTCACCACCACGCACAGAGCCCTGGAGAGGACATCCCTGGCGCGGGCAGAGGCAGGCTGGCTATGCCAGTCCCCAGGTGGTACGTGATCTCTTGGCCGGACTTGTACTGAGTACTGAGCAGCTGTGGCTTCAAAAACACACTCAAGGGCTTGAGGTGCCGCTTGGTCTGCTCTCCTCATCTCACCAAAAAGGCTTCATAAAGGCTGCTTCAGTATTTTCATTTGAACTCAGGACTTAGCTGCCCGTAAGGGATCATTTTTCAAGAGTAAAGTTCTTTAAGTATCTAGACATCTGCTCTAGGCACGTTAAGAACAGGCTAGATAAATTTGTCAGAGACAGTCTAAGAACATCTGATCCTACCTAAGAGAAGAGGGACAGCGTAGGTCTCAAATTCCCTTGCAGCCGCACGGTTCTGTGTCTGGAAGAGGCCAGGTTTTGGCTGTGTTGAACGAGGCATTTAGCTCTTGTTGAAGCACTGACGGGAACCACAGCTGAGTTGGCTTTTTCCTTGTGTCACCCACAGACCCCAAGCAGCAGACACGGATTCGGATCTACTAATTTAAGCAGGATTCAGGAAAACCAGATGCCACTGTCATCTCAGTCTGAGAAGTTCTGAGCCCACCTCACCAAGTCTCAGAGGACAGTGCTAATCACCAGCTTAGGAAGCATTGTGTTACAGTCCTTGTTATGAAGTTTTTTCACAGTTCCTGTCGTCAGCATTTATGAAGCCCAAAGACCATCTGCAAGGCCAGGGAGAAATTGTAACCAGGGGCTTTACTTTGCACTTGTAAGGAAGAAGGGAAGATCTGTGTTCCAGTTCCTGCTCCCATGAATATCTGAACGTAAACCACGTGAGAAATTCCAACTGGCATGGGAATGACCTGCCTTGATAGCCCAAAGGCAGAGCTACCTTCAGCTGGGAAGCTCTTGAGTGTGGGAGCAGACAGGTTTGGAAAGTCAGAGAGAGCCTGGACTGACAGCCTCAGTTTGCACTATGCATTTTCAAATTTCTTGGGAGGCCTCACTAGTTTTTGATTTTCAGTCAAGAAATACTTCTTCACTCTTGTCCTGTGACTCTGGGTTTGCTCCTCTGTCTTTCCTCTGGCCATACTGGAAGCATGGTTAATTAAGGTTAAGGTTAATTAAGACAGCACCTAACAAAAACTAAAAGAAAGAGAGAACCAAATTAAATTATCAGCTTCAAAACTGTTGCTTGAGCTTCTGGTCAAAGGCTGGTATAGAAGCTTTTGGGTCCCATTCTTGATGAATCCCCATATACAGGACCCAAGAGGCAAACACCACGAATCTCAGTTGTTCCTGGGATATAAAATTTTGGCCAGATTGCAGCAGCCTTTGTCTGTATTTCATTTCCCTTTCATGGCAAGGCTGGTTGTATGTTCAATCTGGAAAAGATGCCCCCATTTTGTTGTGGCCTCATGATGTGAAGTCAGTTTACCACACAGTGCTGCCAGGCAATGCTGTGGTTTAAGGCAGGCACCTGCTTCTTATTCTCTCCCACTTTCTAATGTGTTTAAAGTTGTATTCTGCCACTTTAATTTCTCTGCTGTGCTGATGTCCATTCTTCAGTCCTAACTGACCCTTCAGCAAATTCTTAAGAGCACCAAACAATAGAAACTGCTTTTGTCTGTGTGAGGCATCCATCAGTTTAAGCTCTTCAACACTTGTGTTCCCAAAAGGTTTTGAAACATTTTTACAAGCCTGAGTTGTTAACAAGAGCTTTTTTTCCACGCGTGGTAATTAATGTTCCTGAAATTCCTGTATCCCCTGTATTATTATTCAGAATTACTATTGAACATGCTACATATAAAAAGGACAACTAGCCATCTCTGACAGCGTGGAGCTTGTTTTCAATACCTGTGCTATGTCACACTCACTGGAAATCCCAATTAAGCATATACAGAACCACAGCACGGAGGTTTGTGGCTTGGCCATTCATCTACTTGTGTGGCTGCATTCTGTACTGGACCCAGTCCAAAATGGACAAACCAACAATGTGTTTTAAAGTTGTTCTTTTAAGTCAGGCCATTTCCCAAACACATTTGTGAAAACAAACACCCAATTGAATGAGCCCAACTGAGGTGACACCAATCTCTAGCTAGCTGAATAACTTGGGAATGCATCTGCCACTAACTAAGATGTAACTGGTGCCACTGTAATTCTTGACAAAGAATTTACCTCTGATAACAGACAGTCAACGGACTGGGAGCCATCCCAGGGAAGCAAAACTAAATAACCACAGCTGTCTGGATGAGCAGTGTTAGTATTGATGTGATTTCCACTTCTCTTTTGGTTACTTGGCTCTGACTATATGACAACAAACTGGCTATGCAGACTTCTGGTTGGATAATTTGTTTTACAGATGTTGGTTACAGATCTTGATTGTAATACACATATACAATATGTAAGAAAATAAAGTTTTTTCTCTTTTTTAGTCACCTATTTGGCCCAAGAGAGATCAGGACATCTCTATTATGTTTGTACTATTTTTTTCAAATGTATGACTGCAGGGCCAAGAAGGAACGTTTTCTTCAAACTTGTGTAAGACGTATTTCCAAGTCAACAGCTATGCTGGGATTTACTGAGCTAATAAACTACCCCTTGGCTAGCCAGTCTAACTGGAGATCCATAAAGGTTTGAATCTAACTTGAAAAATCCTATTGCACACTAAGAAGCTCAAATACAGAATTTAAAAAAGAGTTTAGTTCTGATGCAATATAAAACCAGCAGAGATCAACTGCAGAATTAATACATTAATCGTATTACTTGTATTTAGAAATGCACAACTCCTGACAGTGAGACACGAACGAGGAACACAACTGCACACAGCCACTCTGGCCTCTCCAGCACTCCTGCAGGAATCTCTGTTTCTGTTACTGGTAAGGCCATCGGTTTTCTGAGTGGGGCCAGAGAATGCACCTGCCAAAAGCCTCGTACGATTGCTGTAAAACGGAACACAGAGATACGACGATGAAGAAGCACATGGCTTTGCAGCCCACAGCTGTATGTCCCATGTGCCAAGTGACCTGAACGAACAGTTTTTCAGGAACCCTCATTTAGACCAGTTACGATCTCCACACAGATAGATGTTCTTATCATTCCAATATAATAGGTCTGACTTTATGCATATTCTGTGCACTTGTCAAAACAGAATGGTAGCATTTTATAACCACTTTGTACATCCTGTACAACAATCTACATGACTACAAAAAGTACAAAGCAGTGGGAAACCAGTCTCATCCCCAAGCTATTAAAATCCAGAAAAAAATAGAGCAACCAATTTTGCGGAATTAGATTCTAATTTTAAATACCATTTACATAAGGAATCACTTGATAGGTGCACATCTTCACCACAAGAAATCTCAAAACCCAGTCTTTGATTTTGCTGGTAAGAAAGGATGACCATCTTAAGTAAAAAGAAACCGTCACTGCAGTTTTGACTGATAATGTGTTTATGTTTATATGTACATTCAATTTTCCGGATGTAGAGCATTCTTATGCACTTATTAATAACAATTACTCCATGCAGCACCAAGAGCAGATTAAAAATTCTTAAACAGTTAAGAGTGTGTATATTGAGGAGCTTAGAATTGCTTCTTTTTTTTGTATTATATGAATTGGGAGATACTTTCTAAATATTGAATAACGTCAGTAACGCTGTTCTTTAACCCACCCTTGATTATTTTTAGTACAGCTAGGGTCATTACAGACACTATCGGACTGATCTGTGCAGCATTTTTGAAGGAGGTAGCAAGTGTGTTGAAACAATTCAATACCCTCTATTAGGGCTTAATGAGATAGATAGTGCCAAGTAATTGGATAGCTACTGAGATTACACAAATTAGAAACAGTTCTTCCTCTTAGCTTTGTCTAAGATGAGTAATGATACTATGCAAATATAATTATTTAAATAAGCACAGTTCCCAAAACTCTGAGCAAATTTCACACTGTGATAATCCATTTTCAAACTACTGCTGTTAAACATCTACCTCTCCAATTGAAACAATGGCAACACAGCGTGCCACTGCTCTGACTACACTGTTGACCTTGCTACTGAAAAATGACAGTTACTGCACGTAGGTAGAAGTGAGACAGGTCTTTTTCAGGTTTATGTAGGTACCACCAGAGATGAAAACTGTCAGACACTGTAGCTTGACTGCTGCTGTTATAGCTATACCTGAGTTACCTGTTAGCTATTCAGCCACATGCTGCAGTGTAACTAGCATCTCAGAAGAGGAACACAACAAATATAAGAGAAACACAGCATTAAAACTCAAGTATTTCTATCATATAGTCAGGTAGAATTACGTTGTACTTTGAATGTTAATCCTTCTGCAGTCTCTTCTGCCTTTCTGCTGATTTGCCAGATGTTTCCCAGAATACATGTGTTTTGTTTGTCACACTCATCACTTCGGCAGCAACACTACTGGTTTTTCTATGCTTCTTTTTTAAAGGTCTTTTAGCCATCTTGGCATCTACCTCTCCTTCACCGGTACAGTACCTGAGTGTAATTGGTAAAAACACTTAGGACTGGAAAGAGACCTGCAAATTGCTGGAAGTGACTTCTGTACTGCCTCCACCCTGGAGCCAGCCAAAGGAGCTGCAGAAGTGGGAGAGATCCAGCCCCACTGCGCGGACGGACACGCTGACTCAACTCAGCCCCTGAGCAGTGCCCTAGCAGCAAACATAAAACACTATTGACCATAAACTTCAATGTCATACAGATTCTGTATGCAATTATTATTATTCTGCATTCGGAGTGATTTTTATCCTCTAAGATGAGCCACCCCACTGTTGCATGAGTTGTGCAGCAGACAGTCTCTGGCGTGTTAGCATCAACCAAGCCAAGGTCTTTAAAACTTCATCTTTTACAGTGGGTACCCTGTCACAGGGCAGTATACCCTTCTTTCATATTCCACCTTGGCTCTGCCTATGAACATTCCATGTAAACAAGGTCATCTTTACCACCAAGGCCGAAAAGTAGGCCAATTCCCCCAAGAAGATGTAGTTACTCTCATTTTCTTCACTGCCTGATACTCCTACTATTACTTTATTCTTTTTAAGAGGATAATTTTAAAACATAACTACTTCATGTTCAGGATTCTCTTCACTTTAATAATTACTGTGTTAATGAATTTATTGTTACCACTTCCCCGATTTTCTATTTCTGGTTAAATTATTGTCTGCTTGTTATTGTCTATGGGGACCTCCAGAGGGGACAGTGTGATCTGGCGGCCTAACCACAGGAACAGAATCCAGGAATCGCCAAGCTTTCCTCCAGCTCTACCAATGAGCAATGATTAATCGGTGAGAAATGCTACCGAAGCCAATAACAGTGCTCAACTGAGCAGTTCAGTGTATGTTTAAGTAAGTTCCAATCCTTCACTCACTAGCACCAATGGCAACACTCCTGCTGACACCTGTGTGGGATCGAACAACCCCTCGAGCAAGTTTCCCAGCTAGTTATCAGCCAGGTGACAGGAGCATATACTGTGCTTCTATTCCTGCCAAACTCCTGCAGCAACACTCAGATACTTCTTTCGGTAGACATCAATATGCAAAACTGTAATGTATCTTCTCCTCAGCTAACATAACTAATTCTTGCTATTTTTGGTATGATTGTCTTGGACTGAAGAACATTCTGTGGCTTTTTTTTTTTCCTCAACTGGCTTTTGTTTTTCTAACATACTGGGAGACAAAGATGCTTTCCAGTTCTTTCTGAATTAATTTACATCTTTAATTATCATAAATTATCTCTTGAATTGTCTTCAGCACCTTCAAAGCATTTGACTTCCCCCTTGAATCTCATAGCTTCACTACCACCCAAAAACTTTGGCAAAAGAAGACATTCAATTGAAATATACTCCCTTTCGGAGGACATAGTTCTGCACGTGGGTCTTGCCATGAATAGCAGCTCCATAGTTGCACTCCTGGCAACCTACTTTTTCACAGTTTATATCAACACCTCAGTGTAAATGCAAATCAGAAGTGAATGTAAATAGAGTATAAAAAGGAAACTGTAGTGCAAATTTATTACAGCAAACAATACACACAGTGTAATTTGAGGAAGTACCAAGTTAACAGTCCCACTCATGAAAACAGACGCAGACTTTCCAGTGACCACATGCGATCTGAGCCTCTCTCTTCTTTTCTCAGTGCATGTTGGATAACTCCTCTCCGGTAACCTTCTTGTACATTAGAGTTCACTTGCTCTAGCACAGTTCCAGTTGTCCACAGGAAAGGTAAGTGAACTCATATCCACTACTTTTAAATATATTAGGTGCATGAAATTTTGCCCTATCTCTATACAGACATCTAAAAAGATGTCACACACATTTACATTGGAAATTCCCTGGATTTTTAAATTTAATCACAAAATTTCCCTTAATTTGAACAAAGTCAGGATTTCAGACAAAGTGTGAGGCTTGGGATACTTCAAGAGCATTGAGACAGGTACTGATTTGCCCTCTGTCCCCACATCTCTTCAACAATTTCCACACAATTTAAATCTGTTCCAAGTACTATTTGATGCCAATTCTCACTTTTCTATGCAGGCTGTACACTTTATCATCAATGACTCTAACAAAAAATGCAAAAGACACCCTTTAATAACCTCGATACTCTGATAACATAAGTAGTTTGCTCTAGTACCACATGACATGTCAGTTCTGTGTGTACACAAGCACACATGCCAGAAATAAATTGACTATGAAAAAAAAGATTATGCAATACCTTTTACTAGACACAGCTAAGAATAATAAACTCGTTTAAAAACAACGAATGTGAATAAACTTGCATCTAACCGATCAGCAAGTAGGAAATGCTAGAGCGAACAGCAGTTCCCTGTGCTGCAAACCTAGCCGACCATGGCAAGTCCATGGCTACCAACTGGAAAACTGCAGCCTTTCCAACACCTGCTCCTTCAGTACACTACAGAGTTGACATCAGGGCTTAAGAAGTCTCCTTCTTTAATCAACTGACACTCAAACAGATCTTCTCAATCATCATGTTCAAAAAGAGCTTCTAAAATTATTAATACATTTTATCGAGTTACTTACTATTCAGTTACTTCTGAACTTGACAGTACTCTTACTTTCATAGCCAAAGATATACCTATGGACCAGTGTATTCATTTCAGCAGCTAATGAACAAGAGTTTGGAAGAGAGTATCACAAATAAACACCTCAACAGGTCAGATTTTCTGTTTTTATTAAAAATGTCATTCAGTGGGAAATGTAAGAGCACCCCTGCAGCAAGTTATCTTATTTTAACCCATCAGAAATAACTAAATCTTAAGGATGGATAACTTATGAAGTGGGTTTAACATCTGTCTTTTTTGGATTAAACTGTAAAACAGCATTAAGTACGTGAGCACGGGAGTGCACGTACCACATCCACCTAAGGACACTGGTGGAACATAACTGTAATTGCATAGAAGCATTCAGAGGACAACAAATTCCAATTTGAGTGCAGAGGCGACCTCTCATCAAAAAAACCCATCACATCTCTTTCTTTCTAATCTCAGTGACAGCACTTGGGAAAAGACTTTAGCTGCCATGTCTGTCACTCCTGCTGTAACCTGGTATGTCTGAAATCTCAGGCAGCAGAAACTCAGCTCCATTAAAAACTGCATAGCAACTACATCACTATTTTTCATTGGAATTGCACAAAATGCATTTTCAAGTGTAGCCTACATCCAAATAGGATCAGATAATGTAAATCAACACATGTAAAAAAAGCAGTATACATTCTTTTAACACTTCTGTTTAAATAAATTGCCAGCACAAACTAAACAAATAATTACAATTACCCTTAAATTAACATATATTCCTCTACCAATTTGCATATATTTCATATTTCTTTGAACCAATGAACAGTTTTAAACATACGCAGACCACAACTAAGGAGTCAGTTACATGTTTCCTAGAGAAGTAAAGAACACAGACCAGAACAAAACAAATCAATACTCTGTTTCCACACAGGATTAATGCTATTGTTGTAACTAATAATCAGGACTGAAAAGACAACTATTCTGGAATGCCAGAGGAAAAAATCTTTAAAGAATACCTAGGCATGTTTAGCATAATCTATGACACTTTCAGGTTTTATTTTAAATGTGTTTTTTCAGCCATAGCGTTTATTAGCACATCAAGAGATTAAAAATGCCCTCTGAAGCCTACTCTGCAGTCTACTGGCCGTATTTTGCAGTTCGCTTCATTGTACAAGGCAGGGAACAGATGATAGCACTGAAGGACAGCACATGGTGCCCCAGTGAGCAGCTCCCTCTTCTCCAAGGGAAGGGACAACCCAGCCAGCGCCAGAGCAGGGTCCAGGGAACAGCAAGGGACCACCAGAAAAGGAAAGGTGCATTGGAGAAGAGACTTCAGGGACTGTCGCACATGAAAAGATAAATCGAGACCTGTGAAGACCGGGGACAAACATTTGCCACTGAACCCTTGGCCTGAGACATGGAACGTGATACATGCATATGCAGATATTTTAAATACTGAATATGGATGATGTACATACACAGCTGATACATGTTTGTCTAGCAGCATTGTACAAATACTGGCATCTTAATCTGATACTGCTGAAATCCACTGAAGGTGCAATATGCTCAATTAATCTTAATGAAACCAAAAATCCGGAATTAGTTCTCATAAACTCTAGGAAGACCATAAGTTCATTCTGCATGTAAACATATTTAAACACATCAGCTGATTTTCTTTATGAAACCAGTATTTTCAAAGCAAGCTCCTCAAACCCAGGTTCTGTCCTGGGCGGGGTTTGGTATCATGCTTAGCGACACATACACATTTGTTACCCAAGGTTTTCTGATCATTAGCTTAAGGTTTGAGGTTTTTTTTATTTTCTTGGCCACAATTATACAGAAAATCCATTGCATTTCTTTTCTTTGTTCTGTAAAGTTCTGGTCCTGCAACAAATATACGGAAATTACACAAGCACTTTACCGGTCAGACTTACTTTTATGAGTAGAGGCTAACTGTGAGCGAGACCTGCAAGGTGTACGCATAGCCATCCACCCACGCTGCTGTTCCTCCGCAAAAGCAAAACATTTCATTGTTCAAATCCAGTGTTCTTTGCAAATTATGTTGTAAGGATGTACAAAGGATGCCCGAGCCAGTCAGAAACCCACCCGTGAGGAAGTGCGGTTGGTTTTCCTTATGAACGAGCAGAAAACGGAAAGCCCGGCCACCCCATTATTTTTTCAACGTTAACTACAGCTTAGCTAACAACTTCACTTCCAACAGGACGATAAACATCAGCTTCTGAACCGCAGTTCGCCCTCCCGTCACCAGCCCGGCGCCACCGACCTCCCCCTCAGCAGCGGGAGCTCTCCGGGAGCCGCGTCCCCGCACCGAGCCCCCGCTCAGCACCGCAGCCCGGACGGGGACAGGGACGGGGACGGGGCGCCCGACCCCCGGCCGGACCAGCCCGGGGTGCCGCCGCCGGGCCCGTCCGACCCCGCGGACACCTGCCGCCTCCCGGCCCCGGCCCCTCACCTCCGTCCTCCTCCTCCAGGGAGTTCATGCAGGGGAAGTAGACCGCCAGCGCCTCGAAGGAGGCGGAGAGGCTGCTCCGGCTCTGCGACCGCTGCATGCTGCGCCCGCCGGCCGCCGTCTGCCGGCCCATCTTGGCCGAGCGGCACCCGCCTTTGGCGCGGTACAAGAAGCGCGGCGTCTTGGCGGCGGGAGCGGAGCGGGGCGGCGGGGAGCGGGGCCCTCTGTGCCGCGATGGGGGCCGCAGGGCGGGCTGCGCGCCGCGGAGCTCCGCTCTGCCCGGCTCCTCCGCCCGGCTCTGCCCCGCTGCCTCCGCTCCTCGCGGCGGGG
>Ga0065711_1009146_pt1 | contig 15656 bp, 9 predicted proteins | sample Hoacrofraction12_FD_59098 | JGI IMG/M metagenome (GOLD analysis project Ga0065711, IMG submission 59098) | Hoatzin crop microbial communities from Cojedes, Venezuela - Epithelial fraction 12 v2 (version 2) | ecosystem: Host-associated > Birds > Digestive system > Esophagus > Crop | place... | reverse complement strand
TGAGGGTGACAGAGCACTGGAACAGGCTGCCCAGGGAGGTTGTGGAGTCTCCTTCTCTGGAGATATTCAAGACCTGCCTGGACAAGGTCCTGTGCAGCCTGCTGTAGGTGACCTTGCTTTGACAGGGGGGTTGGACTAGATGACCCACAGAGGTGCCTTCCAGCCCCTACCATTCTGTGATTCTGTGCTTCTGTGAATTGGAGTAGTGGTGGTTTCCAAGGAAACTTAACATGCACGTCCATAAACATCAATTAGTTGTTTGAGGTATTTTTTTCTTCTTTTTCTTTTTCCTCCCTGTTGTTGCTGAGGTGGGCTTTTTTTTCTTACTGGGCTAATCCAAAACAGGAATTGCATACCATTTCACTTTTTTCAAATAGAAACTGCATTGACACAAACATGTATTGGGAGATATTAGGCGTGTATGAAGCAAGTCCTGTGACATAGATTTGATTTAATTCTGAACGGAAGCATGTTGGGTGATCAGAAGAGAGTGAGTACCAAAGGCAGTAGAGGCAAACATGGATGTGACAAGCACAGTCTGATTAAGTAGTGTTTATGTTGGGGTGCAGCACTTGCCCAGCAAGAAAGGTGCCCTTTCTGTCCATGTGCTTTGGGTTCCTCCCAGACCAAACCAGTGACCACTGCAGGATGGAGTCCACTCCGTCCTTATCATGATAGACAGTCAGGAAACAGCTGCAACTCACATCCAGGGATAAGGACAGCACAGCAAAGTGGACCTGCTCCTTTAGATAGTACCTAACAGGAGGTGGAAGGAATCTGTGTTAATTATTTTCCCAATTTTTCCTGTCATCTGAAGACCTGGTTGCAGTGATTTGTGTGACCCACCTCATGGAGCAGGCTATTATGAGTTGCTTGTAAACAGCTGGAGCCCATAAGGGTGTTTGGGTAGGCACAGTAGGTAGTGCTTGGAACAGAGAACTGCTAAGCAAGGGGGTTTGGCCCCCTTTTTATTTTCTGTGTGCTGCCTCACTGGGTTGTGGAATGGGGCAGTGAGCCCTGAGATAGCAGGAGCGGCTCATTGAGGCATGCTGATATTGTCAGAATGTAACCTTCAAACTGGGAAAATATTTTCAGTAGGGCTTGTTGCAATAGGACAAGGAGTAATGGCTTTAAACTAAGGGAGGGTAGATTTAGACTAGACATAAGGAATAATTTTTTTACGATAAGGCTGGTGAAACACTGGCACATGTTGCCGAGAAAGGCTGTGGAGGCCCCATCCCTGGAAACATTCAAGGCCAGGTTGGACGGGGCTCTGAGCAACCTGATCTAGTTGAAGATGTCCCTGCTCACTGCAGGGGTGGTGGGCTAGATGACCTCTAAAGGTCCCTTCCAACCCAAAGCATTCTATGATTCTGTGATTCTATGATTCAAATCCTCAGTCAAATCTGTGTGAAGTTTCTGATTCCCAAAGAACAGAGAACAAGAGAAAAGAGCAAGGAACTGAAAATTTCACAAGAGAACTTGAGAAGCAGAGAGAGAAATTTTCCTTCCAGATGTCCTTTTACATCCCATAAGTTGTAGCCAGAGATGGATCAGTAGCTGAATGCATGGGTCATGTTTCATTTCTTCTCAAAGTTATAAGGGACCTACTGCATACGAAAACTGAAGAAAACAGGGACAAGCACAGTCAGTAGAGATGATCAGATAAACTGAGGCTAAGATTTTGGAAGTGGTGTTAGTTTAGCAGAAAACAGACTGATTGGGAATGGAAAACAGGAGACATACAAGGGGTAGCTTGGCATACTGTGACATCAAGAGGCATGAGGGTGAGACGGCATCCACAAGAAGAGGAACAGTATGAACATGGCTGTGCCAGGACTACCGAAGGGCGGAGGACATGAGGAATTCTCCATAGTCCCCAGGCATTACCAAGCACTCAAAAGAAACTACAGAATTTACCTCGACAGAGCAACATGGCTGAAAGCAGATAAACACCCCATGGTTCACTGTTGTATGATGCAACCTTTAAGCGCTCTAAGATTGCATCACGGATATACAGACTGCAGAAGACTTACCAAGAGCCTGGAGAGATGCTGAATATGCAAGGACCATATCCAAGGACCTGTGCTCTGCAAGCAGCAGTGCGTAAGTCTGTGGAAGTGAACTGCTGGGGAAAAAAGGTGAGTTAAATAGAAGATTTTTGTGGAAAAGAGGTTTTGCAGAGGACTAGTCTCGCTTCAGAGGCAAGTGAACTTTTTGGGTAACCTGCAGCTCACTGCTTAATGGGGGAAACAGGCAGGATAATTAGGAAGGTATGTAATCAATAAAAGACGAGGGGATAAATAAGCACTAATTCAGCATAAAATCAAGATGTCAAGAACAAAATTAATCAAGGCGCCCAGGGACAAGAGGAGAGAAATGTGCTAATTTCCTATACACCAGTGCTAGTGACCTGTGTAATAACAGGAACTGGAATGTATTTATGAGCATAAACTCAGCCTTGCGGGGAAGAATGAAGCCTGATGAGAAGATCTGCATGACCAGAATGCTAAAGTCTCCTCCTATTACCTGTTTAGGAAGGGATGACTGGACTAAGAGGGAGGTAAAGTGTTATTCTATGTCAGAATGATATTGTCTATTTGAACCACTGCCAGCTCGGAAGAAAACATTTCATGAATCTTTACAAGCCAATATCCTAGCAGGCTGGACGTAGTGCCATAGACCAAAGACTTGAGTATAAGCTGATGGGCTTTATAAATATTTACCTATAAAGTGCAAGTGAAAAGGTCTGTTACTGTGGGAAACTTTACTCTGAGTGACACATGCTGACAGTCTCATTCTGCCAAATACCATCAGATGTCTAAATTCTATAGAAGGTAATCCTTAATTCAAAAATGTTGTCTCTGTCACAAAGGAGTTCTATATTAGATGCCTTCTTGACAGCTAGAGAGGAATTGATCACACAGTTAAAAAGCCATGGGAGTTGTGAACATTGTAGCGTGGAGTTTGGCTGAAAGCATGGAGACAGGACGATCATGCTACCTCTGCGATCCACGGGGCTGATACAACTTCCCAGTGTTGGTTGGGTTTTGCTAAGGCAGCTGCATGCGGCACCCGCTGTGTGAGTGGGTGGGGAGGTGGGAGGGCAGTGCTTTCATAGAGTCTTTCAACTCCCAGCTCCTCTTTCCAGGGAGATGCCACTGAGTCACGATATATTGCTTGTCACAGAGTTCATAACTCAACGAAGCTGTGATCTGCTGTCTCTCACCAAGGTCAGGCGCTGCTGATCGGCAGATTGGGGGCACTTTTTGTTTGCTGAAGTAGGTTTCCCAGAGCCTCTCTGAGTGTCTCAGGTGGGAAAGTGTGGGAGCACACTGGATTCTCTGTGCACTGAAGGACATTATCTCAGTTCTCGTAGGCACAGAGGAGCAGACTGCCTTCTGATCCAGACCCCAGCTTCACTGAAAGAAGTTAATGATGAACTCCTATCTTATCCTATAAGCAAGAAAGCATGTAGGTTACTGAACCCTGCAAAATGAGGGAGTCAAAACAAAGGGAGATGAGACGGTGGAGCTGATACTCATTAGTAATAGTTCAAAGCAAAGAAGTCACTCAATATTCAGAAAAAAAGGTACTTCCATGACAAGTTATAAAAATGCTAATAGAAAAAAAAAAACTAAGAGAGGAAGAAAATAGCAACATAGCAGGAACAAGCATCCTCCTTTTGAAAGAGCAATATATTGATGACCAGTTGGTCAGCACAGACTCATTGGGTGCCCAGCACTGGGGTGTGAGCATGTTAATGGGCAGGCTAATAATGGCTAGTTCCAGCCCATTACAATGTATATAAACAATCAATGAGATGGTGGCTGCATACACACAAGCTATCTGCCTGATCTTGCTCTTGAGCCTCTGCAGCTGGTAAATGATGCCAGAATAAAGGTAACTTCAGTGTTACGCCCTCACTCATTACTATTTGCCTCTTTGCAGAGCAATTGTGCCTGAGCCAGCTTGTTTTGCACCTTGCCAGAATATTTGACAGCAACTGCTGAAGAAGTCTTGCAGTTGTTGCTGTTCAGAACACAGATGTTGCCTAAAACAAGACAATATTTTATACTAAAATGTGAGCACGGTGATACTGCTCCAAATTGCCACACAATCAATCAGACTTATACTACTAGCCTGTTCAGAGCAAGCTCAGATAACTCTGTGTGATGCTGCACTGCTCTCTGTAGATACAACTTCAAGTGATCATGACTTGATCATGTCTGCTCTGCACCTGTGAGCTGTGTGCTTTTTATGAGCAGCGTCACAGAGCTGAGGACAGCTTTCACCATATCAACCGGAGGCAAAAAATCCAAGTAGAAAAGCATGAATAAAAATAAAGTTCAAAAAATCAGAACCCTGCAGCTGAAAATGAAATCACCCCAGCTAAAAAGTGAGACCTAGGCAGTAAAATGAGATAATGGTAATAATAACAACATTAATTAGTGTATCACATGCATTACATATATCATGAAGGAAAGAAAGAAGAAACAGATATTGAAGAATATAAATTAGGACATAAACTTGTAGGAATTGGTAAAGGCACAAGGAAAACTATGTGGTCAGCAAAGTTCAGGATAAAAAGCAGATTCTGAAAGTAAATTTGGAACAAAAGAATATGTAAAGAAGTGAGGGTTTTTCTGAAATAGTGGATGGTGTCTATGAAATTGTCTACAATACGGCAGAAAATACAAGCTTCTTTACATGTTTCTCTTCCAGGCTTTGAAGAACAGTCAATATGCTGTGATGGCAGCGCATCTTCTAGTGATGATGATGACAATGATGGTGTCTTTTCTATTCTGACAGTGAGTCAAAGAAATGTTAAAAAGCAGCTATTGAAGTTAGATATTTTTAAATCAGCAGGTCTGGACAGCTTGCATCAAAGAGTTTTAAAATCTTGTTTGAGTAGGTCTCTGGATGCTTAACACTGATTTTCAATAAAACTTGGAACACTAAGCTAGTTTCAGAAAACTGAAAAGAAGATAATGTAAGAAAATCTGAAAAAGGTGAAGTGGGCAATCTGGTGGGCCCACTGGGCCTTTCAGCTCTAAAGAATGGCCTAAGCAAGGATGGGTAATAAGATTATTTCTCATTGCCAAGGATTCATTGACAATAGGTCATATATTCTCTCAATGAGCTCATAAATTTGGTTGAAAAAGTAATAGTGCTGACGCAAGCATAGAGCCTTCTATAATTTGAGACCACATTTTCATCATAAATTAAAATATTACAAAATAAACAGAACGTACATTAGCTGGGTATTTTTCAAACCTAAACTGGAAACTTCATGCCTGGATCTCCGAATACAATCCACCAATGAGCTTGATACTATTTAGCATTTTTATTAACAGCCTACTGAAAGGATTGACAGATGACATAAAAGTGGGAAAGTTGTAAGCCGTGCAGACAACATGCCCCACAGCAAGTCTGGCACTCAGACCCCAGGAAGTGGTATGCTGGCTGTGTTCACTGAGGCCGAAGAGGACTTGGGGGACCCAGTAGATAGAGACATGAAGACGAGTTCATGCTCTTACTGTTCTATGGTATTTCCAAATAGAATAGGAAAGACTTGAAGTGTTAACAACTAAGGGTGAATTTTACACTGCAGATTGCACTAGTGGGATGCCATAGATGTGAAAATAGGAAAGTTCTTTCAAGAAGAATTTTGTTAAACAGCAGACAGTACAGACAAGGCATATGGGAAGGATGAAAAAAGTCAAAATCATCCTTTACACTGATACAATCAAAGAGCTCCACTGGCTTAGATTTATGCAGAGAAGATTAAGGGGATGACTTCATGTAGGTTTGTAAGTACTGACACAAGAACAGAAGTCTCATAATAGAGTGGCCTTCAGTACAGCAGATTGAGACGCAAGATGCATTGGCTGGAAGATAAGGTTAGACGAAACAGATCAGACAAAAAAAGATGCATTAAATCCATCGGATCTATCTGTTGCTGAGGTATGTTCTTGATCCTCAGAAATGTTTAAATAAAACCTGCTTTACAGGGAACACCTCATTCCACTGAACAGTTTAACATTAAATTAATGAACTGTGATTTCCCCAGGAACTTCTAATGCTAATTCAATGCTCTGGACTCAGACTTTGATTTTCATAGAAGTCAAAAAAGTGAAAGATAGATGTTGGCAGGTCTTTTGGTGCATTCCTGAATTTGATGCTATACTGACAGGGAATTTCATTTTGTTTTTAACTGGTGTCATTTCAGAACATGTTTTTATGCACAGCTGATGTTTCTAGATAGGGAATGCATGGCTGGAAGCTCGTGGCAGCAGAGGGATATCTTCAGCAGGGGACGGAGTGGTCATAGGAAAACAGAAAGCTGAAGCTAGGCCTAACTTCTTTGCCCACACATCGTAAAATTCTACAGGTCTCTGTTGCTCTCTTTTGCAAATGGGCAGGCTGTGACTGCACGTCCCAAGTTTCCCGTATTAATGTTGTGGCAAATCCACAAAATGGGAGAGAAGGGCTGAGGGGACTGAGCCCACCCTGAGCACATGTCTGGAGAGCTCCAACACTTCTCCTGAAGCTGAGCCATCAGGCAGTGAGCATCTATGCTCAGATGGTGAACAGGCAAGAAGTCATTTGACAGTGGTACAGTGAAGAGTACCAGACAGGTACTGCCAGACAGGAGGCAGGGAGAGCTACAGCTCGGGTCTATGGTCCCGAGTCCTTTATTTTTTTCTTCTTCCACAAAGAAATCCTTTCAGGAAGACCATGTTTTTTGTTTTTGGTGTCCCCGCCCCCCTTCATTCGCTTTCCCAAGGAGTTAGTGAAGAAGAGTGCGGATTAGGCTACCATGTAATCCAATTAGTATACAACCCAACCCAGTTACAAGCAATCCTGGTAAAAGAGGGAAGAAGACAAGAGAAGACAAGGGGACAGGCTGCTACAACTGTCCCATGGGAAAAAAAAAAAAAATTAAAAAACATTTCTAAAGAAAAAAACATCTGCAGTCAGTGTTAAGTTTTCCACACAGGCAGAATACTTCCAACCTTCCTGGAGAGTCAAAGCAAATGTAAAGTTAAGAAAATGAAGATGTGAAGATGTATTTCCCTGGTGCGTGAATAGCTCACATTAGCATTAACAGAAATTATCCACACACCTCATAGGCTGAACAGGCTCAATACTTAAATTGACTCCACGGGAGCTGCTAAGTACAAAGAAAACTGCACAGGAGGCTCCTGGAATACATAATACCACAGGCTAGTAAGAGCTTCTTTTTTTTTCTTAGGACCCCCATGAAGCTAAATATGTACCTTAGAAGATGAATCTAGGTAGTACTGTTCATATAGACAGCAGGCAAAGCTCATTTTTTTAAGGATGGAGACCTTATGTAAAACCTAATGAAAATGAAAAATAGAAAATAAAGAAAAAAGTATTATTTAATCTGTGAAATATCTTTTTTGGTGATGTCAATTACTATACCAAAGAGCAGAGTGATTTTTTTCTCTTCTAGTTCTTTGTAGTGCGGATTTTTTTAGTAGTTAGAATATACTGGAGACCTATGCAAAAGCAAGACAGCCTTTGGAGGGAGTTTTCCATGTTACTTTACAGAAATAATCTCATGCAACAGATTTCTAGATTGGTAAAACCCAGTTACATGCTTCTGTCTTAAAAACTTGTGCTTCTTCAAATTCATGCACAAATGCCTGCACTTATGTTCTGCTTGTAGAATGAAATCAGTTGTTTCCCAATAGCACTCTGTCATTTCACCCTTTTTTGGAACAACTATATGGAAAAAAATGTAAATAAGTGAAATGACATATTTTAAGTTTGTCGAGGTATTTAACCAACAAATGTGCATTTCTTGTGTATTGCTGAATGAATACATTTTGTTTGTAATACTCTCAAAAATATTAGTATCAGCAACGTGATGAAGAAATAAACTTTAGAGACAGAACAATGAGCTGTGTAGTCAGTACACTATTTGCATACATTTTAGTTAATTTTTTAAGTATTAAAGAATGCAAATGCAAAAACTAACATTATATTTTTATTTTCTGAGGTATACAGTGAATAAATTAGATAAAATATGCTTTAGTTATTTCTCTTGATCGGTAGCCCATACAAGCACTCTCACTGACCAAGAAGGAAGCTATATGAGCAATTTCTGAATAAAGGATGTGCAGCATGCTTAAATTTTAAAAATCACTATTGTAATTTCTATTATTACACCTGAATAATTGAGTCAAAATTCTGCTCGTATAAACTTATTGCACACAGGCTACAAGATGCTATAATACAAGACACCTGCAATCCGGATTTTCTTTGTTGAAATACTAATGGTCTACAAGAATATCTTCACTAAAGTTGTGCTCATTTTTAATTTTTCCTTTATGCGTGTGAAATGCAACTTCATTGACCAATGGCACCAAAAGACAGAGATACTTAACACTTTTTGTCGTCAGTCTTTACTAAAAATGTCAAATGGTTAGAATATTCAGTATCACTGAGAAATAAAGCATTGGCACGGAACAGGAAAAGAACAAGTAACACTGCTCTTCGACAAGCTGAATATTTTCATAACTGTTGGCCATAATGGGTTTCATTCACATTAGTTACAGAAACAACTGAAGCAACCTCAAAGCCATTTGGTATTATTTCTGAGAACTTCTTTGGGGGGAGGGTAAGATACTGTAAGACTAATAGAGCTCAAGCATTTAAAAAAAAATTCTGAAACAAAAATAATCTGTAAGAAGCCATAGGATAATAAGGAGATGGGTAAATCATGTCAAACTGCTACATTTTTCTTTTGTAATAGCATGATTGGCATCATGAGACAATAGTAGTAGTACTGAATCACATATGTCTTGACTCATTCCCGGAACCATCTCACGTGATATTCTCACATGGAAGGTAAGGAGACACGGGCTAGGTTACCCTCTTGTACAGTGGATGTAACACTGGCTAAGTACTCATTCTTGAGAAATAATTATCAAAGAACCATTCTAAGAACTAACAGACACACTGACGGATTTTATAATATGTTCTTCTTGGTCTAGGACAGGCCTTGGCACTTAGGAATAATCAGCAGTGGAAGTACAGGATGGGATTCATTTGGTGAATAGGCATTTCTTCAGGACAAGAGGGAAAGTCACCACTTCATGTGGTGTTACACTGGGGCAATTACCTCAGAAGACAGTCTGCAAGATAAAGGAGGGAACCCTTCCTCTTCAATAAAGATCAGAGCATTCATTTTTAGGCTCTGTATTTCAATATATATATTGAGATACTGGAGAGTGTTCACAGGAGAGCTGCAGGAATAACTGGCGTCCTAAAAAATGCAACTTATGGGAGATTTCAGAGGCTTGTACAACTTGGATAAGACTGAGGGGAGACAAGACAATGATTTTCTGATCTGCAAAAGTTTCTGCCAAGAATAATGGAAGAACCTGTTCTTCAGCTCTGTGATCAATACTGTCAAGAAAAGTTCATATTAAGTATCAGGAAAAAATATCCAGTAGTAAAGTTAGTAAAACTCTGAGATGGGTTGCTGAACTACAGTGCTGTGCAACATAGCGTGCATGCCTGGGTATAAGTAGGAACGGTCTCGATATGGGGGTTTCTGCCTTTGGCAGGGGATAGACTAGATGAACTCAGCAGGCTGATATTTCACCTTTGTTTTCTATGATTTGTATGCTCACCTGAATTTGTTACCGAAAAACAGAATTTTATAACTTGGGAACAGTTAGGCTGCTGATGTACTGAAGGAAATGCCTAGCACAATGGGTAAAATTTTTCCATTATTTTTTGTACCTGTCTATATCTATTTGAAATCTCTTGATTTAACCTAAGCTTATAAACCCTCCAGGGCATGATCTACCCTTTTCTTTCTGTGAGTGTACTGTCTAGTGCAGTAGATTACACTGCATTACTTCCAGTTATTATAACATATACAATTAATATACTGACCATGATCATCGCTGCAGCTGTGGTGCACACTCTGAGCCAGTCCTTGGTCCTGGTACAAAGCATAGACAGGGAAACGAACAATCCGATGACCATTGCCCTCTCCTGAGACCAGTGTGGCCAACAGACTTCCATAGGGTTAGAAGCAGTCATCAGAGAGGGCAAACCTAAGCTGTAAGAGAAAACTCTTTTGGAAGGATTCCTTGGGAAACTGTTCCCCAACTAATAAACCTCCAGGAAAGTACACAATATGCTGGCTCATAATCTTTACCACTGATATTGATTGCCCATAAGACTGATATCAGGTAGAGAAAGTAGGTGAAAAATCTTCAAATATCAAGCCATGAGAATGGAATTTGAGAGAGGATAGAAAGGAAAGATGAACGCAATGTTTACTGTTGCAAGTGCTGTACAGACCCTGCCTGAAACCATACCAGTGTCATTTGAATGGATTAGAAATTTCTACCTCCTTGCAGGATCTGATAAAAGTTATCATCTGGAAGGCATCCTCTGTTTTGCAATAATACCTTGACCTAAATAAATCTGTCTGATTCTAGGATGAGCATGACAGAATGGCAGCTCTCAGTGACATCAGTCTTTGAGGATGGGTTATGAATAAATGATAGAAATAATAGAGATAAGAAATTTAAACAGGAGCTAGCTGGGAAAGATCCATTATTTTCACAGAAATATTCAGGTTTCAAAACTTTTTCATTGTTTTCCAAGAGGAAGAAATATGACATGTTTTATGACTTCTCCTGGTCAAATGAGAAAGATTTATCACAGAACAGAGCCCCAGGATCAGGGGACTCTCCTGGAAGTTCCAGATTCAGGTCTCTATTCTGAATTCCTTCTGAGGAACTTTATCTTTCTGACAGAAGACAACGTTAGTGAACATTTTTAACACTCATAGCTTGAATCAAAATTATTAAACATGGAGAAAATAATCCATCCTGTTCAATTTTCACTGGAGGAGTGTTGTTTCACCCAAAATAAGTCATTTTTTTCTACCTGAAATATGGCCTAAAATATGTTTTGAAAAGCATGTATCAGTTTTTTCTTTTTTTATTTTGCAGATAGCTGCTTTAACCTTGAATTTTATTAGAAGCTTGGTTCTTCTTCTTTTCACGCTTTCTTAACTGTGTTAGCTCAGGTTAGACACTATCAGCCTGAAATTGATCTTACAATTATTCTACATTGGGACAATACCGCTGACTTCTAGTCTTGATATAGACTGTTCAATGATGATCCAAACCAGACAGTGTTTGCATTATTATGTGTATAACAACATAAACACTCAAAGGGATTCAGTTCTCTTAAGACATCTGTGACATAGACATCTATGTCTGTGTCACCCTAAAGTCCCGTTTCTGGCAAATGGAGGAAAATCTAGCTGACTAAATGTAGGTGTCTATTTTAGGATGAGATGAATCATATTCTAAGAGCAACTAATTCTGCCTATGGCCTGAATAAAGAGCCCATGACCACTTGAAAGACATTTACACGAAGCCAGCTTTTAAAGGCAAGTTCTTATCTGGGCATATGAAAGTAAGCCCTAAAAAGTTTACAGCCTGGAGCTCTGATCCAGCTGGTTACTGTACATAGACAGTCTGATAAATAAATCAAAAAGTTAAAATAAAGCATGGGAAAAAGACAATATTATTATCCTTCCTACATCCTCAAAAGATGTTAAACATGTGCTAATACTCCAGGCTGATCATATGCCTTTTAGCATGGAGCCTCACTTTACAACTCTCTCTGCAGCCTTGGGTAGTCAGAGCATTTCCCACCAGCCATCCCACTGCCTCTGAACTCTTGAGCCAGAATGAGAGTCCCTGCCTTCTATCAGCCTGACTCCCTAGCCGAGTCATTTTGTCACACGCCATTAAGGAACATCTTCTAATTGTTTCATTCTTGATTACACTGCCTTGGACATATATTAATATGTACTTTGAAGTAGGTTTAATTTTGAGTGGTTAATTTTTCCAAATCTCTCTTCTGTAAACCAGCAACTTCTTTTTCCAGAAAAGTAAACACCCAATTCAGAAAACACAGCATTAGAGGGGTATTTATAATCACAGTGTAGCGTTTCAGCACTCCCAGTAAGAAATAAGTTAGTAAGACAGCCAGCCTGACAATAGACTTCAGTGGAGCTCAGAAAGTCTGCTTCCTTGCTGCAGGGCTCTGCACTACCTAGTATAGTCTAAATTCTGCAGGTTCTTTCCATGCCTTACTATAGTATTGTAGTGATGCTGCAGAACTGTGCATTAAAGTGGTAAGATTAAGGAATAACCACTTGAATGCTAATGATTCAGGCCATTCAGAGTGCTGCAGGGAATGTAGACCCTGTCTGTATGTGCACAGGGATCTCACATGCAATAGACTATCACCTAGGTAGTTTTACAAAGAGGTTCCCTTTGGACTATAACCATCCATGTGATGGCGGCTAAGAGGATACTCTTTACTAAGAGCAGAATGCACCCAGGAGGCGTACTGAAGACTTACTGTCCTCAGAGGGAAACTACTGGGGAGCAAGAGACAGCAGTCCCTTAGTATTGAAACTCTAGTCCTCTGTGTCATGTAACTGTTAAAAATCCTGGCCTCCAGAGCCTCTCACGACCCTTATTCTGGTGGTGTGCTAAGCTTCTCAAGATCTGAGCATGATGCAGCACCTTGCTTTGATCCTTGAAATGCTAATTTTCATTTCAAGGCAACAGTCGGTTTTAAAGTTGATGCTGTTGCTAATGATGGCTTTGATGTAATTATCAGAGCTGGATTGACTCAAAATGCCAATTTATCCATACAGTTCTGAAGAGGCTCATGTATTTTAAAATTTCTGTCTTTATTGCAGCTGTATCTGCTGGTCTAATGAAAGACACCATTTCTCTCTAAATCCTTGTGTTCTTTGTATCCATAGGCCTTAATTGCCATGGGGAATCTCCATCCTTGGAGACTTTCAAAACTTAGCTGGACAAGCTGATCCATCTTTGAAGACGGTTTTTCTCTGAGCAGGAGGTTGAACTAAGTGGTGTCCAGAAGCCCCTTCCAACCTATATGAATCTGTGACTTTATAAGTGTTAAACCTGGCAGGTTGCAAATTTGCCCTTTATAAGTCTTTGTAATGAGGGATCTGATCAAATATTTTAATTTTGGTAGTAGCTTGATTGGTTAAAAAAGGTAGATTCTCAGAAAGCTATGAGGAAATATGAAGAAATATGAGTTGAATTGCCAAGGATACTGTGAAGTTCCTTTCAACTGCCTTGGGCTTCCCAGATGGAGAATGGATTTACAACTGGAGATGGTTTTCTGCAGATCTCACAGTTTTGCCCCAATAAAAAGAAGAGTTCAGCAGAGAAATGCGGGGTAATAGATGCATTCACTCCAAAGAATACATATGAAATGCATATATACAGTAGGGTATGCAGCAGCACGCCTTGAAGAGGTGTCTGTCGTATGTGATAGTGCCTCTCCCTCACTCTAGAAATAGATTTGGGTATGGAGGGCAGTGCTGTGAATTGTCATGGCTGTATTACATGCATGTACATTTAGGGGTGGTGATGGGACAGAGACAAAGAATTTTATTGGAGGATTGGGGCATGCCTTTATTTTTACAGAAGAGTACATATGATATCTTCACGTGCAACACCTATTTGAAATTCTGCAACAGAAAGAAAACCAAATCTAAGTTACATTTGAAAGAAATTTATAGTCTATTTTGAGTTAGAGTTTTCTAAGCTGACAATACAACATCTTCTACATTGTTGGAGTTGAAAGGGAGCTTTCATTTTCTGCAAGTATTTTGGAGTCTAATACTGTGCGTTTATAATATCCATATCGTATTTGGCATTCATTTAATGGTTCAAATATTTCCTTAATTGAAAAACAACTCCAGTGCAGCAAGGGTAGTTGAGATTTTTACTTTAAATAATGTTGTACTTCATCTAAAATTAATGATGACTAGCGACTGCTTATTTATATATTAGAGTGTAATTAAAAATGGTGCACTGATTTGGGTTATTCTATACAGCCTCAATCCTGCCAATACACATGAGATTAACTTTATGCAAAACAGCTTATATCCTAAGTTCCACAGAAATCTTCAAGCACATAAAAAGGCTCAGAAGAAGATGTGTTTTTAAAATTAAGATACATACAGACATGTTCTAGTGCTCAGGATCATAGAATCATAGGATAACAGAATCATAGAATGCTTTGGGTTGGAAAGGACCTTTAGAGGTCATATAGTCCAACCCCCCTGCAGTGAGCAGGGACATCGTCAGCTAGATCAGGTTGCTCAGAGCCCCGTCCAACCTGGCCTTGAATCTTTCCAGGGATGGGGCCTCCACTACCACTCTGGGCAACCTATGCCTGTGTTTCACCACACTTATTGTAAAATGATTTCTTATGTCTAGTCTAAATCTACCCTCCCTTAGTTTAAAGCCATTGCTCCTTGTCCTATTGCAATAAGCCCTGCTGAAAAGATTTTCCCCATCTTTTCTATAGGCCCCCTTCAGGTACTGAAAAGCTGCTCAAAGGTCTCCTCAGAGCCTTCTCTTCTCCAGGCTGAACAGCCCCAACTCCCTCAGCCTTTCCTCATAGGAGAGGTGTTCCAGCCCTCAGATCATTTTTGTGGCCCTCCTCTGGAACTGCTGCAACACATCCATGTCCTTCTTGTGCTTGGGTTCCAGAGCTGGACTCAGTACTCCAGGTGGGGTCTCACCAGAGTGGAGTAGAGGGGCAGAATCCCCTCCCTCGACCTGCTGGCCACACTTCTCTTGATGCAGCCCAGGATATGGTCAGCCTTCTGGGCTGCCAGTGCACATTGCCGGCTCATGTCCAGATTTTCATCCCCCAGCCATTATTGATACTGGGGGGTTGCCCAGACCCAGGTGCAGGACCCTGCACTTGGCCTTGTTGAACCTCATAAGGTTCACACAGGCCCACTTCTCAAGCTTGTCCAGGTCCCTCTGGATATCTTCCCATCCCTCAGGTGTGTCAACTGCACCACTCAGCTTGGTGTCTTCTTCAAGCTTGCTGAGGGTGCACTTGATGTCGCTAAGTCATTGATGAAAATGTTAAAACAGCACCAGTCCCAGTACGGACCCCTGAGGGATACCACTTGTCACCAGTGTGCATTTGGACATCGAGCCATTGACTTCTACCTTTGGATGTTCTGCAGCATTAGTATTGCTCTTACTGAACATCTTTACCCACCCAGCATCAGTAAGAGTCAGTATTGCTAGTTCATAGAAAGAAAACCAAACATTGTGTTCCAGCAATGATAGGAGTTGAGCTGGGGGAATCAATGAATGAATTTTTCTTAACCGAGATTAATTGATACCTGTGGCTTTGATTTAAATTAAATTAACTGACTGAAATTCAATCCAGTGCTGCCAAGCCAGTCCAGAACCTTGTGAAGCCGGGAAGATTTCATTCAGCTCAAACTCCAAATGTCTCGTGACAAAAAATAAGTAATCTAATGCAAGGCATTTACAGATCTTGGCTTACAGAATCACAGAATCACAGAATGGTAGGGGTTGGAAGGGACCTCTGTGGGTCATCTAGTCCAACCCTCCTGCCGAAGCAGGGTCACCTACAGTAGGTTGCAGAGGACCTTGTCCAGGCGGGTCTTGAATATCTCCAGAGAAGGAGACTCCACAACGTCCCTGGGCAGCCTGTTCCAGTGCTCCGTCACCCTCAGAGTGAAGAAATTCTTCCTC
>Ga0065711_1042093_pt1 | contig 15657 bp, 2 predicted proteins | sample Hoacrofraction12_FD_59098 | JGI IMG/M metagenome (GOLD analysis project Ga0065711, IMG submission 59098) | Hoatzin crop microbial communities from Cojedes, Venezuela - Epithelial fraction 12 v2 (version 2) | ecosystem: Host-associated > Birds > Digestive system > Esophagus > Crop | place... | reverse complement strand
TTCCTCATGTTCAGACGGAACTTCCTGTGCTTCAGTTTGTGCCCATTGCCCCTTGTCCTGTCACTGGGCACCACTGAAAAGAGCTTGGCCCCATCCTCCTGACACCCACCCTTCAGATATTTGCAAGCATATATTAGGTCCCCTCTCAGCCTTCTCTTCTTCAGGATAAACAAGCCCAGCTCCCTCAGCCTCTCCTCGTAGGAGAGATGCTCCAGTCCCCTCACCATCCTCGTAGCCTTCCGCTGGACTCTCTCCAGTAGCTCTTCATCTTTCTTGAACTGGGGAGCCCAGAACTGGACAGAGTACTCCAGATGGGGCCTCACTAGGGCAGTGTAGAGGGGAAGGAGAATCTCTCTTGACCTGCTGGCCACACTCCTCCTAATGTACCTCAGGATGCCATTGGCCTTCTTGGCAGCTAGGGCACACTGCTGGCTCATGGTCAACCTGTCGTCCACTAGGACAGATACTTTCACTATATTCCAAACTTTTCCTTTAATGCTACAGCAAGAAGGACATGCAAAGTGAATTTAACTCTGGATAGCTGCTCAGGTACTCTTGTGACAGCACTTTGTAGGAGGAAAGAAGGGAAAGTTGAAAGAGTGAGGTCTCACTGTTACGTGTAGGATACAAATATCTTCCTTGCAATAAGGCAGACAGCCAGTGGTTGGAGGCCAAGCCATTGTCTGGAGAAAAGACAAAAGGAGAAAAGAAAGAAGAAAGGAAATCAAAGCAATGGGAAACAGGAAATTGGCATATACTTGACAGAATAGTTGATCTGAAAAAGACAGAATAAATAAGATGCGTATCTTCAGAAACAAACATATATGAAAAGGTTAACAGAAGTTTTAATATGTATCAGTTAGGATCTTTGGATGTTTGGAGCTTTGATCTCCCTTTAGAGAAGGCCTATTCTCATCAAGGTTTCAAACTGGAAGGTGTGAATGCAGATTAAATCCAGTGATAAACCATAACTTAGAAAAACTTCTGTAGAAATTGAATTGTGGCTGTGAAATGAATACAGGATCAGGCTATGTTTCAGTTAGTGTAATTTGTTCTTAACCATCTGTTCCACACCTTGAATTAATAGTACAGACTTACCTGGCGCGGTTTTGGAGTCTTATATAATTCTGCTTCAAGTAAACTGCCAGAACAACAAACAGGTGGGATTTGCTCTGATCAACATGAGTGATGTCCAAAGGCACTGCTCTGTGTAGCTGCAGCAGTAGCATCCGACAAAGTGTCTTCTCGAAGCACAGTGCAGATTTATGTTCTGTGAATGTCAGGGTTGTAAAGAGAGAAAAACCAGGTTATTATTGCCTTCTGACATCACTGCAAATGTATGGGGCCGGGGGGGGGGAAGGGGAGAGGTTAGAGAAACACATTAATTTTAATGGCTTTTTCTGGTAAATTAATTATTATTGTTACAGAGAAAAATCAGTTAGCTGACCAAATATCATTTATTCTTTGCAAATTTTCATTTTAGGATCTTTTCAAAGGGAAACATTTTAAAGTGGATAACTTCCTTTAAAGTAGTGCTCAGGGGAGTGATCCATCTGCACTAAAATGTCTAGCAGCTGAGTTCAGTTTCCTTTAAAGACCATTTTATTATGGCAAATAAAGATTGAAGGGCAAGATACCTAATACATTTGTGTTATGAAAATATTAGTACAAGTTCGTTTTTTCGTTAACAATTCCATGCCATACATTTAACTTATAAAAGATCAGGCTTTCACTTCTGTGCATAGCATCCCCAAGAGAGCTCCTCCAGTGCCCAGCTATGACCTTTCAGATACCCTCCAAAGGGTCTCAGTCATTTGTTCAGCCCTGGCCACCAGATCCTCAACGGAAGCAATAGCATACTAGAGCATATTTCAGTTATGAAATTCAGTGTACTGCCAGTTTCAGTAATAATAAAGGTCAACATCCAGTCACCTTGTGGCAGTAACCAAGGGTTGTTCTCTTATTAGAGGAATGATGCTGTTTAAGTGAGGACTACATGGTTACACTTTCCTTACTCATGGGGGTTTCAGTCTGCACTAAACTTTTGAAAGTTTCCTGGAGCTTTGAACACTGATGTGCAGATGAACAAATATGGGATAGTCAGTTTCTGTATTTCTTTTGAAGGCTGTTCATCATATCATACCGCTTTTTTAAATGTTAGGTGAATGAATACTGTGAATAACTAGCATCTTGTTGTTTTACACTTCATGAGCAACTGTAGCATCTTTCCTTTGCTCTACTTCATCTTAACAGTTAGTTTGCCTTTGTAAACTCATTCCTTTTATATTAATTTTTTTTAATTGCTTCCCTGAGTCACCCTTGCTCTCCAGAAAGCATTAAGAACCATCCATGTCTCAATACTCAGGCCTGTGAATCCCCCCGTTCACATCCTAACTTCAATAGGCTTTTAGCTCCTTTACAGCCCAGGAGTCCTTAAGCTGTTAATGACTAGAAACCAAGGATGTACTGGACTTAGACAGTCGGTGTAAATCCACTAATAGCTGGGTTGATTTAGCTTATTCCTATTTATTTATATTTGTCTATATTGTACATAGTGGATTTTTCTTCTAAAACTTCTTAAAAGGTGTAATTGATACTTTACCCCAGTGTGTCAATGCACATGAAACAAGGTGTAAAATCCAGTGCCTTCCTTGCCCTGCCAAGATGTTGCCATATGATATGAGGCATCGCTCATTCCACAACAGTCAATCTGCAGGAGAATTGTGACTGCCGTTTGCAGAGCAGAGCATGCCGAAAGAAGAGTGTCACTTTCTCCAGTCCAGAATATTGTCCCCAGGACCTCTGAGAATTTGACTGGCACTTGCTCATTGCTAAGCAGGTACATGTTGTAGGACTGATGTGGGATGCTGAGCTGTCCCTCTTCTTTTTCTTTCTCTTTAAATCTGCAATTGCTTTTAACCTTGCTTTCTTCTCTGCCTGCCTCTCGGTGCCAGAGGTGGCCTTATGATTATCTCAAATATTCAAAGCTGCACAAACTGTTTGCCTGAAACTTATTTACTTTGGATTAGATGGGAAAGGCTTGTGAGCTCAGCTGCTGTTCAGACAGCAGTATACTGTGTATGGACAGTATAATTCCTCAGGATCCTGCATATGCCCAGTGTTTTGCAGCTGAGTCCCAAAACTGTCATTCTCACTGTATAAGCAGAGTAACTAAGGACACTTAGGAAAGTTTTGGATTTTCTGCATATCTTTTGATTGGTCTAAGCTTTAACATTAGACTGCTTTACCCCACTGTCACTCACAGCAGTGAACGAGGTAAGTTGTAATTGTGAATATCATATCATCATGAGAATATCATATCAGTGATACATACAAGCAGCCTCTAAAGTGTGCCCAGAAAAACATGATAACTTTTTAATGACGACTGAATCTGCTAAGATGCTGCATTCAGAAATACAGAATACTTCTTGTCTAGTATTTGCTGCTCCTTTTATAGGACTGTTCAATTTAAATAATATGTACCCTACAGAGCTTTGGGGCCACAAGGGCTTAAGCTACTTATTATTCTAAAAAATATACCTGGACAGTACATGGAAACACTACTTTGCAAATGTCTGGCAGATATCTGAATCAGCTCTTATCTGGCACATTTCTTCTTACACAGAGGAGCTAAAAATAAGGGATGTCACAGAACCTTTACCATTTTACTTTGGTGTGTATTCAGTGAATTTCATGAGTATGTCTTCATAAACCAATAAATTCTTCAGTTCCTTCACTGGTTAACTGGATCTTTTACACTGAGGAAGAAAAATGTTTTGAAACATAACAAATGACAGCCTTAAAAAAAAAGTCACATGAACTCACATCATCTTTTGCGTGATTCAAAGACAATACAGCATGTGAACTAAGCCACTTGTCATCTTTTAAGCCTAAATATTTAATTATAAAGGTTCTCCTGGAATTCTGAATTAATGTTACTACTTCTCCCCACACTCACAGTGGTCATTTCAGAGCCATTGAACTGTAGGGCACCCCACACTCACCTGTGTGCTTGCTGCAGCAGCGGGGGCTGGCTGTGATGCAGTGCTTCATCACAGCGTAACCTGGAGACTGCACCGCCTTATCTCACTGAACATTTTTGATGACTTGGGAATTTAGGGTATTGTAACAGAGTAATAAATGTCTCAGACTTTTCTTCACAAATTTGCAGGACTAACAAACATGCACAGGATATTTTTGATTAAAAGTTCTTCATGTATTGCAGAGCAGGGCACTATGACTGTTGCAAGCTCTAGAAAGCACTTCTGACATACAGTATGAGGCCTCTGAGCAAACTCTATTATTATTTTTCTCCTGCTGTGTTTACTTCAAAAGTTACATGTGGTAATGAATTCTTAAAGGAACAGTATTGATACGCTGTATTCATATGGGCTGGCATTTGCCAGCATGCTAACTCCCCCACCAAAAAATGCCTTTAAAAAGTAGATTTTTTTGTTGTTGTTGCAATATTCAGATGATTATTCTTCTAGCACAAACAGTTAGGATGAATGGCTGACATTTCCCTCTTTCAACAAAAATGATTGGAGCAGATTAGCACTTGCTTAGAAACACCATAATTTTTTTTACTCTCTGTGCAATTAAAGTAGAAAAGCTTTTCTTTCAATGATTTTAAAGATTCAAGTTGGTCTTTCACAAACACAACGCTTTCAAAGCCATGTCTGTAGATTTGACAAATATTATTGATAAAGCAACACACAATTTAATCAAAGGAAGATATGCAATCTTTGAGGACTGAAATTAACTACAAATGACTAATTAAATGATGGAAATAAATTTGGTTTTTTGATAATATTCTTCTTTGGGATTCTAATGATGTTTCCTAATTGTAAGATATAGCCAGCAGCTGAGGCACAGCTTTTACATAATTTTATGTGAGCGGAGTTTTACACCTCACCTTACACTGGTATAAAGACTCAAACAATGGAAACATGCAGTTTTAAAATCATTGTCATCAAAATATTGTCATATTGATTTTCAGTGGCATTTCTTTTGTCTGGGGCTTTTATCTGCTATATTTCATTATTCATTTTTTTCAAAAGATTACTTTAAAATAGTTTATATGTAATATAGTACATCCTAGTGTTCTGAAATGAGATTGGTTCATTATTTAACAGCCCATAATGACTGCAAAGGAAAAACACAGGTAGCATCACTTCAGGTGCAGCTGTCCTGTAAACTGAGAGCACACATTGTCAAATACTCTCTTCTTTGTTCCCACTTCCATTCCTCCTGATTTTAATTTTGTTTACAGCACAAGAAAATCTGCACGCAAGGAAAACCAAAGTGTATAATAACTTAAAGAGAAATAAATCAGTAATCAGGCAACACATTTCTGGACAAATATAACAAGCCTGCAGCAGCACTGAAAGGCAGGGGAGCATAAGTGGTTCAGAAATGTGCTATCTGGAGAGTCTTATGAAAATACATAAAAAGAAGTGCAGCAGTCAGACTTGGCATAATAAATATGAGATCACCAGCAGCCAATGCAAAAGCTTCATGTCTGTCACACACCTCTAACTATTTCACACTTTACTGTGTAACCTTACATAGAAAGTAATTAACAATTAACCAATGTAAAGGATTAAAAGTGCATGAGAGGAATGGAGTAATGGAGGAATGACAGTAAACCCCGTTTCCACAAAATTCAGTTGCAGAGTTTTGTTACAAGGGGAAGCACTTGCTAACGTCACCTTGGTTTTGGATTCCCAGCTAGTTTTGGTGCTGAGGAAACCAAACCTGGAGCAGCCCATATTTCATCTGTATGTAGCTGGTGAGAGTTTGTGTATGAAAATCTACCATGAAAATTTACTTGAAGTTTAAATGTCATAAGCATAAGTTTTCATTGTCTGACGCAGAGCAATTAAAGTTAAGCATTTTCCTTTGTAATTTTTACACCTTCACGGAAATCAGGATCTGTTCTTTGCCAGACAATAGTCTTGGTATTGTCCTACTTGAAACATTATAAGGAAGTCATTTTACAGCATAAGTATGAACTTGCTCCTGAGAGCCTTAGAGCTTATAGAAGTTTCCATTTGACGTAACTGATGTGATATATGAGAAGGATCACATACTTTTTTCTCTATGCAAAAGAATGAACACACTTTCCTCATTAGTAAACTGAGTTCACTAATAAGATAAAGAAATGGGTGTTCAGCTGTTGTTTCTCCAGTCTTACTCATTTTTCTGTGAATTAACAACAGAAACGTAGTTTCAAGCAATACAAACACCTTTGTGAAGTTCTATCCTTTTGTTAGTCACCTTATTTATTGTCTACCTCTAAGCATTAGTGCTGAAACTAAATTAGGATCTTCTCAGTTGATGATACGGGATGTAGTTACAGGATGTTCTGACTGCATCTGATTTTTGCAGTGATTTATTATCTTTGCTTTCCATTGGTCATTCTAAATAATTTCTTCCAGTCTCTGTGAATTATGTCCATTTTCATGTACCTGATTTCAGAGAAATTAAGATAATGAAATATACCAAGACAACATGATGCCATAATATTTCCTGCCCAGAACCTGTAAGTCATTCAGGATAAAGTCTGTTCTTGAGAAGGTTTTCTGACCAATTTCCCAACCAAAGAGCTTTGATAAGAATCTAAACTTCAGGGCACTTCACCTAAATTGGTAATGCTTTTGAGGTCTGCCCTTCACTAAACTTTATAAAAAATTCTGCTTTGACAGAGAGCAGTTTAAGCAGATCTAGCTAACCACAAACTCACTAAATCAAGGAAGGATAAGGATTTACAAAATTTCTTCTGTTTTGTAAGGAATTACATGACAATGAAGATCTCCGACATGCCTGCAAGATTTTTCAGACACCTTACACTGGCTGAAAAACTGCAGACTATGTTGAACTGGAGAAATTAAAGACACCAAATTAATTGACAGTAATTAGGTTATTGGACTGTATTACTTTTACTTTATTTTTCTGTCAACCACAACAGAGCAAGTGGGTTAAGCCCTTGCCTTTCAGCTGTGTACAATAGAAACAGTAAGTCCTATTGGTTTCACGGCCTACGGCTTGAGGAAGCCATAGAAGTCCTGGTATTTTCTTGCAGTCTTTTCATTTGTGATATTCTGCCATTGGATTTGGAAATTTATCTTATCCTGCTCTGCATAGTATTGTGCTCTCTATGGCCCAAACACATGCATCCTCCAGATAGAGCCTGAGGCAGAAGAACCCTGATGGAGAGCAGGAGTATCCCAGCAATTCTAAGACTTTATGCCGAGTCCCTCTAATGTGCAACAACATCTTAGTACGAAGCCATTTTTTCAGTACAATCAAGGCAGAGTACGCAGTAAGGAAAACAGAAATACGAAAGCAAGATAAAGTGTTGTGAAGGCAACACATGAAAAGGAAAGCAACATTGCTCCTTCCACAGGTACACTCTATTGCATAGCATGCAATAATTCATTATAATCAGACTATGGGAGATCAGTTTAAAATTCTTTCATAATATGTTAGATTTTGTCAAATTTCCCTAATGTGTCAAAAGTGAAATTAACGTCTACAGTACCTGCCTGCACAATACATGTCCAAAGCCTCTGTTAGTAATCAGAGTTTAAGCCTACTGTAGCAGGCTCCTGCTGGCTTGATCACAAATTCTGCCTTCAGTTGCACTTCTTTTATGACCAGACAGAGAGATGATTTAGTTCCCTTTAACTGTCTCATAGAGCCATTGCCCTCAGGAAAAAGGCACAAAAGACTGTTGAACACTCAAAAACAAATGCTGAGTAACCTCTTTTCCATTTGCCTACATTTTCTTATTGTAACTCAAGTCTGTGTCTCTAAGGCTATTTTCTGTTTTTTTTTGCTTAATGGAATTGCAAATAAATATAGCTTGTATTATGCCGATTTATCTCATTTTTAAATTTGTTTACTGTTTTCTCCAGAACTACTTAAACTGGGGTTTCAAGTGTTAAAATGATAAGTATGGATTTTAATCCACCTTATCTAGTTCTTTTTGAGTCCTAAAAATGAACCTAACATTGTTTAGAAATGTGATCATCGCTTAATTCAGTAAGATATACACTGCATGTAAGGCAGCCCCAAAGTCACAGAATCACAGAGTGGTAGGGGTTGGAAGGGACCTCTGTGGGTCATCTGGTCCAACCCCTTGCTGAAGCAGGGTCACCTACAGCAGGCTGCAAAGGACCTTGTCCAGGCAGGTCTTGAACATCTCCAGAGAAGGAGACTCCACCACCTCCCTGGGCAGCCTGTTCCACTGCTCCGTCACCCTCAGAGGGAAGAAGTTCTTCCTCATGTTCGGACAGAACTTCCTATGCTTCAATTTGTGCCCGTTGAAAGTCTTTTTTGTTATATTTTATCTCCAGGAAATCTAGCATTCTATCAGTGCAATATAGTCAAAAGCATGCGAGCTGAGCCATGAATGTTACTCTAGTTATACAAAGAAGAGTGCTGATGGGTACACAGAGGGCTAATCCTCTTCAAGCTGTTGTTCTTAAAATGAAGAAGAACTGTGGACTCTAGCAACAAGAGCAACTCCGCAAGCACATGTTTCTGTCATCCTTTGTCCTTCCCAATCCAAGGTACATATTTTTATCCTTCGTGTGGAAATACTGCAGTTTTCCCATACCCTCTAGCATGTGCTAACTGCTAAATACATTGCTCCATGATGAAACGATTGCATAGGCTTCTTTACAGCATTCCTGTCAAAGTAGAAGACAGCAGGGATGTATTGATCTGGTCTGCAAATGAATGTTCTTGACACATTTTCTTATGTTCTTATTCACTGGAAAATTACATAATAAAAGGCTCTACTATAATTACATTAACATTCTTAAAATGGAAAAAGTTAACTTTAAATTTCTCAGACTGTAAGGATTTGACAGGACATTCTGAATTTTAAAAAGACAATTATGTCTCTATTTTTTCCCTGGTTCCCATTGCAAGAAGATCTGAACCCTCCCCTCCAGGAGGTAAGTTGAGGTACTGTACTGGAAAAGCTACATGCCTGAATCAGTACGGTAATTCCTAATCACTTTGTGAGCAAAATATGACACTGCATTATCACTTAGGACCAGCATATGAATGCATAAGCATAAATAAGTTCAGAAGTAGTTACAAAACAGTCACAAAAAAAGTATGCTGAAGGTGTTCCCTCCACCTTTACCCCTCTAAGGACCTGTTTTGTAACTATACCAAATGCTACCATACACTGCCAGACAACTGATATTGTGATGCTGTAGCCACATTTCTTTTCAGGAGTCACTTCTTGTAAACACAGAGGCTGTCAAACTGAAGGGGAATATGTGAACACTAAAAATTCTAGCACTAATTACTATGGCAACTCTGAAAATTCTGATGTTAAAATTAGACACTTTGGTTTACATTTCCCCTTTTCTCTGGAGGAAAAAAACCAACTTCATAGCATTTCATATATTTTACTTACAATGCAAATATTTAAACATATGTACATATTTTTAATAGAAAAATCCTTAAATCCAAACAAGAATCCCAAATGCAAACTGATTCAGATCTGAAATCTGTGCAAGACTGTAAATATGAAGTTAAAATATTCTACAGATATGTTTTGCAGTTAGAATTGAGCAATGTGGTTTGGAAAGCAGTCAGCAACTATCTACAGCTCCTTCTTATCTCACCAGTTGTTAAAATGCTTTATTTCCAAATTAGCAAACAGCAATGCTTTATGTGGAGATGTAAAACTTGTAAAATGTCATCCACTGAAACAACCAGAGGAATGTAAAGGGTGCATTTAAGAGGCACAGAACATTTTTGTTGATGGCCTAGAATTCAAAAACTGATTATAAGAACAATTTATTTGGGGAAGGGGGGAATAAAAATTTAAAATGAAATCGAAGAAGATATACTGAGATTCCAACTTTGACATCAAGACTTCAGCTGAAGCCGCCATGGCTTATTTAGTTATTCTAATATATTCGACTAATAATATGCCATAGTTATTCTAGTATCTAAGAGGGAATGTAAAAATAATAGAATTAGAAAGCCTTACAGGTTTTCATTGCTAGCCACTTTTGGATAGCCTTCCCCGTTGCTTTAAATGGACACTAAATTGAAGACTGATAAAGCATTGAGGCACGCTGGGTAGAGCAGAGCGCACCAGTGCTGCTGCCCGCTGTAACTGCTTTGTTCACAGAGTGGTAAGGTGACCAGAGGAAAGGGCAGCCCTGCACTCAGTTTTTGCTTTTCGTCACACACATCACAGCCCAAGCTGGTCCCTGGAGGGACCCTAAAACTGCCCATGGCTCCCCCCACCCACTGGTAGGGGAGGGTGGAAGCAAATGTGTGCACAAATCTTGTTTGCACTGGGTTCTGGGAGAGGGATTGAATGTCCTTCTAGAGTAGGGGATGCTGCAAAGGCCCAGAGTACAAGCTGGGTTAGAATCAAACCTGAAACAAATATTGAAGAACTCTGGCTTCAACAGCAATTAGCTCTGCTTCACCTGAGGTAGGTACCTGATACAAGTCTCAACACTATATGCTGAACTTTCAGACATACTCCTCCCGTACTTGAATGTCTCTTACTAGGGCCAAAGCATATACATTTCTTAACAGAGACAGGGAATTTTTGACAAAAAAAGATAAACATGAGTGACCAGAAAAGAGCTCCCCCATTTTTATGTAGTCAGATACTGACAAAAGAACAATTAACTTCAGTGCCAAAATGGCGAGGGATTTTATGCCTTTGTTCTCTTAAAACGAACCAGCAATCAAATGCAACTACAGTTTTACTGGCTTCAAAAACCACTGCAAGAGCAGTGAGAAAGCTGGGGGAAAGCTACTGGTTCATGCAAAGAAAGATGAACATCACCATCCATTAATTTTAAGAATGAAAACCCATCAGAAATTCTGGTTGCTTACAATGGTCCAGAACTACAACACAATGACGATATGCTACACTGTACTGCCTCTGCATTTTCTTCACTTTACAAAGCATGGAGAATGTGTGGGAGACGAGACAAAGATGGGACTCCTGACAAAGCAGGGAGCTGTGCTCTTTAACTGGTTTCCCCTTCCCTCTCTCACTTTGTCACAGTTGTCAGCTCATCTCAGATTATGGAAATGCTTTCAATCTGCCTTTCCACATTAGCCTGTCATTAGTTTTACATTTTGTTCTTTCATCAGTGGCTTTTAATGACTGTAATTTTGTTCCACAGTCTTTGATAGACTCATGCAGTGTCCCTTTTTCACATTTTCATCCTATTGAAGTGAAGGTGATGACTCCAGCTGTTGCAAATGGAGTTAACGCGGGACTAAAATACCCGACCACACACAAATGATTAGGTACCCATACCATGGCTCCGCTTTTGTGCAGTTATTTCAGGAGACTAGGCTTTGATGTGAGTTAAAAAAAGGCCATTGTCTGGCACATGTAGAAGAGAAGGAGAACAAAACATATTTCATTATGTTTGATCTGGACCTGGTAGTGGCTACTGTCCAGTTTCATGGATGGTTCTCTGCTGCCTGCTTCTGAGTGGGCATCAGCTGTCCCTGCCTGCTTGCCAGCAGGAAAAGTCTTTATGTGTATAACACCTAGAGGGATGGACACGAGTGATACTCTTGCTCACTCTCAGCTTACACAAGCAAAATGCTGAACAGAGTTACAAACACGAATATTGTTCTGAGGATAACTTGCAGCTGTCGGCTTCAGAACAAGTAGGGTCAAAGGCAGGGTCACTCTATCTGAAGAAAACCTTTATGACACAACTGTGCTTTTGTTTTTGCATTTTTCTTTTACTGATCTATGAAGACAAATTCCCTCTTACCGACACTGTTTCTCTCCCTTCTTTTTCAGGCAAGAGACATCAAAGGCAAAAGCCTGTAAAGTTTTCATACTACCAAATTAATTGTACGCTTGAGCCTGATAGAGGGGCACTTAAAGTGGGAGATCTACACAGTGGTGGAGATAAATCTCTGTAAGCAGACATGGAGAACAGTTTTCTGGAACATGCATTTTTTTGCCATTGGTCTAGCTAGAAACCCAGAACCATTCAACTAAACTTTGAATTTCAAGGGGACTTAGCTGCAGAACTTGTTGATCTTCATGCAAATTGCATGGCTAGAAGCCATATGTTTCTTTGCAAATGTATGTATAGGTGTTCAGTCATTTTTTGTTCTTCAGCATTTCTACTGACTGAAGCATTTATATGTGAAGTAAAACTCTTGTAGTTACTATAACAGAAATATCTGTAATGTTCAAGTTCTTATTTCTACATTTAGTGTTTCCATACCTTGCAAGACATTGTATGCTATTATATTATAGATAAAAGCATTATCTCTGCAAGGCTGGCCTCATGAGATCCTAAATCAGTATATGATTTTATTAAAGGGTGGAGCACAAGTACAATATAAGGCAAAAATCACATGAGGCTTTTTTGTTACTGGGCTGCACTGAAGCCCACAAATGGACTTGGCAGCCTGTTGCACACAGTACAAACGCAGGCTAAGAAGTAGAATGGACCTCAGAGGCCTACTAGCCATGTATCAAATAATAGAGGAAGGGAGAAAAATGAAGATGTATTAGTCAGCAACAGCAAGTAGAATCCACTCCAGACATCTGTATAAGACGCTTGTTTAAATCTGTAACAATAGAGTTTGGCAGAGGTATCTTATGTTGATGATGAAAGAGGTGGTGCGTATGGAGGTGAGCTCAGCTCTGAAAGTGTACAAAAGTGGCATTCATTTTTGAGAATACAGAAAATGTTTGGTTGGCATGGTGCTGAGTTCCTAATTTATGTTTACTCAAAGTATATAATGAAAAAAATATTGCAAACTCTGTTTTGTATTTGCCTGGGTTTCTAACAGTTCTCACCCTAACTGAGTTCTAGCATGGCTTCCACCAAATTTATTAAGCTTGTCAAGGAAAAAATAAGGACATTGCCAAATTTTTACTCACACAATAAATAATTGCCCTTGTCGAAAAAAGTACACTTCATGTGAGCTATAATCACTTTAATAAAACTTCAGAAAAATGCATTATGCAAAATGGAGCATGTGTTGTTAATCAGTCAAAGGTTACTCAAGCCAGACAGGTATCCTCCACAAACCACTACTGTTAATTGAAACTGATAATGGTGAAACTGGGAGGATATCTAAAGGGTTGATGGTGATAGTGATGATGATGTTTGATGGCATCCTGTTTCCAGGAAAGGCATCTTAATCTCATATGTTTTAGCAGGTTGTCAAATTGCATTGCTTTGATTAAACTTGGAACTGAAAATTGATTGTTCCCATGACCAAAAATATACTAGTTGACAAAGTGAGTCACGTTTGATTCCACTGGCATTTGTTCAAGAACCACTCCTGTGACTAGAGAAGTTTTCCACCAGTTTCTGCCAGCAAGGTGTTCTGAGCCATTTCAGCTCTGACAGCACGGGCTTTCTCAAACAGTTCTCTGTCTTCAGTGATGTTTGTATTCTCACCTTTTCCTGTTAACAAGTTAACAATCTATTTTCCAGGTAAGCAGTAAATTTTTTTCCGTACTTCTCATTCTTACCTATGTAACCATGGCATGCAGGGGGTCTGAGCATGGACCCGACGAGGTGCACACTATATGCACGTTGTCATTATGGTTCCCCAGTCATGGGAAATGTCATCTCAAATCTCACCTTCAGCATCTTTTCCACTCTCCTTTTTTTCTTGCACCCCCTGACGGGCAGGCCTGAAAGCTAGACCACCCTTCCTTTGTGTAACATTTGGTCATATTAATTAATCCTTTTCTTCTCTATGTAAAGGACGAGGTGGCACAACACCTCCACAGCAGTTATTTCTCTCTGTCACCCTGTGCTTCCTCAAGATGTCCTGTATTTCTCCTCAGGCCTGGAAGCACTAGTTGCCTATTTGCAAATGTAGTGCTATAGTTGCCTGTGCAGTATCAACAGTGCAACTGTCAGTTAATCTCATGGGACCCAATCAGGCCTGGCATAAATGAGAGCAGGAACAGGGTTGCTGTAGTGTGTGCTCACCAGCTGTGAGACATTACCACAGCAACCCTTTGTCAACGTCTTCACAGAGTTCTGCTAACTCCCTTCCTTGCAGGAAAAACTGAAGATAGGCCCTAACAACCTCTCACAGACCCATTGCAGGCTGTTGGCAGCCATCGTTCCTGTTCTCTCTACAGACATATGCATTCCCAATCTTGCTTTTTTCTTCTCAAAACCTTTAAGGTGTGTATTGTAGTCCTAGTAATGAAGCTTACCTAAGTGGGTATTTCACAGCCCTTCTCTTTCAACAGCTGCAGGAATCCTACTCTCTCCAAACCTATGTAGGTCAAGCAACCTGTCTCCTTCTTTCCTGAAGCTGGGTGCAGCCTTTTGTAACCTCAGCAATCACTACCCCCTTACCAAGGCTGAAGTTTTATAAAGAGTGATAGATCTCGTAAGAAAATTGGCTTTAAACTTAGTTCAGCTTTCAGTATAATTTTGTCCAGTAATCACAATCCCTTGCATTCGTCATTATCTGCTTTCTCCTAGATGATGTTTTTATACCACTTTTCAAAAAGCTTATCTTCTCTTTACCACAACAGCAAAGATGCTGCAAAGCTTCTGAGACAATTTAGGAGTTTCAAATGATGTCTGGTGTAGCTTTAATCAGCCAAATAATGTCATCCAAATGACATTCATCCTTCACTCTATTTTTCTTCTCTGCAGAATTCCATTTTAATAAAAAAACTCCTTGCAGAAAATCTTTAAAATCCTCTATCAAAACCTTCTGTTAAGATGGCTTCATCTATAACTGGCCCATGAAATAAGAGAAATTCTGTCTTACTCTCAAAGTGAGGGCAGATGAAGAGGCCACTATGATTCACTCATATGACTGAATGAAAGTGGTACAGATCTCAAAAAACCCTTCTAAAAGTTACTTTATTGAAAAAATTGATATAATACATCACAAAAAATATGGTATACGTATAATATGACTGACTGCAATCTGTTTTATCAGTCTGATTTATGAATCTTATCTGGTTGCAAAAAGCACTTTTTGAATCGCTTCACTTTGATACAGTCCTTTGATGCAAAAGTGAGCTTCTGTATCAAAATAGGATAAACATCCTGCTCTGAAGGACTGCTTTTCAGTTTCCCAGGAACTGAATAAGCTTTTAGAAAAAGGTAAGTAGTTCCGCTAGCTTATGTCTCCCCACCCCCCACCAATCTCATGTGTTCAGGTGAGAAAGAACAGGAAACTCTGGTTCACATCGCCAGTGTAACGCCCATATACAAGAAGGCCAGAAGGAGGATCCCGGGAACTACAGGCCTGTTAGTCTGACCTGATCTCCTTCTATGACCAGATGACCCGCCTAGTGGACGAAGGTAAGGCTGTGGATGTCGTCTACCTGGACTTTAGTAAGGCCTTTGACACTGTTCCCCACAGCATCCTCCTGGAGAAACTAGCTGCCTGTGGTTCGGATTGGTGTACACTTTGCTGGGTAAAAATCTGGCTGCATGGCCGATCACTGAGTATTGCGGTGAATGGAGTTAAATCCAGCTGGCGGCCGGTCGCGAGTGGTGTTCCCCAGGGCTGAATTTTGGATGCGGTCTTGTTTAACATCTTTATCAATGATCTGGATGAGGGGATTGAGTGGTCCCTCAGTACGTTTGCAGGTGACATCAAGCTGAGTGGGAATGTTGA
>Ga0065711_1042092_pt1 | contig 15657 bp, 20 predicted proteins | sample Hoacrofraction12_FD_59098 | JGI IMG/M metagenome (GOLD analysis project Ga0065711, IMG submission 59098) | Hoatzin crop microbial communities from Cojedes, Venezuela - Epithelial fraction 12 v2 (version 2) | ecosystem: Host-associated > Birds > Digestive system > Esophagus > Crop | place... | reverse complement strand
GGGGACCTTATAAATGCCTATAAATATCTTAAGGGTGGGTGTCAGGAGGATGGGGCCAGACTCTTTTCAGTGGTGCCCAGCGACAGGACAAGGGGCAACGGGCACAAACTGAAGCAGAGGAAGTTCCAGCTGAACACGAGGAAGAACTTCACTCTGAGGGTGACGGAGCCCCGGACCAGGCTGCCCAGGGAGGTTGTGGAGTCTCCTTCTCTGGAGATATTCAAACCCCGCCTGGACGCGGTCCTGTGCAGCCTGCTGTGGGTGACCCTGCTTTGTCAGGGGGGTTGGACTGGATGACCCACAGAGGTCCCTTCCAACCCTGAACATTCTGTGATTCTGTGATTCTGTGACTTTTTCCAGTGAACCACTCTGAGGTCTTGCTGTGTTTTTCTGCAGGATCTTGTTTCCCTTCCCTCTTTTTCTCCGCACGGTCCCAGAGCCGTGCTCCCAGCCTGCGCCTCACCCACGTACGCATCCTCTGTAGGGCCTGTCCGAACCAGTGCTCCTCACCCGCTCCCCGATGCCCCAGTGTTCCTCCTTCCCTCCTAATCAAGGGCTGCCCTGCGTCCTTCTCCTGCAGATATACACTCCTTCCTCCACGGCTTTTATCTGCATCCTTCTCTTGGGGCCGAAGTCCTGCAGGGTAGTAGCAAAATGGCCAGAGCTGAGACAGGGAGGGTGATGGTTGCTGGAGGGTGCTACCACCTCTCCTTCTTCGATCCGTAATGAATTCTGGAGGCTGCTCTCCCAGAACTGAGAGGGGAGAGGCTGGGAATAGTCCTTGAAGTTTTGGAGTCGATCGGATGCGGGTGATATCGGGCCAAGGAGCCCACCAAAGCAGTGCCATCGCTGCTGAAAGCAAGACCTGCCAGCTCAACCTGCGGGAACCTGAGGGCAGATTACAGCCCCCGCCAGCGCACGGCCGGGAGTCCGGCCCTTCGATGTTGGTGACAATCTTTGTGGAGTCTCTGCTGAGAGGAGAGCTCTGGTAGGACCAGCGGGACCTTGCCTCCGCTCCGAGGTGCCTCCTGATTTTCTGGCATAGCTGCCGTTTTCATTCCTACTGGAGAGGGCAGGTTGCTCCAGAGGATTTTCCAGAAAGCTGAATGAACCTGGGTGTCGGTGGGCTGCTTGCCTAGGTGAGGATTATGTGGTTTTTGCCAACAGCTCCGAAGCCCCTAATGCAGCTGCCGGAGCTGCTCGCACACAGCTGCTCGTCTTTGCCTGCAGGAGCGAGCTGCTGGTAGCCATTTTGGAAACACTGAAACTTCTGATTTTCGTTGAAAACGATCCATCGTTTTCCACGCGCCCGCTTTAGGCGTGGGTTTTGAGACGCACCATTCCAACAGCAGTTCAGGTGATGTCCTCCTTTCGCGTTGGTGCTGGTCCCGAAGCCGGGCACACTGAAAAGAGAAGAATCTTAGAGAAAAAGAAAAATTCCCATCCAACAGTGTTTGTTTAGTGCCATAGGGGAAAAAAAAAAAGATACCGATGCAAACGAGAGTATCATCAGGCGCAGCCCGTTGACACAAACAGGCTTTGGACAGGCTGATGGGGAGCCACTGATCCTGCAGAGGTTTACAACCGCCAGTAACTTTATTCCCAGGAGCATCGCTGTGACAGTAAAGCCACGCGCACTCACGCGTTCGCAGGACGAGAGCGCGCTTCCCCGAGAGCCGCTCGTCAGCAGCCTGCTGCCGGCTGCCGGGCCTTGCAGGCTGGAGCTGGCTGCTGATGACAGGAGCTGGCGGAGGGTCCGGCACCAGAGACCCCACCGGGGATGGAGGGGGGTCACCACGCCAGCCCCCTGTGAGGCGGGACGTGCCAGAGGGACTCGGGCAGCCTCGGTGCCTGCCTTTTGCGGTACGCAGGGTGTTGTGCCCTTTATTAACTCCTTGAAGATGGCTGCGTTGAACGCCGGTGTCTGGTGTTAACTTCTGAAGAGCTGTGAGGCACTGCCTGAGCAGAGCCTGCCTGGAAAAGGAAGCAGCAGCAGGACACCGGCGTGCCACTACTTCACTGATATCTCCTGAAATACGGAGATGCTACGAGTGCTGCTGTTCTGCTGTGATTTTTTTGCTCTAGAAAGCTTGGGCTAGTTACCAGGGGATCGCAGTGCGAGCGAGAGCCCGGGTGCTGCAGCTTCGGCTCCGTTGGTGGGCTCTGCGCGAGGCTGTTGGGAGCAGAAATTGCACGCTTTCTTTAAAAAAGGAAACAATTCTGTTTTTAACTGCGCCGTTGACTTTACGCCCTCTTTTCAAGTAGCACCAGGAAAAAAAGCAGCGAGGAAAAAGATCATGGAAATACTTGAGCAATTCAGAGGTTACTACCCTCCAAAGAGAAATAAAAACTTCAGAGGGATACTTCCAGATGCCAGAAGAAAGGGCAATTGATGTGGAAAAGCTTCCGCCCCTTATCCCCGGGCTGGGTAAATAGGCATGTCGGGTTATCCCATTTACACCCCTCCTCGGCGCTCCGCGCCGCGAGCCCCGCCGTGGGCGAGGGGGACAGGAATGCGGTAGCCGGGGGCTTCCCGGGGTGCCGGCCGGGTGACCCCTTCCCAAAATAAACAGGAAACCCAGGAATCTGTGACCCCTCGGCGACACCGCGCCGGCTCTGCTCCCCGCCTTCCGCGCGGGAGGCGACGGGCTTCCGAGCACCCTCCGAAATCTGGACGGGGTGAGGGCTCCACAGGAAACATTGCAGAATAAGAGCAGAAACAGATCGTCTGTTGAAAATATTACGGAGGGCTTTAAAACTCCTTCTGTTTGAGCCCCCGGATGGTCGTATTCTGTGTCTGACTTCGTCCCCCAGCGCCGACGGCGTGCAAAGCGCTGGCTCGCTGCGAGGTGTGGGCAGAGCTTCCCTTCCGGCGAGCGATGAAGGGCTGGTCTGCCCCAGCACAGCGAGGAGAGGACCGCCAGCGTTTCGCAGCTGGGCTGGGGAGTTCGGGCTGGGAAATGCTTTTTCCCAGTTTGAGGGAGCTGGTGACCAGGTCCTCGCACGAAATAAAAGTCAAAACCCGGAGCCAGAGCTATTAAAGCCGTTTCCAGCATGGGAGTTCCTGCGTTACTGAACGTCCCCCCTGAAGCAGCAAACTGGCTGACAGGTCCAGCTGGCAAACCACCTCCTGGACCCGCCAGAAGAGCCGGCATCCCCGATGGCCTCCCTGCCTTGGACCCCCCAGTCTGGGGCCGGGCAAGACCACCGCTGCCGGGCGAGGCAGCTGGGATGAAGGCAGCCTCGGCTGCTGCTGACCTCAGGGTTTCCTGCCAGCGCCAGCGGGTTTGCAGTCCCCCTTTTCTGCCTCGTCGTCCCCACGGGGAGCGGGTGCCTGGAGGGGCTGGGGGATCTGGGGGGCAGGCGCTGATGGGTTTGGCCTCCGCGCAGAACCCCTTGTTCAAAGAGATCTGGAGGGAGAGAATAAAGGGGAGATGGATTTTCTCTTTGCCTAGCAATTGCTAGGGTTCTATAGGTACCAAACACCTCGCCCTTCCTGCCCGTGCCCCCCTTGTCGCCCCAGCCTCACGGGGGCTGCTCTTTAGGGGAAACCCTACAACGTATGGAGGGACACACAGCTGCTAGAGCAGAGTCTCTGGAACAGACCACTCTTCCTTCAGGAGGAATGTCGGGCGTTGGCGTGCGAACGATGCGGGTGAGCGTGTTGGGCTGCTGCCTCGGTTTGTTCCAGGCACCTTGAATTGTGGAATCATAGAATCATTAAGGTTGGAAAAGACCTCTAAGATCATCAAGACCAGCCGTCAACCCGTCACCACCGTGCCTACCTGAGGTAGGGTTGGCGTGCCCACGCTTCTGCTAGTCATTGCAGCTGTATTATTTCAATTTTGCAATGTAACGAATTAACAGAAGAGTGCCCAAATCTGAGAAAACCTAAAACACAAATTAAATTCGTTTCTGCTCCCTCTCCCCCACCGTTGCCTCCCGTTCCTCTCCCTGCCCAGGCAGTGCCCTTCCTCTGGGGACCCCCTTGGGGAACACTCTGGGCACTCGGCGCGGGGGGCAAATGCTCTTCGCTGTGCTTCAGCCCCTGGCCTTATCTTTTCGCTCACTGCTGTCTCATACGCTAAGTAAAAACAAGTAAAAAAGGGCATTTTTATCTTCTTGTACATTCTGTCATATGTGTAGTATACTACTGTGTAGCGGTGCTGAGGAGAAATACCTACAGGTTTAGGCATTAATGATGCATTGGTAAACGTAAACAGCAGAGCTGTACTGCATTACCTCATCCCCTCCACTTGTACTTTCAGGCAAAAAAAAAATCACACACATCCCTTTTCTGACATCCTTCCTGCTCCAGAAAGAGGTGCCTGCTAGGAAGCAGGGTTGGGTTTGTGTTTGATAAAAAGAACGCCAGCAACATTACTAACCAGTAGCCCTGTGCTGAAACCGGCAATTAAACTCGGTCTCCTCCTCCGGATTTCAGTCATTAAAGGAACTGGCCAAAGGCTGGGACTTGCGTATCACTTAGCCTTCCTGATGGGACTGGATGAGGGACTGAGGGCCAGTCATCTTCGTAATGGGACCTGCCGAGGTCCTTGAGTCATGCCTGAGGAATGGCTGTGCTGGTGAGCTCGCCGGGGCAACTGCAGAGGCCGCTTGCACGGCCGCCACTTGCTGCTGATTCAGGGGTCTTGCACGTGCGCTTGGAAGGTGCCAGACGGGCGTCCCTCAACAACCCTCTCCCTAACACGTCTCACCGCGCTGTTTCAACATGCAGTCCACCATTCACGCATCCATCGTGATCGGGAGCACCAAGCAGCTGCCTCCTTCCTCCATGGTCTGCGTGGAGAGTCCCTTAGAGACTATGCCAACGGCAGGCAACATGGCGGACACCGCTGTTGTTTTGTGTCGGACCCCGTGGCAGCTTGCTGAGGTGTGAGCAGACATGTCCAGACCTCCTTTAACCCCCCCAGGGCGAGCAACGACAGGGGAAAACCACACCGGCGTAGACTTCAGCAAGGACTAGCTAGCTAGTGCTGACCAGGGCCCCTCCAGTTGTCTCCCTGTCCGTGGTGGAGACGTGGTCCAAGGGCCAGGTGAAGGTCCTCCGCATCCCTTTCCATATGCCCTGCACAGACTCGGAGGTCTTCTTCTTCTTCTTCCTTCTTCTTCTTCTTCTGGATATCACAGATCTGGGATGGATTTCAACGGCTGATCCAGAGGCAAGAGGATGATGACCTTCATCATCCCTTTTCCCTCTGCCAGTTACCATTACTGCTAACTGCCATTCCACACATGTTGTAATTAAGTGGAAAAAATACAGACCAAATCAAAAAGGGTACGAGCCTCTCAAAAACATCTCCGCGCTAGCTGCAGCCTGACTCAGCCTTCAATTAACATTCTTACTTAAAATAGTTGTGTTATACGGCTTTTGTTAAGTCTTACATAACACCAGGCCAAATCGCTGCCCCAGAGCACCACGCGAAGAGCGGAGCTTGGCCCTGGTCTGCTGGGCACCATCCCTTCATGTCTTTGATCCAGATGGCCTTGGAAGTGGGTGAGTGACCGGGGGGCAGCGTGCGGTACACCTTGGTGGGCATGTCGAACTGACGCTGCCACCGAAAGAAGTGGTCCCGCTCTCCTCCGACCTCGGCCGCTCGGTTCTGCCTGGAGCTGACCTCTGGAGCAAACCTGGTGATGCCGACGGCCGCGGCGCAGCTAAACTTGCCCCGGTGCCCCCATTGCTCTGCCCCGGGGGTGCTGCTGGAGGGAGCGGGTCGGGACGGGCTGCCAGGGAGGGACCCCAACAGCGGCATCACTTTGCGGCTGCCGCGGGAGACCCTCGTGCTGCACCCACAGAGCGGGATGGCAACCCTGCCTCCATCACCGGTAACGACAACGCGGGGAAACCGCCGCGCAGGGCTCCTCCGCTTCGCCGCGGAGGGATTCCTCACGGCTTGGGAGTGCTAGAAAAGTGTTTAACTACCAGCAAGATTTTTTCTTTGTTGTTCTTATTGGGCCTGGCTCTGTGTGTGCCCCCAGAATACAAAATGGGGGGTTGCATTAAAATCTGGAAAATCTGGAAAATTGGCCCATGGGATGCAGGTGTGAGGTGAGGGAAATACTCCCCTGTCTACTTCAGTCTGGGGGACTGCGTTTCACTGGAAGCCGTTGATGTCAGATTTACGGCTCCACAAACGCTCTCTGGGGTGGTGGGAACCTCAGCCAGAGCTTGCATGGTGCTCCTGAACCAGGATGGTGTTTCGGATGGAGAGAGAGCTGGGGAAAGGAGCCGGGCACACCTAAACCTGATATCGCTCACCCTCCCTGACCTCAGGAAGCTGGTGAACACAGCGGGCACTGTTCCACCCTGGGGGCAGCTCCGCCAAGCCACCAGATTTGCACCAGGGCGGCATTTGGCCCAAGGGGATCACGTGCAGCTCCGGTTGACGTGGGGCCGGGCGGCCATGCAGCTGACGGGTCACCCCCACCGTGTCCTAAGGGCCATCACGTCTGCTCGGCTCAGAGTCCCAGCCCGACCCGTCGCCGTCGCTGACGGAGGGTCGCTCCTGCCTGCGCCCACCTCTGCCGAGGAGCCGGCAAAACTCCGAGGGATGACGGAAAAGTCACGTAATGGGCTCAGCTCCTCTTCTGCTGGGAGAGTCTGCGGTGGCACACAGCTGGGAAAGAAGTAGGTTAATGCAAGCGAGGTCCTTTCTTCTGTATTTTGTTTTATACCGAGAGTTACGTGTTTTGGCAGACTTTTTGATGAATAGGTCAGCAGGGTGTGGAAATGTATTCTAAAGCTTTCTGTGTCCTTGCACGTGCTTCTAGTTACCAGGGGTTTTGCCTACTGCTTCGTTTGGAAAGGTTTAAAAGAAAATGGGAATTGTAGGCAAAGGACAGAGATGGGTTCTTGTAAATGCATTTGGCACAGATTTTAGCCATTCCCTTGTTACTTGTGAAACAACAGAAGGAACCCCCACTCAGCTACGTACAATATGAAAATACCAGTTTCTCTGTTTACAAATGGTAAATAAACCCCATCACAACCTGCGGTGTGCACCTTCAGACAGCACAGGTAAATATCTGTAGCGTTGTCTTTGCCTCAGAATTGGCACAAGGCAAGTGTGGGAAGAATTTGGACTTTTTCACATCATCTTCCAAAACCAGCCTGGGTAACAAGAAGATACTGTTTCATGTACTTCAATAAGAGGTGTGTGTTTCTGCACGGTGGGGTTTCAGAATCAAACCTGCACACCTGAAATATGAGAAAAATCATGTGAGCAAAAGACTGAGAAACTCTTTTCAGATGTAACCAGATACAGCGTCCGACAGACTGGAATACTTAAAATCCTCTTTAACCAACGGCACGTCAAGACATGCCTGCTTTGGACACTGTTAAGACGTCCAGCCTCCATATTTTACATACCCTCCTAATTACATTCATATGTTTGGTTTCATATTTGACCTCTCTGTTGCAACAGAGTGCCAAGTAAAGCACTCCTCCTCTTAGGTCTGATACAGGAATTGAGCTGGAGAGCATGGGGGATTCATGGTCGTTGTATCCCTTATACACACGCTAGAGTGGCAGGCACCGGTAAGCAGTACAACAAAATAAAAACATTTTAAAAATCCCCAGTGCAAATGTGTGGTTTTTAATTTAGAGTGCGGTCTGGGCTCTTTCTCTTTGTCTTGTTTTTTGGAGCACTTTGGTGTTCACACCTCTAGTGCTTCCTCCATAATCTGGCAGCTCACCAGCCACCAGGTTTCAGCTTCTTGTTATTAGGAAGATAAGACTATTTGCACAAAAATTGCATCATTCCAGAGTGAGAAGCTGACTCATCTCAGTTGACGGGACTCTTGTCACTGAATCCAGCAGGCTCAGGTTCCCGATGCACCGGGAACGGTTTTACACGAAACCCCAGGCTGTGCAAGGCGGTGGAAACACTGAGCAGAAGGCACCAGCTGCACGGAGAAATGCACCGTTTTCTTCCCTCCCCTAAATTCTCTATGAAGCCAAAGCAAAAAATCACATCACTGTCAGCAGGAACAGGATTGGACCCTTTATAGATAGAGATATCAAAACAGATAAATGGGATTATTTGGCACTAAACGCGTGTGCTTTAAAAGCATGTTATCAATGACTAGAAAATCTGAAGGCACAGCGATTCTTACATGGTGGCCTTTGGACCGTTGCTCTTGTTTCGGGGAAGGAAGCGGCAACGGTGACAGAAAGAGCGAAGGGTCCAGCAGCCTGCACAAGGATGGATTCCACTCCTGGCCCTTTCTCGGGCGAGACATGAGAGTTTTTTCCCCGAGTGCAGTCCACAAGGCTGGATCGCAGCCCCTCAGCCTTCAGCACATCGGGATTTCCAGATTCAAGACGACGCGCCTGGGATTTTTTGGGTGAGCCGTACCTCCTGTGTGTTTTACTTGGACAGTCAGGTTTGAATACCACGCTGCTCTGCTCTCCTTCAGCGCTGTTATTACAGCCTTGTTTGTGAAGCGAGAAGAGTAATCCTCATGTAAAAATAATAGCGTTGCAGACCTAGACGGCAGATGGTGTTATTAAATACCTGGGCAAAGTCTAAGGTCATCATGATCTAACAATTAACAAGATATATTGTCTATCACTTAATAGGTAACCTCCTCCTGTGGGATGCTTGCAAGGACGAGCAGACTGGCAAGTGGTGTCTTGTCCAAGCTCAGATAACTCTTCCAGTTAAACAAATATTTGGCAACCATTTTCTTGCCTGAATTCATTGCTGCCGACACGTCGGATAGAAATAATCTGGCTCCGTTTCGTCCCCTGAATGATTCCTTCTTTAACCAGCTACAGTAGGTTTTAAGTAGACGGCAACAATTCGAGCGCTTATTGATAGTTTCCTGGCATATAGGTTAATTTATAAGAGCACAGAGAGGCAAATCCTCAGGCGATGTAAGTCATCGTGAGCCTGCCGCAAGGTATGTCTCTGGCCGGCTCCAGCAAGGTACCGTGCACGTGAGGTGTGCTCGCCAGCCGCCTTTTGGTGTTCGGAGAGGTCTTCAGCCGTGGAGCGTGTTCCGTCTGACTCGTGGGACTGCTCTCCTGGGGAAAGCGCAGATTTATCAGTGTCCATAAAGCTGAAATTGAACCTCGGTAATGTGTGGCAGGGCTGTCCTTGTTGCATGATCTAATGAAATTTTCAGGCAGGGCTCCCTCTAAGGATTAATTTTCTATCGTAACAACTGCACTTTATCAATGTTTCCTTCGATATTTGCCTAGCCTTCCCTGAACTTCACCCCTCAGCTGAAGGGTGACTGTTTTGCTGCTTTAATGGCACTCCCAAGTATGGGAGCAACTTTGTGCATCTGCTCAGTTACCCATTTTTCCCTCAGTTGCTCCTTCCCTGCTGGTACCCCTTGGAGAGTTTGCCCAGACCACCCCATTAAACACCCACAGCCGTTCCAGCCGAGCCCGGTTATATTTTTGCCCACGCAGGGCAGCTTGGTCCCGTCAGCATGCCTGGCATTCGGAAAGGCTGCTGCCCTCGAGTGCAGCCTGCCTTCTCCTCTGCCATCACCTCGTTCTAGCAGCGCATCGCTTGCACGGATGTGGACCCCTCCGTCATCTCTTCTGGGAATTCCAGGAAGCCGCGGAGGCTGAGCATCGCTCTTTGGGGTAGGTTCTGGCTCGTATGTAATTGCTGTGTAGTGGCAAGGGAGGGATCTAAGGCAGAGTCCTGCCGCTGCCGATAGCTTCACACAATATTTTTCCTCCATGGTAATTGCTCTCCTGCTAGGATCCATGAACTTGAGAACAAAGTACATTTTATTATTTACAAGAGTTAGATGACAAATACAAACAGATGGTGCAAAGATGACTCCTAATGCATAGCGATCAAGGAATTTAATATTCATGGGTAAAGGCCTGGAAGATTAAGTAAACAGATTCAAATAGGCAGGGGAAAGTATCTCCTAGCGATGCATAAAGTCATCACGGCCTTTTGTGCCCTGTTACCGATTGGGTCAGGGTGATGGACTAGATGACCCACAGAGGTCCCTTCCAACCCCTACCATTCTGTGATTAACCTAAAGGGAAAGACGGTCCAAATTTCCAGGCTTCTTCAAGCGCTCTAATCGGGCCGCATCTTTGTAAGGCAACCCTCGCAAGGGCTTTTTCTGCAAGACTGAGAAAAAAACGACTATTTTGATATTGGAGAGGGCTGCAAAGCCTGAGCGCGCTCCAGTCTGCTGCTGCCCTTACGTCAAGCAGTCTTACCTGAATGACACTGCTGTTTTAGCTGGGACCGGTCGGGTGACTTGCGATTACTCACCTGAGCAAGGGTTGTGGCACTGGAGTCTCACCGCCCCGCTTTGCCGTTAATGATACTTCTCGTGGCAGAAGCTGGGATTTCGCCGGTGCTGCTTTCACATGTAGTCATCTCGCGGAGGCAGTTTCAACACGGATGAATATTGCGAGTCAGGTCCTCAGCGTGAATCATCCTGTCCTTCCAGATGACTTTTTCTTTCTGCTGTTTACATCAGAGGCAGGGAATTTTGATGCCTTTCTGTGTCTGTGACTAAAGGAGTGTTTCATATGAGAAGCGATTTCCAAACTCACTTAAGTCATGCCTCTATATATTTCCTTTTGTTTTTGTTGCTGCTCTCCTCCTGAGCGTGGGCAGCGAGCGAGATGTTTCTAAGGCACTGCTGACTGAGCACTGAACGTACAGCAAAAAAGAAAAGCAGGAGGAAGAGTTTCTTGATCCATGTTGCTGGCCTGTGCCCAGAAGTTTGCTCTGAAGCTTTGACCAGCCTGCTGTTTTTCTTGTGCGGATCAGGCTGTTGAACAGATTACTTGGGGTTTGGTCATCCCATCGGCTCACGCGACTGCTCGGCCCCGGGAAGGTGTGCGCGTGGAGTCTATGGCAAGAACAGGGCAGCAGCTCTGAGGTATCTGCCTCCCTGCCTTCTCTTACAAAAAGCCCTTGCAATATAGCACCAGGATGCCACAGCCTGCAGACGAGCAAGAGAAACTAGGGGATGGAGGGCTGGAGAAGGGCTGAGTCCAAGCTGCAGCACCCCAAGGGCGGTGGAAAGCTGCCGATGGATGTGGAGGTGAGCTTTCCCCCTGGCACTCCACCGCTGCAGCCCCAGGAGGAAAAATGACACCACAAACTCAAAAAAAGGCACTGCTGTTTGGCCACTCTATTTTCATCCTCCTTCTGTAGCTGTAGCCAGCACAGCTATTCCCATGGCTGCCTCCCAGAGCGCTGAAGACATCTTGCTCCTCCGGATGCTCTGTCTTAGGATCTTGCTGCTCTGCAGAACCTTTTCCACAGCATCTGGCAGTGCCCTGGAAATGCTATCGGGTTCCCAAACCCTTGTGATGGATGCAATGTGAGGAAAGGCGTGTTCATTGCCATGACCAGGTTGGACGGGGCTTTGGGCAACCTGGTCTAGTGCAAGGTGTCCCTGCCCATGGCATGGGGGTTGGAATGAGATGATATTTAAGGTCCCTTCCAACCCAAAATGTTCCATGATTCTACGATTCTATGACTCCAAGTCTCAGATTTCCAGGGGAGCCATAGTGGTCCACGAGGAGGTCACGCTGCACACAGCAGCAGGGGCAGAGCATCTCCGCGCCTGGGGTCTGCCCGAAGTTTGTCTGGCTCTGTGGAGGCACTTGGTTGATAGGGCCATACAGCCTGGAATGTGGCCCGAGATACAGAAACCTGCCCTGTGAATAAAAGCCTTTGTTAAGACGGATCCCGTTTGTACATGATTTCATCAGCTCCGTGAGATGTTCGGCACATTCATATGGTGAAACAGGCAGACCTCCTGTTCTGAGAGAGAAAGCCCTTCTGTCTGCTTTTCCACCGGAGTCTGGTGCCATACGAGGAGGTGAAACCTTCTGCGACGCCGCTGCTGCTCTTCACCGCATGGTGGGACGAGCGCTGGGACTGTGCTGACATCATCGCAAAAATAACGTGCACGGAGAAGCACCAGAAGCACACCCCCCAAAAAACTGGCATTGCCGCCTTCCTTGCCTTCTCGTCCTTAAATATGGAGATGCTTAAAGCAGTGTAAATACAACCCAGGCCAGCTAACGAGCAGTCCACAGTGCTGAAGCACTCCCGCCGTCCAAGCCAGCTCCCTGCCAGCGATCTCCTTTACCATATGTTTGGTGTGGTTTTTGGCAGAGTCAGCCTGAAGAACTTTTTTTTGGGGGGGCAGGCCTGCAAAACAGTTTTTCCCCTGCCTCCACCCAAACGTGAGCAAGTCCTGTCTGCCGCCGTCACGCCGTTGCGCAGGGTCAGACTGGCTGTTTTGGGCAGGATTAGTCAGAGGGGCCCCTGGAAAAAAGCCCAAAGAGGGCTGATTCATTTTCCATAAGAGCATTTGTGTTAAGGACACTGTAGGAAGGCGACTTCTTCAGCGTCACGCCCAGCTGCTGTTTTAGCTGCTTTTCCCATCATGCAGTAATATCCCCGGCGATCACCGCTTGCTTTCCTGCTGGAGGGGCAGCCCGAGGAGGCTACAGACAGCGGTAGAGGTCGATCCTGATGTGCACGGGAGCCCCGGCAGAGGCGGCGGGTACCCAGCAGCCTGCAGAAGCCCCACAACGTGCTTTTCCTGCGGCCGCCCCATTTCTCTGGTTTGGTTTCTCTTTCTTTGCTGCGAGCGTCTGTGGGGTTTGCAGAGGAAGCCGCCGAGGTGTGAGCCAGGGCAGCCCCCAATGCAGCCCCAAAGCCCAGCTCGGGGTGGTCCCAGTATCCCCACAGGCACCAGCTCAGCTGCCGGGTGACGACGCTGCCGGGCACGAAGGCTGACGGGTTTCCCTGGGGAAGGAAAAGGGAGGGTTGGGTACGCACCGGGAAGGGTTAGCTCACACGGGTGCCATAAGGAGCAAACCTGACAGTGTGAGGACACTCTTCTCCAGGCATCGGATCCGGTGTCGGGGACGGCTTGCGGTGGCCTGGCTGCACTTCACGCTCCTGCTGCAGGGGCTGCCCAGCTTGGGCAAAACCAGAGCAAACTGCAGCGTGGGGTGCAGGTGGCTCTGGAAAGCCAGCACTGGTGCTAATGGACCTTAACAGACCAGCTGCAGCAGTCCAGAAGTCGGGATGGAGGTGCTGGGCGATGCTGGAGGACCACACTGGGATATAGTGTCCCTTATCCCGGGATGCGCTACCCAGACATATGGTCTGTCTGGTGCCATCCAGCTAGGGCCCAGGACAAGTCCAGCCAACCACAAGAAAAAGAAAAGGGAATTTAAACACACCTCCCTGCCCTTTTTTTAAGCAGGTGCCAGAAGGTGAGGAGGTCTGGCTGGCTCTTTCCCTCCTGCCCCAGGCTCAGAGCGTGTGTTTCCCAGGGAGCAGCAGTATTTCACAGAGCCAAGTCACGTTCCCCCAGTAGAGGAGCTCTGCAAGAGGCACGGGGTGTCTGTTCACCAGGCACTGCTCTCTAGGCTTGCTGACCTCAGGGAACAGCTTTTCCTGGTGAACCCTCCAAGCAAAGACTAAAAAGCCCCCAGCAGCCTGCAGGGCTGTGATTCCTCCGTCCCTTTCTGCAGAATTAATTGCTAGGAAGGCAGCGCAGCTGCACAGCAGCCAGGCACTCCATCCCCTCGCCTCTGGAGGAAGGCATCAGTTTGGCCTTACCGCTCCGTTTCAGTGTGTCTGACCATCCTGGAACCGAGACGTGGACTTTGACTTGTATCCATTGGAAGGAAATCATAGAATCATTAAGGCTGGAAAAGAGCTCTAAGATCATCAAGTCCAACCATCAACCCAGCCCCACCATGCCTGCTAAACCATGTCCCGAAGTGCCACATCTACATGGTTTTTGAACACCTCCAGGGATAGTGACTCCACCGCTGCCCTGGGCAGCCTGTTCCAATGCCTGACCACTCTTGCAGTGAAGACATTTTTCATAATATCCAGCCTAAATCTCCCCTGATGCATCTTGAGTCCATTGCCTCTCGTCCTATCACTGGTTACTTGGGAGAAGAGACCAACCCCCCCCTCACCACAACCTCCTTTCAGGTAGTTGTAGAGAGCGATCAGGTCCCCCCTCAGCCTCCTCTTCTCCAGACTGAACAGCCTCAGCTCCCTCAGCCGCTCCTCATCAGACTTGTTCTCCAGACCCCTCCCCAGCCTCGCTGCCCTTCTCTGGACACGCTCCAGCCCCTCAATGTCCTTCTCGTAGTGAATATTGATGTAGATATTCCTGCCTATAGCAGCTTCTTTTGCAAGCACGCTGCCCTGGCGTGCGAGGCACGGGCAGGGGCACCTCTTGCCCTGCCAGCGTGGTGCTGCCCAGCTCAGCCCCAGGCCGGGGCTGCCCCTGGCATCTGCAGGGGTGAGTCTGGCTGAGCGAGGAGATTCTGGCCTGGGAACCAGACCCTGCTCCCCTGCTCCTTTCCTCTTTCCCGCCTCCATCCTTCTTCTTCCCCCTCCCTCCATCCCTCATGCCTGAAGACGCAAGCTGGCCTTTAACCAGCAGGAGCCATGTGCTGCTAGCTGCCAGCGTGGCTTCGGTCCCGCTCACGGCTGTTTGCTGTGGCAGGGCCAGAGCGCGTTCACCCCGGGCGGTGACTCAGCACGCACAGCCCTGCCCTGCCCGGCGTTGCGCGGCTGCGGGGCTGCTTGCTTCCCTTTTCTCATTTCGGGAGAAACCGTCGCGAATTTCACAGATCTCTCCAGCGTGGGCAAACCAAGGGGAAATTAATTCAGGGCGAGGGAATTAACCTCAGTAAATAGGGAGGGCACGGTTGGATTTGATGATCTGAGAGGTCTTTTCACAGAATCACAGAATCACAGAAAGGTAGGGGTTGGAAGGGACCTCTGTGGGTCATCTAGTCCAACCCCCTGCCGAAGCAGGGTCACCTACAGTAGGTTTTCCAACCTGAATGGTTCTGCGATTCTGTGAAACGCTGGCGGCTGGGCTGGCTCCCCTGCAGAAGCAGCGATGGGCAGAGGCTGGCTTGGAAAAGAAGGGGAAAACCGCCAGGCGAGGGCAGGGATACCTGCGGAGAGAACCCGGCGGGTGAAAGGCGAAAAGAACAAAGGGAGAGACGCTGGGGAAATGTGACGGAGCAGATGCATCGCTTATCTGCTCCCGCATCAAATAAAATTCCTACGCGTAAACCAAAAGCAATGACTAACGCAAAGCCAAGGGCCGAGGTTCAACCCTTCTAGTTAAAGCGTTGCACACGTGGGCTACTGATAGAAAAAAAAAAAAAGAATCTGGCTTTATGGCTTGCAATGAAGTATCACAAACACGGCGGCTTCCTGGTGCGAAGTGCTGATCCTGTACGAGCGGGCGCTTCCGCTCGTTCAGAAATTGCTGACGAGTTAGCGCTGCGCTGGCTGCCTTCGCGCTGGATGAGGCGTGGTCTGTCTTCCAGCAGGTGGTTCAACGCCAGCAATTAAAAAATTAAAAAAAAAGTCAAGAGCCAGGATAAGCACGTGGTGCATAATTTTGGCTCTTCCAGCAGAAATGTGGCTGGGAGTTCACAAATAATCCTGATCAGTCGTAGCCCAGATACTGCCACTTGTCTAATTTTTGCTTAAATCAAAGCTATTTTAGTTTAATCGGCTATTTCAGTTAAATATATCTCAGTGCAAATGTTTCCAGCTCTTTAGCCCCAGTGTAACTAATTTTCCAGGGCAGCGCAGATGCCAAGAGAAATGGTGCTCATGA
>Ga0065711_1042091_pt1 | contig 15658 bp, 10 predicted proteins | sample Hoacrofraction12_FD_59098 | JGI IMG/M metagenome (GOLD analysis project Ga0065711, IMG submission 59098) | Hoatzin crop microbial communities from Cojedes, Venezuela - Epithelial fraction 12 v2 (version 2) | ecosystem: Host-associated > Birds > Digestive system > Esophagus > Crop | place... | reverse complement strand
CCCCAGGAACTCCTCGGTCGCTGGCGCTCCCTCGTCGTGCCTGGGGCTACTAGACGCTTCGCTAAATTGACCCTCTTCGAGGGTCTTTTTCTGCGGGTTCTGCGTGGGGTTTCCTATGTTGGACGTCTTCGACGTCCTCACTCTCGCTCTACTGAGTTCCCCAATGCAAAACAATCTCACGCAGATTAAGCGGATTTTTAAAGATTTTTTTAGATCCGCGTAATCTGCGTGAGATTTTTTATGGGGAGGGGTTATTGCTGTGGCGTTAGTTGGTTGAGCAGGTTGCCGCACGCGTCCTCCAGCAAATCCAGCACCAACTCAAATCCTTCGCTGCCCTCATAATAGGGGTCCGGCACATAGTCATAGTGCGGATTGCAGCGGATATACTTACCCATCATCACAATTTTGCGCTCCTGCTCCGGCGTCGCGGCGAGGCGAAGCAGTGACTGCCGGTTGCCCTCGTCCATACCCACAATCAGGTCGAAATCATCGAAATCGTCGGGCGTGACGGTGCGCGCCCGATGGGTCAGCTCGTAGCCACGATTGCGAGCGTGCACGCGCATTCTGCGGTCGGGCAGGTCGCCTATGTGCCATCCGCCCGTGCCCGCCGAGTCGATGAAAAACTTGTCGGTGAGCCCCCGCTCATCCACAAGGCGCTGCATCACGCCCTGCGCCGCCGGCGACCGGCAGATATTACCCAGGCAAACAAACAATATTTTATGTTTTTTATCTTCCAACTGCTTTTATTATTTTGTTTACAAAAAAGGAGAAAACCATTTTTCGGACTTAAGCGTTCATCAAAGGCTCATATTTAGTAGACAAAGTTACAAAATAAAAATGAAAAATTTATTGAAATAGAGTGGCTTTTAAAAAAAAGATGTATCTTTGTAACGCAATAGGTGTTATTTGCACCTTTTTGCAGACATATTAAGAAAGCGCAATTTCGCTTATCCGTCAACGTGAATTAGGCACTCATAAAGTAACATCGGATTAGTGAGAAGATGCTCTTCTTGGTTTGTATTCGTTATTGAACGAAATACATCCAAGTGGAGTAGTCATTTCTCCATTTTCATGTTACAGGGAGCCTAGCCCTACGTTGAGGATTGGAAGGAATGAAGGCTCCACTTTTTTGTATGCCTACTAAAACAATCTAATGACCTCGCTCCTTAGAGCCGAAGGGGTGGAAACAATTACTGATTTATGAAAAAACGTTTTGAAAATTCATCTCCTCAATTAGATGATTTAGAGAAAGAACTTTTACAAGATTTTGGAAATTGGGAACTAACGGAAGATGGCAGTATTATCTATAATGGAAAAGCCATTGGTTACAAGAAAATCTCACAAGAAGATCTTGCAGACATTGGTCTAACTCATATGCTTCAAAAGGGTTGGAGCGGAAATGAAAAAGATGCGAAAGATTTCTATTTTGTATATCTTGAGGCTCTAAGGCGAGCAGGGTATAAAGAGTTTACGATTGACTTGAATGATATACATAAATTTGATATCAAATAAATGATTAATAGAAGGGAACAAAATTCAGAGAATGAACATGATATAAAGATTGTAGAATATATAATAAATCAATTGTAACAAACAATGGAAAAGCCCTACATTCAAAAGAAAATCAAAATTCTTATATTGTCCCTTTTAATAGCAATACCATTACCTCTAAATGCGCAAACTGCAGATTTTCGTATAACTAAGGCGGAAACAACATCTAATTCTAATGCTATTTTAGAAATAGTGGTTTATTGTAAGGACAAGAAGAAACTAGATAAAGAGGCCAAGGTGGCAGCACTAAGAGCTGTGATGTTTAATGGATGTCCGGGGACTCCATATAACAAGGCACTTTTGGAAAATGGAGAACAAACCTGCTATCAAGAGTCTCCAAGTTATTTTGAGAATCTATGGAGCGAAAGATATGCGGATTTTATAGTGTCGGCGGTCCCTATTTCTAAATTTAAGAAGGCCGATAAACAGAAAGGAACAAGCTATAAAATTGAAGTGAGAGTTATGCAATTAAGAAAAGACCTAGAAAAGAATAAAATCAAAAAAAGATTTGGATTATGAGACCTAAACTGATATTATTGTTTCTCTTAACAGTAACTTCCATATATGCACAAAATGTGGTGCAACCCAAAATAATGGTTATTCCATATACAAAAGAAGGGGAAGACATTCGTACTGTATTAGAGAATGATGAGAATAAGCGCATCGTGCTTACAAAAATTAAGGAAGCTTTTGATGAGCGTGGCTTTTCAACTGTGGATTTTATTGCTAAATTAAAATCAATAGAAAGTGGCAATGTTTTTAATCTTGATAATAAAGCAGATATAAAATCTCAAATTATCGACATGGCTGGTGCCGATATCTATGTAGAAGCTGAGATTATATGCACACATAGGAGCGGTGGTGATTCTAATGTTAAGATAACGGTTACAGGATATGATAGCGCTTCCGGCTCTTCTCTTGCAAACAAAGTAGGTGAAAGCGGCAACTTTTATACTTCCGATATTGGAAAACTTGGGATGAGGGCAATAGCTTCTTGCGCTGATGACTTCTTACGCGTCCTGCAAATGAAATTTACTGATATTAATGAAAACGGAAGGTCTTTGATGTTACAAATTGGTTTTGATGAAGGCTCTTCATACACTATGGAATCATCGGTGGGAACACAAGGTCTCCTTCTTCAAGATGAAATCGAGCTGTGGGTCTCAGATCATGCTTTGAATGGGGATTATCATTTGCAAGGAGTAAGTCCAATGAAGATGATTTTTGATGATATAAAAATGCCGTTGTTAGATTATGCAACAGGAAAATCCTATACAGCTTCTCGTTTTGGAATGGATATGTTGCGATTCTTTCGCTCTCTGAATATACCAATATCAAGGAGTAATAAAGGGAATACTCTATATATTACGATTAAATGATATTTTTATGAAAAAGAAACTAATTATATTATGCTTGCTTATGATACAATTTTCTATCATAGCAGCACAGTCTACAGATGATATTGGAAAAATCGTATTAGGTGTTCGGATTAACAATGATGCTTCCACCGAGACACATATGAACGAGGCCCTTTTAAAAGAGAAGTTAATTAAATTTGCTGCTCAATCAGGATATTCGTCGTTTGACTGTGGGACTTTTTACATTTCTCCTAATGTTGTGGTCAATAGTGTTGATATTGCCGAGGGGGGCATGAAAAATATATATGTCGTCCAAGGAGATTTATATTTAAGCATAAAAGATGATAATACCGGGACGATATATGCCTCCATTTCATATCCGTTTAAAGGATCTGCCACAAAAGAGGAAACAGCGATAAGGAATGCAATTGTAAAAATCTCTTACAATAATGTTGAACAAATCTTTGAAGAAGCAAAGGTCAAGATTCTATCATATTATGAGTCTCACATCGATGCGTACTTTGCAAATGCAGATGCATGTGTAGTCAATGGTAATTATGATGAAGCAATTACATATCTAATGATGATTCCCGAGGATTTAACATCTCTGCATAATGAAGCTATGGCAAAGGCGCAAAATGTTTATCGTTTGCGAAACGAGGCTTTAAGACAAAAAATGTTAGCCGAGCAACAAGAAGCGAATAATGAAATTCTTACAACTGCAAATAGTTACATAGCGATGCATCAACCACAAGAAGCTTTGAAAATCCTTTGGAATTATCAACAAGGAGAAAATGAAAAGCAAAACCAACATTATGCTGCTATGGTACGAAAGGCAGAAGCACAAGTGTCCGCAGAAGAAAGAGAGGTCTTGAGAAAAGAAGAAAGAGCTTATCAAGACAACCGTCGTAGAGAGGACCGCGCATGGAACGAATATGCGAAAGACGCTCAACATCGAAGAAATATGGACAAAGTTAATGCTGCATATCGGCAGAATGTTCTTAATGCTTCCGAACGTGTGGCTCACGATAAGACAAATGCTTTAAAGCAGGTTGCATGCGAATATTTGCGCAACAATCCCAACAAAGTAGATTATTTCAGAATCAAATTTTAAAATCAAACAAAAATGAGACAAATTTTAGCAATGTTATTTGCTGTCCTTTTATTCGGACAGGTATCAGCACAGAAATCGGTTAACGCAGACGGAACTCTAAAATTTAGAGGCAATGTCGCTATCCTTGTAGAGGGAAGAAGTTTCACTTTCCAAGATGGTAAATTTACAAAAATGATTGATGACCAGACGATGTCTGTTCTAAAAACGACATTAAGAATGGTGGCAATTGAGAAATTTCAAAATATAGCATTTGGCGTGGTAAACCGAGATGATGAAGCAAATGCTCAGGTGAGACAGCTTATCGAGGAAAATAAACTTGAAGATTATTTAAGTGGTTATTCTGTTCAAGCAAAGAATCAGGGTGCCGATTATCTATATCTGGTAGATATAACAAACTATGCCGAGAATAATTCTGCATTTCAAGTAGAAATAGCTACCCGACTGATTGATATTGAAAAAAATTTTGGATACCATAAACTGTATCGTTCAGATGCTATCAAATTAGGTGATGATGAGAGTCTGCGTGCTGCGGCAAAGAAAATAGTGCACGAGGTTACTAGCTCTCTTGAAGAACAACTTAATGAATTATTCCCAGAGCAATGGTATGTTGCAAAGGCAGACGGAAAGAAATGGTACTGTGGAGCATATCAACCAAATGGAAGAATATTGCCCTCGGATAAATTTTATGCTTTTACTTTGTCGAAGGATGCTATACAAATAGGCCAGGCCAGGCAAGAAATTCAATGTCTTGACAAGGTCGCAATAGCAACAGACCCAACTGTTGATAATGGATATCTTAAAGTTAAATCAAACAAAAATATATCAGACTTATCTAATGTTATTCTTGTAAGGAATTTACCTGAACTTTTATTCTATGGGACAAACCAAATTCCAATAACATTTTTCGGACTTTCGTATGACTTAACATCTTATGAAGGCTTAATTAAAAGCCGCGTCAATAATGCAGTATATGATGCCATTACAAGACATCCGGGACTTCAACTAATAGAACATGACCACTTGGAGGATATCCGTAAAGAAAGAGAACTCCAAAAGAGTGAGGACTTCTTGGATGGTCACGTTGTACAACAGATGAAGGCTATAGGTGCGAAAAATCTTATAAAATTAGATGGGATGTCAATGAATGGGGCTCAAGTTTCATTTAAGTTGTCATTAATTTCTGTTGAGAAAAACCAAATTATTCGTACAGTTGACGTAACATCTTCAATCGACAACCTTGAGAATGAAATGTATAAACAAATCTGCGAGCGATTTGCCTTTCCATGTAATGTGAAAGTTATTGACGGAAAAACGGTGGAAATAATCTCGGCACTTTCATTACGAGATGGAGATGATTGCATATTAGAATTTATGCAGGAAAATAAGAATCCAATGACCAATGAGAGTTCTTATACAAAAGTTGATGTCTGCAAATTAAAATTTGAAGAATATCATGGATTTAAAAGCATTATGAAAATAGATAAAATGCTTAGTGAGCAAGATATAAAAAAGGTGGCAGAGTCATCGTTTGGTAATATCTCAGTTACATACAGATTAGATGGTGAGAACATCCGCTCAAACGTAAAGACGGAAAGTGAGGTTCAGAAAAAATCGGAGAGAACAACGAAAAAGAAAGGCAGCTCTTTCTTAAAAAAGGTAGGGAGTGGACTTAAAGGAATGGGCAAAGACCTCCTTAACAATGCCAAAGTAACTGTGCAATAGGAGAAAGTATTCTTTGTTGATTATATTAATATAGCAGAAAGACCGCACAATAACGGTCTTTCTGCTATATAGTTGGGGGAGAAATTTATTATATGCGGTAGGGGGTGTTCATTCTTTTTTGTTGTTCAGCAGGTTGGGGCGGATGCGGCGGGTGCGCTCGAGGGCTTGCTGCATCTTCCATTCTTCGATTTTCGCTTGGTGACCGCTCAGCAGGATGTCGGGCACGCTCCATCCGTTGAATTCCGCCGGACGGGTGTAGATGGGCGCTTCCAGCAGGTTGTCCTGGAACGAGTCGCTCAGCGCGCTCTGCTCATCGCCGAGGGCGCCCGGCAGCAGCCGCACGACGGCATCGGCAATCACCGCCGCGGGCAGCTCGCCGCCCGTGAGTACATAGTCGCCGATAGAAATCTCGCGCGTAATCAGGTGCTCGCGGATGCGGAAATCCACGCCCTTATAGTGGCCGCAGAGTATCATAATGTTTTCGCACAGCGACAGTTGGTTGGCTAGCGGCTGCGAGAGGTGTTCGCCGTCGGGGGAGGTGAAAATAATCTCATCGTAGTTGCGCTGTGCCTTCAGCTCTTCCATGCATCGCCACACGGGCTCGATCATCATCACCATACCCGCATCGCCGCCGAACGGATAATCGTCCACCTTGCGGTAGCGTCCCTTCGCCCAGTCGCGCAGGTTGTGGATATGGATTTCCACCAAGCCCTTGTCTTGCGCGCGCTTCACGATAGAGCAGTTCAGCGGCGACTGCAGGGCTTCTGGCAAAACGGTCAGTATATCTATTCTCATTGTTTTTCGGATTTAGCGTTGTCGTTGTCCCAAGGGTAGGTGCGCTTGGGATTGCGCGGGAACCAGCCTTTGCGCACGCGCTCGCCTTGCTGCGTCACTTCGTGGATGCCCCAGAAGAACGAGAATGCCGCCACACCCAGCAGCGACGACCAAAACAGGTCGCGCACGATGACGGAAAACACCAATGCCACGATGCCCGCGCACGCAAACACCCACTTCATACGGTTGCCGTAGTGGTATTCGCCCTTGATGACCAAGGGGTGGCACACGCCGATTGTCAGAAACGCGCACAAGCCAATGGCAAGGCCTAAGAGATGATAGTTTGACAAAAAATCCGTCATCATAGTTTTTTATAGAACTTCCCTGCAAAGATACAAAATAAGTTAGGAGTTAGGAGTTAGGAGTTAGGAGTTTTTTAGTTAGGAGTTTTTTAGTTAGGAGTTGCCTCGCGCAGAACTCGCAGAAAAGAGAACATCGAAGATGTTCCGCAAACCTCGAAGAGGGTCTTTTTCTCTCGCTCTACTCGGTTACTCAAATTTTTCTCGCGCTCTACTGAGTTCCCCAATGCAAAAAAAATCTCACGCAGATTAAGCGGATTTTTAAAGATCCACTCGATCTGCGTGAGATAATATCTAACTCCTACTCAACGTACGACCTTGGCGGTGGAGGTGGTGCCGTCGGTGTAGGTGGTCACGACGATGTTGACGCCGTCCCAGGGCTCGTTGCGTTCCATACCGGAGAGGTTGACGTACTTAACGCTCTTTACCTCTTTGTTGAGGGCGCTCTCATCAACATCGGTGTAGCCTTGCGTGCCATACCATGGGATGTCGAGCACATAGGCGGTGTAGTTGGTGAAGTACGACGAAGTGTCGCTTCTCTTCACGCGGTAGGGCGCGTTTTCGGCTTCGTCCTCTTTATCCCAAGGCTCATTGATTTGTACGGCGCTGTAGAGGTGGTATTGCTGGCCTTCAATGAGGATGCCGGTGGAGTCGTTGACGTACTTGGTGATGTCGAGCACGAGACTTTGTCCCTTGGTGCCACCCCTCCTGCCGCTGTAGGCGCGGAGTTTTGGAACGCCATTCTCGATGAAGTAGAGGCCTGTGAACGTTGCGATTTCATCGGGTTCCGCTTCGCTGAAGTTATACTCCATGAGGTAGGAGTTGCTGCCTTGGAAGCTGGTATAGTCCATTTTGGCGGGCAATCTGTCGATGGTAAGCACAGGGTTGGTGTCGAGATGGCTCATGGTGCCGAAAATAGTGCCTCCCTTAAGGGTTTTGCGACCCGCGTAGCTTTTGAGCGTCTCATAGTCGCTGGGGTCGCAGACTATCTTCACCCAGTTGCCGTTGAGATCGGTGCTCCAGAAGATGCTATCTACTGTGGTAAGGTGGATGATTTCGATGTTGTCACTAATGATGTAGGTGGAATCCTCTACGCCTGCCAGTGCCTCAGCGAGTGTGGCACACTTTGTGAAATAAATCTTGGCGTACTTGTGATAGCTCATCATAGTGCTCGGGCTATTGAAACCTGACAGATTGATTTCGGCGTTATCGGCATAGGTTGAATAGTCGTCAGCACTTTCGCCATATTCTATTATCGCCATGAGGCTATTGGGATTGACGGTCATTGGGGTGCCATAGATGGAGGCGCTACCTTTAGCGATGACCTCAGCGCTATCGCCCAGGATGGAAACGCTTCCGGTATAGCCATAATCGCCAAGCCTGCTTGTAAGGATGTGTCCGTAGCCGATACCTGCTGCGTTGCTGCTGCCGGTAAGCGAGCTGTAGGCTTCTACTTTTGCGTCGCCGCTGATGGTAACCGTGCCACCCATACCACCGTCTCTGCGCTTGAACCAATCGCCATTGCCACCACCGATGCCTGCGCCGTTACCGGTGCCGCTGTAAGCGCTGTAGGCTTTGACTTTACCGCGAATGATGTTGACGACGCCGGCGTTGCCGTTGCCTGCGCCACCGCCGATAGCGGCTGCGAAGGTCTCGGCGTCGCTGCCTTCGTCAGCGACGTGAGCGGTAATGTCGCCATCGTAGATGTTGATGGTACCGGCGGTGTGGCCCGCATAGTCGCTGGTTTCGCCGTCGGGTTGTGTAGAGCCGATGGCTGCGTTGCTGGTGCTGTTGCTGCCGACATCGAGTGTGCCGGTGCGTTGGTAAACGTTGGTGGTGTCGCCGGTGGTGATGGTCAGCGTGTTGCCTTCCTCAACGGTGATACCGCTTGTAAACTTCGCATCGCAACCATCAGCCACGATGAGCACGGCGTCGCCTTTGACAACCGGACGCTTATCAAACACGAAGTCTCCATAAACGATGCAGTAAGTGGTGCCATTGTAGGAGCCGATCGTGTCGGGAAGTCCGAACTTGCCATCGTATGCCTTGACCTCCTTGCTTACAGTGCCATCTTCCTGCGTGTAGTACGCACTGATATTTGGATAGAAATAAATTTTTGCGTAGGCGTAATCCTTGATGTTTTTGTCATCAAAGCTAAGCAAGTTTACTTCGCCATCGTAGGAGTAGATGCTGTAGGCAGTATCCGCGGAGCCATAATCCACAACCGTCCAAGCCTCTGTAGGCGTAGCGATGGCAGTGGTGTTGTCGGAGGTATAAATGCTATACTTGCCTTGCGTCGTTACGACCACGTCGTTGCCGGTGATGCGCAAGTTGCCTTCGTAGGACGAAAGTTCGTCGCCATAGCGTCCACAACCGATACCTGCGGCTGCGCTGCTGCCGGTAAGCGAGCTGTAGGCTTTCACAATGGCGTCGCCGCTGATGTTAACCGTGCCGCCGTTGCCGCCGTCTTTGCGTCCGAACCATTCGCCGTTACCACCACCGATGCCGGCGCCGTTACCGGTGCCGCTGTATGCGCTGTAAGCGGTGACGTTGCCGCCGGTGATGTTGATGGTGCCGGCATTGCCGTTGCCCGCGCCACCGCCGATGGCAGCCGCGAAGGTCTCGGAGTTGCTACCTTTTTCAGCCACATGAGCGGTGATGGTGCCATCGTAGATGTTGATGGTGCCTGCCGTGTGGCCCGCGTAGCTACTGCTGTTGCCGTCGGGTTGCGTGGAGCCGATGGCTGCGTTGTCGGTGCTGTTGGTGCCAACATCAAGTTTGGCGGTGCGTTGGTAAACGTTGGTGGTGTCGCCGGTAGTGATGGTCAGCGTGTTGCCTTCCTCGACGGTGATACCGCCGGCGAGCGTTGCATCGCAGTTGTCCGCCATGACGAGCACGACGTTGCCATTGACCACGGGACGGTCGGTTTGCTCAAGTATGGTATAAATATAGTAATAAGTAGGCGTGTCGGTGCCGTCGCCGATCGTGTCGGGCACGTATGTCACGCAGTCGTAAGCCAGAACCGGTTCGGCGCTTACCGAGCCGTCTTCCTGCGTGTAGTAAACGCTAACGGACGGACGCTCAGTGAAGTAAATGTGCGCGTAGTTATAGCCGCTGACGGTCGTGTCGTTGTAGTTGAGCAGGTCGATATCGTGCGCCTCATAGGTCGTGTAGTCGCTGCTCGACGCGCCGTATTCCACCACAGCGTTTTCGTTGACGCCGGAAGCATTTGCTGTTTCGCCGGCGATGGATTTCGCGCCTATAGCGGTTACTTTGGCTACATCGCCGTTAATTCTTACCGCGCCGCTCTCGATGATGGCTTTTATCGTTTCGCTGTAAGCGCCGCCGATACCCGCGCCGTAGCTCGTACCACTCTCGGAGGAGGCAGCTTTGACGATACCGTCAAGAATAGTTACGTAGACGCCCTCCGACTCGCTGCCTGCGCCAATACCCGCGCCGTAGCCGGTGTTGGAGCCTAATGCGCTGTAAGCGGTGACGTCGCCGCCGGTGATCGAGACGCTCGGCGTGGCGCTGCCGCTACCGCCGCCGATGCCCGCGCCGTAGGTGTTGCTCGTGCCGCTTTGACCGGAGGCTGCGGTGATCGTGCCACCATTGATGGTGATCGAGCCGCCCGCGGTGGTGGCATTCCAGCCCGCGCCGATACCCGCGCCATAGCCATTGCCGTAGGCGTTGACGGTGCCATCGTTGATGATGATGGTGCCGAGCGCCGTCTCATACGCTCTAGTGCTATGGCCACCGGTTCCGATGGCAGCATTTTCTTCACCCGAAGCGTAGGCTGTCAGCGTGCCGGTGCCGGCGAACGAGGATTTATCTTCGCAACCGGTAGTGATGGTCAGCGTGTTGTCGCCCTCCACCTTGATACTGTTCTTTGCCGTTGCGTTTACGCCATCGGCAAGAATCAGCACCACCTTGCCGCGCGTTTCAACGGTATAGCTAACGTTGAATGCCGCGTCGCCGGTAATATAATAATAGGTAGGCGTCTCATCGCCGCCGTTCAGCACGAAAGGCAGCGTGCCGTTATAATTGATGGCTTCGACGGTGCCTTGAAGTTCGCCGTTTTCATCGGTGTAATAAACCTTCTTCGTAGAGGCCTCAAACGAGATCTTGCGCCACTTGCTAGTGCCATATTTAGCGGTAAACGAATTAGTGTAAGTTTGCGGGCTGTTGCCATTGTTGGTTCCATAGGTGTCGTCGCCACTTTCGACCTTAGCGGTACCACCCCTGGGATAAACCGTGGCGACAAATTTACCATCATCGGTATTGCCGATGCCATATTTGCCCCAAGTGTCAACGGTGCATTCGTCGCCGTAGATCTTCAGTTCGCCGGTAGCGTCTTCGTCGCCATCGCCGATACCCGGGCCTTCGGGCGTGTTGCCGGTGTTGCAGTTGTAGGCTTTCACGTTGGCTGTGCCGCTGATAATGATGCCGCCGCAGCCGCCGTCGTCACCGCCGCCGATACCCGCGCCGTAAGCGGGATATACGCCACTCTGGGCTTTGACCGTGCCGCCGGTGATGTTGATATCGACCTTGCCATAGCTACTGCTCCATCCATTGCCCATGCCGATGCCCGCGCCATGGCCGTACTTGGTGTCGCCATTATGGCTGCTAAAGGCATATATGTTGCCACCGGAGATGTTGATGGTGGTGTTTTTGGCTGCTTTGTAGTCTCCGCCCGTGCCGATACCGGCGCCATAGGCGGCGGAATTGGTCGAAGAATGTGCCTCAATGTCGCCGCCGTTGATAACGATATTGGCGTTACCCTCGGCGCTTTGGCCGGTGCCGATGCCCGCGCCATAGCCGGTCTTATTGCCCGTGGGCCACACTTGCACCTTGCCGCCATTTATTTCAATCCACACGGTGCCGGTTGCTTTATATCCGCTACCGATGCCGGCGGCAGCCATGCTATTGGTGTCGTCATTGTGGCCGCCGTGGCAATAGATATTGCCGCCATTGATGGTGATGCTGCCATTACTACCCTTGTAGCCGCTGCCGATGTCGGCGCCATAGATACTCGTAGTTCCGAAACCGCCGTATGTGCTATAGGTGGTGATGTTGCCACCATTGATGATGATGTAGCCGCATATATTACCTTCGCGCGAACCGATGCGGGCGTCGTCGCCCTTGTTTTCAAACAATGAGTCGGTCACGATGATTTTACCGGTTTCGGCAATGTCGGATGAGTTGTTGCCATAGGAGATGATCAGCGTGTCGGGGTCTTCGACCACGATGCTGCCTTTAGCCATAACGTTGCAGCCGTCGAGCAGAATCAAGTGGAGCATGCCTTTGGCAGTTATTGTTTCTAAGTCCAAGGTGTCTCCCAAATAGTAAGTACCCGAGTAGGTGCCGCCCTTGGTCATTCGCGTCGCGGGGTGGGTTTTCACATCGCCTTTAGCGTCCTTGTAGTAAATCAATTGCCCTTCAAGACCCTTGAAGGTTATCTTTGCATATTTGTTCTCTTTACCTATGTCGGTCAGATATACCGTTTCATCGGTAATGGTGGATGTGATAGAAGAGGAACTTTCACCCAACTGCACCGTCGCTAAGTTTGGAGCATAGGGTTGATAAGGCGCTACGAAAGTACCTATCGCCAGCACCTTGACCTCGTCGGCGCTCAGACAGTATTTGCCATAGGACTCTATCACCGCATCAAGGCTGGAGACGAAGACCTTGCTGCAACCACCATTTTCGCCATTGCCGATGCCGGAGCCGTTCATAGTAGCGCCCACCTTGCCACAAAAGGCTTTGATGGTGCCGGAGTAGATAGTGACGCTGTCGCAGCCGCCATCCTCGCCGCAGCCAATCGCCGCGCCATCGAGCGCGTAGTAGCCGTGGTAGTTCTCACTACAGTATGCTTCAATCGTGGCAGCAGTGAGGCTCACGAAGATGTTGCTGTTCGCGCAATCATCGCCCGAGCCGATACCCGCGCCGTAGCCAATGTAATTGTAGGAGCTCGCCGCCTTGATCGTGCCGCCCGTGACGGTGATGGTGCCGGCGACAGCGCTTCCTCTACCTAAGCCGATGCCCGCGCCATAGCCATTGCCATTCGTGCTGGCTTCGCCATAGCAGCTGTATGCCGTGACGTTACCGCCGGAGATGTTGATCGCAATCGTGCCGGTCCCTTTGTAGCCCGAACCAATGGCTGCCGAGTAGCCCGTTACAGTATTGGCTGCATAGACAGTGCCGCTACGGATTTCAATCGTGCCCGTTGTGCCACCGCTCAAGCCACCAATACACGCGTCATAGCCGGGATTGTCGCTATTGCAGCCGGCTTTCAACGTACCCGTGCCGCTGAACGACTCATCGGTGCCGCCGCCGGTAATAACCAGCGTGTTGCCCTCCGCTACGGTGATACCCGCCGGAGCATTAACTACAACGCCGTCAGCCACAATGATGTGCGTCTTACCAAAGACTTCGACACGCCCGGGGAACGTCACATCTTCGGTGTAGTAATAAAACGTGTTTTCGCCACTCGTACCGAGCGTAGTAGCGATCGAGTTCGTGTCTGTCGCGCTCGTCGAGCTGCCATCTGTGTAATAGATGTCTGCCCACGCCACTTGCGGCATCAGCGCCGCCGCGATGAGCAACAAACTTAAGAGAATTTGTTTCTTCATTTTCTAATAATATGATGATGTTATATACTTTTCCAACTTGCAAATATAAGTATAATTTTCCAAACTTACCATTTTTTGTATGTTAAAAAATCTCACGCAGATAAATCCTCACGCAGATCAAGCGGATTTGGATGGATTTAAAAAAAATCCTTTTCGATCCGCGCAATCTGCGTGAGAAAAAACTCAACTCTCAAAACTAATTTTGTATTTTTGCGGTGGAGAAAACGAAAAGTGTTATTGTGTTATGCGAAAAATTGTGATTTTGGATGCTTACGCCGGCAATCCGGGCGACCTGTCGTGGGACGAGATGCGCCGGTTGGCGCCGTGTGATATTTATGATTTTGGGAGTGTGGACACGCTGGTGGAACGCGCTCGTGACGCGGAGATGGTGCTTACCAACAAAATCGCCATCAGTGCGGGCGCCATGGCGCAACTGCCGCAGCTGCGCTATATTGGCGTGATGGCTACAGGCTTCAACATCGTGGATGTGGAGGAGGCAAAACGGCGCGGCATCGTGGTGACGAATGTGCCGGCATACAGCACGGAGTCGGTGGCGCAGCTGACGATAGCGCACTTGCTGAACATCTGCTGCCAGCCGCAACATTACACGCTGGCGGCGCGGCGGGGCGAGTGGACGCATTGCGGCTCGTTCAGCTATGTGGACACGCCGCTGCATGAGTTGGCGGGCAAATACATGGGCATTATCGGCTTTGGCAACATCGGGTCGATGGTGGCGCGGATTGCGATGGCGTTGGGGATGCGGGTGATGACGCTGACGAGTAAGGCGCAAGAGACGCTACCGGCGGGCGTGGAGAAGGCGCAGGACCTGCCGACGCTGCTGCGAATGGTTGACGTGCTGTCGTTGCACTGTCCGCTGACGCACGAAAACACGCGGATGATCAACGCGGAGCGTTTGGCGATGATGCGGCAGGGCGCGATACTGCTGAACATGGCGCGGGGCGGGCTGATTGACGAACAGGCTGTGGCTGACGCGTTGACGAGTGGCAGGCTCGCGGCGTATGCGACGGACTGCACGACGGTGGAGCCGCCTGCGGAGGACAACCCGCTGCTGTCGGCGCCGAATGCGTATTTCACGCCGCATATCGGGTGGGCGACCTACGAGGCGCGCGTGCGGCTGATGCGTGTCATCACGGACAACGTCAGGGCATACCTCGCCGGCGCGCCCATCAACCGCGTCGTTTGATTTTTCCCGCCTAGGAGTTATCTCGCGCAGAACTCGCAGAACTCGCAGAATTTTATTATTTCGTGGGATTGGGGCTGATTGGGGTTGATTTTTTTCTCCTTTGCTACGGATTAGGTCAAGATTTTTGTTCAACTTCTTCGAAGTAGCATTGCTGCAGTACATCTATGACCCCACGTTCTCCTCGCTCGCTGGCGCTCGCTGTGGGGAACGCGGGGTTAATAAACGCTTCGCTATGGTGACCCTCTTCGAGGGTCTTTTTCTGCGAGTTTTGCGCCAACGCTAGCCAATCCAATTTGTGATTTCTAAAGATTAAAAAGAAAATTTTTAAATCATATTTTTTTGAAGCGCAAAAAAATAGTTAACTTTGCGCCAATCAATTAGTCTGCAAAAATTAAATTTAGCGGATATTAATTGAAGACATATTATTGATAAAGCGTTTTTGTTTCGATTCTTTTTACGAAAATCGCCAAAATTTTTATTTCACGAGGAATCAAACGCCAACGCTTCATGCATGCCTGTGTATTTCCCAGTTGGGAACGACATATCGGCAGTGCGTGGGGTGGGCTGTTTATTTCGTGAAAGGTGTTTGGCGATGCCTCGTAAAAGATAGACAGAACTATGTCCCACGCTTTTTGTATTTATATTGCTTAATGATCGGGGATATTCAAGAAGCACACAAAATCATTTATTTTTATGAACAAGCTGAATTTTAAATCTTTGACAAGCCTGCTTTTACTATTAATGCTGTCTTTGACATTTGCTGCATGTGGCAGTGATGATAACGATGGCGGATTTGATGATGTTACCTTGAACGCAGGTGAAACGTACACTATTCCCAGCGGCTCATCGGTGACGTGGACATCTGCCAATGAGTATATAGCTACCGTGGAGAATGGTGTGGTTACAGCTAAGCGGGTTGGTGACGTGCGTATTAACAGCAGCAA
>Ga0065711_1042089_pt1 | contig 15658 bp, 10 predicted proteins | sample Hoacrofraction12_FD_59098 | JGI IMG/M metagenome (GOLD analysis project Ga0065711, IMG submission 59098) | Hoatzin crop microbial communities from Cojedes, Venezuela - Epithelial fraction 12 v2 (version 2) | ecosystem: Host-associated > Birds > Digestive system > Esophagus > Crop | place... | reverse complement strand
ATATTTAAGTTACAGCCCATCATTAAGTTGATGGGCTGTTTTTATGTTTATCTATCATTTTTCAATCAGTTATGGGAAATACAAAATATAACCTATATTTCGTCTTTCAATCAGTTATGGGAAATACCCAAAGATTTTTACTTTCTTCGATGTTCTCTTAGAAATTTTCATAGAAACTCTCTCCTTTTTATCGTTTCTCTCTCCTGAATACGATGTTGCTTACACTGTGTAAGCGTTTACATTCCTCTTTTCAACGTGTTAAGCTAACACTAATCTATCCCAAAGTCAAACCCCCCTCAAGAAAATTCCCGTCATTTCACATTCCGGACACATAAAACAGTATCCTTACCGTATCTATGCAGCTTGTATACCGGCTATAGAGCATTGCAGCCAGGGACCTGCACCGCATAAACATTAAAAAACCGGAGCATTTCTGCTCCGGTCAAAACTCATATCTGTTATTTTTCCAACTTCCGTAAATCTATATCTAAAAGTCATAATCCCGGGTGTGACCTCGACACAGGCATCAAGCTTCCATCAATCTTCCATCAATCTTCCTTCTTAAGCTTAACTATATCCGTCCTCGTGTCAAATGTCACCACGTACTCGTTCCTACCGGAACTCGGTACCATGGATCTCACAGGGTCATCAAAGGCGTAGGCGAATCTGGTCTTGCCCGACGTATCCACTATGATACAGCGGTTACCGCCAGTTACGATTATCTCATCATCCGAGGTATAGATACCATCAAGCTCTATCGAGAAGGGATATGTGAAGCTCTGCTTACCCGACAGGTCATAGAGATACAGCACATAGTCAGCATTTGACGCATTAACCGTCGTATCTGAGCTATCAGACGTTTCCTCCGTAGTATCCTCTGTATCATCCTCGTCGACCACCGCGCTTCCGTCATCATCCCAGCCGTTCTTTATAGCCTCGGAAGATATAACAAAGCCCACATACGTTTCACTGTAGAATATGCTCGTTATCTCACCCGGCAGATCGATGGTCGCTCTCTCCGAAGGTTTCTCCTTCATGGTATACAGGTGTATCGCCTTATCAGAAAACGCCGCCACGATATCATTTGTTATGAACTGTACACGCGGCACCATCTCGTCATCGAGCTCGTAGCCGCCTACCATACGGTCGGCGTTCTCATTCTGTCCGACCTCGCCGAAGTTATAGGCAGTGACGCTGTTGGTTATATTTATACCATCAAGCTTGAAGTAGCTCGTGAAGAGCTTCTCGCCGTCCTCGGATATGCTGATGTCAAGCGGGTAGCCGCTCTTATCTATCGACGTCTGCATCTCGTAAATGATGTTGCCGTCCTTGTCATACATATTTATGTAGTTAGTCAGCGCACTCTCCAGTATTACCGTAAATGCACCCGACTTGCATAGGTCTATGTCTATGACGTTATAAGGTGTGGTCACTGTGCTGATAAGTCCGTTCAGATCAAAGACTGCCACCGTATTGCCGCCCTTATCCGCCACTGCCGCATAGTCACCGCGGACCACAGCTATGGGCACACCAACATCGACACCCGAGCTCCAGACTACATTTCCGGATGAGTCGATATACGAAACTCCGTCCGGTGTGTACTTGAGCAGGTTATCCCCAAACTCCAGGTACTCGGCATTCGTTTCAAATGATGTCTCTGATGTTGACAGTACCTTGATAGCGTTATAGTTTCTGAAGTGACCGAGCATGTAGATAGAGCCCAGTACGATGCTTGCTATCACGAGAAGACCTATCATGCTTATAAATAGCTTGCCCCTATCTATATTGCTCTTACGTCTCGCCCTCTTAGCCGGTTTCTCCTCAGGCTCGTCATCAGACTCGACAACCGGCTCGTAGTCGGATGCCTGTCTCTGCCTTATCCTGTCAACCATGTCCTGAACATTTACTTCCTCGAACTCATCACGCTCATCGAAGTCGCCTTCTAAATTGTCATCATAATCTCTTGTCATTCGGTATTTCCTTATGAAAGCTTCCTGTCTATCAGTGCCTTGTTAACTGCACTGATGAGCGCGTAGGCTGATGCCTCGATTATATCTGTATGTATGCCGGCTCCGTAGATAACCTCATCCGAGCCATCTACCTGTATGCCGACATATGCACATGCCTGAGAGTTTGAACCGCTCTCAAGTGCGTGCTCATCATAGGATACAAGTGCGAACTTCACATCGAAGTGTCTCATGATGGCGTTGCTTATAGCATCGAGACGTCCGTTACCCTGACCGTGATATACCTTATGCACGCCGTCACGCTCTATAGTAAGCTCTGCCTTGATGCCGTCCTCCTGTTTGAAGTGGCACTCGGTAAACTCGATAGGTGCGGCGATATTTACGTACTTCTCCATAAATACGTTGTAAACCTCTTCGGGCTTCAGCTCCATGTGTGCATGGTCAGATACACTCTTAACGGCGTAGCTGACATTTTCGCGGACAGCCTTCGGAAGTATGAAGCCGTACTTCTTCTCGAGGATGAAGCCGACTCCGCCCTTGCCGGACTGTGAGTTGATACGTATTACGTCGCCGTCGTAGGTGCGTCCGATGTCCTCGGGATTAAGCGGGAGATACGGTACCGTCCACATCTGCGTAGGGTCGTCCTCTCTACACTTCATACCCTTGGCGATAGCATCCTGATGCGAACCGGAGAATGCAGCGAAGACAAGCTTGCCGCAGTACGGCTCTCTCGGATATATCTCCATGCCGGTCAGTCTCTCGTAGGTCTCCTGTATACGGGGCATGTCGGAGAAGTCAAGCTCCGGATCTACTCCGTGTGTAAACATATTCATAGCAAGTGTGATGATGTCGACATTTCCTGTACGCTCGCCGTTACCGAAGAGTGTTCCTTCAATACGGTCCGCACCTGCGAGGATACCGAGCTCTGCATCAGCAACTCCGCAGCCGCGGTCGTTATGAGGATGCAGTGAAAGTACGACGTTCTCACGGTACTTCATGTTCTTGCTGAGATACTCTATCTGACTTGCGTATACGTGAGGAAGTGACATCTCTACTGTAGCCGGAAGGTTGATGATAGCCTTACGGTCGGGTGTGGGCTGCCATACATCGAGCACTGCGTTACATACCTCGAGTGCATACTCAGGCTCTGTACCCGTGAAGCTCTCAGGTGAGTACTCGAAGCGGTACGGTGCTCCTGACTCGTCAGCCAACTTCTTCAGAAGTGCTGCGCCGTCGATAGCTATCTGCTTCACTTCTTCCTTAGACTTCTTAAACACCTGCTCGCGCTGTGCAAGGCTGGTTGAGTTGTATACGTGAACGATAACATTCTTCGGGTTAGCACCTGCCACCGCGTCAAATGTTTTCTTGATGATGTGCTCTCTTGCCTGTGTGAGCACCTGGATAGTTACGTCGTCGGGAATCAGGTCGTCCTCGATAAGCTTGCGGCAGAACTCGTACTCTGTCTCGCTTGCCGCCGGGAAACCAATCTCGATTTCCTTGAAGCCGACGCGTATGAGCTCCTTATAGAACTCGATTTTCTCGTCGAGGCTCATAGGAACAACGAGGGCCTGGTTTCCATCTCTCAGGTCAACGCTGCACCAGATGGGCGCTTTATCGATATACTCCTTACTTACCCAGTCAGTACACTGAACGGGCGGCATAAAGTACTGTCTCTTGTAGTGATTGTAATTCTTCATAGTCTTACCTCCAACTTGATTATGATACTATGTTTTGCTTACTTTTTCAACGGTAGTCAAAGAGACTTTTATCATGCCTCACCATCTCTATAAATTCACTGACCTGCTTCTCCTCCGCTTCAGTGATTCCCTCTCTCGAGAATGCGGCACGCTCGAGGATGTCGATGATTGCATCAGGTATATAATTCTCTGTGGCGTGTTTCTCCGCCGCCTCAACTAAGCCGGCTGCTGTCCGGACTGTTTCTTCTGTCTTACCGTACGTTAGATACTCCACCTGCTCCCTGTAGTTAACGCACTTCGAGAGTCCTGTGTCACGACGACTCCTCCGTCTCACGAATCTGTCGTATGCGAGCACCGTCCTGCCGGATGCATCAGCTCGCGTGTACGCCACTCTGTACCTTATCTCAGGCATCATGCGTCTGATGATGAAGATAATCACCATCACCGCAGCAAGTATCACCACTATATACATAAATGTACTGACCGCGCTGTCTGATATGCTGAAGCCCGTGAAGTCGACACCATCTCCGGGATTTGTATCACTCATATCCTCATCGCCGTCACCGAATATATTTCGGAACGCGTTCCAGAAGGACTCGTCATCCTCGTCATCATCATCGAGTCCCGCACTCGGAGTCACCTCCACTCTGGTCCAGCCTGTATCCTCAAGGTAAACCTCTACCCACGCATGAGCATCGGCGTCGGTCGCATCGACAGTAACGACTGCCGTCTCTCCAAGTTCTGAGTAGCCGTCATAGTAGTTCTCGTAGTCCACATCGACGATTTCACCTGAGGTATATATCTGACTCAGTGATATAGCATAGCCCTCACAGTAGCGTGCCGGTATGCCGAAGTACCTGAATATCATAGTCGCTGCGCTGGCAAAGTGCGCGCAGTAGCCCTTCTGATTATCAGTCAGGAAGTAATTGATGAAGTCTGACCTCCACGGTGTCGCGCCGGGTCTGATGGTGTAGGGGATGTTGTCCTGGAAGTAGTCCTTCACAGCCCGGATTATTTCCTCATCGGTATCTCCCGTGATGCCTGCCTCCTTGATGAAGTTCTCTACCACACTGTAGTTCTGGTACGGTATACCTACGTAAATGTCATCCACGCCGTCAGGTGCTGCATTCGGTCCGAGCATCAGTCCGTCATCTGACATAACCGCCGCGTCTATATCCTCCTGAGATACACTTCCGACATTCTTACCTTCGGATGATGCGGAATCATCTGAACCATCCTCAGACGCATCATCATAGCTGCCGGTATCTTCCGCTGCCGCATTGCTGCCGTCATCCGCTCCGCTGCTGACCATAGACGCCTCATCAACTGAGGACGCCGTTCCGTCACCTGCTCCGGCAGCCGACTCGTCACTCACTCCCGTAAAAATCGGATAGTACGTGTATGTCACGGTACAGCCAAGCGTCACAGTCTCCGCCGATGCCTGCCCCGAGTAGTAGGGACTGTAGCTCTGGACGGGTGCCTCAACATTTGTTATGGTCATGAGTCCGCGGGCCGTGTAGTCCTCTCCCGCTTCATACTTATCTGACAATGTCTCATACTCCTCCTCGTTATAGAGAGTAGTCTTATCTATAGAGTCATCCACTATCCACCTGTTGGCATAGGGCAGATATGTGGTCCCTGTAAAGTTCTTGATATACAGCATTTCATAGGAGTACGGAGTATACTGCACCGTGAGATCTGTTTCGTAGTCGAGCGTTATATTGGAAACTCCGCCGAGTTCTCCCGTAGAGAGACCACCGTTGTTCGGATAGTAGTTGATGATACCGTATATACCGTTCATGATGAAGTTCTGCATGAGATCTGTCGATGCAGCCTTCATATCACTTGTCTCACGCGACTGGTTATAGAAGTCCTTCGGATAGAGTGCTGTGACGGTGCATACTGTAATCAGCACCAGCACGAGTACACCCGCAAGTCCCTGCACGAGCGACTTAAAGTCCAGCGCATATGACAAGCCATGGCGTGACCTCTCGAGTACATGGTCACGTCTTGACAGCAGGTAGTGATTTCCGGACTTCATGATATATGTCATGACCACACCCGCAAGCAGCATAACACTGTAGATAGCATCCGGTTCCCTAAGCATATAAAATGCGATGATATTTACGGTGACACACAGCATGATGGCTACCATGTACCTTGCACGACGGAGGATGTAGTTGTTAAGCAGGACATTTAGCGCTGTACCCATGACGGACATCGCGATGGTGACGGCCACGTATCTGTTGGAAACACGCTCGTTATAGTACTGCAGTCCCTCGGTATCGAAGTAGATGGACGCCCACTCGATGGTGTCGTTCACCACGGCGTAGAAGCCGGAGTTTATGTAATCTCTGAAGAGTATCATAAATGCCGCGAAGAAGATGAAGAACACGAGATACCCGAGGTTCTCCGAGCGCCATGAGTGGTACAGGGTAGCGCATACTATAGCGGTTGCAAGCAGGACTATATTCAGAAATACATGCGAGAAGTCTATATCCATGGCGGTGAGGTACGCGCCTATGCCACCTGCGGACAGCAGATAACATACGATGCCCTTTGCTATCAGGGTGCGGTAGCGGTTCTCACTTATATCATATACTGAGTCATCAAAAGAAGCCCCCGTACACAGAGTGACGGGAGTCCTGTCCTCGTTCTGCCAGGCCGACCAGCGCCTGCGACGCTCCTCGCGTCTTAGTTTTCTTTCTTCTCTTGATGCCATCACAAACACCTATGCATTTTCTACCACAACCGCCGCAGCCTTACTTTCATCGAAGCATACATTTACGTAAGCCTTCAGCTCCGGATGGATGCTTATCATATATGTCCTCTCTATCGATGAGTCCGCATATATAGTCTCGTAGTAAATATCTCCGAACGCCTCACGGATATCGTCCTGCGACATAATCTGCCTCTCCTCGAAGCCAAAGCGCGCCTGACTCCACCACATGAGTCTCACGTATATCTGGTCGTCAACGAAGGCTCTCACCACGCCATACGCCGTGGTCAGTACCTCGTCCACCTGCTCCGGCTCTCCTGCCAGCGACACAACTATAACCATCTGCTGGTCGGACATCGAAACCCTGTCCTTCACCATGAGGTCATCCTTCTTCGCCGACAGCTTCCAGTGTATGCTCATCAGCTTATCACCGGGGATGTACTCGCGCACATCAGACACATCCGAGAAGTCGTGCCCCTTCTTCACCGTTTCCTCGCTCTCGGTCATACCGAGCGACATATCGCTCATGTTCATGTCGGCACTGCCCGTGGACTCGGGATAAACATTTACCTCGGTTCGCGCATCGACCGTCTTCTTCAGCGATATAAATCCAAGCAAATCTCTCACTGTTATAGCGTCTATGCTGTAGCTGTAGCTGCCGTTCATAGTGTAGCGTACCGGCAGCTGCTTCTCATACGCGTCCATGGCATGAAGTGGGAGTGAGAGTATACTTCCGCCGACACTACCGTAAAATGTATTCTCCGTCATCAGTCTGACGCATACATCATATGACACAAATATTGACCTGTTAGTCAGCTTCAGATCCAGATACCCTACCTCTGTCCTCGTGACTGCGGGTTCGGGCGCCGACAGACTGACTGACACACTATGCCACATGACTATAAGCGCTATAATCGACAGAACCGGTATAATCGTGACCAGTATCAGCACTATAAGCATAAAGTGCTCATTAAGAAATCTGTACATAGCTATCACGATTATCAGCTGAACTATATATGCGATAATACGTGTGGGATGCAGCCTTGTACCGAACCTCTCAAGAGCACGCTCGTGCCGACGCCTTTCACGTTCTGATTTTCGTATTTCTCTTTCTGTCATCTTTTCCAAGCTTCCAATATGCCTGCATGAACCTATGCATGCACTATCATAAATGTACTAAGTACAATCACCAAGTGCGATTATACCCCCGTGTATACTGCTATATGCAGCTGCTGTCACCTGCGCAGCTCCTCGAGCACCGTTCTCAGTGCAGCTGCTGTGCTGACTCCCTGTGCCCGTGCTCTCTGTCCCAGCTTCACCCTGTGCCCGAGCGTATCCGTCACAACCGACTGCACATCTTCATCTGTTACGTAGTCACGACCGTCTATAACGGCAACTGCCTTCGACATATTGAGAAGTGCTATGGTGCCTCTGGGGCTCGCACCCATAGAGAAGTACTCATGTGTCCTCGTTCTCTCGACTATATTTACGATATACTCGTAGATATTATCCTTCACATACATGGTACGGCACTGCTCTCTCAAAGCCTTCAGGGCTTCGGTATCCATTACAGGTCGAATCTGCTCGAGCGGGCGATTAGCATTTCCCTTAAGGATTTCGACTGCATCGCCATGCTCGGGGTAGCCCATAGAGAGGCATACCATGAAGCGGTCAAGCTGTGACTCGGGCAGCATCTGTGTACCCGATGAGCCGTACGGATTTTCAGTAGCGATAACCACGAAGGGATCCGGCAGGCGTCTCGTCACACCGTCGACTGTGGCCGTCCCCTCCTCCATGACCTCAAGCAGTGCGCTCTGCGTCTTCGGCGAGGTACGGTTTATCTCATCAGCCAGGAACAGATTACAGAACACGGAGCCGGGTCTATACTCAAACTCCTTCGTTGCACTGTTATACATAGAAAATCCCAGGATATCACTTGGCAGTACGTCCGGTGTAAACTGCACTCTCTTATACTCCATGGACAGTGTCCTCGCAAATGCTGTTGCAAGAGTAGTCTTACCGACTCCCGGTATATCCTCCATCAGGATATGTCCGCCTGCTATGAAGGCAGCCAGCACCTTCCTGACCACGTTATCCTTACCCTTTATAACTGTATTTACGCTGTCTATGACAGCCTGTGTATTCGATATATCGCTCATATAATCCCCCTGAAGCTATGATGATTTTTTTCTAATTCCGGTATCCCTGATACTGACTATTCCGGACAGACTCACTGCCACATCCGTTACCCTATAAGTATAAAACAATCGCAATTCCCCGCGCAACATAAAACCGACAACCTCACCTGTGGTGAAATTGCCGGCTTAAAATGCATTTACTATATGTGATTACTTCATTGCCTTTACTTCCTCGAACTCCTGCTGTATCTCCTCCGAGGGAGCCGGTGTGATGAGGCTCACTACCACGATAAATATCAGCGATACGAGGAATGCGGGTGCAAGCTCATAGAGATCCCATGCACCGCCCATGGGTCTGACGCCGTACTTCCAAACAAATACCATGATGATGCCGCTTAGCATACCGGCAAGTGCACCCTGACGGTTTGTCCTCTTCCAGAAGAGTGACATCAGCATGATGGGTCCGAAGGTTGCACCGAAGCCTGCCCATGCAAATGATACGATATTAAATACCGAGCTGTTAGGGTTCCATGCGATGATTACGCCGAATACCGCAACCGCAACAAGTGTAACACGCGCTGTAAACATGGCGGCTCTGTCTGACATCTTAACCTTGAATACATTCTGAACTATATCCTCGGAAACCGATGAGGATGCAGCTATCAGCTGCGAGTCAGCAGTCGACATCGTAGATGCAAGTATACCGGCGATTATGATACCGGCGATAAGCGCATATCCGACGTTTATTCATGTTATATTCATTTATTATTCGTTTTGATCATGTGACACCAGATTCTCTATCTGCCAGTCTATCGGCTCTATACCATGCTCTGCCAGGAACTTATTTGCCTCGGCGAAGTGTCCGCAGCCAAAGAAACCCCTGTATGCACTTAGCGGTGAGGGGTGCGGTGCCTCGAGCACCAGATGCTTCGGATTCGTGAGCATTGACTTCTTACTTCTGGCGAAGCTGCCCCAGAGCATATAGACTATAGGTCTGTCCTCCTCGTTTACAGCTCTGATAACTGCATCCGTAAACTGCTCCCAGCCGTGCCCGCCATGCGAGCCTGCCGCATGTGCGCGTACTGTGAGAACCGCATTTAGAAGGAGAACCCCCTGTCTGGCCCACTTCTCGAGATATCCGTTATCCGGGATATAGCAGCCGAGCTCGTCTCTCAGTTCCTTATATATGTTCTGAAGCGACGGAGGTGTATCAACCCCGGGCTTCACAGAGAAGCTGAGGCCATGTGCCTGACCGGGCTCGTGATACGGGTCCTGTCCTATTATCACAACCTTTACGCTTCCGAGCGGTGTCAGGTGAAACGCACTGTAGATATCATCTGCGCGCGGATATACTGTATTTACCTTATACTCCTCGGTCACAAACCTATATAAATCCCTGTAGTAATCCTTTGAAAACTCCGGTCTTAGCTTCTCGAGCCAGTCTCCGCTAATCTCTGACATTTTTACCTCCCTTGTACGTCGCCACAACCACCGTTCCGACTATAAACGGCGCTATCATCGTCATAAACCTGTACAGTATCGCAACTGTTACCGCTGAGTTTCCGAACATATCTCCGAAGAGCAGTGTCACCACAAACTCCAGCGTACCCATGCCGGCCGGCGATACCATAACTGCACCAAGCATATTGGCTACTGCCATAAGCGCCATGCAGAGTACGATGCTTCCGGAGGAGGTGTATGACAGGACCGCTCCCGGTATCATATACCAGAACAACATCTTGACGAGGTGCAAAAGTACGATCAGTACGCACTCTCCGGGATGAGATATGACATCACGTCCCATCTCGCGAAGTCTCACCAGCTGATAGTCGAGCTTCTCTGCCGCAGCCGCAAAGTGCTTATCCATCACAAGATGCACCAGCCTTACCAACAGGCTGTTAATCCTGCATGACACTGCAAGCACCATGATGCCGGCTGCGATTAGAAGTGACGCCGCAGCTCCGAGCATAATCCACCACTTATACTCCAGCACACTTCCGACTCCCATAGCATAGAGTACTACGAAGGAAAGCACTCCGTACACCGTCACCGCAACCTTGTGAAGTGAGTACTGCAGCATACAGAGTCCTGCCGCACGACCGGCCATAGTACCGCGTGAACTGAGGAAGTACACCTCCGCAGCACCGCTTCCCATGGCGAGAGTTATCAGCTTATAGAATGCACAGTAAAACGAGCACTGCACACCGCGAATCCATGACAGCGTATGCTCCTCATGTCTTGTGAGAAGTGCTATGACTCCTCCCTCCATCACGAAGTACATGAGTCCGAGTACCCACAGCAGTGCCGAGATATACACAGGCAGCCCCTTGATTTCCTCGAGTGCACTGTTTATATCTTTCTGCTTCCAGAAGTACACTATAACAAGTATGACCAGGATTATAATCCACTTGATTATATCCGAGTATTTTTTGAAGCCTTCCTTCATACTATCGTTACCCTTCAAAAATTCGCGCCCCTTTGGGGCGCGAATAATGTACGCGACAGCACTGAGCCGAGTGAACAGAAACACGAAGTGTTTCCGGACATCGGCTCAGTGCCGCAACGCAGTCCGTGGCCGCCGAAGGCATGGCACGGATTCACGAGGCTTTGCTTCGTGGATGCAATCTGCGAAGCAGATTACTTCTGCAAGATTCTACTTACTTTCCTTATAGTCATACTTCAGTACAGTCACCGAAAGCGGCGGTATGTCTATACATATGGAGTTCTTCATCCTGTCAGCCGGCTCAGCCACAGCCTTGATAGCCTTCTTCGGTCCGACATTTCTGCCGAGTCCACCGTACTTCTCATCATCCGATGAGAGTATCTCCTTATAGGTCGTGAGGCAAGGAACACCTATCTTATAGTTCTTCCTCTCCACCGGTACGAAGTTACAGATAAACATCAGCTGGTCCTTCGCCGTCGATCCTCTCCTTACAAATGCCACTATACCCGAATCTGCATCGTCTACCTTCGTCCACTCGAAGCCCATGACCTCGTTGTCATTACTATAGAAGGCATCGTACTTTGTATAGAGCTTATTGAGGTCTCGTACATAGTCCTGTATACCCTTGTTCATATCGTTATCGAGCAGCCACCAGTCAAGGCTTCGTGCTTCTGACCACTCACGCTGCTGTGCGAACTCCTGTCCCATGAAGAGAAGCTTCTTACCGGGATGTCCCCACATGAAGCCGTATGCTGTTCTGAGGTTTGCATACTTATCAAACTCCAGTCCGGGCATCTTGTTAAACATCGAACACTTGAGATGTACAACCTCATCATGTGATATAACCAGTACATAGTTCTCAGAGTATGCATATGACAGCGAGAACGTAAGCCTGTTATGATTAAACTTTCTGAAGTAGGGATCCAGCTTCATGTACTCCAGGAAGTCGTTCATCCATCCCATATTCCACTTGAAGAGGAAGCCCAGTCCGTGCATATCCACCGGTGCTGTAACTCCGGGCCATGCCGTCGACTCTTCAGCGATAAGGTATGCTCCGGGATTTCTCTCCTCCATCAGTCTGTTGATGTTCTGAAGCAGTGCTATAGCCTCGAGGTTCTCCTTGCCGCCATCCTTGTTGGCAACCCACTCACCGTCACGCTTACCGTAGTCCAGGTACAGCATCGATGCAACCGCATCAACTCTGAGTCCGTCTATATGATACTTCTCTACCCAGAAGAGAGCATTTGATGTGAGGAAGTTTGCAACCTCGTTACGACCGTAATCGAAGATATATGTGCCCCAGTCAGGATGCTCACCCTTCCTCGGGTCTGCGTTCTCATAGAGTGGCATGCCGTCGAAGCGTCCGAGTCCGTGTGCATCTCTCGGGAAATGTGCCGGTACCCAGTCAAGTATTACTCCGATACCCAGTGAGTGCATATGGTCCACAAAGTATGCGAAGTCCTCCGGTTCGCCGTATCTCGATGTAGGCGCATAGTAGTTAGTTACCTGATAACCCCATGAGCCATCGAATGGATACTCCGCTATACCCATCAGCTCCACATGTGTGTATCCCATATCCACAAGATACTTACCAAGTTCATCAGCGTACTCTCTGTAGTTATAGAATCCGAAATCCGAATCCTCTACCTTCTTCTTCCACGAACCCAGATGACACTCGTAGATTGACATAGGCTTCTTCATACGAGTAACTCTGTCAACCTTCTTACGGTCCTCCATCCACTTATCGTCAGTCCACTTGAGATCCGATATGTCAACGACAACATTTGCGTTGTCAGGTCTTACCTGGTCCTGATTGCCATAGGGGTCTGCCTTGTAGAGTATGTCTCCGAAACGAGTGAGAATCTGGAACTTATATACTGCGCCGGGCAGTACATCGGGGATGAAGAGCTCGTACACTCCCGAGGCGGGATGTATCTGCATAGGATTCAGTGCACCATCCCACATATTGAAGTCGCCGACTACGGAGACACGCCTTGCATCCGGTGCCCATACTGCAAAGTAGGTTCCCTTCACACCGTCTATCTCCATGGGGTGTGCGCCCATCTTATTATATATATCGTAGTTCTTACCCTCTGCGAAAAGATATGCATCATACTCTGTAAAGAGCCCGTCAAATGCATAGCAGTCAGCACTCTCAACGGTTGAGCCGTCATAGTACTCTGTTACAAATCTATAGTTTGTACCTTTGATTTTCTTTTTAGGGAAGTAGATACCGTAGAAGCCCTCCTCACTTATCTTCTCCATAGGAGTGAGTGCCTTGCCCTTCGGTGTCTTGATGGATACTGAAGCACTATGCGGCTTGAAGCATGTGATGATCTGACCGTCACCATACTCATGTATACCGAGCAGATGCTTAGGTGCATTTATCTTGCCGTCTATCAGCTCATCGTAAAGTATCCAGTTAATCCAGTTGTTGATTTTTTCCCTCATTTGATGTCCCCCTTATTTAGTTTAGATGTCTCATATCGTCTGCAGATTTTCGCTCTCTTTCCCCACTGCGCATATGCAAAACCGCAGGACGAGTCAGTCCTGCGGTCTATTATATAACATTTTGATTATTTTTCATAGAACGTATTTGCCGTAGAGCCGGGGGCAGATGAGCCCTTAGGGAGTATATAGATTTTTATACCCTCCAGTCTTCTCGAGTATCCGGCACTGCCGCACTTCTCTCCGTTCTTAGCCCAGCCGCTCCAGCCTGAATCCTGTACATGCACGCTGTACCACACATCATAGTTCTCAGCCATCTCACCGGTAAGTCGAATCTGTATAGCCTCCAGCCGCTTAGACTGCCCGCTGGTACCCGACATAGCACCGTCCTTCACCCAGCTCTGCCAGCCTATATCCTGAACATGAGTTCTGTACTCTATGGAACCTGAGTAGTCAGCATTGGCAAGCTTGATGTGTATACCCTCAAGTCGCTTGGACTGTCCCGTTGTTCCGGCCATACTGCCCATGCCCACTGCCGTCTGCCAGCCTATATCCTGAACATGCACATCATAGGTAACCAGACTCACTACATGCGCATCAGACTTACTGCCGAGCTTTGCCGGTGCAGATGATCCCTTCTTTACTATGCTTATCCTTATAGCCTCCAGTCGCTTAGACAGACCCGTCGTGCCGGCTGTTTCACCATTCTTAGCCCAGTTGAGCCAGCCATAGTCCTGAACATGCACACAGTAGTATATGTCATAGTTATCGGCATCATCTCCGGTCAGCTCAATCTTTATAGCTTCGAGCCTCTTAGACTTACCGACAGTACCACTCGTGTTGCCGTCATATACCCAGTTCTGCCAGCCGTAGTCCTGAACATGAGTCTTATATCTTATACCGAGATCGGTTGCATCTCCGTTATCATCATAGCCGACAACTTGTATCTGTATACCCTCAAGTCGCTTGCTAAGTCCTGATGTTCCTGACAGTACACTGTCGGTACGCCAGTTACTTTCCCATCCGATATCCTGTATATGTGTACGGTACGAAATCGACGCTGTCGATACAACTGTACTAACATCCGTCACATTACTTACTGTTGATGCTCCGTAGTACCATACATTCGTATCCACTGCGCCGTCTATACCATCCACGTATGAGCCGCCTATCTGCCAGAAGGTATATGTGCCTGTATAATCCGTGCTTGTAGTCCAGTGAGCAAGCCATACATGAAAGTTAGCTGCAGTGATGTCACTCGGATAAAGCTGTGAGTTGAGGAACGACTTGTTAGCATACACGCCGGCACTGTAGCCGTACTTCTTACAGGTATTACAGAAGGCCAGCACATTTTCGGTAGCTGTAGACTTTGACAGGTTTGCGTTATAGAGTCTTCCTGTGGTCTGTCCACCCGAGGATACATACTCATAGTCCATAATAATCGGAAGGTCGAGATTTGCACCGTTCAGGAGCTTGATGGCATACATAGCCTCAGCCTGCGCCTCAGATGCGTTAACAGCCTGCGAGAACACATATACGCCAACCTTAACACCGGCTGCCTTCGCGTTCTTCAGATTCTTAACCCACTTGCTATCAGAGCTGAGATCACCGCTGCTGTACGATCTGTATGCTATTCTGATAAATGCAAAGTCCACGCCGGACTCCTTTACACTTTCCCAGTCTATATCTCCCTGCCATACAGATACATCGATACCCTTATACTTTGTGAGTGAGCTGTACTTTGATGCGTGCGTAAGTGTCTCATAAACCGAGGGCAGTGTGTTGGTTCCCGTTACCGCCTTCGCCTCTATATCCTCTATGATACTGTCTGCGAGCAGCTCAGCATCATCATAGTAGTATGCATCTCCATCGCTTGCATATCCGCCCATAACCGACGCCGCATCAACATCGGTATCCGTATCGGTTGTATACGCAGTCGCTGATACAGCCGCATCCATAGCAGCATTATAGTCACCATACTCTTCTGTGTCATCGCACTGTCCCGAAGCCTTATCAGCCATAGGATCCTCAGTTTCCTTTGCACTGACTCCGGAGCATACGGTACCCGCGAGCATAGCTGCCGCAAGAACAAGTGTGATACATTTCTTTGCAAATTTTCTCATAATTATTCCCCGTCTTTCTGCGAAAGACACCGATGGGGTTATGAAACCCTACGGTTAGCTCTTCCGCTAAATAAGTTTCTAAGTTTTCTTCCTTCTGCTATTATTTCCCTATAAGACTGACAC
>Ga0065711_1042090_pt1 | contig 15659 bp, 8 predicted proteins | sample Hoacrofraction12_FD_59098 | JGI IMG/M metagenome (GOLD analysis project Ga0065711, IMG submission 59098) | Hoatzin crop microbial communities from Cojedes, Venezuela - Epithelial fraction 12 v2 (version 2) | ecosystem: Host-associated > Birds > Digestive system > Esophagus > Crop | place... | reverse complement strand
TTTTTTTTTTTTTTAGAAAAATTCAGCCTCATTACAAGTTTGGTCCATTAGAAATGCTTATTAGCTGAAACATCTTTAAGCAGGGCTTTGGGAAATAAGAGGAAAGCAAATTTAGCAGTCTACGGTCCAACAACTTAAATTACTATGAAATGGCAAACAGATCATGAATGGAGCTTTCTGATGTGCCTGTCAAAATTTCAATGTATACAGGTGCAGTACGACAGACATTCCAAATACATTCATTGCATAACAAACACACAGACTTTGCTACAGCAATAAATCTAAACATAGCATTTATAGAGTTCAGCACTTCTCATGGACTGATATTTGACTTCTGGCCCCATACCATACCCAAAGATGTGCAATGTTCTTTAAATGCTTTGCCTGCTATGTATTGCTGTTAAAGTGAAGACCCTGCTAAAGCCAAGCTCACTGGCCTTCCCTTAGCAAACTAGTGCACCTTTTCAGAAAGCAACTAGCCCTGTTCTCGTTATTTAAAGTGATAAAACTGCATCAAGAAAGACCAGTAAAATGGAAGAGGCAAGGAACAATAAACATGAGGGAGAATCCAACCATTCCATACGTAATATAGCGATATGGGAGCTCAACTTCCATGCGTTGTCTTGCTTTCCGTACATCATCATGTGGTATGTGAAATATTTTACATGCCAGTGGAATAGTGGCTTTTTTCATTGCCACTCTTGTTAACAACAGAACTATTACTCCAATCAACAACCGCAATATGGCTTTTCCAAACACAGTCACAGTGAGGGAGGAAAGAGATAAAGGTAAGGTATTGGGAGGAGGATCTAGCTTTAGACCCATTATGTAGTTAACATGAGAGCCACAGGCTACTCCAGCACCACAGCCCAGTATCTGAGCTGTGTCTCCTCGCGATGTGCTCCAGGTGTCTAGAGTAAAAGAGAAGATGCCCAGGGCTAAATGGAGACTGATGATAATTAAAGGTGCATATTTGTAAGTTAAGTTGAAGTTATCAATCACGTCCACAACAGGATGGAAGACAACCAAGATGAGAATAGCATACAGAAATCCAGCAATAACATCCTGTTGAAGAGAGAGAAAGATATGGTTTCAGTGTAATAATTATTTAAAAAAATAATTTAAGTTACATTAGCAAGAAGACAACCCTAGTTACTCTGTTGCTAAAAGCGACTTGTGGATTCCCACTTTTCTCATTTACCATACAAGATTAAATTCTTTTTAATGTTAAAGATAAGGTAAGGAATTGCATTTGATCAACTATTAACAGGACATCACCATCACAATCAGATGATGCATGATCATGAATAAAGCTACGATCAAATCATCCATGATCAAAGTTGTAGATCTACCTATCTGCTGGCTACAGTGCTCCTTTGTCCAGGACTGGGGCACTCCAGCCTACAGTCAGCACAAAGCTAGCCCAGCTAAGCAAGTTCTGCCAACTTAAGTTTGCTGGAACAGCTTAACGCTGGATCTAAGTGCCTGGGTGCCAAGACACAGGCACACTGGCAGCAACAGCTGCTAAGGCAGTCAAGGACCACTGCAGTTAGGCATTACAGCAGCTTAGACTTTCCACTCCAGCTTAAGAATTAACACTACAAGAATGGAGAACTATTTCCAACTATTAAAGCAGAGGAAGAGGTAACTTCTGTGGCTTCATACTTGATTTGCAGTTTTATTATTGTTTTAAAAATGTCTTTTCTTAATTAAAAGGTTACTCTTAATTATTTTTATATTTATCACTTAATTTCAGTTACCACTGATTATTCACTCAGTTGCACAGAATTATCTGCAACTACAGTCACCTTTAGTTGTTAAAAAGGAATCTGTTGAAAGCTTTTTAGAAATCCAAGCACTAGAAACCAGATCACCTTCATTCTCATGCTTATCAGCTTTTCCATATGCGCCAGGAGGTGGGACTTTCGTCAGCAGTATTTCATTGCTCCATCTTCAGTGAATCTTTTTTTTTTCACTCCCACTAATTGAATGCTTGATAAAAGCTCTAATACAATTGACTGATATGAAAATCAGATTTGCTTATTTCAGAATCAACCTCAGCAGCACCTTCTGCCATATTTGCCACCCTACCTGCCCCTGTCTTAGGTACTACGCTTGATTTATATTACAGGTAACATGGTTAATTGTATTCATTCATTACATGATTAATTGTATTCACTCACACTACAGAGAATTCAGGTAAGAAACTGCTGAATAACCTAGTGATGCATCGCTATTTGTTGCATGATTTTGTTCTAAGACATTACCTGTCAACTGAAATACCCGCTCATCATCCTCCACACAAGTGGTTCTGACTTGGGAAGCTTCCTAATCACTAATGCAAATACGTCATTCAGCTTTTCTGAGCTGCCTTATTTTCACATGCTTCTACACTGTGTTCATCTACCAGCTTTACTACTCACTACCAAGCTTACTGCTTTCTGTTAGCTTTTCTCCTTCTAGGAAGCAATCCTCAAAAACCTCTTTAGCCATCCTTATTAATGGTCTTACATTCCAATTACCATTTTGTAGTGTTCCTGTTTTCCCATTTTTACATTGCAAGCATTTGTGTTTCAGTTTAATTTTTTCTTAATCCTTTTTAATAAATAAGTCTGTTCTTGACAGATGGCAACTTTGTTATTTGGTTCTTTAGAAACTTTGGTAAGTGAAACCCTAGCGTTTAGCATGGCACTCAAACACATGTGCTTTGAGCAGCTGACGTGGAACCTGAGTAGACATTAACAGCCACTCTGATCCTGCAAAATTATTTCCACTCTGTGGAGGAAAACTTCACATACGCTTTAGTGCGGTCATCAATTTCTGCACTAAAACTGCTATTAAACATCAGCTAAGTTTCAACTCTAGATTGAGTTTATGAAAGAAAAGTATAAAATTCACAGAAGTTTCACATCCACTTTTAGCTATTGTATCAATTTCTCTGCTGAAGAAATATAAGCATTCTGTTGCTATATGATAAAAAATTCTAAAATAATTTATATACACTTATTTACCGCACTGTAAAAACTTAAGGGTGATGGAAGTTTATAAAATCAAAACATTAAAGTAAGAGTTTAGTAGGATTATTTTCTTACCAAAATTGAATGCATTCCCATATAAATTCGACTACAGCAAACCAAAGAACACCAGCAGAATGCAAGGATCAGTCCAAACACAAGGGGATACTGGCAGGGAAAAAAAATGGAGAGATTGTATCAGAATTTGGAAAAAAAAATGAAAATAACTCTAAGAATTCTGTAATTAATTCCAATTAACGCAACTTGTGCTCTCCCTTTTCCTTGCCCTAGCCTACCCAAACCTATTAGACCACCTCAAGTAAGCCTGCTTTTCATAAAGTCAAAACATTAAGTCAAACTTTTAAAACTTTTTCCTTATCCTCTTCCTTTGCATTCAAGATATTTGAATTTCAGAATGTTGGTAGTATCTTTTCAGACAAAGCAGTAAGAATAAATCTTCATAGCAGTTAATCTTGCCATGTTATGATATCTTAAATTGGCAATATGGACAGAGACAAGCCTTGTGTTATAAATCATGGAATGGTTTTACACTGGGGTGAAGCAGCTATGTAATATACTAGTATTGTTAACAATTATCCAGGCAGAACCCAGTAGCTTCACCTTTCTCAGGAAAAGGAAGAACTCAGTAATTTACAAATAAATTCAATTCTTTATGCACTGTTTTAAAGTTTCTGCAATCCTTGACTCAGAGTCAGTATCAAACTCCTAGAACAGTAATCTTTGTTGTCTACAAACCCATACACACTTACTACAATCCACGTTTATTAAACAAAAAACATCAAATAATTATTTCCAATTATTTCCATCTTCTGGTAGAAGATTTTTTATTAATAAGGACTGTTTACCAGGAACAAACAAAATACTTTGTTTTAGTAACCACATATCAGCATATGTGGAAACTTAGTATTTTAACTTTCTTAGGTTTTGGACAAAAGTATGCTAATTCACCTCTTACAGCACAGTAAGAAATACTTTCCCCACTACCATAATGCAAAATGTTGTACAAGACAGGATACAGCTTCCTTTTTTCAGTATTAAAAATAATAGTTCTATAAAAGAAGCTGTCACAAGACAAAATGGCATGTTTCCAAAATTGTTTGACTTCCTACACAAAAGCCATGATAAACAATTTCATATAAACAGGCAGTCTAGATATACTCAAATCTCAAAATAAAAATTAAAAATTACAGGCAGTTTTCTTGCCCTTCCCCTTGCTCCTTTTATGGGTAACCTGAAGGGTAGAATATCCAACAAATTAGAGAAAGTATCTTTAATCTTATTGGAGAAAGCTGTATGTCCTTTGTGAAGGCCACTTAACAGATTGACAAGCTTCTAAATCAGACTTTCAATGAAAGGTTTGAGAAAAGATTATCAGTCATCTGCATTATTCCAATATTCTTTGAATTCTCAGCTCCAAGACCATGTGAACATGAAAAACCTAAAAAAAAAAAAGTTCTCAAACTAACAGAAAATCAGGAAGCCTACATTTCACAGAAGAAACAGATTTCACATTAAAATCAATTCTAAATGCCCAGCTCACAGTTGTATTACATCTAGTTTAAACTCTAATTCCTGTAGCAATGTTTGTCTTTGTTTCTACTACATTCATCTACAGATTGTGCCTAAACAAAATCATGTATTTAATGCTTCATTTCTAACTGAAATTATTTAGGAAGAAATTCAGTTTCCTGCTTTTCAGAATTACGCTAATAGTGGGCAATACACCAGTAACTAGGTCACGCTCAAGACATGACCGCAGAGTTATCAGATGCTCACACTGTTGTAGCAGCCATAAAAGTAATCCTTGTACCCTGTGCTGTGCCACCAGGATACATCACCAGTGCAGCCCCGTCACTCATCCCCATTATGCCTCTACCATCATGTCCGTTGATCTCAGGGTAGAACTAATGCTGCCTGCACCAGGAATACACTCAAGCCACACAACCTCCCTGCCTGTGCTGCTCCACTCTCCCCGCAGAGGACTACTGCAGCAGAATTGGTGTATATACAGGGATAGGTATACCCTATATCCTCGTAAGTGGAGTTTCTAGCACCTCTTTACACACTCCGCAAGACGAAAGCCTGGGAAGGCAGAATTCTTGTTTGTCAGAGATCAGCAAGTGAAGATTTACTACCTCCAGAAGCAATGCAAACCTCTTGACCAAAAAAATCAATCCCATCAAAATCACCTGGTGGTAGAATGAGCTTGCGTGTGTTCACACACCTCAAAAGTTTCAAATGGTCCTGCCCATCACTCGATACCATAAGCCCATTCTTGTTTCCTGGCACGTCTTCCAGGCTTTCAGGCTCCAGTCAAGGGTAAGGCTTTTCTTTAATAAATAAAGACTTTTCCTGCATTTCTGAAAATACCTGACAGAAGCTGAAGCTGGAGCTTTAGCAGGAAGATCAACAAAGTGCCAAGCTCAGCAGGCTACAGCAGCTAATGATACTGTGGATGAGATGTTGGGATCGTGAGGGAGCAGAGGTTACAGCAGCTAAACAGCAAGACCCTAGGAACAAGGAGTATGAAGCAAAAGATGTATGTGACAAGTCTTGTTTTATGAGTCCTGGGCAGGTCATTGTAAACAGCAGGGAAAGAAGGATAAATTCTGAAAGTGAAAAGAAATGCTTGCTCTCAGTTAGGAACTCTCAAGGGAGGGTATTTGAAGAAGCAAACTGACACTCCAACTTTGAAGAAAATTTTGGAAAGAATATTTGGCTCTGTCATATCTCACTAATTCTGTTTTTAATAGTATTGAGAATAAATACCCATTAAAATATCTGAAAATGCTGACTAGTTTAGTTCTTCTGTAGCAAATCATCTGTATACAAGAACTCAAACACCTGCCTATTCTGTCTCCAATAAAAAGTCAATTAGACATTGAACCCTGACTAATGTAGTCTTAAAGTAATGAAGAATTTTAACTTAAACACAGACAAATTATTCTTACTGAAATAAATTTAGCATGACCTGTCCACAAATGTGTCTGCAGTATTAGACACATGCTGTTTTGTGGTATTTTTAATGCATGTTAATAATAATCACAGAAGTCCTAAAAGCAGTTTCCTTCTCCCCAAGAGAGCTTACTCACTACAGTATACCTAGCTATACTATATCCAGTCCACTACAAAAAAGCAGAAAATTGAAACAATTATTTTAATTTTCTCTGGAATAACATTCCACAATACAACATTTAAGTTGATTTTTGTCATTAGTTGCCACACAAAGCATTCTCCTCTACGCTCCCACTATGTAACCTGCACTTGGACAACTGTCAGTTTATGTTTGAAGCTTACTTATCAGTCAGTAAAATAACTATCAGTTTAGATAAACTTTACATATAGAGTACAGGAATAAAATTTGATCTAAAGAAGGTTTTAACCTTCATCTGTCCTAGTTTCTTCCAATGTTGTATCCATACCTTCCCGCATTGTCCACATAACTGATCCAATTTTCTTCCCACAAGCCCAGTACCCACCTGTGGAGCAGCCTAAAGCTGTAAGGTACCCTTCGGGGCTTGACAGTTCACTGGCCTCCTGACACACAAGCAGAAATCAAGCAGAACCACCCCTCTATTTCAACACAAACAAAGCACAATATCCTGCCTCCTCCTTGGCCTGTTTTCACTCCTACCTTTTGAAAGCAGCCAATGTGTTCAAGAATTCCTAGAACACCGAACTGGTAGGACCTGCTTAAAATCTGCCATGAGGTGATAATGCAACCACGTATTTTGTCCTCATATGTAGGGATAAGTGTACAAGGTGACTAAAGGAGAATATTCAACACTCACACACACCTTGTAGCTCAGAAAGAAGATTACTTGGCATGCTGCTGAGCAGTAACACCTACAGCGGACATCACCTTGATTCTTAAAAAAAAGCCAATGCCATAAATTTACTTCCAAATTATTGTCTAAAAATAATGCAATACTGACGTACCAGCAAGCATTTTCTAAATGTTGTTTCATCTAGAACATGACTGCCTGTATGTATTTCGCATATATACATTGGTTATACCCTTGTTCTTAGTATCCGTAACCTCCCACTGCCTAGGCATACGAAATCCTCCCAAATACCAAAACATCTTCTATTGGTATAGTGCCTTAAGACTATTAATATTTTTTATCAGCCCTGCTGTACAGGAGTATTATTTTATGAAAAAATAACCTGAAAACTTTAATATAAACTAATCTCAATCGTTCATGGAAGAAAGCCATAAGCACTCATTTTTTGAGATTGGCTTGGGTCTCTTATTTCAGAAAATACCCCATTCACAAATTTGAAAATCAATAGTTATCAATTACCTTTGAGTTATAAACTTTGAGATCTTTTCTATATAGTTGTATACAGACACGCTGACAGTCTCTACTTAAATGAAAGTTATTAAAGCAAGACCGCTGAATTCCAGCAATTTTAGGCCCACAGTTCCTCACACGCCAAATCAGACCTAGAGGCATGAAGGACAAAATATCACAAGTTCACTTCTACCCTCTTCCCCAATTCATTGCTATTCTTTCTCATTTAGGTATCAGAAGGCAGACTGGCATCATATCTCCTTTCAGACGAGGGTCAGAAAGATTGTCAGAGATCACAGCTGGCAGGGGTAGACATAAAAAACAGGTTTCATTTGCTCAGCTTGTACATTCTGATAACAGAATTGACATATCTTCATTCTTGACCATTCTCTGAGTCACTCGGAGTCAGATATTCAGGAACAGCCCATTTTAGAGATAAAAATCTCACACCCTGCCTCCATACCCTCAATTAAGACCATCCCGTGTATCTCCTCAAAAAACTCATTATGCCTCCACAGCTTCCATGCCACCTCAGCAACTTCGAGTATGGGGAGTATTTATTGAACTGCATACTGCTTTCTTTTTTCTAAATTAAAAAAAAAAACAACTTGTGATTTGAAAATTGTAACCTCATACAAAAATAAAGACACTCACATAGTACTCAATCTTTTAGAACTTCAAAATCACACGTTGACTCAAACCCAACATTAATCTGCCATTTTCCTCCTTGAGAAGAGTACCCCACATTTCATATTAGAGCAAATCACTGATATCCAGCTTGCACAAAAGTTTTTCCACAGGCCAGAATAAAACTTCAATAATATGTACAAGCATGTAGTACAAATACAATACTAGAAGATGAAGGCAGACAGAATTGACAGCAAGGTAGAGATTGGAGATAGAGATAAATGCAACATATAGATTAAAAAGATATCTTTGTTGACATTTTGGCTTTTAAATGTTTGAATGGATATATTTCTTTGAAGGCATCATACCCATATGACTAAGGGACAGATCACCAACCATGTCAATGAAAAAAACAGGTTAAAAAAGGTTAATTGATTTCTTAAATCCACATATTAAGCTCAAGAAAAAACTAGGAATAAAGCTGATTGAGTAGACTACTCATCCTCTCTCAAGCTTCAATTTTGTTCCCATATCCAGAATCTTGTTTTAATTAAATTGGTCATATTCGGAAAACAGCAAAGAAACTACGCCCATTAAGTCTTCGAGAATTTTATGCCCTATTTTTTTAACGGGAAATTCCCATTTTATTCGATTATATCCTCCGAAATGGGCTTGCAAGCTTCTACTGGATCACATCAAATGCCTGTCTTCCTCCCTCCCGTTCATCTGACTTTTTGCCAAGAGTCTTAATAACATAACCATTGTTTAAAAATGCTCATAAGGAAACAATCTGTCCTAAAAGCTTTGACCTAGGTCAGAAAATTCCTTCTTTCATAATGGAACATTCTTAAAACACACTCCAGATTCTCATTTCTTTACTTTTTAAAAGCGCATTCTACACTGGAGAGGTTTCCAGCATTCACAAAGGGTTCCAAACTAATTTTTAAATTTTTTTCAGTGTTCTACAGTATTACTCAATGATCCTTTTTTAATCATATAATAGCTCATAAGTTCAGCTTGAGTTTGAGACAATTACTTTGGGCCAGACTTCACTGAAAGAATCCAAGCAGCCCCTGCAGCATCACGCTTTTAATAAGATATTTGGGCTACGTATTGGCAATCATTATATGAAAAGCTGTAATCAATGTTTATAAGAATGACCGAGACATTTGTTGGCCAGATGAGTACAAAAAGCATGTAAATAATTTTCTGGAGGGAGCAGAAAAGGGAGAAGGCTACTTATGAGTCATTTTAGGAAAAACAAACGGAAAAAATTCTGTCTTTTCAAAGGAGGCCAAGTGGTAAATGACACTAGTTAAGATACATTTATAAATTATTTCTTTCTTTCTTCCACTGACCAACTTTAACATAAAAAAGCATAAAAATTTGAGCACGCTACGTATCATTACAAGAACCTCTTCTTTAAAGTTCAAGATAAAAATTTCAGTGCCAGCCCTGCAGGGATTTAAAAAGTTTAATTTTCTGCTACGCATTATCTGAAAATAAATTAAAGAGTTACAACAGGAATTAAAGCCTGTTACTTCTTTTCCTTGCAGTCACTGAAAAAACAAAAATCCCTCGCTGAACACACCCAGTAAGAATCACGTATAGCTTTCTCCGCTTATGGCCCCAACACCTAAAAAATTTCTGCAAACTGAAATTTTCTCAGGTTTAATCAACACTCCCTATTTGAGAGTATGAGGAGTGCTTTACATGTGTACAGACCACTAAGAAAAAAAATTGCTTGAGAAGTAAAGTACTTCCTTTGAACCCTTTCTTCATCAAAAACTCTGCATCTAACCTTAAGGCATTTGTTTTTACATATTCCCCCCCCCCAAGATCGTTTACATTAATTAAAGATTTGCTTATGCAAACCTGAAAAATATATTTAATGCCAATCAACACAGTTTAATAGGATGGGCTGCTGCATACCTCTGGAAGACATTCCCCAATGATATTTGTAACAACTGGCTATGCTCTCTTCAAAATTTAAGAGCATGTGAATCAAACAGGCCACACAACTTTTCCCAGTTTCCTTTACAAATAAACTACAGACATTAATACGGCCACAGAAGAAGAATTTACAACTCAAGTACACAAGACAGTGCTGACTCGCCAAACTCCCATCTCTCTTTCCCAAGAGCTCTTCATTGTGTGGGCATTTCTAAGTTTTCAGATCACCCCTTCAGCTACGCTCCTCTTATCAGAAGAGCTGTTTGATGGTTTACTTCAAGAAACACACGTAGGAAAACCAATTAGACAAGCACGCATCTCTGCCTAAGTTTCTTCACAACACTTTAGTATTTCAGCCAAAATCCATTTGGGCTGCTCAGAGATAAGGCATCTCTTTCTGAAAGGAGTCCATACTTGCTCATATACACAGACTTCATATGTAAGAGACAGCTTCCTATGTGTAGCTTCCAGTTTTATCATTACATCAATCTTACTGATAATGCAAGCCTTTCAACAAGGACAGGCACTTAAAACTAGGATTTGTCCACTTTCTGTAAAATTCTCACTATAGCAGTGTTGTGATTAAACTACTGATCCATCTCTGATAACCAATTATTCCCCATTCCCAGTGGGGATCTGAAAGAAGTTCGCCTTTTGAAATGAAAGAGCAGGCAGAGAATTCTAGAGGCAATATTTATTAGTTGTCAATCAGAATCACATAACAATACAGATCTCTCTGAAATCCCAATGCAGATCCTGTCAAACCTGTCTCATTTGATGAGATTCATCAGCTTTGGTTGATACAAGTCATGGTGCAGATGAAAGATTTCTGCAAGTGTGTTTGCCATGGTATCATGTGACATTCGTACACAATTAGTACTATGGAGAGTCAGTAGAGCACTAAGTAAATGAAAACTGAAAAATACTTTAGGTGTGTTGGTCAAAGAAACCATTACAGAACAGATGCATTCTACTGCGGGTTTAGCAGCAGTGCCTATTAAGGTCACCATTACCATCACTGGGGTGGAAAGACAGTCACTGATGATACGATTTGTATATAAAACATTAGCAGACAAGTACATCAGGAGGACAATGCTGTCATATTTAGCGATCTAAACTGCTTGGGAAGACAAGCCCATTCAAACAACACTGGGTAATGTAGTTACAGAGGCCAGCTACTCATCAATCAAGGCTCTGGGCTCCTGCTGAATATCAACTTAACAAAGTTGTTCAGTGACCTATAGTGAGAGTCAGCAGTTCCTGACTCAGCTCATTATGCAGAGCTCAGGAAGGAGTGCAAGCCCATCACTTCCTAATCCAGACAACTACTGCTAGAGCCAAGCTGCATTCTGGAGGGATGCTGGGAGAAAAGGCATATTATCTGACTCCTCTCCATCTCCACCCTCCACAACCCCTCCCCCCTCAAATAAAACAGCAGAGTTATGATGCATTCAGGTACCATCCTAACTCAAGCACCATTTCTAATAAAATGTGTTCATATCTCTTTGAAATCAGCAGTTCAAAGTAATCAAGTAAAATATAAAGACAACTTTTTCCAGCAGTCTCAGCCTTAAGTTTTTGGAGATTTTGTAGATAATTAGCAGTTCACACTATCTCTTCCTCCCCGTCCAGGACATGATATAAGACAGCCCAGCTCAAACTATCAATATTTCAAAGAAAGTAGGTTTTTCCCAATGCAATAAAGGTACACTTTCTCCTGCATCATATTGAGAGCTATAATCTTGCTGTCTTTTAAGTGTTTGTCCTCCTCTTTCAGTGTATCAGAGCTTCAAAGACAGAAAGGAAAATGTCAACATCTATAATACTCCTAAGTTCTTAGGAGTCTTTGGCAGGAGCTTTGTATTTCAAGGTTACTGAAGTGTCTTTGAAAGGTTTTCCCTGCTGAGATTGAATAATATTAAATAAATAAATATGTAAAGATTATGCAAGTAGAATAGAAAGTTTCAGGCAAGCTCTCATAATACAAGCAGAAATTGAAAAACTATATTCCACAGTGGACAGAAAAGTTAGCTATTACAAAAATTATCTTAACATACAATCTGTTTGTTTGAAAATCAGTTGCAATGAATATTCTGTATGTCCAAAGTCCCCAGTTGTGAAAATTTGCCACTACTGTCTTTAAAATACATAATCTCTGAAAACAGTTTACTCGAACAATTTTGCTTATAAGCAAATATTTTATTTTTACTATGGTATAGTCAAAAATCCTTCTGAATAACACAAGAAAGGAAAATAATTGTAATAGGATTAAAGACAGGCACTGAAAACTAGGAAAGCACAAATGTAATTCAACAGGTTAAAAGGAAACCTACTGGAATTCAAAATTTTTGTTTTTAAATGGACAATCTGGGCCATACCTAGAAAAATAAGTGCAGATTTGCTCTGTTCCCTACGTCGTTCAAGAGAAAGACTCACAGATTGTCTTTGCCTGACAGAAAAGAACTGTTACACAATAGTAGGAAGTCATAACGCAATGAAAGCAAACTCCAAATAAACTATACAGGAAAGCGATTCCTTTCTCGCTGGAGTAACCTCTTTTAGAGCAAGAGTGGCTTTCTTTGGCTTAGTATAAACTTCAAAGTGATAAGCTCAATTAAAGTTACCTGTATTCCAGAATAAAAATCCCTGCAGAGAGTTATAGCCATATCTGCTTAAATTCATATTCAGTCTTGCTCAACTATGATTTTTCTGAACAGTCCTAAGATGCAGGCTCATTATGATCAGTCTCTGTAATGCTTGCTTATACTGAATACACAGAAAGACTGTACCCCAACATTTGCTAACATGTTTAAATCTAGCCGTCTGTACCTACTGATAAATATGTATAATTTAATAAAAATCAGAGTTGTTACAAGCCCCCTTATCACTAATAGCTTTGCAAGAAGTTCTGAGGTCAGTCTTTTTTAACACCCTGTATTCCAGAATAGCAGGACAAAAAGTTGTCATATAGATTCTACTCCGTTCAACACTAGTAAAATATGGAGAACGGGAGAAGCATTAGATGAAATCTTAACTCTCTTTAGAGGTGAATCAAAAGATATTCAACATGCCACAGATTAACCTTTGATTAATATTTTGAAATAAAAATATAAAAGTCAGAAGGTTGTTTGTTTTTTTTTAAATGAATGTGTTGAAACAGTAGAAGTTTATTTCAGAGAGGTATGTTATTCAGAATCATTTCACAGGAAAAATTAATTAAAATTAAGACTCAAACACTTTGCTTCTCCATTTCTTAAGCATGGTTTGAAATGAAAAACAACAAGGCTGAACATTTATACTTTCTTAATATGCACTCATTATAAATATGTTTAGTCAATTAGCACTATATTTCACAGACTGCAGTTGCAGAGTTGGCAAACTGAAGATCGAACTTGGTTCACTGACAAAAATACCATTTCACACATTGTCAGTTTGCTGGTTCTATGAAAGTAATCAAGCTGGGTTCTCCTTTGTATGCATGACATCAGAGTCTGTGCAAAGCCAGTCAATTGATACTACTAAATGAGGTTTCCCACATGCAAAGAAATAGAAATCCATTTCATTCTGACTTCAGCCCTACAGATCTAACAAGTAACAATCAAATATTCAGATTGTAGTCAGTCATTTAAAAAACACAAACTTTAAGATTAAGCATCTCAGTGACAGAACTCCAACCATTTATTTCAAACACACACAAAACATGGCATTATCTGATGCCTGCACAACTCTAGCATAGTGATATTTCAGATTTTTCTAGCAAAGAATATGAATCCCTAATAGCTTTCTTTTGTGCACATTGTATCACCTTGCAGATATAGATACATAAACTTTGGTTAAAGACCGAGCAAACAACCTGTAACCTTCAACTATCTCTTTCCTTTCAGGCACTCATTCTATAGGCAGAGATAGAGCCACAAAGTGTGACACTGTGACAGCAGACAACTGGGGCTTGTAAACAGTAACTGGTTCAGCCCCTGCATAAAGCTTCAAATGAGAGTTCTCTACCACGATGACATACATATGACTTAAAACAGGCAAGTATTATAATAAGAATTTGTAAATATTACCAACTTAAGAGTAGACTTACTGCATAATTCCTTGAACATGACACACAGAGCCCTCAAAACCCCACACTGAACATCTGTTACCTGGGAAAGCCTCTCATTTACCACTGGAATCGGTGCAGTGATTTAGAGAGCTGAATATGTGTTGTGCTTTCTTTGGAGTTCTTACTGTCACCCATACTGCTAACCACAAGTGCCAAAGAACATGCCACAGCTGGCATAAAACAGATGATCGACAGTGTTATTTTAATCTACTGACAGGAAGGTTTTAAGGTTTTGCTGAATGAAGGTGCTGAAAAGGTCACAGATTATCAGTTCCTGCTAATTATTAGCACATTAATAGTTGTAAAACTATCGAAAGTGTATGTACTCCTCAAAACAGAAATAATCATTTCCAGTTTATGAGTAATGAAACTAACAGACAGCATTAAAGAAAAAGCTAAAGCTGCAAATTGACTCAAGCTACAAAGTGACTCAAAGCAAAGAAGGATCAGCAAAAAGCCCTTCGGTTCCTGGCTCTCCACCAAATTCTCAGCCAGTAAAACCAAATGTCTGTAAAAATATCAGATGCCTATCCAAACTTTGTGCAAAGCACTCACCCTGCAAGAAGTCGAAAAAAAAAACCTCGCAAGAACAAAATACAGATTGTTAAAGCAGACTCTTAATGCTTACCGAGCTAACCATTCACAAAGCCAGTAGAATTTCCATTCAGAAGACAGAACTATTACAACAGCGTTCGTTACCTGAGCGCTCGCTTGGATCACAGAAAAAATTTAAAAAAAAGAGGGGGGGGGGTGGCGGGGGGCGGGCAAGGAAAAAAGGCACGAAATTCACACTTTCCCAAACAATCTCAGCCACCTCCCCTCCCAAAAGAAATCAAGTCTGTCACATCCTTATACCCCCGGGCTGGAAGCCACAGGGAGAAGGACGAGGCGGCGAGCATTACCTGCCAGCGGCCGTAGCTGAGCAGCAGCAGCGCCAGGGGGATGGCGGTGCCCGACATGGCGTGGGTGGAGGGCATGCTGTACTCGGAGTTGTAGAAGACTTCCAGCTTCACCACGGGCGGGGAGGCAGGCCGCGGCCAGCGGATGACATCCTTGGTGCACTGCCCCAGGTACATCACCCACACCCAGATGATGATCAGCCTCCGGCCCAGCCAGGCGTCCAAATTCCAGATGCAGAAGGGGAAGAAGAGGATGTAGAAGAGCTCGTTGCCCAGCTCCGTGCCCAGGCTGAAGAGATAGTAGAGGAACCGGCTGCGGGTGGAGAACTCCTGGCTGCCGTCCTCCTCCGTGAGGGAGTTGCGGCGTGGCCTCCTCCTCCACCGCTGTGGGGGGCCCGCCCCGCCGGGCACGGTCCCGTTCCCGGAGGGATGCCCCGCGGCCGGGGGGCCGCCGTTAACCACCGGCCCCGGGGCCCCGGCTCGCTGCTCTGCCTCGGCCCAGCCCGAAGGCCCCTCCACCCCACAGAGCCGCTGGAAGGCGGCCACCTTCCGCGGGTCCTGCAGGTGGGCGGCCAGGAGGGCCAGGCGCCGGCAAAGAGCCATGGCGAGAGGACGAAGCGGCCCGCGAGGGGCGGGCTGAGGGCGGCGAGGCGCTGCCCGGGTCGGCGGGCGGGGAGCCGAGGGGGCTTCGCCTGAGGGGCGGCGGGCGGGATGGCAGCCCCCGTGCGCGCCGCGGGGAGGG
>Ga0065711_1007112_pt1 | contig 15659 bp, 12 predicted proteins | sample Hoacrofraction12_FD_59098 | JGI IMG/M metagenome (GOLD analysis project Ga0065711, IMG submission 59098) | Hoatzin crop microbial communities from Cojedes, Venezuela - Epithelial fraction 12 v2 (version 2) | ecosystem: Host-associated > Birds > Digestive system > Esophagus > Crop | place... | reverse complement strand
TTTTGGTGGCATACTACTATGCTGTGGACTTCTTTCTTCACGTTTGCTTCTGTGGAATGCTGGTAGGGAACTTCAGCAGTGACTTGCACAGTAAAATAGCACCAGTAAATTATTTAAAATAGGTATAGTCACTTTAGTGTGATTTAATAATGTAAAAACCCTTTTAAGAAAAAGCCAGCTCCACAGAGACCTTCAGTAAAGTGCTGAGAAGCCTCGTTTGAGAGCTGGTGGCTCTGGCCAGCAGCCCTGAAGTTTTTGAATTACCATGAAATCATGAGCTGTGACAGTTATAGGGAGATGCTCTCAAGCTGCTTATGGTCCCTGGTGTCTTATTTACTTTCTTATCACTTAGCAAAGTCAGACCTAAATTATCATTGCTCATTCAGATCATTAAAACATTACCTCTCTCTTCTTTCAACTGATCTCTTTTAGATAATTGTTTAATAATGTAGATGCAGGTAATAACTTGAATCGGTTACTTTAAGTAAGCAATATTTTATTAATAAATCCAGGCTTTTTATATAAAATGTGAAAAGCTCTCTCTCTTTCTGTGTACATGCACATGCATACGTATATATAGTTCAAAAAGCCTATGGCTAGCATTTTATTTTCCACGTAAATAGCCATAAATCTCTGTGAAGCCCAGTGTAAATTGTCATGTTAGCTTTAGATTGCAAACAGCTTCATTTAGGAAACCATGCAGAGAAAGGTATTGCCGAAGGATGTAAAAATATTTTATTTCCCTGAGAAAACAAAGCGGTTGCTATGGGGCAGAAAACGATCTAATGATGGCTTTCCACAGATACGTGCTACTGGACAGAATTAGAATATTCAGACCACAGTGGGCGAAAATGTTGATTTTTCTAGGATATATTTTTGAAAGATTTTTGATAGTGTAGCTGTAGATACTTTCAAGAAAGATAAAGAAGCAGGTATTTTTCTGTAGGGTACAATTTAATTGTTTTTTCTTTCCAGTCCGAAAATACTGTGCAAATGAAACACATTTGTTTAGTCAATCTAGCTTTTAAATACCTGTGAAGAAATGTGCAGTCTTTTTGAATGCTGAATGAGGATTGCTTAAGGTTTTGCCTAGTACAAATAACGTGTTTTTTTGTGTGGCAGTATAATTAAAAATCTAAGCAATAAGTGAAAGTTATTCCGTAAATTTAATAATAACCCTCTTAAATGGCATTTTTAAATGAGGGAAGATTTAAATACCGATGTTTGCAATGTTACTGTGCCAGTTCTAAAAGCTCCCTTAGCATCATGCTTTAAGTAACCAGACAGAATTATTGACTCAAATGCAGTTGGGCTGTGGGAAATGCATTATGATCCATCGCAAACCTTCTAATTGACTATCTTACCCCATCCTGCATGTATAAAAGCTGTGGTTCTGTTCCTTCTCCTTCTCTTTTCCCATGAGATATCCTATGAGACAGCGGTTTTTAACAGCTCCTGATCTTCCCCCTGTGGAGGGGGGCTACAGTCACGCTGCAAGTGTACCTACATGGAGACTGGTAAAACTAATTGCTTTAGCTGCAATTAAACACCATGTGACTAGAGGCATAAAACCGCTGGATCGTGACAGGTAGTTGATGCCTAATGGTGTAGAAAGGTACATTTTAGGATGTTTTTTTGAACTGGTTGTATGCTTGTGCCCCATTGAAGTCTGTCTTTCGGAATTCAGTTAAATGGACCTGACAAAGATGCTCAGTGATGAATCCTCCGTCCCTTAGCAGTGTTTGTGGTAACTTTTCACTCTGTGGAGCAATGCCAACCTGGTATACCCAGAAATCGTGTAGAGACTTCTCAGGTGGATCTGCGTGGAGTACTCTGAGTAAAGGACAGCTTGTTAGCTCTAACACAGTGCTCGCCTTGCCAGACCCTTCTGACTCTTCGAAAATCCAGAGTGAGTCATGTTCTCTTTTGCTCTTTGGTCTGGGAATATGCTGCAGAAACGCCCAAGCCCAACAGTGCCTGCTGGATTTTGCTCTGCGCTGTCTGCACTCAAGTGTTGATGTTTCTTGCATGAATTACTTAGCACTTGTACTCTTTTTAAAAAACGATTTTAATGTCATTCCTAGCCTATTACGAACACAAATTTTTAATGCCTGTAGGTTAGTAATGAGGAAGTTCCTTCCTAATGCTTAAGAAAAATTGGTCTATTCTTGAATGAAACAAAAATTGAACTTGTTTTATAGTACTTCTTTTCATTCCTTTCATAAATGTATGCCATGAACAAGCTTGAGGACCTTAGAAGTCTTGGTTCTCCAAAGAAATTTCTGCTGTGATCATGCTTGAAATTCCCACTAGCTGTATGTGGCTGGCATGAATGCATGCAAAAATCGCTGACTTAGATCATCCTGCTTTTGGCATGAATAGCTGAGAAGATGATCTTGCAATACGATTAGCATTCTTGTAGCCTCACAAATTCCCTGTGTGTAGTATCAAGGGAGGTGAGTCTTGTGCTATTTAAAAACTTTTTCTGAATGTGCTGTATTTTGAGAAGTTACAAAAATCAACCAGCCATGGAGAGAGACCACTTGCCATTGAGAGAGGTCCTGATTTCTGTCCCTGGTGTGTGCTTGTACCTCCGTTTACTCAGAAATAACTGTGTGTGATTATTGCCAGTCATACTATATTTCTGCTTTGGTTTGATTTCCTATCTCCTTCACCATATTTCTTCATACTGCTTAAAACTATACCCTAAATTTTGTCTCATAGTAATCCTTAGATTCCTGTTTAGCAGCTTCAGCCATCTTTCGCAGTCTCCTTACTCCATTTCATTCATCGCAGGCGTTTCTGAAGCTGCGATGCTGTATTCTGCCAGCCAGTTTCGTGAACTGCCCGTTCTTACGCTACCCTTGTGTGCTGTTAGGTGCTTATGGGGTCTCTTCATCACTGCTAATCCAGTCTCTGGACCTTGGGTTATTTTCTCTCCTCTTTTTTCCTTTGCGTTTGCATGTCTTGTCTTTACAGTGCTCCCTGTTAGCCAAAATGTGTTTCTTAACTGGCATTAACAGTTGTGTTTTGGGGGATTTGTTCTGTCACTGACTCTAGGCACCACCTGCACTAGGTAGGTATTGAAAATACAGAACATAGATAGATGTAAAGTAGTAGTGTTGTAAAAGCCAAGAAAATTATCGTCAGCCACAGAACTTCAGTTAGGAGATAGCTGCTTTCCCCCCTACCCCCATTTTTCCTGTGAAGGAGAGTGGCAGAATAGATAGGAAACATCAACTGAATTTACGGACAAACATTTTCCCAACCCAGCTTCCCTTCTTTCCTATTGCATAGCAGCAATAGCCCTGACAGTTCAGCCCTTTGAGGAACACAGATGAGGGTTAAAATCAGTCGGTAAGGCTTAATTAGTGAGATTGTAAAAAGAAATCCACACTGAGACAGAGTAAGGCGATAGTAAGGTGACATAATCTGTATTTCGTTGATGATGTTATTTACCGCTAGCAATATGTATTTTCAGAAAAGGCTATCCATTCCTGGGAGTTAATGCTCAGAAATTCTCATATAGTCTTTTATTAAAAGAAACCTAACAAACTTTAAATACTAAGTGTCTTGATGAAGGAAGCTGAAAAAAGTACTAAGAAAACCCTACCCGTTCTTTTAGAGAACAGACCAGTGGAGCACTAGTTAAAAATTAGTTTCCTAGTTAATATTTTGAACCTCGTCTATTGAAGTATTGATGATGTTTGAATGATGCAATGGAAGGCTTACTGGGTGGTTCTTCTGTTGGAGCTCTACTCTGCAGAGTATGATTCACGCTGGATTTCTGGCTACAGTTGTGAAATTTTTCACTTTTCCTCCACAGATTATTCCACTCCCTTTGATGGTTCAAAAAAGCAAATTGGTTTTCTCCATTTATTTTGCNAAGTCTAGGTTGCACTGGAGTACAGGGAGACAGCGGAGGCGGGGATAAACCACACTGCTCCGGACAGCTTTCAGATTGCAGTGTGACTGGTGATCGTGATGAGCTGTGAAGAGCTCCCTGCCTTCCAGCTTACCTGACTCTTGTGAACTGGGGCTGCACCCTGTTTGCTCTTCCCAGTCAAGTGCTTAGAAAAATCTGTGAACTATGACTGCTTAAAGGAATGATAGGGGGAGAGAAGAAACACTTTTAAATACTATCTGTGCTTTTATACTGCTCCATTCTTCTAGTTATCCTCCATAGGTCCCTTTCTGTTGCTCTGTGGTGGTCCTCTATCTTGCATCATTCAAACGTTGCTTTACTTCTTGACTGAAATTCTGGTCCTGTTAGAGTCCATAGCAAAAGATACACCTCCTTTACTGGGACAAGGCTTTAAACAGCTGTGTCTTTCCTGTTTATTAATTACTTAACAGCCTGTAGAGTAAGAAGTGCGGCTCTTCCAAGCTGAGCCAATGTCAAAACTCTGTGACTCTCCGAATGGTATAGGAGCTTGCTCAGAGCATTTACATTTCGTAGTCGTTCCTACATAAATTTAAATCACTAATTAGTCACTTGTGCATCTCACTTATTTACTGTGTTACTTTTGGTTGCTACATGGTTTGACAAATCTTTACGTTAAACTGCTGTCTATTATTCAGAAATGGAATAAGGTTTGAGAAGAGGCTGTAGGAATTGCTTAGTATTGCCTGACTCCTTCCTGCAATGTGTAGCATCCAGACGTACGCCACTTTCTTCTTTATATACTACACGACATACCCTTTCCCGAGTTGTTGAGTAGTACTGTCTTTCCTAGGCATCTTAAAGCAGTAATCAATTTTCATTTTCTCCGCTGAAAATCTCTTTCAGATGATTTCTCCCAGATTCACTGGGAATCACTGCAGTTTCACTGTATTTTCTTCCTGTGTTTTACTCCTTCCACTTCTATTTATACTTTATAGTTTGTGCTTAGATGTGTCATATGAGTCCTATTTATTTCTTCTCCTTTTCTGCTGATAATTACTTTGATGTTCCTTGCAGCTTCCCTACATAAAAGAAAATATGGTCCTAGCCAGGGGGACTTAGGGTGAGTCACTTCTAAATTTCTTGCCAAATTCTTGACCAGGAAAAGTATATTAAGACTTTATGGAAAATTTACTCTTGCAGTGATTCTATGAAAGTTTTCCCCAACTTCATAAATTTCTGTTTATTCTTGTTCTGTTCCACTACCCTCCACCAGTCATTGGCCAACTGAGGGATTGGTCTTGGGCTTTCCTGACCTCCATTGGGAACACGGCACGGGGGTGCGAATAATCTTTTACCGCCATTGCATCGTGGGGACTGTGGTCACCTGTGTGTTGTCTAGAAGCAGTGGTTCCTCAGAAGCCAAAGCTGCTGGGGGCTACTTGCAGGATTGCTTCTCCACAAGTTCCTGGTGAAAATGGGTCTGGTGTCCACTGGTAGAGCCAAGGGCTGGATCTTTCCTTCATTTTAGGTCTCTATTACAAACATTAGTGAACAAAAAAATGCTACAAGTAATTTGAATTCACTTCTCAACAGAAGCTTCCAAATGTAATATCCAAAATACGTTTCATGTTACCCTGTTTTATCTGTTCTTATGTACTGTTTTCTTTCTCCATGCACTTCTTTTGCTTATAAAGATGCACTGTTTATTACATAAAATTCTCATGCCGGAAATTGTGCCCTTGAATATATGAGTACAATCATCATAACTTAGTTTAGATGTGCTTCTGTAGATGACGACAGGCTAGCTCCTAGGTGGTTAGTGCCGAATGATCCTTCCTCTGATGAAAGTGCTGGTGGACACGTGTAGTAGTCACACATGTATACAGACAACACCAACATGAGAATGATTTCCCTCCTAGACACGTAGTCTGAAATTATTCTGAAACATCATGAGTCTGCACCTGAAATGCCATGGCTAAGTAGAGAGCAACATATGCAGTTTGCTTATTTATACAATTATTCTCCTTTCTCTGATCCCATTCTTTTTTAGAGATGTGCGTTGCCATTTTCTACTAGCTTTATTTGCATTACTTCTTGTCCGGAAGAAAACAGAGTTATTTTGAAACTTGAACACGGAAGTCAGATTTTATTGTAGTACTCATAATGTCCGGGGGTGTGACTGCCAAATAATATCCAGAACACTTCTATTTTCATAGTGATGTCTTGGATGTCAGCCATGCCTTTTCCACTGAATAAATGAATATCGTGTAGCTATATCTACCGCTGCTGCCAGAAACATAGGAATAAATAGTAATATTGCTGAAATGGTATGTACATAAGATTACTTTTTGATAATAAGTTTTGAGCTTGCACCTTTTTTATTGTTTCAGTTGATGTTATTTACCTGCTCTGACTTACTAACCTGTATAAACAAGAAAGTCCTTTTGCGTATCCTTGTTACAGAACATCTCAACTCAGCTGTCAGTGCACCATCTCAAAACGTAATCTGCAGGCAACACCAAGAAACAGGCTACACTGGGGAGGGAGAGGAAGAAGTCTTCCCTCAACATTTTCAAACATTCTAAAATGCAAGTGATGATGTCTTGAACCAGAAGTAGGCATAGTATTGTTAATATTACTTTAATCCACCTCAACAACTCTTCAGTGAGCAAGCCTTCCTTTCTCAATGGGATTAACCACTGAGAACATTACAAATGCTGCAGACACCTACATATTTGTACAAAGATAACCCCCTGTTAGAGCGGATACGATCTTTTTTTATCCTTTCTTATTTATACCAGCATGATTCATTAACAGTTATTTTTGAGATGAAGAAATGTAGGCTACTAATATAATTTAAAATGCTGTTATTTTAATGAATAAGTCAGCGATGTTTTAGGTTCTTTTTAAGACCAAATGTCTAAATGGAACTAAGGATAGTGAGACAATTATCAGCTTAAATTATTAGGTTTTATTTTTTAAAGATCCTGCTGGATAACATGACTTCAGATAGAGCTTGCTCTCCTTTATTTAGAAGAGAAGATATTTTGAGGGTTGAATGGTTGCATTGCGTATCTACTATCTGTAGCATAAAAGACAATGGGAAATTTGCAGTGAGAGACTCTTTACTCAGGTAACCCAAATGTGCACCATCTCAAAAGTGTAAGTATAACTTACTTGGTGCTCACAGTGCTAGGTCTACTTTGGAACTCAGATGGTGAGAATAAGAGCAAATGAGGAATTCCTGAAGATCACTTATACTAGAGAAGAGAGGGGAAAAAAGTGCAGAGGATAGCACTGAATGCAATAATGATGGTTCACACTAACTCCACATTTGAGAAGCTACATCTACCATTATGTAAATGCATTTTGCTTTCTAGATTTTTATGGAAGTCTGTGGGATGTGGAGGTTTTACTGGCTGCTTCTACACTCATGACCCACAGCAGTATTCTCTCCTTAATTTCTCCTCTGGCTACTTGCAGATTGATGGACTTTAGGGAGGCTGCACAGTCAACAGTTTAGTTCTCTTGGCACTTAGTGTATGGTTTTGTTGATAATGTCTGCCAGAATAAAACCAGGCTCCTTTTGCTGCTCTACAGTAAAATAGGAATGAACGTGGTAATGCAAGTTGTTGTCATTAAATACATCATAAAGTAGCGTGCATCTATGGGAAGCCAGCCAGTAGAGCGAAAAACTTTCACAGTTCTGTAGTTCCTTTGCAGACAGTTCAAGCCCAGCTATGTCTCCTCAGTAAAATAACATATTCTTTTCTCAAAGAAAATATTACCCTCAAAGTGCAGCAGGGTATTAAAAAGATACAGCAATGTCATATTAACTACTTGATTGTTCTCTCCTCTCTTCACAATTAAACTTCAGCGTGTGAAGAGTGGGTGATTTTTTCCTCATTGTTGTTAGACATTTATGTGGTGTGACCTCCTCTAGATCTTCCTCCTCTGGGTGAGCTACCTCATACACTGTTTTCTTGCCCCCTGTTCTATCCCTATGCATTTGTTTCCATTGCTAATTTTGTAAAACTTTGCCATGATGTGGTGTCTTCTAGAAATCCCCTCTCCTGATGCACTCTTATGTGCCATGTATTACACATGGCTCTGAGTGGCAGGCAGATTGTCCTTAGAGAACTGGTGATGGAAGCAGTGGAAGGCAACTGTAGCCATGAGAAGAAGGGGAAAAAAAGATTGAAAAATAGCGATGAAAGACACCAAGATTTAAGAGTTGAAGAAGAGGGTGGAGCTGCAGCTAAAAGAACATAGTGTGGATTTGTTTCTGCTGTTTTCTTGTAATTCCTGCCTCCTTGGGCTAATTCAGAGTCATACATGAACTTTAACATCATGGCTTGGTTTCTTTTGTCATTTGCCCTGCAATAAATTGGAAATAGTTGTATGTTTGAGAAACACTTGAGCCGAGGATGGGCTGTAAAGCTGATAGTAGGTGTACTTCTCCACCCTTACGTACCTTGTGTTGTCATTTAGACTTCTGCATAGGTACTGTGGTACGTTGTCAGAGCAGAGTGAATGCATTTTGTATCTGATGTGCTGGGGGCATAGTGCCAAAAGATAAGAAGCCTGGAGAATTGGATCCAACTGGCTGACACCTAAAAATAGTACACATAAATGTACCCAACACCGCCCACACTCCTGGTAATTACAGTTGTCTATATAAATTGTACTAGTGTAACGCATGTGACTGTGGGCCACCATTTGACCACTTCAGCTAGTTATATATTTTGTAGCTCCTATGAGAGTCCAGTCTTTTTTTTTCCCCCCATTGAAAGCAATATACACTTTTCAGTTATGAAAATGGTGTTATTCTAAATAAAACTGACACGATCCACCAACACTTTTGGAAGCACAGATGCTTTGTCCCACTATTTACTAAAGAGGTTCACACTTAGATTAAAGCAGTGAAATCAAGTCACTGAATAAAGCCTGGAACAACATAATGATTTAAGGAATTTGTTGAGAGCTTTTGGTAGGAGGAAAGTTACACAAAGGCAAAATTAGCTTGTTTTCTGTACAACACCAGAACACAGAAACAGCATGCAGTCCAATATTGGTGCATTTGTTTTTCTAAGCATCTCTTGTGTAGTTTCATTTGTCTTTGTTCTCCTTTGCGACATCAGACTGCAACCCACAAATTTGTGCACTGCATCCCAGGCCCATCAGCATCAGACATTAAAAGAAGAATCGGGCATCTGTTTTTGCAGGAGCTACCAGCCATGAAATTCTCTTCTCTCTGAATGATACCGCCTTTTTTTTTTCTTTTTTTTTAGCATGAACTATGTGGGTTGGGATATGCACGGCACCCTGATGTTAAATGATATTTTTCCCAACTCAATGTATACATAATGCAGGGAATGAAATTAATTTGTTGTGTAATTCGGTGCTTCTGAGTGGTGCTGCATCAGGACAAGATTTCCCAGTGTATTATTAGTGGAGAAAATTGCACCATCCTCTCACCGTCTTGTTTAAAGAGCATAAGAATTTGTAGTGGGATATAATTATATTTGATTTGTATTTTCTGTCTTATTGTTGGAGGTAAAAGAATGCAGCTTTGGGGCTTCACACTTGAATGCTTTCAGTTCAGGCTGCTAGTCTCAGCTAAATAGATCTTTCTGTCCAGATACCGTGCAAGCTGTTAATCTCTTGCTTCAATGACACTTCTAAGGAGCTGGTTACTAATAGTCTGCTGCTGCACGAAGATGAACAATTCTGGAGGAGTTCTACTTGCTGAGGAAAACAGCCCTTGGTATCAGCCCAGTCCGTATTTAAAGAAATGCCATCAAAAATTAATCAAATCAATTAAACCGAGTATTTTCATGGTTTGCCTACTGCAAATCACTCATTACCTTTTCCAGAAGGATTCACAAAAACTGTTTACTTTTTAAAATATTTTCTTGGCAATGTTACAGTGGAAAGGTCTTCACAAGCAGCAGACTTTGTTATCTGGGTGCACCAATGATTAGAAGATGGATACAAATATTTATTGCAGTTACTTGTGTTATTCAGAGTAAGATTCGATGTTACTTTCAACCCAGCCATGCGTAACAAAGGTGAGGGGCTGTGCGTGCTCCGGGACCACAAAACCTCGAGAATCCCTTGTCAGAGCTGTCCCTCCCATTCCCCACCTCAGAGGGAGAACACTATGCAGAAACAGAACTACAACAAATACAGGTTTTTGTTTGGATGAGCCGCTTTTTCTTTATAGCAGTATACCTGTTAGAAGGAAAGTCAGCCACATGTATTTTATTCAAATAGGCTGCTTTCTTCGACATTGCTGATAGATTTCCATCATGTTTTAAATTTCTTCTGCAGCTATTGTGGCTTTCTGTCATTGCATTCGCTTTTCTCTCTCTTCAAGCTGCTGCTTGTACGACGTCTCCCTCGTTATTGCCCATTGTCTCCTCCCCACTTCCAGCCTTTCACGCGAAACAGGAGGGTTTCATTTTCCCACCTTTTAACCTTTCATTGTTCCACTTCCATCCCGCACCCCTGACCCAGATTCCTCGCAGAGCCTCAGGCTACAACGCAGCCTCTCATCCATGGGGATGGAGGTTTTGTTTCGGCTCTCGGGTAAATTCTAATCTGCGTATCTGTACCACTGCAGTCAGAGCTTCACATGCTTCTTGGGTTTCGCCACATTGAGCCTGGTAATTTATTTGTTTTTAAAAAGGGAAACCTCACGATATTCAAGCTCTTTTGGGTTGTAATTTCTAAACCTATCGTCTTCTAACCGATCAAAGAGATTTCAGACATTTGTTCTGGCATGCAACAAGTTTGAGGCAATACTTAGCAATTTTTAAATGTAATCGAAATAGGAGATTCTCTGTATCTTCTGGTTGTAGTGTAAGCATCTGAAAGTAAAGCCTTAAGGTGAACATGTCTCCCTTCTGCAGAAGCATGCAGCTCTCTGGATGTTATTCTGGTATTGCTGCTGTAATCTTAGTGAAGGCTTGTTTATAATCATGTGAGTACGGTGAGAAAGAGGGATTGAGTTTCGTTTCTTCTGAATTTAAACTCACTTATGTATGGCAACTGTATATTTGTCAACCTTTAAGTTCCTTTGAAATGTGCCCGCAAACACATACACCTCAGATGCGTAGTTATTGAAATACTTCTAATAACAGGAATCAAGTAAAGCGTGTTCTACAGAACTGAAGAAAGAGCTCAGCAGTGCCCAGTTCACTCCACCACCAACAAAGAGTTGCCTCTAAATAAGCCTGCGAACTCCTTCGTGTTATTTTTTAAGCAAGTTGTGTACGTGTGCGAGGTTCCTTGTGAGGGCAGAGTGAGACGGGCCCTGGTCACATAGAGCAAAGTCTGGGGATGGCAGGGTAAGAGCGGTGCCAGGTGACGGAAGGGATGTCTGGCACACGGCTAGGGAGCTTGCACTGCTATTTTTTGTTTTTCTTTCTAATTGATAACTCTTGCCATCTGTTCCCAGCCATCCCTCTGCTGTCCTTGCCCACACACAGTCTCCTGCCTCCATTCTCCCCTTCAAACTGGGACTGGCTGCCTGAAGGCTATTAGCAGGAGCTGACTGATACCAGTAGTAGCTACATGGTAAGAAGATGCTAACAGTGGCAAGAGCGATACTGATTCTAGGTCAGCCAAGGCTGGGCTCTTCGAGCACCATGTGAGTGGGCTCAGAAGCTTCTCTCTCAGTGCTGGTTTAACTGCAGGTTCCTGAGCAAACTTGCCAGATTTTTTCAGAAAAATTAAAAAAAAAAAACCCAGAACAAAAACATTTGCTTTCTCAGTAGGTTTAGTTGTTCCCCTGAGGTGGATTCCTTCTGAATCTGTGACTACTGCCTGTGTTCCTGACCACCTTGTAGCTTTCTGGGAGAAGTAAGTAATCGAGAAGCACTGTACCAGCCTAGGCTGTTTTTTTTATTTTTTATTCCAGGAGTCTTTTTGTACTTTACAGTCTATATTTGAATCTGTCTTTTCTTGTCTAACTCTCCATTTGGTGGCTTAGCATACGGGAAGCCTGTTTTATAGTGGAGAGAAAGGCATTTATACATGCTTAGAACTGTATTTTTAACAAAAACCTAGACGTGTGTACAAGTTAAAGGGATTTTTCTGGCAAGAACTCCAAAATGGACAAAATTGAAAAAGACAAAAGCGTGGCAATTGTAACTGTGTTCTGCAGTTGTCTGAGATGGGTTGGTGGGAGAATTACGCAAGAGGGTAGATTTGGTCAGATTTTTTTTTTTTTCTTTTTCTAAAGGCATTTAAGTTCCTAAAAACAGATCTTCAAGAGTATGTAAGTTACTGATTTCCATAGATTTCTAATGGAATTTATGAACTGAAATACGTATAAGAATTCGGGAGCCTGGTGTTACAAGTGTACGAAGAAATGCTAATCAAAATTACCTTAAGAGCCTATGTTTGGATTTCTGTTGAAGGTGGCCTTTTCTTCTCAGAGACATCCCCAGGCAGAGCTCTCAGCCATTTTCCTGAGCACCTACAGAAGCAGTAGGGAGATTAGGGCTTACCCTGCCTCTGTTTGGAAGGTTCTTTGTGATTTTTAGATTATGGATGCTAATGGCTTGTGGGCTATACTGTTGTGTGCTAGTGTAGTCAAATTATTAGTTTTTTCTCCTGAAATAATAATACCAGGAGTACCATCATGAAGCAGTAAAATCTTTCTGGAAAAGGTGGAAACTGCTGTAAGATTTTCTTTTTTATCTTCATAACACCACACATTTTAGGACTTCAGTTAAAATAAACGAATTTAGATAAGCTATTAGTGAAAAGTAGAAAAAATCAAAACCTGCAGCTACAAATAGTTCACTGACTTGCTCAATTGTCATATTTTCCAAATGTACAATAGTGTTTGTTGCAGCAAGCTCTGCCATGTAGGAATAAATTATATTTCCTGCGCTGGGGAAAAGACAGACAGTTAAGTGGAATAAAATGATCGCTCATCAGGTGATAGATATGATAGCGTAGGTCAGAGAGAGTTCCCACAATTTCCATGAAACTCAATAATTTCAAGTGACTTTAATATTTTTTATAACACTGATTAGAAAGCTCTAGATGATGAAATGCTACAGCTCCAGCAGGAATCTAATAAAGAGACCCCCTGGAATTGATCTGGATTGACTACAGTTGCCTCTCTGGTTTTATTTTGCTGTATATGAACAGACATGAATGAGCACAATGGAGTTAACCCTTTCCTTGCCTGACTGCTGCGATTAGGTACTTGGGCTATCGTTGCTTTGAAACACTGACACTGGCATAAAGGAAAAGGCACTTTGAGGGTTCCACTCCCAGGTTTCTACACCGATGTCACTTCTCAGTAAAGCGTCCGGGACATTCTGCTGAGAGCTGAGATCCCATCCCTTTGGAGACAGCCAGTGCTTAGCCTGTGTGTAATTTTCTGTGATTGGTGGTGTGGTTATAAAAGCGCAGAACTGAGCATGGGGAGGCAGTGTTTTTCTTCTTTTCCTGTGAGCATGACAGGTGATTCCCCTCTTGAAGTATACGGGGATCAGTCTGTGCTCTGTATCATCAATGAAGTGTATTGCCGTACACTGCGTGAAGTTAAGGTGCGCTCCCTAGGCAGCCTGTGCCCACGGGCGTTACAGCAATGCCTGGAGCTAAGGGAAACCGCGCAGCGGCACAGCCCTTATCTTACCATGCGGTTGCTGAAAGTAGGGATCACCAGCAAGCACCTGCCTACCTTCTGCAAAGGACTATCACAGCCGCCAGTAAGCAGAAATTAAGATTTCAGTCTCTTTCCTGAGCGTTTCGGGAACTGCTACCATAGAACTCGCTCCTGTTGGTCTCCATTTGGCCATCGAAACAGGAGTGCTACCAGCTAATAAGGCTTTCGTGCAGAATTCGTGAGCCCTCACGTACTGTTGGCTAAGTTTAGTTAGAAAGCACTATGGAAATGTAAAATATTATTAATAATTATAGCCCCTTTGTCATTTGTAGCTCCAAATATAATCGGGGGGATTGAATGAAGATGTTGGAAAAAGTAATGCACAGAAGCTGGTAATTCAAATTAGTGGCACGGTCGTTCTGGTGTAGCAGTTCTTGTTCTGGAAACGATATTGATTCTTCTGGGGAGCTAACTAATGCACATATGTATGAGTTAGCGAATAATGTTTCAAAGTTATTCTTTAGAAAGCTTTGCATCTTTTCAAAGTTAAGAAGAAAACTCTTTCTGTCAAATAAAGATGTTTAATGGAGTGCGTGTGCTGTGTCTGACATTTGCTCCAACAAGATTTCAACCTTCTAAGAATAGTTGCTTTTAAAACTAAATTGAACCAAAGCATGAAATTATATTAATTTAAAGAAATTTTCCTTTCTTTATAAATTAATAGCTATATAAACACTGCAATGTTAAACTAAGTTTAAACTGTTCAATTTATTTATGCTTATTAATTCTTTTCAGTGTTATGTTAAATATGAGATCATTATGCATACAGAGGTTAAATCCTTTGAGGTAATTTAATTTCTGTCTTTCTTGAAGCAGTTTTGTTAGTAAGAAAAAGAACTAATTTTCAAAGTAGATGCATTAACGAGCAGCAGAGAAGTCTGAAATGGAATAAATATTTATTAACTGTTATATAGTTCATACTATTTGAAGGCAGTTTTTTAATGTAGTTACTTTTTTTTTTTTTAACAGTGACTTTCCTATTCTTTGGAAACTTTATCTCTTACATTTAACTAATTATGCTAAAAAACTTTATGTTTTTTAGCACCTTCCCCCTGCTTCCTGTCTGCCTGTTTCAGTTATTTGCTCTTCCTCTGGCAGCATGTTGGCACTGGCTGGCACAGCGATCTAGAGAATATTTTTCAGAATTAGTACTTAAAAGACTGCAATGGCTACATTGTTTATTTTCTGGCATCTGCACTGAATTTAGCGAAACGAGTTGGTCACATTTTCATATTTTTACCCTGTGAGAAAAGAAATTCTGTTTTATTCCAGTGCAGTGGAAGGGGAGTGGGAAATCCTTGTGCTTGTATCTCATCTGTTTCAGACTGGAATATAGGCCAGGTTAAGATACTCCGTTTAGTGGCAGTTTTATCTCCGTACTTAATGTGGTCATTGTGTGAAGCTTGGTGTGATTTGTACTTTTCCTCAAAGTGGCTCTTGGGAGCATTGCAGTAAGCAAACAAATAATAAATAGCAAAATGGAAATAATAAATAGCAAAAAGGAAATAGTAAATAGCAAAAAGGAAATAGTAAATAGCAAAAAGGAAATAGTAAATAGCAAAACGTAGAGAGAGAAATAGCAAAAAGGAAATAATAAATAGCAAAAAGGAAATAATAAATAGCAAAAAGCAGAGAGAGAAATAGAAAAAAAGGAAATAATAAATAGCAAAAAGCAGAGAGAGAAATAGAAAAAAGGAAATAATAAATAGCAAAAGGCAGAGAGAGAAATAGCAAAAAGCCTCTGTGCAGAGACTCAGCTGTGTGAGTTGAGAAGCTGAATGAGCTTCCCCAGCAGCTCCCACCTCTGCCAAGGCTTTCCCTTCCGCGGCTGCAGCCTGCGGAGCATCGCTGCGCAGCGCCTTTTCCCGCCTCGCTCCCCCCTGCCCTTGGCAAATGGGAATTTTGGGCCCCCTCGGAGCTCCGGCTGCCCGCACCTCCCCGAGCCCGGTGCTGGCTCCTGCACAAGCGCAGCGCCCGCGGAAGCCGGAGCACGGTCGGCAGGGCTGTGGCGGTGGTGTTCACATGACTAATGCTGTGAAAGATAGCAAGATTTTCCTTTTTTTTTTTTTTTTTTTTTTTTTT
>Ga0065711_1042088_pt1 | contig 15661 bp, 9 predicted proteins | sample Hoacrofraction12_FD_59098 | JGI IMG/M metagenome (GOLD analysis project Ga0065711, IMG submission 59098) | Hoatzin crop microbial communities from Cojedes, Venezuela - Epithelial fraction 12 v2 (version 2) | ecosystem: Host-associated > Birds > Digestive system > Esophagus > Crop | place... | reverse complement strand
CTTTCAGTACTTAAAGGGAGCCTATAGGAAAGATGGGGACAATCTTTTTAGTAGAGACAGCAGTGACAGGACGAGGGGTAATGGTTTTAAACTAAAACAGGGTGGGTTTAGGCTGGATATAAGGAAGAAAGTCTTTACAATGAGGGTTGTGAAACACTGGAACGGGTTGCCCAGATAGGTGGTGGAGGCCCCATCCCTGGAAACATTCAAGAGCACGTTGGACAGGGCTCTGAGCAACCTGATCTAGTTAGTGGTGTCCCTACTCACTGCGGAGGGGTTGGACTAGATGACCTCTAGGGGTCGCTTCCAACCCAACTTTCTATGATTCTGTGATTCTATGATCACTGAGGTGCTACCACCGTCACTGATTAGCTCAGCCTTTTCCAGCGGTGGGATCTTCTTGGATCTGGCTGGCATTGGCTCTATCGGACATAGGAGAAGGTTCTCGCAGCTTCTCACAGAAGCCATCCCCTTTATATCTCCCCTCCACCCCCCGCTGCCAAGATCTTTTCACCCAAACCCATTACACTGTGATTTTCCTCAAAGGACAGTTGGGGTGTCCCTAAGGGGTTCTGATTTTTGTGGCCCTTGTTTCGTTATCTGTGCTTAAAAGGCAGACAAGGGGCCACCCGTTCAGTGACACAGCAGAACTGGAAGGCAGAAGCAGAATGTGGGGTACTAATTCTGGATCAGAAGGAGAAACGCTGTGCAATTTCAGAAAGCTATTGCACCAGAACTGTTGTTTTAATTCTTTAATCCTGTTCTAGCAGATGAAAAGGAGTGATTATTCCCTTCTCTTTGGTGCCTGAAGACCGTGTCCATTCTGGACTCCACAGTATGACAACGACACAGGCAACCTGCAATGAATATAGCAGAAGGCTATCGAAGTGTAAGGAGGCTGCGACCCACAATATGCAAGGACGAGCTGGGAGGACAGGGTTTGTTCAGCCTTGAAAAGTGAAGGCTGCCGTGGCGATCTTACTGCTGTCTACAACTTCCAATAGCAGAATTTTGAAACAAAATAAAACAAAACAAAAACAGAGACAGAAATTTCTCAGGTGTGCTGTGGACAACACACAATGTAGGTAAAACACAGTGGACAAAAATCAAAACATTGGAAATTCTTACTTGTTATAAGGAAAAGGTGTTTCACCATGTGAGTGGCTGAACTCAGGAACAGGCTTCTCAGTGGTATCCCTGGAGATATTCAGAACTTGAGTGGACACAATACTGAGTAACATGCTGTAGAAGGACCTGCTTTGTGTAGGTCCTTGGACTGTGTAACCTATGGAGGTCCATTTCAGCTTGCATGCTTCTGTGAAACTGTAAAAAGATGAGCCTTTATGCAGGTACAGGGGAAATTTCAGGGGATAAAAATGTGTTTACTTGTTCAGATGAAACTAAAAGAATATGAATTTCTTATAATGAAAGTTTTTCCATTACAGTACAAACAGCTGCGTACACAGGATTAATTGTTCTAGTGTGACTGAACTATGTCTTCATGTAGATGCTTAGGGAGATGCCTAGCTGCATTTTCAGTACTTTGTTTTAAGGAGATTAATCCCTGCTGGTCTTCTATCACAGAGTCTTATATTTATTGGCAGATTGCAGTTGAATCTTTGATCAGCTGAGCTCTCTCATCACAGGGACCTTGTGGAATAATAGCCCACTCACAGAAGAAAACGTTGCTAATCAACCCAAGTCTCCAAAATCACATGCGGACAGAGCACCATGAGAAAGGACTAAATATAGGTCAAGTTTTGTGACTAAAAGCATCTAGCTAAATCCAAAATATAGGTATACATGGAACTTTGGCTTGAATTCTAGTGAGTACGTATTCTTCGCACATCATTACTCAGTCCCTAATTCACTTTGGGCTTAGCTTGCCTTCTGGAACGATGTTTTGCTTGTACCTTCAGGATATCACAAATTCATTTCTCTCTTTCCTAAATATATTTACATGTCTGATAGACTTTTTTTAATATTTATTTCTCATCACATCAAATCCTATTGTCTATGAGAAAGTTTCATGTAATGCAATTAATTCCAATGGTCTGTTATGCATACTTCATAGAATCACAGAATCACAGAATCATGGAATGGTAGGGGTTAGAAGGGAACTCTGTGGGTCATCTAGTCCAACCCTCCTGCCGAAGCAGGGTCATCTACAGCAGGCTGCAGAGGACTTTGTCCAGGCGGGTCTTGAATATCTCCAGAGAAGGAGACTCCACAACCTCCCTGGGCTTATACAATATGAAATTGGTAGTTTTTCAATACCATATCAGTCTATTTGTGCACCATATATGTGGGTTCACGAAGATATTAAAGTGACAATTCGATTATCATATGAAGAAAAAACACTTCCTTTTTTAAAAAAGTGCATCTTTTTAGTTGGATTTAACAATGCATTTTGAAACCCCAATCCCATTTTCGAGAAAATCTTTTAAGTTTCATTTTTTATGGCATTCACAAAAGATAACAAAAGAGAGACAAGCCTATGATCTTTACCCTTCATCAGACACAAACAGCAATCTGTAAACTGACCTTGCAAGGATACTACACTCAGCAAAATAATGCACTGACTATTCAAGGATAAGCTTAGAGATGGGCTCTGTCTTGTCTATCATTCAATGGAGTATTTGATGAACATCACAAACTTCATTTGTGAGTTCTACACAACCAAATAAATACCTAAAATTAAAGTAAGTCTTTGAAGCAGAATCTGTGAACAGAAAGACTTTGAACTGGAGGATACACAGTTTAATTGTTGTGCTGCTTCTGCCTTCCTGACCTAACTCCTGATCTTTAGGAATTTGCAGTCTTTCTATAATACCTTCCCTTTGTAGCTATTTCCGATGGCTTTTTACTTGATTATTCACAACTTATCTTTTAAGTTGCTCCTCTAATATCTGTCTTAAAACACAGAAACACAGCAATGGATTAAAACAAATTTTTCACATTATGATGACCCAAATTCCACTGAGCATATAATTTCCTTGTGTCCACGCTGGCCTATGATGAGCTTACTGGTTCATTACTGGTCAATTGATTTATTAAGGTTATGCAAGCTTTTTATAGGAACTGCCATTTACTTCATATTCCAAAGTCAAAGGGACAAAAGAATCCAGTAGAATACAAGATATATTGGGTGAAATAATCTGTAAAACACATACTGCATTCTCATTCTCTGCATTTTATTCAATACATTCAAGAAAAAATAGAATATATGTTACTGAAGAATAAACAGTTTAATACAAATATTTTTAACTGGTTTGTAAAATCTTCTTTTAAACAATATTGTCAAAGTCTTTATAAATTTAACTAAATCTGAATGAATTATTAGAATGACAATTTCCTAGCTTAATAAACAACCACCTCACTAATGAATTGTGAAGACAATTGCAGGAGACACTTAATTAGATCATTTATAACTCAGTAAGTGGAAAACTGCTATACCCCCTGTAGTTTACTGATAGTGATGAAAAGAGATAATATAACAGAACTGTTGTTTCAGATGTTAAATTAAATTTACATGTTCCACACAGCTAGAGTACATGTGTCCATTTATTTCAGTAGCACCACTTTTTCTGCTGAAGCCTGGTTTACAGGTCCTTGGAATGTGAGAGCTCAATACCTAGAGAGTGTGCTGTTATATTGTCTCACTTCACAATGTAATTGCACGTCAAATTCAAAATATATACAGAAAATTTTGCTAGGTGGGTGTATGAGCAAAGGTGTCTGCTTGTCTACAATAGGACCTTTTGCTGTTTGGAAAAGTGGTTTTAGTCAGGCAACATTCACTCAAGGTGATACTGCCTTTTCTGAATTTGTGAGTACCAACAAATGTTAAGAAAAGGTAACTTCTGTCTAATATACTTTACACTGCAGATGTTGTCAGTAAGTAGATCTTCCAAGTGAAGATGTGAACAAGATTTCAAAAATGATCACATGATACAGTCAGGCCTTTTTTTTTTGTTTTTTTTTGTTTTCTGTAACTTGTAACTCTCTCAAATAAAAATGACAGTGAATTAACTACACCTTAGTGGAAGGACATAAGCATGTATATTTTCAGTTTATAAGCTTTTGAAGCTCGGATAGTATCCTTTAGGATTAATTTAGGTGACTAGCTTAGATACTACCTTACCAAAATATTACACACTTGGCTCAGTTATGTGTGTCATTGCAATTTATATGATTATCCTATGATATCAATGAACAAGTTTTAATGTCGCTGAAAATCAGCAGAGAGATGTCCACTTTTAAAACAGATATCTAAGGTTTTTACAGATGACATGGTTGATCCACTCTGGTAAGTTAAATACCTATCTCTTTTAATCAATCTGTGGGGAACTAAATGAAATGCAACATGTGGAAAGTCCTTGGTTCTATCCTTCTTTCCGCCTAAGTGAGAAGTAAGATGCTTTGCATCCCATGAGAGCATTATGACTATAAAGTCATCCAGTCCTTGGTTAAAAAAGCCCAGATTTTTTATTTGCAACAAGGCACACAAAAGTCGTTGATGAGTAATGAAGAAGACAACACAGAATCTGATGTTAAAGGTATTTAGCTGACTGGGAAAACATCGATCTCTTATTCCTGCTCTGAGTGATTTTTATCTCTCTCTCCAGACAGGTAGAGACAATGCTTGACTAAAATATTCTTTACTTTAGTGGTTGCCATAATCCCAAAAAATGCATACATTTAGCCTCCTTTGAGACTAAGAATTTCCCATTTTCTCCTTGAATGTTAGAACCAGGCACCTTCAAGACAACTGCTGAAATTAGTTGTGCTACATGGAAACTCGCAAGGTCTTTGAGGGGACTTTAATTCTCTTTCCCTGAACATAGATCAATACTAATCTCCCAGGTTAGATGCTCCTGAGAATTCCTATGCAATTAGACATCCAGAGAACCTCACGCTAAAAAAGAAGTAATTTATTATTTTTGGATGCAATGAAGTTAACCAGTCATGGCAAACAGGTGGACAAGATTGCTGTCTTGGCCTTAGTTTGATTTTAAACACAGAATTTACAACACGGACCATGTGTTAGTGAAATAAATACCACCCCTTCTCATCAGAAAAAGGATCTGGAGTAGAAAGTCCTGGCTTTTGGCTCTTCCAGAAGCTGACTGTTTGACACTCCTCAAGTCACACATAAGGCCAAGTGTAGCTATGTTCTTTTGGAAGAAACTAATTCAATTTAATTTTACCTCCACTGTAAATTCATAAAGTATGAATATTTTGAGTTTAAAATGTGTTTTCATACAGTATAATGACATGCCATTTGGACTTGCTTCAAAATAATTTATTCAGAATGGCATCACATAGTAAACAGCATGCATACCATGATACGAAAATCATATAGCTAAGCAATGGTTCTCAAAAATATTCTCCATGGTGTTGACTTTCACCTCATTGCTCTACAAAACTCATGCTGTTTTGTTGCGTATATGCTGTCTACTGTAGAAGAAAGTATTATTTAAGTTCTGAGCTATGTTTTCTGTTGAAGGTATTTATGTTTTGGCCAGGCTTTTTAGATTCTAAAAAAAATAATGAATGCTTTATGAATTTTGAAGTTTGAAAAAAGTAAGCAGAAAATAATTTGATTGCTAAAAAGACTGGGTTATTTTGTTTGCTTAAGTGTACTGGTTTTGTCTGGGATAGAGTTAATTTTCTTCATAGTAGCTTGCATGGTGCTATGTTTTGGATTTGTGACGAAAACAGGGTTGATAACACAGACATGTTTTAGCTATTGCTGAGCAGTGCTTACACAGAATCAAGGCTTTATCTGCTTCTCACTTTGCCCCATTGGCAAGTAGGCTGAGGGTGCACAAGAGGCTGGAATAGAATACATCTGGGGCAGCAGACCCCAACTGACCAAAGGGATATCCTATACCATGTGATGTCGTGCTCAGTGACAAAAGCTGGGAGGAAGGGGGACACGTTTGGAGTTATTGCATTTATCTTCCCAAAGTAACCATTACATGTAATGGAGCCCTGCTTCCCTGGAAATGGCTGAACACCTTCCTGCTCATGGGAAGCAGTGAATGAATACCTTATTCTGCTTTGCTTGGGAGCACAGCTTTTGTTTTATCTGTTAAATTGTCTTTATCTGAACCCATGAGTTTTCTCAGTTTTACCCTTCTGATTCTCTTCCCCATCCCGCAAGGAGGGGACTGAGTGAGCGGGGCGGGTGTGTGGGGCTGAGCTGCCTAACAGGATTAAATCACAACAGAAAGTTTCTTGCTTGTTTTTATTTCTTATTTTTCTTTTTGTTTTCCTTTTTTTTTTGTTTTACTAGAGTGTTTTTGACTTATATTCTGCTTTCAAAATCTACTTAAATAAGTAAATTGAGGCCACATTACGTAGATGGCACAAATATGGCTTTGGGTAATCAAACCAGAGAAGACTGTGAATCACTTCTGAAGAACCAAAGAATGCCTGCTTACTCACCAGCACGATGACAAAAGACATTTGTTACTGACTGAGGCAAAGCAAAATACACTGAAAGAGTAATTCAGCTCTATAACTGACTTTCAGACTACAACAACTCAAAAAAAATGCATAGATATTTTCATGAACACTTTTCAAAATGTAATAGTGTATTGAAAAGCTTTTTTCTTCTTTAAAGAAACACAAGAATAAGAATATGGAATTAGATTCAGTTAAAATTTGTTTCGTTCTCTACAGTGTAAATTTTGCTCTTTACAGGAAAATCAGCAAAATATGTTGTTATCGGAAAAATAAATATCATGTTTTTTAAAATACTTATTCAGAAAAATAACTTTAAAACTATTTTCTATCTAAGAATCTATTTGATCTTAGATGACCTAGTCTATTTCTTTATGAGGTGACCTGAATAAATGGAATAAACTCATAAAACTAATATTTCCATTAAAAAAAAATTTTCAGTGTTAAGGCTACTTTATTTTATTCTGAAAAGGAGACTAAGAGAAGACAACATATGCTAATAATTTCTATGGATACAATGTGTTACTTTTTTTTCCCCCATCATGGATAGTTATAAACTGATCTGCTGTGAAAATCCAAGATCTTAAAAACATTAAAAGCCAAAGATTTAGAATGGTGAAATGAACAGAGAAGGGCAGTTTGGTTAAATGGAATAGAGAATGAAAGCGTAAAGAAATAAAAGAAAGATATATAAAGATTGGCATATTTAGCCAAATGGGGAGAACAAAAACTATACACCATGACTGTTTGGAAGAGACATCAGTGAAACTGATGAAGTCTTATGTGGCCTAAAGTAAGTATCTAAAAACAGGGGTGATTTTTCATGTCCTAAATAACATATGAGTCATGACATTTTGAGGGAGAGAAGAAATGAGAGTTATAGTTTCTACTTAAACTGTATAAAAGAAAACAGATTATGTGTATCTTATCTGATATCTGAAATCTGAATATCTTATTTTGAAGAGAAAAATCTTAAAGCAGGACAAAGACAAACCCAAAATACTCATAAATCTTTAAACGATGTTATGTTATAATAGGTCTGTGCATTTTATTATAGACCTATTTGGAAATTTGAAGCTGAGTTTATGCCTTTGAGACCTTGAGTACTTAGGGCTGGCAACTGATAAAAAGACTTCTGAATTTGATGCAGTGTTTAAATGGGTCTAGAAGGAAGAGCCCTTTTTCTCTCTCATATTAGGTGATCTTTTAAGAAGGTTTGAAATAAAAAAAGTATGTATTTTGTCTTGCACTGAGCAATATGTTAATGCGAACTTTGAATGCTCAAAGTTCTATTTTTCTATGTAATCTTCTTGTAGCTGGAGGGTGAATGGACTGCGAGGGAGGTTAGAATACCCATTATTCCAATGTTCCTTGGAGGTAAAAGAGAGGCAAAGTGGCCAAAGAAAGACCTAATTTATCTGCTAAAAATCCTAGCTTCTCTGGGAACACTCATTTCAATATTTCTCTAATGAACTGTGATAAGCAGTGTAAGAGATAAGAAGTATTTGAATCTTAGAGAATAAATCCTTTGCTTCCATCAGAAAAGTGTAATTTTCTTATACATCATACTTGCATTGTCATCGTACTGTGAAGTACATATCTTCTAATAATATTTTTAAAGGAAACTTCTTTACATTTCGCTTTGGAGAGGGATTTAATATGCGGACTTAACCTTTTCTCCTAAGGTCATACTCTGCTTCTTAAAGTTCTCATCTTTAGATGTTCTCTGGTTGAAGGAAGAGCTTTATAACTTTCAAGTGATACAAACTTTCTAGCCATTCTAGTACATATTTCTCGTTCAAACAGAAGTTTGGTAAGAGAAAAAATTATGGAATATCTGAAGTTTGATGTGTCTTTTAAAGTTTTATAAAGACAAGCACCAACGATATTCATAATTTTAAAACATTGTGTAAAATATTGCTTATTTTCAAGATTACTGTGATTTTAAGAATTTTGGAAGTAGGTAGGTAAAAGACTACAAAATGAAGTTTTACTTCACCAGTACAAAGAAATTAATGGCTGATATCTACTATAGTAGAATTAGAAGTTATATAGGTAGATAGATTCTGTAAGATGATACACATGAATAATAATAATAATAAATTAATTCACTACAAAATTTTTGTCTTTAAGTGAAAGTAAAAAGTAAAAATCACAAAGGGCAAATATGAAGTTAATCTTCTAAGATTTTGGGTTTAATAACTTGCAGTATATACTTGGCACAGTTCATACAGTCTTTTAATATTGGTCAAAGTCATAACTCATCACTCAGTGATGTTTGATCAAGGATGTTTCTGTGCTTAGGGTTATTAGATAAAGATGTATTATGCCAGATTCAACAGCCTAAGAGGGGCAAGGCTGCTGTTACTTTTTGTCCCCAGGTACAGCCAATAGTGAGCCTGAAGATGTATTTCCAGCATGTACACGCAGAGTGCACATATACATGGCACATATACATAAATACATATATACATGGCCACACAGATCACAGGCAGACATGCAGAGCAGTCACACAAACACAGGCAGAACCAACAGACTCCTCTTGTTCCCACCTTTCACTGAGTGGGATGGAGGTCTGCCAATGGTACATATGTACAATGTAGATCCCTCCAGCAACTGGGCTCAGACGCTCAGTCTGCCCAGTAACTGACCCTTGGATCCCAGTCTCTCCACTCGATGGCACCTGGACATACGAGCCCCCAAGATCACAGCCCCACTCTGGTTGTTGGTACTGACTGTCACACACAGCTGGTCAGGACTTCTCGAGTCCAAGAAGCCAGCCCTCCAGTGCTCTCACTCACTTTACCCTGCTCACAGGCCATTTCACCCAGACACTAGCTACTCAAGCTTATCTTTGCTAACAATCACTTACGCAGTTTCATACCCTTGCTTGCTCCAGTCACTGGTAACATGGAAACATAGCCTTTCAGTCCATGGTTTTGTTCCAGTTGCTGGCAGTCAGACAACCGTACATCCACATGAGCACACAGCCCTCACCTAGGAAAGTGTCAGAAAGGCGGCAACATCTGGAGTGTCAGGTCCAGGTCTGGCTCCCCAGTACAAGTGGTATGCAAACATGCTAAAGCAATTTCAGAGAAGGATCATGGAGATGATTCAAGAAATTGAAGCATTTGTCATACGAGGAAAGAATCTGTAAAAAGATGTTGGAGCACCTCATTCTAGAGGTCATCATCAAGCAAGTGGAGGAAAAGAAGGTTATCAGGAATAGTCAACATGGATTCACCAAGGGGAAATCATGCTTGACCACTCTAAAAGCTTTCTACTGTGGAGGATGAAGCATTAAAGGACTGGAGACATGTGAGCAATCCAGCATTTTCTCTATGAGGCCATGAAGCCTTAGCATAAGGCCGCAGAGCCTTAGCATAAGGCCGCAAGGGCATCTAGAGGACAAACGGTGGCATAAACAAAGAAATGAATGCAAATAAAAATGAGTCCAGGATACTGAAGCAGAACTTGCTACCTACAAGAAAGCCACGAGCACAGCACGTGAACATGTAATGCACACCAATCATAATCAGGTTGCTATGTGATTTAATTTGATTATTGCCAATGGGAGATCGCCGCGTATGTAATGGGGAATATAAAAGTGAGCTATCTGGGGCTAATAAACGGCTTGTACCTGATCACATTGATCGTCGTGTCGAGTCCGGTTCATCCTCCGCGACATTCTACGATGGCATGACCGGCTGGGTAGATGAGGGGAGAGCAGTGGATGTTGTCTACCTCGACTTCAGCAAGGCTTTTGACACTGTCTTCTATAACATCCTCCTAGGGAAGCTCAGGAAGTGTGGGCTGGATGGGTAGACAGTGAGGTGAATTGAGAACTGGCTGAATGGCAGAACTCCAAGAGTTGTCATCAGCGGCGCTGAGTCTAGTTGGAGGCCTGTAACTAGTGGTGTCCCCCAGGGGTCATTATTCAGCGCAGTCTTATTCAATCTCATCAAAGACCTGGGTGAAGAGTTAGAGTGTACCCTCAGCAAGTTTGCTGATGATACAAAGCTGGGAGGAGTGGTGGATACACCAGAAGGCTCTGCTGCCATTCAGAGAGACCTGGACAGGCTGGAAAATTGGGTGCAGAGAGGAACCTGATAAGGTTCAACAAGGGCAAGTGCAGGGTCCTGCACATGGGGAGGGACAACCCCACGCATCAGTACAGGCTCAGGGCAGACCTGCTAGAGTGCAGCTCTGTGGAGAGGGAACTGGCAGTGCTGGTGGATGACAAGCAGACCGTGAACAAGCAGTGTGCCCTTGTTGACAAGAAGACCAATGGGATCCTGGGATGCTTTAGGAGGACTGTGGCCAGCAGGTCAATGGAGGTTCTCCTCCGCCTCTACTCTGTCCTGGTGAGGCCCCATCTGGAGTACTGTATCCAGGTCTGGGCTCCCCAGTTCAAGAAAGATGAAGAGCTACTGGAGAGAGTCCAGCAGAGAGCTAGAAAGATGATGAGGGGATTGGAACATCTGTCCTACAAGGAAAGGCTGAGGGAGTTGGGCTTATTTAGCCTGAAGAAGAGAAGGCTGCGAGGGGACCTAATAAATGCTTACAAATATCTTCAGGGTGGGTGTCAGGAGGATGAGGCCAGACTCTTTTCAGTGGTGCCCAGCAACAGGACAAGGGGCAACAGGCACAAACTGAAGCTTAAGAAGATCCAGCTGAACATGAGGAAGAACTTCTTCCCTCTGAAGGTGACGGAGCACAGGAACAGGTTTCCCAGGGAGCTGTGGTTTCTCCTTCTCTGGAGATATTCAAGACCCCCTTGGCCAAGGTCCTGTGCAGCCTGCTGTGAGTGACCCTGTTTCGGCAGGAGGGTTGGACTAGATGACCCACAGATGTCCCTTCCAACCCCTAACATTTTGTAGTTCTGTGTGATTCTGTGAAAGGCTGAGAGCTGGGACTGTTCAACCTGCACAAGAGAAGGCTTGAAAGGATCTTATCAATGTATATAAATATCTGGTGGACACGAGTAAATATGGTACAGCATGACCCTGACCAACCTGTTCTAGGTGGCCCTTCTCTGAGCAGGGAAGCTGGACTAGATTATCTTCAGAGGTCCCTTCCTATCTCTGTGATTCTGTGTTGATGTTATTCTATGAATTATTTATTTCAGAAGGGACAATGTATTTTGTTTCACCATTTTCAGAATATCTAACTCCAGTACCTAGTTAATCTCTTTTTTTTTTTTCCCTAGAAAAAAGGAAATAGCAGCAATATTTATTAAAATAAATATTACTATGGCTGTCTTTATTCTTGGGATGAGAGGAGGGAAGGTCTGATATAAATAAGAATAGTAAAGAGTTTGAATACATTAGGAATCAAACAAATTCTGTGAATTACATATAAATAATATCAAATGCAAAGCCAAATTTCTTAATTACAAAGAATATAGAAAAAATAATAGATACTTCTATTTTATATTTTGAGAAAAGGACACATTATAGAAAGGGATCATTAAGTATTTTCTTCTGTATTTGTAGCTAAAAATATTGATAATTGGAATTAAAATTAATTTTTTTCCACAATTTCTTAAACACTTGGATCATTAAAACTGTAGTTTGCAGATCTTTAAAATGAATAAATAATGACATACTACAGAAATTCCCTTAAAGAATAAAGTATAATGTGAGTGGTATACTAAGAAACCAAAAGGGAGAGAAGACAAACTAAAGGTATGTTTTTAATTTATATCTGCTCCTGGAAAGACATCAACAGAGAAGGTGATTTAATAGAGTACATAGCAGTAAGTGAATATTTAAGCCTTTATAGAACTAGTGTAATGATACCCTGGGGGCAAGAGCACTTATATGCATCTAGGGAAATGAAAATAGTTCAATTTTTGCTTAATACATTTACTTGGAATTTCCTATAATAACTATTCATGACCGTAATTTTTTAAGACTGCCCAGTTACATTTTCAAATGACTCTTTCAAAGGCAGAAATACAGCTGTTTTTCTTGTTTAGTTTATTTACGTTATTAGCAAAAATGGAGTTTTAATTTTTTAAGGGCACAGCACTAGTTATTTTATTGATTTTTTAGTGCTTACCTTAATATGATTAAGTTCCTCTGTCTCTGCTTCTTGTGCTGCAGTGTACTTCATTGTCTCATTGGCATTGCTAGCATTTTAATAGTTTCCTGTGGACCTGGAAGACATCTTGTAGATGTTTACACAGTATTAATTTAATTACACATCTACCTCTATTTGCTGCAGTTGCTGTATTTTTAATTGCTCAAGACTTTGTTGTTGAGCTCAGATTATTCTAATCACACCTTGAATGGCTCTTTAAAGTCTTCAGTTTGTTTTTGATGCATCAGATAGTAGGAATAATTACTGGTTTTAACTGTTCTCAAGAACGAAGTTATTAAAGCAAATGTAGGGCAACAAAATGTTTTCTTAAACTTTGCACCTATATCTTGTGCTATGCTGAGTATCACCCATCAAAGGATTTTAAAATAATATCTTTGTTATTTCTACATAATTGCACTTGTTTTATCACTAGAAAGGAACCTTTTATTTACAAACATGTCTTAAGGCATCAGCTGAGATAATATACCTTTTGGTAACAACCAAGAGCAATAAAATCGCAGAATCACACAGTTGTTGAAATGGGAAGGAACCTTTTGAGATAATCTAGTTTAACTTTCCTGCTTAAGAAGGGTCAGGTAGATCAGGTTGTTCATGACTGTGTCCAGTCAGGTTTTGAACATCTCCACAGATGGAGACACAATAACCCTCCTAGGCAACCTGCATTTGACTACCCTAAGAGTAAAAAGTTTTTTTGTGTGTTAAGATGGAATGTTATGTATTTCAGTTTCTGCCTATTGCCTGTTGTCCTGCCACTGGGCACCACTGAAAAGAACCTGGCTCCCTTATCTTCCTTGCCTCTCATCAGGTATTTTTGAGTCAAAGGAGAAAAATAGTCACTTTCAGCGTGCAAATTCATTTAGCACATACCTCACATATATTGGTGAAATTACATCTCAAATGTCTGAATAAAAAAGACACTACAGTGTCTAGGTCAAAGGTAGGTTTCTATATTACAGATATCTAAAATTAAGTGAGGCAACCCCACCCCCTATTTTTAGGCTATCAATACTTTAACTAAATGCATACCTATTCCATTTACAAACTTGTAATTTCATATCCTTTGAAATTTTCCAGCCACACAAACACTTTTACTTCCAATACTATGGCTGCAAGGTAGAAGTGAGTGCAAGCACAGGCCAGCCTTCACACTAGACACAGAGCAAACGCATACCCTGTGTGGACAGAATTTTCTGTCTAGGTAAGTATCAGTATGGAGGAAGCTGGCTTTAGTGACACAAACTGCAGTATATGGAAGGGAAACAATCTCAAAGTCATTCAGTGCAGCAGGAGGGAAGCTTACAGAGTTAAAGTCAGACTGGAAGAATCAGGAATTGGTAGATCCACTTGAAAGGGAGACTTATTAAAGAGAGACTGAGTCTTATTTCTGTGCAGACTGACTTGCAGGTCAATACATTTTTTGTGCGTGATAACCAAGGAAATACATCATGCATGAGCAATTTCCTTGCTGTCTCTGACAAAACAGAAAAAACATTCCAAAAGAAATGGTATTCCCTGTCATTGAGCAACAGTAATAACATCAGCCTAAAATCTCTAGCTAAGGAATCTAAAACCTTAGGCTTGGTAGTTCCATGTGTATCAGTGTTTGCCTGAGAGTCAAATCCGGATCATCTCATTGATGCATCATAGCTACATGTTCAGATCTTGAAGCATATAGGCACAAGAGGCAAGTCAGTAAATCAGATCAAAATACTGAATCCAAGCAGTGAAGGAAAAGCTTTTCAGAATAAGGCAGCAAGTCTGCAACTCCATGTCAAGACACCTTGTATATGGTTTGTAGGAAAGCATCTAGGTCAGATCTTACACCTCTCTCCAGAAACAGAGATTTGAAACTTTACTTCAGAGAAATGAATAGGATGCAATCAATTTTTCAAATAAAATGTGTCAAAGAAAAAAAAAATGAAAGAGCAAATTGCAAGTGTTGCTTCCCAGATAACTTCCAACACAGAATTAGACTATGAAACATGGTCTTTTGCTCTTGGCTAGGTAGTCTACCTGTACACTGTTAGATGCATATACTTCAAGGAAAGAATGCTGGTCAAGTGATAAAGACTGGCTCACTACGTCATGAGCAAAGTAGCCACATCCATGTTCTATTATTTTTAAGAACTGTATTCATTGACCTTGTACGTGAAAAAAATTAATTATTAAGGACATTTTGTGTGCATGTAGTCTTTAATTTTAAAATATTTGAAATGATGGAACTGCTGTGTTACAGACCATCCTACTGTGCTTTTCTAGCACAGAAGTTAGCCTATACATTATAAGACTTCAGATGTGGCATGAGGGCCATTAGCTCCAGAACTTCGCAATGATTTTCTTTTGGAAAGAAGCGTAGGTTCTGAAAATAGCTGCTGGAGAACTGGTAGTGAAATAACTTATTTGCAGTAAGCACAATTGTGAATGCAGAGAAAGAACTGGTGGGTTAAATTATATGATAGTGTAGTTACACTTTAATACAGCATCTGTATTAGGGTAGCCGGTAGAGAATATTTACTTTATTTCTCCAGATGAATTCTCTGTTATAATTGTAACCCGTGATTACAGAATTTTTGACAACTGTAGTTCGTAAACCCTTAACACTGTAGAAAGGCCTAAATTTGTCTGTCTAAACAGTTTGGTGAATTTTGTGTATAAATATTTACATACATAATGAGAAGCCGCCAAATTTTGAATGCAGGTGGCTACCATGTTTATGTCTTGTAAAGAATCTGGACTCCTGGATGGGTTTTATTCTCATGATGAGAATCATGACTTCCTCAAGAGCTTAATCTGAAAAATGTTAAATTTTTTAATTTTAGCTCAACTCTGATTTGATACAGTTACTGAACATTAAAACCTTGACAAATTGTGTGGTTTCTGTAAATTTGCAGAACTACTGGCAAGTAACTTTATAAAAGCAGATAACTATGTTGTCTGTGAGGTACAGACATATAAAATCACAGAATCACAGAATAGTAGGGGTTGGAAGGGACCTCTGTGGGTCATCTAGTTCAACCCTCCTGCCGAAGCAGGGTCACCTACAGCAGGCTGCACAGGATCTTGTCCAGGCGGGTCTTGAATATCT
>Ga0065711_1042087_pt1 | contig 15661 bp, 17 predicted proteins | sample Hoacrofraction12_FD_59098 | JGI IMG/M metagenome (GOLD analysis project Ga0065711, IMG submission 59098) | Hoatzin crop microbial communities from Cojedes, Venezuela - Epithelial fraction 12 v2 (version 2) | ecosystem: Host-associated > Birds > Digestive system > Esophagus > Crop | place... | reverse complement strand
GGGCGCGAGCCGGCCTCCAGCAGCCGCTGGGTGGCAGCAAGTCCCCGGCGCCGGGCCCGCAGCGCCGCCAGTGCCAGCAGCGCCCGCAGCGCCCGCAGCGCCGCCAGTGCCAGCAGTGCCCTCAGCGCCAGCAGTGCCGCCAGCGCCGCCAGTGCCTCCGGGACTGGTGAGTGGAGCAGTGGGGCAGAGGGCTCGGGGAGCTGGGGGTGGGGGGAGAACAGCCCTTACAACTGAGTGTATTTCAGGAGATTCTGTGACAAAAAGGAAGAAATTCTTCCCCAGGAGGGTGGTGAGGCCCTGGCCCCGGCTGCCCAGAGAAGCTGTGGCTGCCCCAGCCCCGGCAGTGCTCAAGGCCGGGTTGGATGGGGCTGGGAGCGCCCTGGGCTGCTGCAACAGGTCCCTGCCTGTGGCAGGGGGAGTGGAACAAGGTGGTCTGTAAGGTCCTGGCCTGGTGGTCTGTAAGGCCTGGACGCGGTGCTGTGCAGCCTGCTGTAGGTGACCCTGCTTCGGCAGGGGGTTGGACTGCATGGCCCAGAGAGGTCCCTGCCAAGCCCGACCATTCTGTGATTCTGTGATTCTGTGATTCTGTCCCTTCCAACCCAACCCATTCTGTGATTTTGTGATTCTGTCCCTTCCAACCCAACCCATTCTGTGATTCTGTGATGCTGCGAAATGGCTTCTGCTCACAGAGATACAACTTGTACAGGTGTAAGCACGACAGCTTGACCTGATCCCAGGCATTTCACACCTCGCTGGTACGTTTGGGCTTTGCAAGAGAAAAGCAGGTCTTGGCCTGTCAGCTGCAGAAACCCAGATGAACAGAGCTCCTCTGGAAGCGTTTCCAGTGGATGCAGGATGCTGCTGTGTCAGTTGCAGAGGAGGCAAAACCTGGAGGGCTTTGGCCTGAGTGGATGAACTCTGCAAACATCTTTGCATCCAGTGGAACATCCCAGAGGAGGTTCTGGGGCTTAGCTCCATGGTACAGCTTGTGAGGGAGGGGCAAGGGGAGAACAGACAGGCAGAGAGGGATCTGAAACCTGCAACACTGCGAACGTCTCCAGACCTGGCAGGGAAAGAAGGGTTGGGAGACCACGCAGGGCAATCAGAGCCGAGGACCGCGAGGACTAGGAGGATACAGGGCAGCACTGTGTGGTTGCTCCTGCTGGGAGCCAGGACCACTTGTTTCCATGGTTTTGAGGTGACGAAGCCAACCCCCAGGGAGATGGTGGTGGAAGAAATCTGGGAGGAAGGAGCTGTTTGAGCCACGGGAGCCCCACGCCGGTACGGCTTTGCGAAGAGCTTCGTGTTCCCACCAGGATCTCCGATCCCACTTGGGCTTGGGTAGATGCTTTGGTGATATTCCTCTGGGGATGTCTCTGAGCCCCAGACACAAATTAATGGGCTCTCATGAACTGAATCCAAGTCTGAGGGGATTAGAGAAAGCAGCGCAGTTCGTCGCCTTTAACAGCTTACCTGTGAACCAGACGCACGAGTGGCCGAGGGCAGGCGGCTGGGTGGGAGAACCGGGGTGGTCCAGCCCGGCTGCGGCTGTGCAGGTTCACAGACGCCCCCAAAATGCTGATAAAGTAACGGGGTACCGGCGGTATCGGCACGTCAGCAGCAGCACGGGGATTAAAATTCCCAGCGCAGAGTAAGCCAGGTAGCGACGGGCTGTGCTGTGAATGGCCCGCTGTTTGAACAGCTGGGAATTGCTCATCAGAAAGCTGGGGCAGAGGGAAAAAATAAGCAGCATAAATAGCTTACGAATGAGATAAAATAAAAGTTTGTTATAAGTTTAATATAATTAAGGTGAATTAGCCATTACATAATGGTGAGACACGCACGTCTAACAACGCCCGTCGGGCCTGCTGCGTGCGTGTGGCCCTTGTGCGTAAGAGCTGCCTGGATCACACGCGCGGCGTGGGCGGGCGTAGGGGGTGGGGAGCGGGGGGAGCGCTCGCCCCACGACCCGTTGGACTCGTGTTCCCGGGCACCGTCTCTGCCGCCCATCTTCCCCAGCCTCCAGCAGCCAGGCTGGGTCTGCCTGCTCCGCGGGGGGAGGAACAGTCTCCAGCACAAAGCAAGAAAGCAAGGCAGGGTGCTTTCCTGTCAGAGCCTTGTTATTCAAATTTAGGCTCCTCTTCCCTCCCCAGAAAACAGTATGTCGAGAAACGGCAAGACTCCAGCGTCAGCGGTCTCCTGGGAGCAATGTTAAAAGTGGTGTCTTAAGCATCGAGTTTATGTAATACAGGAAAGCCTTGCAGTCGTTTGTGCTGTGACTGGAGTCCCCAGGCAGACTTCAAAGGGGCCTCTCTCCCCCCTCCCAGCCCAAATCTCTCCACCCTATGTGGGGTTTCACCTAAGGAGCCAAGCCCCGTGTGGCAGAGCGAGCCCCTCGGAAGTCGGGAGAGCTGGGAGGCCTCGGAGGGGTGGTTTCGGTGTCAGCAGCACAGAGCCAAAGTCGGTGATCGGCCCTTTCTGTTTGGGGTTCAGCGTAGCGAGCTCCCTCGCTCCTCTGCTGCCGTTTGCCAGGCTGGCCGGAGCGATGCAATTTAAACAACGAGGGACCTCAAATCAGAATACAACACCAAGGCAAAGCAAAAACCACAGCCGTGCTGGGCTGCGCAGCCATCTGGCAGCGTGCCTCCCTCCCAGGCACTGCTCGTGGGAGGCTCTGCTGGAGCGTGGGCTTCAAGGACAGCATGGAGCAGGGCTGTCTCGCAGGTGGACAGTCTGCTCCATGGGATGATGAAGTCTCCTGTCCCAGGCTGATCGCAGGGCTGTGGCTATCCCGGGATTTGGTCTGGACCTAGCACTGCGGTCACTGACAAGAGCAACCTGAACAAGAAGGCCCCTGCCCCCAGGGACTGCTGGGCTGCGGTGGAGGTGGCAGAGCTGGTGAGGCTCAGAGAGGGACTCTTTGCTCTCACGCTTCAGAGCCACTGGATTTTAAGACCTGCCCATTCTCCAGTAGAAGGAAATCCCTTGGCACTCCTGTCCTTAGCACATCTGTGGGTGTTTGGTTGGGAGTACCTGGGGAGAAGTGTGCCTGCCTGGGAAATTAAGAATTTTTTTCTGCAGTGTGTTCCTGCTGCTGTATGCTGCCAGTATCCTGTCCTGAATTCACTGAGGATCTAGAGACAGGAGTGGTGGCGAAGGGCAGAAGTCAACTCTATAATCAGAAAGGGGTGTTGCTTGGATACACTGCTAAGCAACCTCAGGGCTCTTCAGGGATGGAAATTGCCTTCTTTTCCTTCTCCAGTTCTTCCTCTTCGTTAGCATGAAGCTTGAGCGGTGTGCTGGGACCATGCACATTAACCTGCTGCAGTCTGGGACGCAGCTGAGGCCATGAGGAGCCCTGACGGGGCCAAGCTGGAGGGCACCTGCTGGCAGAGCACAGGGAGAGGGACACGGTGCGACAGCACGCGTCTCGCTGCGGTGAGGGCTGCCCTTGGCCAATGTTTGCTCGGCACGGGGTGTTTCGCCCATTCACTGCCAGCGTGTGACCCAGGCACAGCCAGCATCAGATGTCCCACCTAGGGGGACCTCAGGTGATGCCTGATGGACCTGACGTGTCTCACATTGAGTTGAACCCAGCCGATCCCTCCCAGCCTTGGTTATGTTAGCGCATGCATTGGGCACACCCTGCCTGGTCTGGGACCCCTCCCCTGCCCCTCCAGGTGCCACATCCTCCGGCACAGGGCCACGCACATGCTTAGGGATAGACCCTGCATCCCCTCCGCCTCAGAGAAGTCCCCTCCTCTCAGCAGAGTGCCACCAGCCCAGGTGTCCCTCCTGTGCAGCTGTGTGCCCCATGTGTGCCCTGCTCGGGGTGCGAGGGTGGGCTTAGGAAGCGGGGAGGGACGCAGGGAGACAGCAGCTCGCCCGCACCGCCCGCGCCCAGCAGCCATCGCTGCTCACACTGCCTGCCCGGCCGCCCGCACCGCCGGGGACGTGGTGCCAGCTCCCAGCCCCGTCACCGCCAGCTCAGCTCCAGCCACTGCTTACAGGATAGCTCTCAGGCTTTTAATTAAATCTCTATGAAACACCCATTTGAGATGCTTAATTTAAAGTGAGAGCTAATTAATTTTATGGGCCTTTGCCGCGTCTGTTTTATTTCTGAATCGATGCCTGGGATGCGATGGTAGGGAGCGCAGTGAGCAAGGCAGCCGCCGACTCTTGGAAACTGTCTAGACAGTGACTGCTCGTAAATGCGGCTGGTGGCCCTGTGCAAGGCTGGTATCTCGCCTAACTTCCTCACCAGGCTGGCTCTCCCTCCTCCAGCGAGATGCCCCGTTGAGCGGGGAAGGAGGAGGGTGTTGGGCCGGGTCCCTGTCCTGTCTGTGTTGTGCCCTGGTCCTGCAAGGCCAAACCCCAGTCCAGCACCACGTCCCGGGAGCAGGGCTGGCTCCACAGTGCTGTCCCTGTTCCTCAGGGACCAGCTCAGCACGACGTTGCCTCATCGTGAGGTTGCCCACCTTGCAAGGATCATTTTCCCTCACTTTGGAGCAGATTTAGGGCCAAAGCTTTGCTTTCCAGCGCTGGCCTCCACGAGACATCCAGCTCCACTGCAGAGACCCCCATGGCCGTTGAAGCTTGGTGGAGCTTCTTCAGCAGCATCTGCTCAGCCTGGGGATGCTCAGACCAGCCTACCCTGGCCTTCCCGCCCCGGGGTGCTGCTAGTGCTGGTCCCAGTCTCCCGAGCAGCAGCATGGGAGCCAGCCTCCACCCGCTCCCACAGTCTGCTGAGCCCCGCGGCCAGGGGCTGCCGTGGGAGGGCAGTGGCCCCTGGCACGGCCCCTGGCCACTGCCTGCGGGGATGCTGGCAACCGAAGCGTGGGACGTGGAGAGCAGAGCTCTTGCCCGGAGCAGCCCAGGGCTAAAGCGTGTTGGCTGTGCTGGGGAAGGGAGAGATTTCTCTGCCAGAGCTGGCACCGTCCCTGGGGCATGGGGCTGTGTGTGTCTGTCTCTCCCATGCACTGGATCCACTGGGAAAGGGTTGTGGGCAGCTCTGGTGAAGGTCTTCAGGTGCTGGGGTCCAGCTGAGGAGGAACCCAAGATGGACTTCTTTTCAAGGGCCCGGCAGACCTGCAGGCTCCTGCTTTACTGCTGACCGTAAAGGGCCTGCTATTAAACAGTGATTGAAAACATGAATCATCTCTCTAATTAAACAGAGTTGCTCTGTGCCAGGAAATCTGTCTCTTTGTCAGGATCTTTGTTTTTAAAGGGGCGTAAATCTCAGGCGAGGCTAAAGATTGGCTCCTGGACCCTATATCACAGAGCAGCAGTGATTTATCCTGTGCACCCTGGCACCAGAGAGGGAATAAAATTAATAATAAATATTTATTTATAAGCCACAGTAAGCCTGAAGGTGTCTAAACAGCTGCAAGAGCAGCTTCATGATTCTGTGAACTGAGCTTGCTTTGGCTCTGGTAAAAGCTTGCCAAGACCAGCCTTGCTCGGCAGGAGGTGGGGGGCTGGCTGGCAGCACATGGGCTCTTTCCGTGGGGGTCCCCCACCATGCCAGCTGGGTGGGATGGATAACGGGCAAACACAGGGCCCACGGAGAAGTCCCTGGCAAATAGTGCGATGTATTCACCCAGAAAGATATTCTGAGCTGCCGTTAGCATCTGAGCAATGCAAGGAAGAAACGTGGAGCCGTAGATGCTGCAGCTGGAGCCAGATGTTAATGTTCCCACAATGAGGAGGAAGAAAACCCAGCACTGAACCCCCTGCCCCTCAGCCTCCTCTCAGAGCAGATCGATTTGCATTCATGTCTCTGAGATAGCTCAGCAGAGACTCGGCAATCACACTTGCAAAATGGATGCAGTAAAGGCAGCAGAAAAGACCATCAAGGATGGTTTGTACCTCCCCAGGGTGCCGGGTGAAGCTGCTCACAGCCCGGGCTGTGCAGCAGGTTTGTGCAGCTGCACAGCTATCGCGGGACACATCCCCCAGCTCAGCTTTTCCACCTGCAGATGTGGCCGCAGGGCCCCATCCGGGTTTTCAGAGAGTACCAAAGTAGGGATTTCACTGCCTTACAGCCTGTATCAGCCCGTTGCTGGACAAAGGAGGGCTGTAGAGCCCACCAGGATGCTGGTGTCCATCTCTGTGCACTGCTGTGACTGCATCCATCATTGCTTGAAGGCTGCAGAGTGACCAAACTACTCTCAGCTCTGTGCAAGGCTTGGGGCTCAGCGGAGAAGCTCCAGAGAGGGCTGGTTAAGATTATATGTCCCCAGCTACCTATTTCTCCCACAGGAAACCAGGCTGTGGTCTCTTCCCCAGTATCCCAGCACAGCCCCAGTGAGCCTTTTGCTGGCTTCAGGCCACAAGCACTGGGAGGGTTGGACCGTGGAGGCTCTTGTCTCCAAAATGCCACTAAACTGGCTGCCCGAGCTCTGCACTACGGCCTGCCTGGTACCCCTGAGCCACGTCAGTCCTGCTAGTGTGTGCAGGGACAGGCAGGGACTGCCACCCGGTCCTTCCTCGGGCTCTGGGGTACCTCTCCAGCTGCATCCCGGGGGAGATGGGGAGCACCCTGCTCCTGCTGCTGCCCTGGGGATGACCAGGCACTTTCGAGGCTGATGCTGGGGTATGAGTCACCAGCCAGAGCTGGGAACACGAGGGATTTGCACCCACATCCACACACACACACACACACACGAGTGATGTGTGTTGTGACCCTCTGTGCCCGGTGCCAGGGGAGAGGCACGGGACGAGCGTGTCCGGCTGCAGGGCATGGCTGCCCTGGGTGCTCTGCAAACTAGCCTGGCCGGTCCCAGCACACTGGGTTTGTAACGAGCATCTTTCACCCAGTGGCACCAAACACCGGTGGGATGATTAGAGCTTAAACATGAACTGCAGCAAAAGACTGGTACCCTCCACTGCTGCAGCTGGGAGCTGTGATGCGTTTGGAAGTCTTTCTTCCCACAATAGCAGGAAGGTCTCCTGTGTAGATGCTGATATAAAACCTGCCATCTCCCTGGGTGATTTTAAGTGAGTGACAGGAAGCAAACAACTTTCTTACCTTAAAAACCCACCAGCCCTCCACACTTCTGATGCAGACCACATGGGCATCCGCGGAGAGCGAGCTGTGGACCAAGAACCTGTGCGGGAGAAGGCAGTGGCAGACGGGAGCCATCGCCCGCCCGTGCGGGGAGCGGAGCGGAGCTGGGGTTGTTGCCTGCCCTCCCCTCAAAGCACTGCAGAACACCCTGCTCCCTCCCAGCCAAGCTTCCTTCAAACTTCAATCCACAGCCGGTGCTGCCAGGCTGACAAATTGCAACCCTGCCGGATATTCTCTCCTACTTTAAATGAGGGGTTTTCAAAGAAGATGGGTTTCAAAACCCACCTGAAAAGTGAAGAGTAACAGACAGCGATATCACAGTACAAAAAGGCTGGGGGAGGATGAGAATGTTGCTGGAAAGGCTTTTTCAGGCAAGCGAACGCTCTGGATTGCGCTGGCTGCGTTTCCAAGGCAGCCCCTGCTGATCCGGGGGGCTGCTCTGGGGCAGCTGTAATCGCCCCGCACGTCTCCACTTCTGCCCAGCCTCCCTGGACAGACTGAGGGAGTTTCTAGAGAGAGTTTCAACAAACACTTGTGATGGTTTTAAGAAATGTTTGCTGTCTGGGATACCCAGCATAGCCAGTACATCAGACCGTGTCCTGGCCAGAGCAAATAGATTCAAGCAACATGACCCACATTTTTTGTTGGCCACTGCTAATGAAACAGCCACAGAGCCAGCTCCAAGTGTTGTACCCACAAGGGGGTCACTTGCGTCTCTCTGCCCTGGGACTGTGGTGGAAAGGGAGGTCTGGAGCTGCGTGCGTGGCACCCCGGTGTGCCGGTGCCGGCTGCAGGGCTCCGCAGGTCTGTGCCTGGCGTTGGGGATGTGGGTGGCAGGACCAGCTAGGCTGGGCTCTGTGGTCCCAGGGAGATGGCAGGGCAGTCCTGCCGTGTGTTTTGGGGACCTCCGCAGCCCTGCGCCCGCTTTCCCCACCCTTCCCCACCACCCTGTCCCATCTGTGCTCTGATTCTGTCAGTCTCGGCGCCGTTTGAAGCTGCCTTTCCCAGGCTGGGCTGTCAGGCTAGAAGCAGTTTGAAGCAGGAGCTCCTGACACACCATTAGCACACGGAGACGAGAGGAAGTTTGCGGGAGCTGCGGCGTGCTGCTGCGAGGAGCAGCCTTCGAGCAGGCAGCAGGCTTGGGAAGGGGAGCGCTCCAGCCCATCCATCCCTCTTGGGCACCCCGGAGCGGGACCCCAGCGCTGGGGGTGCAGGGGCTGGGGTCCGTGGAGGAGCCCGGGCACCCAGCGAGCCCCCAGCACCGTCCTGCCTGCAGGGCCTGGGCAGAGCCACGCTGCTGGGGTGGGAGCCCCTGCCCCGCGCCCTGCCGTGCACCCGGGGGGGGACAGAGGGGGCAGAGGGGGGCAGCTTTGCCGTAAGGTCAGCCCCTCCTTGGAGGCCAAGCTTTTGCACGCTGCAGGGCTGGGAATCTTTGCTGCCGTATTTACGTGCTCCCTTCGTGCACCGCGGGCTCCCCCAGACCAGGAGGGGTAGCTCGCAATTCTCGTCAATCTCCCTCTTGCAAAACCGCGTGGGCCTGGGTCAGTGGAAGGGTACGCGTGTGCCGGTACCCCTCCTCTTGGGCTGCAGCCCACAGCAGCCAGCAAGCCCGGCATCCTCCGGCAGCCAGAGCCAGCTCGTGACTCCTCTCCGGGTGGGGGGTGTAAGAAGTTCTGCAAGTTTCAGATTAATTAGAAGTTCAATGACTGTGTACATGAATATTTAATTATCCACCTCTTTCATGAATACGCATGATATGTAAATATGAGAGGGAGTAAGCGGTGAGCCGGGGCGTAGGCAGGAACGCTGGGGAAGGCAGGCAGTGGGAGGCAGAGCTGGCACCTGCAGCCCCTGCTCCTCAGGGACCCGCTTGCCCCTGCAGCCTGGTACCCCGGGACCGTGAGCAACGGGGGCTGTGGGACTGCAGGAGACAACCCGGAGCTGGCAGCACGTGCAGCTGGGGCCGTGCGCGTGCGTGTTGGTGCGACCCGCAGGCACGCGTCTCTGCAACGTGCACGTGTGCGCGCGCTGTGCGAGATGGGCTGGTTCCTCGTGGGCAGGAGAAGCAAAGAAATGTTTAGGGCTTTCCTCCTGTCCTGGAATCTGTCTGCCAGTAACCCCTCTAGGACACAAGCCCTCAAAGAGCCCCAGCGATGCCCCCGGACCCCAAGAGCTGAGGTGTCCGCCCAGGGCTCGGGACGGCGGGGCTCCCTGCATCCCAGCACTGCACGCTGCCTCCAGCAAACCAGGGCTGCAACAGGGGTGGATGTGGAGCGAGGGCTTGCAGGGACAGTCTTATCTCTAATTATTGTTGGGATTGTTATCGTGATTAGTGTTAGTGAGGCCTGGCTGCCAGAGGCAGTTACTGGGGTGTGATATATCTGTCAGCACAGCTCTTTTTATGACTTGTAATTACAGCATGAAATAGCTTTTTTTTTTATTTTGGCATTAGGAAAAGCTATTATGATATGGGGATAAGACTGCTACTCTACTTCATTTTCTCCTAAAGAACACTGTCAATGGCATTTGGTGGCTCCTGGGACACAAGGGCCACAGGGGGCCAGGGGACCCCCTGCCTCCCACTGAGACCCCATCGCAGCCCCCGTGGGGCTTTGGTGGGCGTGCAGCCCCCCGGCGCGGCAGCCCCGTGCAGGCCAGGTCTCCAGCTCTGCACCACGGATGACCCTGCTTTTCCCAAGCTTTCCTGAGAGCAGCTCAAGATGAACGGAACATCCTGACTCAGATTTTCTGGAGGGATTATTTTTGGTCCAAAAAATGTCTCACCTCAGGCTCTGCCCTAGTAGGAGACCACCAGCCTAGGCATTGGTGTAAACGTGGTGGTGAAGAGCCAGCCTCACCCCCCAGCCTGCTGCGGATGGGGACTCGTGCAGGGAGCGCATCCTGCGTCAGGAGGTGACGAGTGGATGTTCTCCATCTGCCTTGTCCGTCACCCCGATGTCTTGCAAGCCTTGATCTGGTTGCCCATCAACCTTCTCCCACTGATGGAGCCCTGATCTCCTCCTCTGGATCTTCACCACCTCTCTCTGTAGGGGGGTGCCCAGAGCTGTGCCCAGCTCCCCGCGTACGCAGGCGAAGTGACAGCCCCTGCCTTGCTCCCAGTGTGCTCTCGGGTGATATGAGAGCCTGAGCTTTTCTGGATGCTGCTGAACACTGATTTTCGAGATGTCAGCGATGGCCCTAAGGTCCCTCCTGATCTGTGACCGCCAGCTCTGAGTCCAGCGTCATGTAGACCTGACAGATTGCTTTTTTCTGGGTACACTTAGGGATGCCAGCCAGGGCATCTGGTCTAATATGACACACAGAGGTACTTCAGCTTCATTCGCCTCCTCTGATTGATCTGCTACAGAGCACCAAAAGTCTCCCCAGGACCTCTGACAGTAAAGACCGACACGAAGAAATTGCCGACCTTCTCTGCTGTGGCCTCAGCATCCCCAAGCACCTCTCACCCCTCAGCCATCAAGCTGGTCCCACCAATTTCAACACCTCTTGCTTTTGGTGGATTTCCTGGCTTCGATGCAGTTTCTTTCATTTTTTTTCACATCTTGTCTCATTTTTACATAGTTTCCTTTCCTAAAATTAAGTATATGTACACTGGATTTCTTTGGCCTGAACCCTCCCTCCGCAGCATCAAGCCTAGTTGTGCTGTGGTCCCTGCTGACACAGCTTGAACCAGGTCCTGTGTGGCACTCCACATTGAGTCCAGACGAGCATCTTTTCTTGGGGGTTTTAGACAATTTTGTTCAGGGATCATAATTTGTGTCCAAGAATGTTATCTCTGCATCTATCTCTACCTGTCTATCCTGACAAGGCAGCAGTCAGATCTATATACAGGGTAGCTGAAGTCTCCTGCTGTCACCTTGCACTTGAAATTTGCAGTTTCTCTAATCCTAGTTAACTTTTCCACATCAGCCCTGTCATTATTGCAGTCTGGGATTTTCCCCCGCAGGCAGCCTGATTTGCTTTGCTTATTTATTGTGATGGCTTCTCTCTCTCCGGGCTTTCCAGAGGCACGCTGAGCTCTGGCTGCAGCCACCCCTAAATCAGACCAGTCTGGACCAAGTGCCCTTCTTGCTGCCTTCCCATGACCTCCAGTGTAAATCCCCCCTCCCCAGGCCTTCGCTCATGCCAGCTAGGCTTTCCTGGCTCTCCTACCGAAGGACTTCCCAGGTTTGAGGTTGCTGAGTCCCTGCTCTCTGCTCTGGCTAGCAGGAAAGCCAAGGCGTGTGCCGGGGAGGGGGCATGCTCCCGTGCGTGGGGGTGTGTGGCAGTTGGAGGCACGGGGGTCCGCGAGGCTCCGCACAACTGCACAGGGCGGTGGGTCCCCTCCCCTACCTGTACCTGCTGGAGGTGAAAGCCCAGGGCCAGCAGTTCTATCTCCTTCTTCCCCTTTTGCTGCACGTACCATGCCGGCTGCGGTCCCTGCAGCAGCCGGGTGATGTTTTACCGAGGCCTCGTAGCGGAGGTGGGCTGATGCCAGCAAGCCCTCCAGCCCACTGTTCCCTGGCAGTCATGGGCACGTCAACCTGGAGCTGCTGCTGGAGAGCCACAATAAAGGACGCAAGCTCTGGAGTGAAGTGGGGCAGAAAGGCGAGCTGGCTCGATGCAATTACTGCTGACAGCTCCTCTGAGCGCAAGCATGAGAGAGACAAAGACTTTGAAGTCCTGGACAATTTGTGATGGAAAAATTCCAGGCTCTGAAGCTTCCAGGTATGTTTAACTTTAGGTATTATAGTGCTGGGCTTATGGGCTCAGAAACTCACGTCCACGCTGAACAGCCAGTCCAAAGGTCTCCTTTCTCCAAAGGGAAGGAAGAGTTACTTCCCATTAATCTGTCCAGATGTAGTCCTACTAGATTCAGAAAAGGTCTTGGTTCCCCTGGCAGAGCTTGAGGCAGAAAGCTGCTCTCTCATTCCTCCCCAAAAGCGTTTCAGAGAATTTAATAACCAGTGAGGATTAAAGTACCTTCAGGGGAACACCCCCATCATAAGTTAAAAGCAGCTGATTCAGAACAGGTAAAGCCCAGATTTTCCTCCTGCTGCTGATCACTGGGCAAGGCGAGCACTGAGGACAGTGTTTGCAGCATGAGCAATGCTTGCATTAACTGGATGGCTGCATCTTAGCAAGCCAAAGGTGCCAATTAGGTGACAGCTGGGAACACGGCAGACAATGCCTGGGTCCTGGCCCCATCCTCTGCCCCAAACTGGCCCACACCTCCGGGCCATGAGCCCAGCTAGACACTCCAGGTCCTGCGCCTTTCAGTTTCCCTCTACCTCAAAGGGCTTTGTCCTTGTTATTTCTCAACCAGCCAATGTCCAGAAGTCTTGTGGAAGAGCCTAGTTATAGCGAAATTTCTGGTTTACAGGGACTCGCAGATTCTTCCCTTCTGTTGGGCATTGGAGAGACCAAGTCTGGGCAGTGGGTCCATGGCAGAGTCCTGCCCAAGCACGCGCTCAAGAAAACATCCCATCACTTGACAGTGACTTACTCCACCCAGATGGTTCCCAGCACTTCTGCTCCTTCTCCCTGGCATTACGAGGGGTGGCTGGGGCCCCAGAAGGCACTCCCAGCCTGCTGACCGCACCTGGACTCACAAAATGTTGCTGTCACCTCTGGAGAAATCGCAGGCTGCATCTGTGATATCCCACAACAGGCTGGCATCAGCATCCACAACAGCACGTGCTGCCAGAGCACCTCACTGGCACTGCGGGACGGGGCTTTTGGAAGCAGAAATCGCACGCAGACCGGCCCTTTACTGCACACTCGCACAAGCCACGTGGCTGTGGGTGACGTGTGGCCCCTGTGACACGGACCTGCTCACCACGCATTGCTCCAACACGCATGGACATCCGCCCATCTGGCAGCCGCAGCTCCCCGGCAGAAATGGCCACACACACACGCACGAGCATCTGGCCAGAGCTTCCTCCTGTGTTTGTGCATCAAGACGTACCCACAAGCTTCTACACAGCAACACATGGACCCAGAAAGCAGGGACCCTGGGAAGGGACAGCCTCTCTGAGGGCCAAAAGGGTGGAGGCCAGGTTTGCCCTGCCTCCCACTCTGCTGGGAGAGGGGCTGCAGCAGCAGCTGAATGAGCATCCCTCAGAGCAGACAACCAACCCCTTTGCTTGTTATTAGCTGATTGCACAAGAACCACAGCTGGGCTCAAGTTTATAAGTTTGCAAAGCACCAATTATATGCTACAGCTGAGCTCCGAGAAATGACCTTGTCAATATACAGTCAAAATGGATGAAACTATTGGCAGGATCTGAGCAGTATTAACAAGGACGGGTCCTTTTACAGGGACTGGAGAGCGTGAATTATTAATTTTAAGTCTGTCCTACTTTCTTCACATGAGATGAGGAGTTTTACCTAGGCAGCAGGAGAATTTGTTGCCTCTGAATATTGCTGTTTTTCGGGCTCAGAGTGATCCCGGAGCCTCTCCCGTGTGCTGGGAGCGGGCAGCACAGGCTGCAGGTTGTCCTTGGCGTGGGGCAGCTGGGTCTTGTCGCTTGGGGCTGGCAGCACGACAGCGTGGAGGGTCCGGTCCCCCTGCCCGGCCCTGCAGATGTCTGATAGCCGGGGGTACGGGCCCCGCTCTGCAGCGACCGTGCGGGGATCCCAGGGAAGGAGCTCTGCCACGGACACTGGGGCCAGCTCTGCTTGGTGGGGTCTGGAGAGCGCAGAGCAGTGTGCTCCGCACTGGCAGGGGTCCCTGTCCTTGCGCATCCCAGCCCATCCCAGGAGGACAGCGCGTGGTGGGAACGTGGCCGGGGCACGGCTGGAGGGGGGGGGGCACGCACCTCTCTGAGCCCAACAGCATTTAGAAGGACGGTACAAGGAAGGCTGCCTTGTGTATTTGCTTACAAGCCGTCAGTTATCAGTTACTCGGCCTCTCAAATATGTTTATCACATTTGAAGTCATTCTTGGGGGGTGTGAGGGGGGGGCTTGTCTGCAGGCACTCCGCTAGCTCTGTCGCTTTCCCCTCCCCAGCCCCTGTTTGAAAGGGATTAGTTAAAAACATCAAAAGCACTTGCTTTAAGCCGGCGTTTGATGCTCCCTTAGGCTAGCTTAGCGTGAGCTTACAAAGCAGGAAACACGCGTGCCGCGTCAGCCCGTCGCGGGCTGCGCCTCCTGCCTCGCGGTCCCGCCGGGAAGCGCGTTCGCTCGACGGGATCGGTTTGAGCCCCATCCGCGCCGAGGTCGGCAGAGCGATGCGACGGCTGCAGTGAATCTCACTGCTTCCCGGCAGGCCGCTAGCCCCGCCGCGGCCGAGCGCCCGGCCGTGCGGCAGCCCGCGGGTCTGGCACGCTTGGAGCTTCTGCGGGCTTCCAGCAGACCCTGCCGTGGTCGTTCACGGCATCCCTCAACTCCTTTCCCCCGCTCTGGGCCTCTGGGGAAGGTTTCTAACGGATCATCGTCAAACGGAATTTTGGATTAGGTTTCAATTTCTCTGTTGCTTTTGCCAATATGCAGCAGGCAGTGCCGGTGCCGAGTGCATTTCTTGGATTCTTTTAAATATTTCGTCCCCCTGCGTGACACAGATCTTAACAGTAATCCTCCTTTCTGAAAAATGCATTTAATATTTCTGAACCCACCATTCCCCGAGTATTTGGCCTCTGGGATCCCTTTCCCTCCTGATGCCATGTCACGCACTTCATTTCTAGAGAACAACAGGCTTTCAGAAGGATATAAATTACGTCCTCAGAGTTCCTCAGATAACAGGAGTTGCTCCATCAATGATGGGATTATATCTACTCCTTCGAGGTTCAGAACTGAACTCGAGATGCTGTCACCGAGGGACAGGCGTAAAGGGGAAAAAGACGTTTACCCATAGAGCAAATGCTCAGCTCTCATTCTGAAGTAATCGCTCACAGGGTGGTCAAGGTTGGAAGGGACCCCAGGAGGTCACCTCGTCCAGCCCCCCGCCCAAGGAGGGTCACCCTGGGCCAGCTGCCCAGGACTGAGTCTGGAGGGTTTGTTTACATTTCTTGTCAAACTGGGAAGTCTGGCTCAGAGATAGCTCACCTCTTGCCATATAGCCACTTTCTGAGAGGGTTTAATTCCCAGTCTGTGGACCTTGCTACCCCTGTAGCTCCCAGCCAGCCCCCACTGCCCCGGTCATGCTGCCTCCCCCCAGCCCCGACTCTCCGTCAGACCGGTGTGAGCATCCCGGTGTGCTGACTTGCCGGCACGGCAGCCGCTTTGCTTCGCTGGGCTATGCTTTTGGCAGGATTTCTGTGCTGGAAGGGCTCAGGAGAGGCCCCGCAAGCCCAGCGACAGGGTGAGGGCAGGGGCATGGCTGCAGCAGCTCCATCCACCCAGCCCCGTGCAGCTACACGAGGTCTGACCCTTGTAAAGCCCCGAATGCTGCAGAGCTCGACTGCCAAAAGCTGCAAAGCTCAGCTGCCAAAAGCTGTGGTGCTGCCTTCCCCCTAATCCCATGGAAAAGCTTGCGTGGCCTTGTAAGGAACCAATGCCAGGAGATACTGGCATTAAAACTTGCCTTTCTGCTTTACCTGGTTAGATTTAACCCAAACCCTCCCTGGGTCTGGTTTGTGACACAGTGGGGG
>Ga0065711_1007108_pt1 | contig 15661 bp, 7 predicted proteins | sample Hoacrofraction12_FD_59098 | JGI IMG/M metagenome (GOLD analysis project Ga0065711, IMG submission 59098) | Hoatzin crop microbial communities from Cojedes, Venezuela - Epithelial fraction 12 v2 (version 2) | ecosystem: Host-associated > Birds > Digestive system > Esophagus > Crop | place... | reverse complement strand
AGTGGTGTCCCCCAGGGGTCAGTACTGGGCCCAGTCTTGTTCAACTTCTTCATCAACGACCTGGATGAAGAGTTAGAATGTACCCTCAGCAAGTTTGCTGATGACACCAAACTGGGAGGAGTGGTGGATACACCAGAAGGCTGTACTGCCATTCAGCGCGACCTGGACAGGCTGGAGAGTTGGGCAGAGAGGAACCTGATGAAGTTCAACAAGGGCAAGGGCAGGGTCCTGCACCTGGGGAAGAACAACCCCATGCATCAGTACAGGCTCAGGGCAGACCTGCTGGAGAGCAGCTCTGTGGAGAGGGACCTGGGTGTCCTGGTGGATGACAGGTTAACCATGAGCCAGCAGTGTGCCCTCGCTGCCAAGAAAGCTAATGGGATCCTGGGATGCATTAGGAGGAGTGTGGCCAGTAGGTCAAGGGAGGTTCTCCTCCCCCTCTACTCTGCCCTATTGAGGCCCCATCTGGTGTACTGCGTCCAGTTCTGGGCTCCCCAGTTCAAGAAAGATGAGGAGCTACTGGAGAGAGTGCAGCGGAGGGCTACAAGGATGATGAGGGGACTGGAGCATCTCTCCTGCGAGGAAAGGCTGAGGGAGCTGGGCTTGTTTAGCCCAAAGAAGAGAAGGCTGAGAAGGGATCTTATAAACGCCTACAAATATCTTCAGGGTGGGTGTCACACAGCAGTTACCAGGAGGAAAATTAACTCTGTCCCAGCCAAATCCAGGACAGTATCTCAGAACAAAAACCTTCCTCGTTGAACATTCATCAGGTGTCCAGAAATCTGTCTATGCAACACTGCAGAACTGGGGCCTATGCCCTTATTTGAATGTGAAATAATTTTACTTTAATGAGCATGTATTTTAAAAATCTATTAGTTTCCTTCTCAGAGCACTTCAGCGAATACAATCAATAACTCCTAAAATATTCACAACTGAGCAACAATCAAGAACACATTGCAAGTGTACCAAGCAAAACAACGTTTCAAACCATTTAGTTATCAATGGCATGTGGTTCTTTAAAAAAAAAACAAAAAACAACTTGTTTCGCATTAAATGTTTGCACAGTGTCTCTATTTTTACATTTGCAAATCCAGAGGAAGTAAATTTATGGAAGTAGTGGTTTCCATTTGATCAACATAAAGGTCAAAGAACAGATAGATTAGATATGTTATTAAAACAAAGTACAAACATTGCTAATGTTTCCTTGACGATGTCATAAAATTTTTCCTCTGAGCAGGAAGTTTCACAGCTATGCCAACACAAATGTCGAGTTCCAAGGTCTGGAAATAGCTGTGTCCAGAAAAATTAGTAGGACAGTATGCATCCATTTAGAAGAGTCTTTGAAATGGAATTCCTTACAAATGTTAATATACATAATCTTACAGAGGCAAGACTCGATTAAGTTCAAGAGGTTACATATGAATAATAAAGGGATTTTTCCCATTTTTAAAAACAGCCTAGCACTGTGGGAGAATTTAACTTCTGATCTGTACTTTAAAAAAAATTACAAAATAATAAACTGCAGCTTAATAGGATGTGGGTAATATTGCCTTGCCTACACTTTTCTGCTTACAATTTACTGTGAGCAAAAAGCTGCAGAGCTTCAGAAAGAGAAGAATTCCATGCCAGCGAAAGAACTTCCTAAGGGTTTAATTCAGAGTTTACTGAAGTCAGAGAGCAGCTGTTTTGGTTACTCTAATGGGCTTTGGTTCATGCCCTAAGAAAACAGACTAATCTGAGAGCTTCCCATTTGATTTATACAGGGTACTATAGGCCACAAACACATTAGACTGGTCAAACTCTACACCAGATTCCAAAAAACAGACCCAGAAGTTGTCAGAGTTTCACACGAGCCAAAGGAAAGTAAATGGCATAGATCATAAGATCATATACCAATTTTTCTCTAGAAAGCTTAAAATACACACTCTGGAGAAAATGATTTTTGCATCTCCAAACATTTTATAAACACTAAAAGACTTAGCTACTAAGAGAAGAATAGTTCTGAGAGCAATGTGCTGTGTAGTCTATAGCTCATGATCAAAAGGGTGACTGGTATATAGTTAGTGAGTGGAGTAAACCTGCAGCTGGAATATTCCCCCTGCAGAAGCTAGTGTCTCTCCACATTGTCTCTCTGTGCAGTGGATGCACAGAGGATGATGGACACTGCGATCACCACCCTGCCCACTGGGAGCTTCTGAGCCACAGCCTTGGCCCTATCTGTCTTTGACTAATTTCTATCCAGCTCTGCAACACAGAAAGCTGCAGCTTCTCCCCTTAACTTCTGCTTTCAGCTCTCCCTTCCTTTAGCAGGTTTAAATGAGATTATTTTCTCAGCTCTTAAAGGTCCTGAAGGATTTCACCCTTAATTAGTCTTGAGGAAATACAGCACACTGTGCAACCAAGTATTCCTTCATGAGAGATTTCAGCATGCTACTCGCTTTTAACAGGCTGCACACCAGAGTAATATTCCCCAGTCAGAAAGGAACACAGCTTTCAAATGTGCTTTGAGCTTTCACATGCTTTGATACATACAGAAAGTACTTACAGCACTTGCAGAATATTTTAATTGGCTGCTTAGCAGGACAGAGGATTTCACTAATTCAGAAAAAAAGTTGTACTTTTAAAGTTACATTTCCAATCTCTAGAACAAGGTTAATGTAAAAAGTTTTTTCTGATGCTAAGATTCAAGTACTTCAGAAGGCATAAATGAGACCTGTTCAAATTATAATTATGCTACCTGTACTTTTCTTCGCGCTGCTTCAAGAAAACTGGCAATAAAGACAGCAGCATTCATGCTGGGAATATTTTTTACATGAAACAAGGTGACAGGAGGACAAACATTTGACAAGTTTCCATAAGACGGAATCTACTTTATGCAGAAGTATAATTGTCAAATATGCAACAATCTGCAATCATCACAAGAGCAGCTGCAAGGTTAATACAGCTCTGTATATACCAGTTTGACTCTGATACTTCATTAAAACGCTGAATGTGTACTCACCAGTTTCCTGGGGGAAAGGTATTCATCCATAAGTAGCTCTCCATCATCTTTAATCAGTGGACTGGGATTTAGGTTGCCTTGCCAACTCAAATCAGTCACCCGGACCGCAGCTGAGGCTGGACGAGAAACTCTGCCAGAATTCCACTTCAGGTCCATCTCAGTATGCTATGAACAAAAGGATAACAAGCGATCTGGTATTTTCCCTGTGTTTATTATTTTCCCTTTAGCAAAACCTGTTTTGACTCCCATTGCAAGTCAGCAAGTGCTTATGGAGATACACGTTTCTCTAATCAGAAAGAACCCAAAGCAATGCATCATGTAACATATTCTTCTTTTTCTTCACCCTTAAGAGCTATCCTAGTCCCACATCTCATTCAGCTCTGAGTGTAAGCTTTTACAGCAAACTATCGTTTGCACTTATACAAAAAGCCAGGCACACCTATGGCTCTGTACAATGAAGGTGGTCAAGAGCAAACAACTCAGGACACTAGTCCTTTCCAGTCTCCTCACTACTCCACTCACCCTTCTCTGGTAGCAATGAACTTGCCATCCACATGGGCGTTCTACCTACCCATCCCCTCTTGAGAAATGAGAGCAGCAGTCAGCAAAACTCTTCCAGGCTCCAGGCTACAAGTGCCAGCACCAAGACACATCACCACTTCTCTCCAGTGTTTTGAGCTCTGCCTGTAGGTAGTAAGAACAGCAGCAGTCTGTATTTGCTGTCCCAAATCAAACATACCTGCACAGCTACTGACTGCCCTCTGGGTCAGGCAGGCCATGGCTACCGAATTCTAGTTCTGAAGAGAGTCTGGGAGAAAATAAAATTAAAATACAATTTAAACAACCCTGCGTATGCTTCAAGTGAGGAATGAAGTCCAAAGTTCGAAGATGAAGCACTTCTAAAGTGTCTGTTTCTCAATTCCCAAAGCTATATTCCTTTTACAGAAATATTAACAATTAACTTTGAAATATGAGAATAAGCATATGCACACCCATTAGAGTGAAAAAGCAATCAGCTGTACCCGAATGGTACGAGCATTACTGTGATTTATACAGCTATTTACTACTACTTGGCAGCAAGGAAGTAGCACAGCTGGAAACATTGCTGAAACAACAAAAGGCTAGACTAGAAAAAAGCCTTGTCACTCTGCTGAAGGGACACCTGTAGTTTTCCTCTGTTCTCCACTATGAAGCAATACTTATTCTTAGTGCTGGAAAAGTAATTAAATAATCAAGCTAATCGTAACTGCCTGACAAGGTTTCAGTGGTGGCCAAGACCTGAGAATTACCACCTTCCTTCCCCGTCATACTAATAGACAGTCAAACACAGGAGTGTTTTCTGACAGGAAAAATAGAAGTTCTGACTGCTCAGCGAGTCATCTCTACTCGAGAAGACTGACTGGTTAGTAGGAGAGAGAGGTTTACACCAAAGAGACTTCTTGCTCTGACTTACGTCCAGTCAAAAGTCTTCATCTCTGCACTAGGAAAAGAAAGTCAAAAGACTAAATACCGTCAGAAAAAAATAGCAGCCCTTATCTGAAGAAGAAGAACAAAAGAACTATCCACCAAACCTCTCTCTGCAGGATCTCCCAGCATTAGGAATAGAGGAACCAAGACCTCACACTCCTAAGTGCTCCTTCAATATGCTTAGCAGGGAAAGGCAACCCACACAAAGCAAAAACTAGTTTTCTCAGATCCCTGCATGCACCTGGCAAGCATTCCTATAGAAAAAGCTGACTTCTCAAATGTGCTATGTCTGAGGCACAACAATGTTCAACGCTTAAAAAACATGTTCAAGAACAAATTCTTCAGAAACACATTACTCTTTTCAATCTTTCTTAATGGCTTATGGCTTATAAAAGAAACACCATAAAATGAATTGAGCAGTGACATTTGCAGCTTCTAAAACCTCAGTGTGCCTACAGTAGTATAAGGACAACTTTCATACTTCTGCCTATTAAGTGGGAAAATGGATCTCAAAAACACTACATGCCTTAGTTTTTGGAAGAAAAACTACAGCCCATAAATTTCTATTATCTGTTTCTTTTTCCAAAGAATTCTAGAATTTCTCAGATTTTTTTTCCTCTAATTTCTTTAGAGAAGGTCGGTATGATTTAGTCAATACACTGAGTTGTAACAGCCATCAGTTGTCCAAGGAAATTCAAGAATCTTCTATGATACAAAGGTCTTCTGGTGTTGTCTTTATTTTCCTAAGAAAGAATTATTTGGGTCAATAACTGACTTGTATTAGAAAATCTGCCATATAAATGCTGGAATACTTTGACAGTTGTATAAGACATGTTGGATTATGTGCAAGTACTGGTGGTTCCTTCTAATTCAAGTGAGGATCATTATTATGCAGAGATAATCCCATATGTTATCGGACCCAAGTGGAAAAACAGTCATAAATCACTGAAGTAATGTGTGAGTGCAAAACGTACTAAGATAATAGCAGGATTGTGTAGATTAGGGCTGTAAAGTGTTAATACACTTGCACAAAACAAATTATTGTTCTCCCTACTTTGGTACGTAACTATAACATTTCAGAATGTCCTCCAGTCTTTGAAGCATGTGTTGATACAGCACTTATTTAAGGTTTGACAGGGAGATCAATTTGTGGCTCAATATCTGAAGTAACACTTCCAATTCTATACTTCCCGCTATTGAGCTGCTGCTTGTAATTATTGCAACATTGGATTAGTGAGGAAAAAAGTATTTTCATTACAAATTGTCTGGGATCAAATTGAGTTATTCTCAGCAAACAAAACTATTTTTTTTTTACGTGCTTCCATCACTTCAAAACTTTCTCCAGAGGAGAAAGAATATTCTCCTGAACATGGATCAAAATAACCTCTTCAAAATGAGGATTATGGAAAAGCTAAGGGTGCAGGAATCCTAGTGTTGAGGTATCAGTCTTACACAAAAATCCATAAACCTCCAAAATCTCCAGCACTGTGTAAGAGTGAAAAGGAGGCCTGGTACAACACTTGTGCCCCTACAGAAACAACAGTCAGATCACTCATTTTCATCAGGTCCACCTGACTTTCTGAGACATGTAAAATCATTCCCGTAAAGCCACCTCACCCAGTCATTTAAAACGCTAAAAAGCAAATGAAAAATCTGTGGCTCTGTCAAATGCACAAGACAAGCAACCACTGACCCAAACTAGTGTTAGCCTCAGTGGAACAGTTTACAGGGACTGGAAAGGCTTCATTGTCATTAAGGAAGTCTAAGAAGTCACAAACCTGAAGATTACTCCACAGAGAAGATGGCTGCATTGGATATATGTTGGATCTACACTCTAAATGATAATGCAGGTCATTCCTGTAAGACTTTCTGGGACCAATAAGGATGGAAGCTAACTGCACCTAACACAGACTTTCAACAAATTCACTGGGAGAACAAAGCAACACCAGTAAGCAGAGAGAGTGTCAGGGAAAGAAAAAATGGTTGAAAAAAAAAAAAGGAGGTTTTGTCCTACATGTGAACATTGAGAAGAACAAAAGAATGAAAGAAATCAATGACTTAGTTTTTGCTGGATTTGCATCATAGGTCTTGACTTGGCGGACTCTTACACTTGTGGGTAACTAGAAGTAGATAATCAGTGAGTGCAGGAGAAATCAACGACTAGAGCAGAGAGATGGAAGATCTTGAACTCTACTAACAGCTAATCTGCCGACTTTCCCCATTGCTGCCACTCTCCTTCCCAAAGCAAGTGTGATGATGGTAAGCTGGTCAATTCACAGACATGTTGTGAAAGTTCATTAAAAACATTTTCAATATATATAGAGAAATACAGCTCATAAAGTTCATTATTAAAATTAATTATCCTTGGAACAACATGTTATTCAAAATCCCTGCAGAGTACCATAATTTGCTAGAAAGAAATTGGCAGAGAATAGTTATCTGATGTTCTTAGGGTCCAACAAACTAGTAAAACTCCAATGTTTGATTTTCCTGCTACAAGATTTGTCGAAGGATCAATGATAGGATCATGTATTCTTCATTAAATATATATTAATATGCATTTGAAATACAGCACTTGCCAGAAATGTTTGACTCCATATTAATTATGGCTTCCTAAGTCTCGGAAAGACCCTTCGAATTTTGTGACTAGGCATGATAATTTCTAATGCAGCCTTCAAGACATTACCTAAAGCAATTCAGCTACCATTTAAAAACAAGAAGTCACCAAACAACAGTAATCAACCCAGCTTTACACTAGGAAAGACATATTGCCCTACATATTAACATCCCATGCAAAAATGAATCTCTACTCCCATAGACCAACTTCTCAAACAGCATTCTCTGCAGCTCTGTGGCTACCCATGCCTTCAAAAAGCTCCACTGGACAGGGAGGAGTGCCATTTCAGGTAGGGCACCGCAATCTGTACGTCCTTATCTTCATGTCACCAGCCTAAAAAATCTCTAGAAAAAAATATTTTAGAACCATTGTGCTATCTATCCCTTCATGACAGGAAAGTTGCACTGCAGACTTCCATTTCTCTTGCCCTGCATAATGTAATTTTTATTTGTTTAATCCAGAATCACAAACTACAGTAGTGCCCATACTGTTACCACTGCCACAGAACAAAAGCAAAGAATTCTGTATTTACTAAAGATTTGATAAAGTTTGGTTTATAAGTCCCAAGGGCACTAAGAGTGCCCTTTAAGTGTAATTTTGTGCAAGTGCACTACAGATAACCAATGCTGGAAAATGACTCTTTGGGCAGCTGGAATTTACTATGAAGTCATCAGGAAACTACTCTTAGAATAATCCACCCCTAATGGCAAAACCAGTTCCCGCTACATTTATGCAATATAAAGCATCCTGCAACATACCACTCTATTTTACCAGGTGCAACTTCTAAAAAGTTGAAAAATACAACATCTGACCTAATATTAGTGGGAATCTTTTCTGTATATGACCAAACGATCTTGTTTTAATCTTCTGGCTTTGTTAAGCAGAAGGAGCTAACAACTACTTCAGTAATGCTACTTTAATACCAAGGGATCATGTAAACACTATAAAGAGCATTCATAAATATTCCATTTATGTGCCCCACTAAAGAAAAAAAGCTTTTATGAGAATGCTGAAATATCAAGATATCAATATTCCATTTAACATAATTAAAAATTCACTGACTTCAATGACATTGAATGACTTAAATGACTACAATGATGGTTTTGTTCAACCGTTCAGCCAGTTTGAGGCCTTGGTTCAAGCAGCCAAATTTGCACATAAAGCAAGTGTACCAATTTGCCTCATTATTCACCTTCCTTATTTATGGTTTTACAAGCTGTAAGAGTGCCTGACAGTCCTTTGGGATTACATGTAAATGCTGCTCTACAGTTGCCATGACAATGGTGGGTAACCCTCAGGATCTATGTCCCATGCAGTCCTTGGGGAAAGTTCTTGGGAGCTTCATGGACTTTGTATTACCCCACTGCACAGAGCCGAGTTCAAATGCCATTGCCCAAAGCAGCAGTGATCCCAGAGAAGAAAATGCGCTACAAACCCAGACTAGGTTTGAGCCAACACCTTTGAAATAAAAGGTGTTTCATATTCTTAAAAAACATAGCAGTAATAAATAAAAAGGCAGTGCATTTAACTGCCACCCATTTCTCCTTTATATATTTACAAATTGCACGTATTAAAAAAGCAGGACATATAACACTTTCCCAGATTCTGCCAGCGAGGTTGTAAGTGATGAGAAATTTTTTATCACGTGTGCTGGAAATGTCTCTAAATTAAATCATTCTGGAGGTAGCTTGTCAAATGTTGTCCTGATAGCATGATAAAAAGCAGATCGCTCTCTTTTATATGTGCTATTATGTGTCAAAGAAACACTAAACCGAAGACCAATCAATTGCTTTTGTTTTTTAGAGTCCTGTGGTGGGAGGGTATCAGTGGCAATTTCTGTCTGGCTCCAAATATTCATTGATACTCTATGCAGTGTAAGTCTACAGACAGTGACTATGAACAAGCATGGATTATCTAAATCCTTAGCTGAAACTACAAGATGTTATAGATTGACTTTTTTTTTCTTATACAGGTGAACTTGCTGCTGCAAAAAAATGCTCTCAAGAGGCAGTCTGCCCCAACTCCTTCCCACAATCAGCCTAAGAAAAGCAAAGCAAGGGTCAGCATGTGGGGGTAGCTGGTGAACAACAAGGTTTATGGAAAATAGAGATCTGAGGTGCCTATGCTTTCACTGCCAGCAGGTTGCCAAACGATCTTATGATCATTTCAGTCAGTGAAGGAGACAAGAGTAAATCCCTCATCATTTTAACTTTGCCAACGTAGCCAGGCATCAGGAAGCTGCATTTGTCTTTTCATGGTCAGAATTTTTTATCCAACAGTGTACAGATCTTAAGTAAGGGAGTGACAAGGATGCTCTGTTTAACATCCTCCTGTCCTCACACAGGGGTCCTGTCATGGATAGCTAATGTCAAGGTACACAGGAACCAACGCATCTGTGCTTGTCACACACAGATCCTGCCTTAAATGTAGATGTCACTGGAGCAGAAGATTGGGAAAAATAATTAGTTTAGGCAATTCTAACATTACAGTTTCAGCTTTGTTAAAACAAGAGGTATTCAACTATAAAGTTACTCTCTACAACTATTCCCAAGGTACAGATACTAATTTAAACCACAGCACCAGCTTAATGAAGTCTTTCATCAAGAAATGCTTCGTATCCTTCTTTTTGGGCCTTACCTCTGATATGCTAGTCTTATTTCAGAAGAGAAAATGTACAGGTAAGTGCATTCTGCCAGGCTGAATTAAGATTTGATCTCCTGTTTAATACTCTACAGGTTATCTTAATATCTACTGGGTATTCTGTTAACCTTCAAAGGACAATAACCCAAACAATTATTTTTTCTAAAACATCAGCCAGGTCACTTGTTTACCCTCCTTGCATTCAAAAGCACTAATTCAGCAATTACTTCAATTGCAGATGCTAGGCATGTTGCTGGACAAACCGAACAAAGCAAGGTTTTGCAGAGTCAGTATATTTTTAAGACCAGTAGACACAGTTAGGAAAAGAAGACAGGTTTTAGGGCACCCTTTTCATGTCATGGGCACTTATCCATACTCTCCAAGCTCAATGAGGAAATGTAACTCAGCACCGCAGCTTCAGGTCCCAACTCTGAAAAGACTCATTCATGTGAACAACTTCACATGCAGTGAGTAGGGGGGTCACCCAAGTACAAAGTTCATCACCCAGCTAACCCAAGATAAAGCACCCGCCAGTATCATTTAAAGTATTAACAAAAGCATTCCCACCAGCCTCCCCCCAGCTGTGTATTCTTTCCTCACAACACCTCTGCAAGAGGTGGTCTACAATTAGGTTGAACATCTCTCTGCTCTTCATCAGCCACATTACATCAAGTCTCATAGGTCAAGGCTCACCTGAAGTAAAGTCGGCCAAGTCTTTTCTTTCTAGCTTCTGATTTGGCTGAGAAGACTTAAAGATATGCATCCCAGTATACTATTTCAGAGCTGCTGGAGCTGGGCTGAAGAAAGGCAGCCAGACAGCCCGAGTGCCCAAGAGCAGCACTGCACGTCCTACAACCATTCTGTACGCAAGTCTGAGCACTTTAAAAGAAAAGTTACCTTCAGGTAGCTCACCATTTATGATGTATATTTAACATCTGGAAAAAGAAACAATACTGTCTCAGTACATAGTCTGCAATATATACATTTAAAAAGTAAGAAGCAGCATGATGAAATCATATTTTAGGGGGGAATAAAGAAAATAATCAAGATTTGAGTGGTTTAGGGCTAATTCATCACCCAAGCAATAATCTCCTTGAGTAGTGCAGGTGGGTGAGGCCTATGGATATATTCTGTTATCAGTGTAAAGGTACTTTCTTAATGAATCGAGCTTTTGTAAGTGAATAAACTAATTTGCCAACTGATTTGCATAGATTATACTCTATTCCACTGGTGGTCACACTGCACAAAAAGTTTGAGATTAATCTTCTGCAAGTGATGAGAGCCAAAAAGTAAGTGAAAATGTTCCATGTAGGCTCAAAATTTCACCCACTTTTAAAAATATTATATACAAGGGGGTGTCATTTATTGCAAAGATGGGACAATATAAAAAAAGTTCCCTCTCTCACTGCAGACTTAGTTTTGCTTTAGTGTTGCCCTAATTTTCCTTTCACGTAAAACCACCTTACCCTGCACAAATACTGCTTTTAACCTAGCCTTGTGATCTTTATCTGGGGCTTAAGGCAAGAGCCTTTCACATCAGTTGACACTCTCCCACCTCATTATGAAGAAGCTGGGCAAGTTATCTGAATACTGGTCTCTCTCCAGTGCCTTCCCCAATTTCTCCTGCATGCCCAAAGGTCTTGCAGGCTCTCTCTATTCATTAGGATAATAATATTGTGGTTCAGCTCAGTTTTCTGAGACAGAAAAAGTGCAGTGTCTCCCTGCACAGGTAAGTGCGGTCTCAGGTCAAGCTTACAATAGTGCTCCTCATTCACAGGCTATTCTAACCCATGGACTCAGGACTAAGTGACATTCCAAAGCTACAGAGAAGAAAAACTCCACATTTTCGGTCTTTAAAGCATTTTTAATATCCACTATTTAGAAGCAAACCCAGATTCCACCTAAGAAAAGGACAATAAACCCAGACCTTTTTTCTAACTACTGTTGCACTGCATTTATGAGCCCTTCGAAATCCAAATTTCTGTGCAGGATGAAAATGCAACCTATTTGGCATTTCAGAGTTTCAAACCGCTCTGTTGTCCCCAAACAATTTTCAGTCCATTTTATTAGGTAATTAAGCTGATTGAAGCAAGACATTCCATGGCCTGTAAAGCTGTTTCAAGAGTCGTTTTCAACACTGGGATGTTTCTGATTTCCAATGTGCTGCTCACATGGGATACTCTGCATACAAAGAGATAAATTCTAGCTGAACACATACTAAACAGTGGAAGATGGTGCAGAAGCTTATTTAGAAATGAACACTTCCCAGGTTTTAGCAAGGACAGAAAACTAACAGTGAAAAGGACTTTGCAAAATCAATTTAGGCTACTGATGAGGCTGCATTATAGCTGTCCTGCTGGGTCAAGGCAGATGTCCAGCTAGCTACTGTAGTCAGAAACAGACACCTAAAAAACAGTATCAGAAGCAGAGGCAGTCCAAAGCGATCCTTCCCCTGACATACAGTTTTAATTTCTGGTAATCAGCTGCTCAGTAACTTCCCAAGCCAAGAGGTGCGTTGTGCTCAACAGTCGGAGAGATATATAGGAAGGCAATTATTTGTCATGTCTCAAGATATGACAAACAGTCATCCAATGACTAAAGAAACCACAGGAATTTTATCAGGAAGCAGTTTCAAAAAAGGAGAAAGTGCAATTTTGCGTTGTGTTTGTTTAAATTGTGGAAGACACTGGCATAGGTTGTTGTGGAGGCTAAAATTATAAATGAGTTCAAAAGCAGTTAAGACAGAATTATGGAGGATTCATGCATTTGTTCATACCACTCATTAATTTATAGCTTTCTTTTACACCATCTCCTTTTTCATCTCCTCTTCTAGCTGAAAAGTCTCATTTATTTTGGCTGGTTTCCATTTCTCATCTTTGTTGTATCTCATGGAAACAATTTCAGTTCTGCCATTTATGCTCCAGGATGATCAGAACTGCACATAAGATTCAAGATATGACCACAGAGACAGTACATGAATTTACACCATTTTCAATTCCTCTTCTTAGAAGTTTTAGCACTGTCTTTTTGATTAGCTGCAAGATGATATTTTCAGAGAACTACCACAGTAGCTTAACACTCTTTCTGAAGCAGCAATAGTTTACTTAAAGCCCTTCATTCTACCTATGTTTCTTTCCCCTATGTTCATCACTTTGAACTTGGGTGCATACTCCTTTAAAATAAAACAAAAGCATACCCAAGCACTAGTTATGCTAGTAACACTAAAAAAAAAAAAGGCAAACCAAAGTAGTATTAGAACTCAACACTAAAAAATTAAATTAAAAGTCAAGCTGCAAAAAAGTAAGATAAACAGACAGTGTTATGATATACTTCTAATACTTCTTCCTGATGTGAAACACTACAACCAAAGGAACAAGTGCTTTTTGAAATATTTTTTTTAAATAATAACAATAAAAAATAATCAGATAATGCTTGTTTGAACTGGCCAGCATCCACAATACTTTCCTTTATTACATTCATTAGCCTTTATACATCTGCCATGGCAAATGTGGTCTTCTGATTTGTATTACAGAAAGTACTTGTGGCCCTACTGATATAAAATAGGTTTTGCTTCCAATTGTTTTTCAAGCCAACACATGAATCTACGGAAGGTATAAAAATACTAACCATTTTGTTAGCAAATTAAAATGATGTAGATGTACCTAAATTAATTTCTGTGAAAGGCTCACGAATTTTCTGATTTTAAAAAAAATCCTCAATTCCTCCTGAATAAATGTTAAGCCATTCCCATCAATGACAAATGTAGCAATCCCAAATTTTCGGTATATTGCATAACGTTACTATTTCACAGCATTAAATTTTACACTACTTCAAACTTAGAGATAAATGTGGTTTCTGTAACTATATTCCCTAAGAAGCTTCAGTTTGATAAGCACGTGGACCATCATCATAAATATTAACATCACTCCAGTACAGTGCTAAACTCACATCTTGTCTCACATTGAATCTGAACCTGCTTTTATACAGGATCAGGTCCCTCAAGTTGTGTAAGAACAGGCTGATGGCATCCCAGGCCACGGGCAGAGCCTGTTCTTTCTTTGGCTGATGGTAGCGCACAACTAAACTAATAAATTGAACTGCCCACAACTAACAAAACTAAACTGCCCACATGTAGATGTATCCACATATCAGTCTCTTGAGAGGTCAGACCTACAGGATCATAGTAATTCTCAGTGTTAAAGCCAAGAGAGAGAACACAAAGGCCAGAAAAAGACCCCCACTTCGCCCTCCGAACAAAACCAGCTAGTGACAGCAACTCTGAGATATGACATGCCTGAATGCTGCATTTTTAATCCAACTTCTTTCAGGCAAATTCAAATCTGACAAAATAACACCAAGCAGTGAAACAGAATGAAATGGGAGAGCACTTTAAAAAAAAGTTCTGAAACATTTTCAATCTTTTGTACATTAAAAACGATCTTACCTTTTGTTCCCATGTCACTGCTGTTCTGTGTGTTCCGTTTCCCATCCCTCTCCTACAGAGATTTTCATTTACTCTTCACAGCCATTCATCTCCATTTATCTTGAATGATGCAGATGCTCATAATGGAATTTCTTATTGCATTTCTCCATATCCTGCTAAAACAACATTAAGAACAAAATCTTCAAGAGAAAAAAAAACAAACCCAAAACAAACCCAGAGACTACGTGCATGCCACAATTAATAATAAAACAGTATTTTATCCACTGTAGCAGCAGAAGTCAACGCTCAATAGGTCATAAAAGTGTAACAGGATATGAAGCGGTACAGCCTAGCAGAGCTTAATGAAAGCGTAACTGAAAACAGTTTCCCAAGGAGATCATGAGACGGTGAAGGACTTGGTACAGAAGCATCTACATATTTGCAAAAAATGCTATATACTGAACAACTATTTACTCAAAGAGCAGTAACTTCCTAGGCTGTAGGAGTAAGTTGAATCTGTGTTAGAGAAAACATCCTCATCGGGCTAGTACAGGGTAGAAGGCTGAAGTCAACATTTAATACATTTTCACTGTATCACTCATCAGAAAATTCTGCCTTGTAAAAGCAGTCAGAATGGAAAACAACAGATGAGCAGGAACATTTATATCAGGAAATAACGGCTAACAGAAGACGGATGCAGAGCCAGGAGAGCACAGGCCTCACAGACAGGCCAAAGGGAGAGCTTAAGATACCCAATTAACTAATCACTGTCTGCTAAAAACTATGGGCAAGCATCACGAGTCTCCTGCTGATAACGGGTTCGTCCCAAAGCCATCCTCTGTACCACAAAGGGGCCATAAGCAGGGCAGAGACCATAGCCGAGTCCTCTCTGGAAGAAGCTGAACAAAGCTGCGAGCCTGTAAACCTGGCATTGGCAAGTCCCCTCAGTCACTCCAGAGAAGCTGAGGAGATGCTACAGAGGAGCCATGTTCTCTCGACGTGGAACACCCAGGGATGCTTCTACAACTTGCAAGTGCCCGGGACTATTTATCCATCAGCATTTGTCTCCTCAGAGCTCTACCAAAGCATAAAACTTAAAACTGACAGATTCATTACTAACACCGACATAAACGGAGGCCTCCAGGTGCCCTCACCTCCGCGCGGGTCTTGCTACAGCAGCGCACTCGCGGGGTGTTTCGGCACCGGGCACGTACCGTACCAGTCACCGCGGCCACCACACGGGCCGCCTCCACGGGCCCTTCGACGTGCACGTGCGAACGCTGGGTAACCCAGGGGAGACCACCCCCCACGCCAGCTCCCACGCCGCCACACACACAGCCGCCTCCAGGCTGCCGCCCCTCCCTCCCGCGGACGAGAAGCGGGACCCCTCCCCGCGGGACCGACCGCGGCGGGGGGCGGCCGGCTCCTACCTGCAGCAGGGCCGGACCGGGGGCGCTGGGCCGCACGGAGACTGCCCGTCGCCCGGCAACCGCCGCCGCCACCTGGCCAGGCC
>Ga0065711_1042086_pt1 | contig 15662 bp, 8 predicted proteins | sample Hoacrofraction12_FD_59098 | JGI IMG/M metagenome (GOLD analysis project Ga0065711, IMG submission 59098) | Hoatzin crop microbial communities from Cojedes, Venezuela - Epithelial fraction 12 v2 (version 2) | ecosystem: Host-associated > Birds > Digestive system > Esophagus > Crop | place... | reverse complement strand
TCTGGTTATCAGTCCTTGTTTCTCTTCGTCTGTCTCGCAAGCAGTCCTTGTTAGCTACATTTGAGCCACAACAGTCCTTGTTAGCAAGATTACAAAGAGCAGAACTAAATTAATTAACAGTGTTTAACTCTTACCTTGACATAAATGCAAAGTTATATAACGAAATTAAACTAAAGCTATAGCAAAATCAAACTAATTGTCAATTTCCCACATCACTGTGAGTAGTCATACAAAATGATTTCCGCAGGACTATTAAGTAATTGTGAAAATAGGGGATTACATCAGATTTGGAGTCAACTGAAATCAAAACTCTTGACCAAAATTTCCTTTCAAAATAATTGTGATAGCCTCTTATTATTTCCTCATTACTCTCTTTTATCACTCAGGTTCTGTTTTCATACTTTTTTTCGACTGGCACTTAGGGTCCAATGTAAGGGCTATTTGCAGCCCTGTGCAGGGATACACTCACACATACAACCAGTCAGAACATGGAATTAGCCAGAAGCTTTCTGAAAAGGTAATTATACATGCATTGGCTTCTTCGAGGCAAGCTACCAAGACTTTAAAATTGAATAGTCATAGGCATCTCTATCACCTTCTGGACATATTATTAAAAAGGAAAGTTTTTTTTAGAGTTCTCTACTAACTTTTAAAATAACTTCTGAATCTATTTACACTAAGGCAGAGTTGATATACTGCATAAATGACTTCTTATGTTTGCTTCAGTACGGCTTCAACACCAGCCAGAAATTCCCTGAATGTCTCAATACTTGTATCTCCTCACAGATTAATTCTGTTCCAGTCAGACATCATATACCTCGTGTTTCAGTCTAACACTCTTTTCCAGGTTCATTTGTAAGGAAGCATGTTTCCATTTATAGGCAAAATAGATTACTTGAAACAAAAACTTCACCCTCTGAAATAGTAAATTGAACAGTGTTAGAGCTTGTTCTCTAGCTTTACGATCATCTTGATGTTTATGCATTTTTAGTAAACAAAACAGGGTGGCTGTGTTCTGCTCACTAATGAATGTGCATATAACTAGCCAATAATTGATTCCTGGTTCCATTTCTCCCATCACGTCCTTAGAAGTTCTCAGCACAAGAGGATACCATGCTTCTTCATTTGTTTCTGAGAAGCACTTACCACATTCTGAGGCATAAAATTATAAAAAAGCATTTAACTTTCCACACTTACGATCTTCCTTACAATAATAAATGATATGTCAAATGCAATGCAAGTCTGAATGGCTAAGTTATTAAGCTACAATTATTCAGTCAAAAAATACTGTAAAATATTTGTTGTTGTATGCAAAAGTACTGTTTTCATGGCAAGATACTAAAAGTTAAGAATTAGCACCAAGCTGTGAGTTTTTAAAGAAGACTGTTATAAATTATTATGGTTTTAATCTATTTTCACTCTTGCAGAAAGATTAAGTTCTACCAACAGTATGATTCACTAACCCAATGTGGTCAGCAGTTGGATAAAGAGCTTGAGCCTGCAGCTGATCCCAGAAGTTTGTAAAACAAACAGCTTCACTCAGTTTCCTCAAACATAAAAAAATCACCTTCCTTTTTCATTTCACAGTCTCATTTTTCTTGCTTTTCCTGTTACTTACAGGAGATTTAAAGTTGCATGTTTGTGCTTTAATACTATTTATGTTTTAAGAATTCTTTCTGTATTGTTTACACTTGTGTTCTTTCATCTGTAACTCATGATGTGACTTTTAATTTTGCCAGCTACTTTTTACTTACAGCATCTGTGTATCATGAACCTGCCCCTTATTTTTGAGACAAGAACTACCTCACTGAAATAACTATGGTGATTAAAAAATAAACATAAAATTGTATTCAACTCATTAGTGCTTCAAATGTAGTACTGGATACTTCACTCTTACTATTTCTTGTCATCATCTGCTGAGTAACATCCTGCCAAGATGAGATCTCACCAGTGTAGAAAGAAATCCCATAGGAATGATTCAGATGTCTCTAGTCTGTCAATGATAACTCAAGCAAATCTGGAAAAGTTATTAAATGTCTGCTGCTGAGTATCTCTTTAAGTCAAATGGCAAAACTGTTTGACATGATTGTAATATGAAGTCCCACCATTTTTAATTACCATTTTAATAATGAATGTATATAATGTAGTCTAAAGCATAAATACCACCACAATTTCCCTGGGTCAAATATGGAATTTCATGTTTGGTTTTCACTTATTCACACATACGCAATGGAACCATGGAGTATCTGGAGAGGAACATGAATGACTGGGATACAAGAGGAGACATCAAGCACTTCATTGCATTCCACCTATATTTTGTCCCATTTTTTCAGATGGTTTTTCTTCTAATTTGTAAAATACCAATTAATACTGAGATTTTTATAAAGGAATTACTAGATTTCTGCAGTAGGAACAAAAAAATAAAAAAGAACATATCAGAGAATTTCACCTGAACTCTCTTTGAGGTGAAACCGAGAAGCAACAAAACTTGGAAAGAATTTATGAAATTTATCGTATTTTTTATTTAATTAATATACAGAACAGGTTCACTGACCTGGTAGCAGATGAGGGGCTGGGAGTTCTGCCAAAAAAGTGTCCAAGCCAGCTGAGCCTAAGCCACTCAGCAGCACTACAAAGAAGCAGCAAGCAACAGTAGTCGTTGACTCCCTGCTGAGGCTGGAAGACCCTGTCTGCCAATGTTACCTGCTGTCTAGGGAGGATTGCTGCTTTGCAAGGGCTTAGATTTGGGGCATTGTGGCGAGGCTTCTAAGGCTTGTCCAGCCCAGGGACTATCATCTCTTGCTGCTATTCCATGTAGATACCAGTGACGTGGCCAGTGCAGACCTGGATCATAGCACAGGTGACTGCATGTCTCCAGGAGCACGAAAAAGAGCATGGAGTCCATGATGGTTTTCCCCACGATCCTGCCAGTGAGGGAAAGGGCTTGAGGAGGTGTGGATAAATCCTGTTGGTCAACAACTGGTTACATCGCTGGTGCTGATAACAGAGTTTCACCTTATAGGACCAAGGGACCCTCTCTCAGGACTGAGACTAGGAAGAGATGGGATCCACTTGATCAAGTGGGTCAAAAGTATCTTTGACAACAGGTTGGCCAACCAAAATCAAGTGAAGAAGTGATGGACTTGGTTGTCAGGCAAAGGGTGAAGGTGACGTAGGCAAATGAGACCTCCTGATCAACTGACTAGGGCTACAGAGGGCCCACCTCAGTCTATGCACAAAAATAAGGAGCTGCTAGAGGACAGTATTATGGAGGAAACTATCACACTTCTTCTGATAAACGAGCACAACTGGGTGCCCATCTGAAGTATCTGTACATTAACACATGCAGCACAAGAACAAGTAAAGGAGACAGAGCCACACTCGGTACACTGTGGTACCCAGTCAAAGGGGCAAAGAGCACAAACTGAAATATCAGAAAGTTCATTTAATGTAAGGAAAATCTTTTTTACTGTAAAGGTGATTGAACACTGGAACAGGGTGCCCAGATGTGAAGTGTCCATCCATGGAAATATCGAAAACCCAACCGGACAAGGTTCTGAGCAGCCTGCTACAGTTGACCCTGCTGTGAGCAGTGGGGGTGAAATAGACGATCTCCAGAGGTCCCTTCCAATGTCTGCTCTTTTATGATTCTGTGATAAAGAAGAGTGATTCCTGTATCTGATCCAGCCACTTACAGTTTAATACATAGTTTTCAATACAGTGACACAAATTTGTATGGAATGATGTAAAGATATAGAAAAAACAAATAACAGAGCCATAGAATTGTATTGCAGAAATATTATACATTAAGAACTAATCAAAAGGTGGTTCACACCTGTATGAATCACTTAGGTGGAGAAAACCATATTGACAGAAAGTGACACTAAAATATCCCCATACAAAAATTCAGTCGTAATTTATTTAACAGTCTCTTCACTTGAGTGTAAATGAATACACCAGGATAGGAAGCTCAGTTTCTTCTGGTGCAATCTTACAGCAAAAAACATTTAAGATTGACTTGTGCCAGAAAAGCATGAGACTTTTACTTAGTAATGGCACATTGCAGATGACTTTAGATCACGTTTCTATTCTTTCTTACTTAAACAAAAAATTCTGTAGATGGACTTTCCTAAATCTAGTTATATAGGTACTTTACTGAAAGTCTGTTGTGGTTGCTGTGGGATTGACTTATATAATGAGGGGACTTTCAATGCAAATACAGTGAGTGTTAATCAGAGTACAGACTTCAGAAATGGAATCTAAAAAAGGAACAATTCTGTCTTTTTCACTTATGTTTCACAGTGCACCTGAACCAAGGGTGTTGCTACATTAGCAAGCAACACAGAGCAACAGAAACAGAGTGAAACCACAGGAGCTGAGGCCTGGCTGCAAACAGTATACATGTTTTGGTGCATGGACTTGCTATTTAGGACAAGTTCTAGCACAGTGAGCATAGTCCTGTGGACTAAATATTTATTACTTGTTGGAGAGCATTAGGTGTGCTCTCGGAGCACATCTTCTGGTTCAGTTTCTTTCAAAAGTAGTCTGGTTTGTGTGCTCTGAGATCACTGTGTGATGTGAGACAAAGCACAGTTAAGTGAGGACAACTGAGAAATTCATGTCAAAAGCATAGTCCTGATCTAAACTAAACTACTACTGAGTCTGAACCTGAAGGACCCTAAGAAACGTATGAACACATAGTTGTTTTTAAGTTATTTGGGCCAACAGATTCAAAAAGGACAATTCATCTGAAACAACAGTTTGTGCTCTCAGTGTGGGCAACAGCTTGGAAATCTCTGGCTTTATGTCTGTCCCTCATTAGTCAGCTGAGCTGCTCAAATTAGGTGTAAGCGTACTGATTGCCTATAAATGTTCTCCATATGTTTGTCTTGTTTTGTGCCCACTAGGAAATCAGTGGACCATTTAACAGAGCCAGACAAAATGTGTCAAGTGATTGAAATAATTTAACTCTGACTGGTCCATAACAGTGCATCTCACACCAGTTCACATGTAGCAAAGATAAACAGAACTCAGCATTCATGCCTCAAAAAAAGGTCTGCTTATTGTCCCAAGCCCTAAAAGACATGAAAGCAAGGACAATAAATTTAGATATTTCTTACTGACAGTCTGCCTATTGGCAGAGGTATACTACGGAACTGAATTGAACCATGAGGGAACTAGCTAGTTGTTAGCACTGCACTGGGAGATATTGAAGAAAATGCATTTTTTTTTAAAGGTCAATGACTAGATGTTTTAGGTAGCTGTACTGTGACAAGCTTGATTTATTTCTCCATGTCATATCTGTCTCAATGTAGTTCAGTTAGTGATATGAAATAGAAGCCTAGTGAGGAGGCATTTCCAGTTTCTTGATTCTCAGTACTAAAGACAAAGATACTTTGTTTAAAACATGTTTCTCCATGCATTGGGTGCTGAGTAGTGTTCAAAACCTTGCCATTCCATTTTCACTCAAATGCAATCACTGAGATATAGAAATAATGAAATAATGAAGAAAAAAAAAAAGACTGTTGATGGAGGATAGCAAAAGTTTTAAACTGGTCTAGTTCCTTGTAGTTTATGAGTACATACAGCCCTCTACCTTAATTACAGCACAACCATATGAGACGTTCCTAAAACGAGTGACTCTGATACCTACTGATACTATGTACTTCACTTGTCTCATGTCCTTGCTATGTTACATCTGAAATGTCCTTTGAAACAAGTATCTGCTCTTCACAGTCTGCAGAGCAATTTTAGGATCTGCAAAACTGTTAGCAATTTCTCACGTAAGAGTCATGTTAGAGATGATTTCTGATTTTCATGTTTGCAGACATGAAGAATATATGTAGCACTTTTAAAAATCAGCTGAGAAATGTTAATCTTAAAATTAGTTTACTCATAAAATACATATATAGTGTAAGAAATGGACAGTTTCAAATATTACAGATATTACTTTTTTTTCTGTTTAGTTAGGAGAAACAACTGTGTATTTTGTACAGCATAGCAAAACACAATACACTCTTTGGTTTACTCTGTTGCCACTTACTGGTTAGCTATCCATCTGGAATGACTGTTGCTAAATGAGTAATAATGAAGTCCAGGCCTGGAAAGCCTCTGCAAGGAAAAGTTCTGGTGCTGTAGAGAACAATAATGTACGTTATGTGTGTGTGCACACAGGGGAAAGACACAAAAGGCATGTCAAAGAGACTGGCAATGTCATTTTCCCAAAGCTAAAGTGACTTTATTACCTAGGCAACATTCCCAGTCTACTCTGACTGAGAACATATGCTTATCAGTCATGTTTTAATAGCTGTTCCATGCTTGAGGAATGAACAATAATTGAGATGCTGGTTTTTACATGCTTTAAATATGTCAATGTCATAAATAAAAGTAATTATGAACAGTAGGTTAAATATACCTTCTTAAAGTCTATACGACTATGTAGAAAATTAGTTCCTTTTTCTCCTCAGCCTTCCTTGTGTAGCTTCCAAGTTCCCAGCTTTATATTACTTCTGGGTTTTTTTGACTGTACTCGCAAATGATTAACAATTCCTGCTTTCCAGACTGTCAGGTTTTAGAATCATAGAATCATAGAATGCTTTGGGTTGGAAGGGACCTTCAGAGGTCATCTAGTCCAACCTCCCTGCAAAGAGCAGGGACATCTTCAACTAGATCAGGTGGCTCAGAGCCCCGTCCAACCTGGCCTTGAATATTTCCAGGGATGTGGCCTCCACTATCTCCCTGGGCAAACTGCTCCGGTGTTTGACCAACCTCATTGTAAAAAATTGCTTCCTGATATTAAGTCTACCCTCTTACAGTTTAAAACCATTACCCCTTGCCCTATAACAACAGGCCCTGCTAAAAAAATTGTTCCCATCTTTCTTATAAGCCCCTTATACGTACTGAAAGGCCACAATAAGGTCTCCCTGCAGCCTTCTCTTCTCCAGGCTGAACAACCCCAACTCTCTCAGCCTGTCCTCATAGGACAGGTGTTCCATCCCTCTGATCATTTCTGTGGCCCTCCTCTGGACCCGCTCCAACAGGCCCGTGTCTTTCTTGTACTGGGGGCTCCTGGGCTGGATGCAGAACTCATCAGAGCAGTGTAGAGGTGCAGAATCACCTCCCTTGACCTGATGGCCACGGTTCTTTTGATGTAGACCAGGATATGGTTGACCTTCTTGGCTGCGAGCACACGTCATTGGCTCATGTGCAGCTTTTCACCCATCAGTATCCCATAGCCCTTCTATGCAGGACTTCTCTCAATCCCTTTATCCCCCAGCCTGTGCTGATACTGGGGATTGTCCTGACCCACATGCAGGACTTTGCACTTGGCCTGGTTGAACCTCATGATGTTAACTCAGGCCTACTTCTCAAGCTTGTCCAGGTCCCTCTGGATAGCATCCCATCCTTCTCGTGTGTCAGCTGCATCACTCAGCTTGGTGTCATCTGCAAACTTGCTGAGTGTGCACTCGATCTCCCTGTCTATGTCATTGGTGAGGATACTAAATACTATGGGTCCCAAAAGAGACTTGTCATCGATCTCCATTTGGACATCGAGTGGTTGACCACTACCCTCTGGCTGTGACCATACAATCAATTCCTTATCCACCAAACAGTACATGCATCAAATCCATGTCTCTCCACTTTAGAGAGAAGGATGTTATGGGGGACTGTGTCAAAGGCCTTACAGAAGTCCAGATAGATGACATCTGTAGCCCTTCCTTTGTCCAGTGATGCAATCACTCCACCACAGAAGGCCACTAGGTTGGTCATGCAGGACTTGCCCTTGGTGAAGCCATGCTGGCTGTTGTTGAATACCTCAGCTTTCTCCTCATCCATTGTGACCAGTTTACTCACCTGGGGGTTACGCTTTCTTTGACCTTCCTTTTCTGGCTGACACAGCGGTAGAAGCCCTTCTTATTATTCTTTGCATCCCCTGCCAAGTTAGGCTCCAACCGCACCTTGGCCTTTCTGACCCCATCGCTACTCAACCAGGCAGCACCCCTATACTTTTCCCAGGTTACCTGTCCCTGCTTCCTTCTTGCCCTTTAGTTTGACCAGCAGGTCTTGACTCAGCCATGCTGGTCTTTTCCCCTCCTTTCCTGATTTCTTACACCAGGGGACTGAGAGCTCTTGTGCTCTTATGAAAAGCATTCTTAAAGATCTACCAGGTCTGTTCTGCACCCCTGTCCCTGACCCACCACCAACGGACCGATGCCCAGCCTGTCCCCAGGCAGTGGCCCACCCCGGCCCGCTTTCCCCTAAGTTTATATGCTGAGCATGATATTGTATGGTATGGAATATCCCTTTGGCCAGCTTGGATCAGCTGTCCTGGCTGTGTTTCCTCCCAGCTTCTTGTACATCCTCAGCCTCCTCGCTGCCAGGGCAGTATGAGAGGCTGAAAAGTCCTTAACTTAGTATGAGAACTACTTAGCAACAACTAAAACATCCTTGTGTTATCAACATTATTTTCACCCCAAATCCAAAACACAGCACTATACCAACTACTAGGAAGAAAATTAACTCTATCCCAGCTGAAACCAGGACAATTGGCAATGTCCCCTGGCCATGGTTACTCTTGAACTGTGACTCCAAAGTGTTAGAAAGCACACTAGCTGTCCCAAGCAGTAAGCATTCTAGGGATCAGACCATTCTAACGATTCAACAGTGGAAATCATCATTTCAGTGCTGGAATGCTGCCCATGTCCTGGTACTGTTTAACCCACCACCATAGACATAGCTATTACTTCAGACTAGTTCAAAGTCACTAGTTGGGCAACGATGTGAAAAAAAATACATCTTTGTCCCACTTCATTGCTCGTGTTTAAAATTTCAAAGCCAGTAGAAGGATGGAGCAAAAAGAGGAAGATTCTTCTTTTAGGAAGGTGTTAAAAAATTAACTGTAATTATCAGTGAGATTGAAGCTACAAGAATTTTTTAATGTAGTAACTAGTAATTATTACATTTGAGTGCCTAATGGTACTCTCTCCCTCTTCTAGGACCACTGTATTAAAACAGTAAAGAAAGACTTACCATCTTCAGTCAATATGTGATTGTCTTATCTGTAGCATTAAAAACACACATATATACAGAAATGAATTTAGCAGGCAGACTATGAGCTTGTCCCCTCCCCCCAAAAAATGAAACCTATTTCTGAGGGACAACCCAAGCAGCTGCATCTTCTCCACCCTTGTCTACACTGCCCTTGGGTTACCAAATGTTATTTAAGATTTTATTACTAGAAACCTAGGTTTTCTCTGACTGAATCACGTGTTGAGGGAAGAAAGAGAAGAAGAGGAAGCAATTAGTTCAGATTGCTCTTTTTTGTTATTTCACACTGTTCTGGCTTGGAATCACGACAGCCATCTCTCTTTTATCCTGTTCCTGGTAATTTTCACACTTACTGACCCTACTTCTAGACTTGATTCTCGTATTTTGGTCACATACCCCTAATGCATAGCACTCTTTTGTCCTTGCCTATAGGATCTTTAAAATTCAGTTCTGTACAGTCCTGTATAATGTTACAATTTATTCATGTGAACATAAGTCCCTCCAATTTGGCTTTCTCGGCATTTGGATGGCCAGTGAGCTTCTTTCTTTGTTATCCTAAATACATCTGTGGTTTTCATGAGGAAAGAAGTACACAGAAGGAAGCTTGATATATTTCTGGAAAACATTACACATGAGCACAAAATCATTGTCTCCTGCAAAGATGCTGTATCTGTGTGTGTACAGCTACTTTTTACTATTCTGTAATTGCTTACTGAAAGAATGGTCATTCTGATTTTTTAATTTAAAAAAAGGTTTTTTTTTTAATTTTAGATAAATATTCCAATCTGCTTCTCATCTCCATTTTTACATCAAGAGACTATCCATTATGAATTAAGCGTTTGTATCCTAAACAAGCACCATCCTGTTTGCCTTATAAAATAAAGACCTCCTTCCTTATCTGTTATTGAGTACAATGGCAGCAACTAATCCAGAATAGTGCTTACGCTGTCTTTTTCCATACATACCAGTGAAAAATATTCTTTATTTTTGTTCATGTTATACATGTTTAATGAAATACCAAAACAGCAAGATGCTTTGGTCCACTTCATTATCTCACAATTTCTCAATGTACAGAATGTTACAGAGCTCTTCTTTGTTTTCTTCGGCTATATTATCTTTCAGAAGATTATATATACATTATGCAAATGAAAATAAGAGCAGGAGCAATTCTTGAAACCATTTTTATTTTTAAAGTAACTTTCAATATTCAGCGTTTATAAGCCATGGTATTTTCTAGCTTCAGAAACAATCATTTAATTGGAGAAAAATAACTTATTTACATTTGTATTTCAAACAATTCTGCGGCTATCCACTTACGTTTTAAAACTTCTGATTCAAAGAAGCTGGTCCAGTTTTTTCCCACTTGAATTTCCACTCCTCTATCCTTTACATTTAGCTCTTGGGATAAAATTTTGTAATGGTAACTGATTCATCACGTAAGTGCATAACCTGTCCCTACCTTCTTTAGACCTATGCTGGTGTATGAGTTGTTACTAATGGGAAAGCAAGTTGTACCCTTTCCATGCCGGAGTAAACTGACTGCACTTTGATGGCAAGAGAAATCCAAAAGAAAATTCTTACACTTGCCTTCTACAGTGTCCTAGATGTATGCTTCCCGTTTTAGAGAACTCGGTCTCAAGTCTGGGTCACCAGTCTAAAATATTTGGTCCTTAACATATTAAGCTCCTGTCCCAGTACAGGACTCAAACAGTTTTCATCTTCTAACCAGAGGGCTAAGGGCTTTGGGCCTTATAAGAAATGCTCGTACACTGTTATTACATTTTGAAAATGAAAATACTAAAGTTTTGTGTTAAAGTACAGTGAAGAGAAAGAAATAAAAAAACCAACTATGCCCAGTATAATATTAATTTAACATTAAAATTAAATTAAATAGTATGCTGCTGCATGAACTTACAATTTTACTTTCCTCTGGTTATATAATCAAAGTGAAATATCCAAACACTGAATTTAGCGAGATATATAATGTAAAAAGAATTTGAAATATAATTTTTTAAGATGACAGAGTGTGTCTCCTCTTTTGTGCCTCAATAAACTTAATAAAATATTTTAAGAAAAACTATGAGATACATACAAAAAATTCCCTCTCTGACAGATTCTTCCTCTGGTTTAAAACAGTATTTTGAAACTATGTAGTTACAAATGAGTGGAACGAGTTTCAGCAAGCAATGCATACCAAAGTTTTGTAGAAGGAGGACACTGAAATTGGTTACTATGCTTTGGAAATGAGGAAGCAGAAAATTTTTGGCAATTCCTGAAAAACTAGTAACTTGTGAGAATAATATTTAACGGTAATGTATTCTTTGGATAACTTCTATTGGAGACTGCATCAAAAGAACTGATTTTCTGTTTTCTCTTTGTTTAACAAAACGGAGTTGTTGTATATGCATATATGTTTATATTTTCCAGATATTAGCATCTTAAAATGGTTTCACATAGCATTGCTGTGCCTCAGGAACAAGAATAAATGATTGACACTGTAGATGAAAAAGCAAGAGTATGGATCTTGCATGTGTGTATTGACAAACCATTGTCCTAAATTTATGTGTCTGAGGTGGCTGGTGGGAAATATACTCTGGCAACCTCCTAAGCCCAGAGTTCTCACAGTGCTCTTGCAGCCTTTTTCTTCCAACTTGCAGAAAACTCATTTCTCCACAGCATCCCTCATTTCACAATTTGACCCATTAACAAAAGATGATACAAATTACATTTGCTAAAGATCTACAAATGCTAATAAAGTTTGCTTAGTCAGAGTTTATGTCCTTTCATGCTCTCATTGGTCTGAATCTTCAGTTCCCTATATGACTTTCCTATCCTATTTTGCTACTGCTTTTCTCCATTTAAAGCTCCCTAAGTCAATACATCCCTTCAGGTTCCACCACTGTCTCCTCACATTCCTATCAGTTTTGCACTTCAGTCTTTTTTTTTTCTATTGGCTTATAGAAACCCTTCCTATCATCCCGTTAGCTGCAGTGGCTGCACAAATACACACCTTTTTCCAGTTCCTGCCAGGGCCCAGGCAGGATTCCATGAGTAGAAGAATAGGATGCATCGTTAGTGCTGGAGAGAGAAGGAGGCAGAATAAAGAAAAAAAATGAGAGAGTCTGTGGCCTCATGATGACACAAGTGCAATAACACAGATATGAAATGTAATTTATCACATTTGTAGGCAAATTTCAGACACAAATAATAATTTTGTGGCTTGTTGATGAGATTGCCTGTCTCATCAATATGCTGCTAAAATTCCAAGAATGAAGAAAAGCCCTAATCATGCACCAGCATCATAAATTTTAATAGATTTAATAAATATGGGCAGTGGGTACGGTGCTTGACATACTATTAAAAGGTGTGGAGCCTCCTGAAGTCCCATAGGCAAGGACCCTCGATATTCAGAACCAGAACTTCATTAGAGTAATAAGAGGCAAACTCCAGGAAGGACCACAACATGCAAATTAGAAAAGATTGCCCTTAATAAGATCAAGCTTATTGGGGAAATGAGGGGAGAGGGAAATGAGACAGAAAAATTTATAGTTAAGATTAAATATTTTTACAGCCTTACAATATTAGAATGAAAGTCTTTAAATCTGCTGCTATCAAACAGAATGAAAAGCCTTTTATTCCCCTCATATGAAATATGAGCGAACAGGTAAAGAGTTGTTAACCTCTACTCTACAAAATATAGATAGAACCATAAAATTCAAAGTCATAATTTCTTAAAGTATAACTTCCCTAAGCTCACAGTGTAGTATAGTTACAGCACAAATTATTGATTGTTTTATCGCTTCATCCTAAATACTGTTAAAATACATTTTAACTATGTGTTAGGAAAACAGAGAAAGACAGGAAGACATTTCTTAACATTCAAATGTAAAGTATTAAGCTAGGATTTTATTGTAAGAATACTTCTGTTCTCTTTTCTCTTATCCTTATAAGTGTTTCAAAATGGAAATACCTTCTTAACAGTCTCTTGATATGCTAATTGTCCTGGGTTTGGCTGGGATAGGCTTAATTTTCACAAGAAGCTGGTTGGTCTGATCCAAACAGCCAACCCAATGGGATATTCTATATCATGTGATGTCATGCTCAGTATTTAAGTGGGGAACTGGCTAAAGGGTGGGGATTTGCTACTCAGGAGCAAGTTGAGCATTGGGTGGTGAGAACATTGTATGTTGTATATTTTATCAGTATTTTTGTTGATATATTCTTCTCCCTTTGCCATTTTGATACACTGTTTTCATCCCAACTCACAAGTTTTGCCTTTTCCTTCTGATTCTCCTCCCCATCCCACTGGAAAGGGGGGAGGAGTGAGAGAGGAACTGTGTGGTTCTTTGCTGCCAGTTGAGACTAAACCACAGCATTAATAAATCTAGAATTAACTTGCATTTTTCAGGAAAAAGAGGAAAAGGTTATTAAAGTCTGGAGCTGCTGCTGTTAAAATTATATTCTGCTTTTCAAGACTAATACAAACACATTCAAAAAAAGAGAACAAAAATCTGAGGCTGGAAAAAGCTTCTAGAAATGGTGGAGGCTGGTCATGATTCATCTCTCTTTTAGTCTGTCTCCAATTTTACAGTTCCCTTTCTCTCTTCCATCTAGTAAATTGTATCTTTAAAGTAGTGACAACCCTTAGCTAATTAAAATGTATCTCAGTATTAACTTTTGTGTACTGTTCTACAAACTCTTTATTCATATTTTTATTGACATATGCTTTTTAGAAGCAGCCTCAAAAGTAAACTCTTATTGATATTTCAATTTAATAATTTGGTTTTCAAAAGAGTACTTGTATTTGACTTTTGGTGACTTATTTATAACTCATGTTACATAACAAGTAGACTGTTCGACACAGTCTGTGCCTTTCCCAGAAAGTATTGATTGCTGTAACAAGGAACTCTGAGACCATAATTATTACTTACAGAAGTTTTCTTGCAATCAGAAACTGCTATGCAATTTTTACTTGGGAATGCAGCTATCACTAGGTGACTTTGCTAAACAGACCCTTCCAAGTTCTTAGTGTATGAACCCACTTGAGGTGAACATTATCAGACACCCATGTGCTCCTAGTTTTGGTAATGCAAGACTGTGAGTAAAGAAACAGTGAAAAGAGCACTGACATGTAGTTTCCAATACAGGGGACATGTATCAAATATAAACTTCTGCACTGCTGTATCATTTTGTGTCCTGGGATAAATTCCATAAGATTCGCTGCATTTCGTGACTCAGAATCTGGGGACACTGGAATTCCCCTTCTGGGGAACCCGATCTGTCTGGCTCCAGGCACCTGCTGGGGGCTTCCAGGAGCTGAGGCACTGGGCTCGGAATGATGAAACTTGGAAGTAAGGATGATGAACTTTCTCATAAAGGTGTTCACAGTGCTACAGCTCTGAAAACCAGCTCAGTCAAGCCCCAAGAGCTGCAAATTCAGCCGCAGGTGAATGTGGATCCATGTTCTCATTCTTTCAAATACCTGACTTCCACTGCATGCCTTGTTTACCTCCGTGTTGCTACAGCTGTGCAATTTCCAACTGGTTTATGCTCTGAGCTTTGTGTCTCCATTTGCGTGCTCACAGCCTAACACGAGCACCACCTATTTTATTTGGGAACATACCCTGTAAGATAACCGCAGTGCATCATCTGAGGGCTGCAATCAGGCACCAGCCCGAGCTGCTGGTGGCAGGAGCACTTGTCACTCACAGACTTCGAGCCAAACGATGCTGTCTGAGACCAAACTGACAGTTTGAGAATTAACTGGGCTCGGGAGTGAAAGTGCTTTTAGTGACAGGCAGGCATTTAACATTAGCGGGTGATGCGCCTCCCGCCCGCAGCGGTGGGATGGCCTGAGGTGAGAAGCTGGGTCCCTCAGGCAGCGTCCCCGCCCAGCAGCGCTGGGGGTGGAGGGAGGCCATACGGTGGTGAGGAGGAGGGCGAGCGAGTCAGGGCAGCGCTCCCAGCCTCGGGCGCTGGTCCCTTCCTCGTCGCCATTAGAGCCCAAGACGTTCCAACCGCCTCCCGCGGCACCTCTGCCGGCTTTCCCTCGCGGTGATGGCGGCGCCTGTCAGTTATAGGTGTAGAGCGGGAATACCCAGCTCTGATTGGCTCATGTTCCCGCAGCGCCTGGCAATTGGCTGCCGATGCACGGGTGATCCCCGCCCGTCCCTCTGGAAGGTTCTCTGCGGGCGGGCTCGTGTCATCGTGAGAAGCTCGTGACATGGGCGTCACCTGAGGGAGAGGGAGGTTTAACAGGTGCTCGCTTTGTGCCAGGCTGCCATGGAGGAGAAGCAGATTTTCTCTGTGCTTTAGAAGGAAACAAGCAAATGGATCCTTCCAGTGAGAGCAAACAAACAGCTGTTCTGGACTGCTGTGAGGGACTGAAATGCTGAGTCACCACGTGAGCAGCCAGTCAGCGCGCTTTTAGTTTTGGAGTCAATGGGATAAACTTAGTGTCATAGGAATGTAAAAGTAACGAAGCAGGTGGTGGTTGATTGAGGCTGATCAGGTCTTCTTTCGTCATGAAGTCTGGGTTTCTGACTTTTTTCTCGTGTTCTTCTTCATACGTTGTTAGGTCAGGTCATACTTACCCTGTCCGCCCCACCTCCCCC